>Ga0308160_10001107_pt1 | contig 40882 bp, 37 predicted proteins | sample PhyFR1_FD_201036 | JGI IMG/M metagenome (GOLD analysis project Ga0308160, IMG submission 201036) | Phyllosphere microbial communities from UC Gill Tract Community Farm, Albany, California, United States - DLSLF.R1 | ecosystem: Host-associated > Plants > Phyllosphere > Unclassified | place: USA... | reverse complement strand
GGTTGGTCTGCAGCGATTCCTGGGCCTGGGCCGGCGCGTACACGTGCGAGCGTTCGCTCTCGTCGCGGATCAGGAGGCCCTTGCCGTGCATGATCTGCATCAGGCGCAGCACGGTGGCATAGGTCACCTCCGGACGCTCCTGGATGATGGTTTCGTGCACCTGGCGCGCGGTGGCGGAGCCCAGTGGCCACAGCACCTGCAGCAGGTCGAGTTCGGCCGGGGTCGGCTTGGGGAGGGCGGGAGACTTGGCCATGGCGGATCCTTGATATCGATTGTGCATACATAGACTAAACCGTCTAGAAGAGCTTGTCTACTGAATTATTTGAACATATGCGACTTGCTCCGGTGACCAGTATCGGTCTAGCATAGACAATATTGTCTACTGCGCTGTCCCTGCGCGAACAATAAGATTTCTTTGACGATGGAGATCGCATGACCGACATGAAAATCCGCCTGCGCGCCGTGGCGCTGTCCTTGTCCCTGGCTTGCGCCGCCGGCGCGGCCGCGGCCTCGCCCGTACCCGACTATCCGTTCGTGCACGTGGTCGGCAGCGCCTACACCGCGGTGATCCCCGACATCGCCGTGCTCGATTTCGAGATCGTGGCGACGGACGCCGACCCGGCCGCGGCCAAGGCGGTGCTGGAAGCGCGCGTCGGCGAGATCCGGGCGCTGATGCAGCAGCTGGGCCTGGACCCGGAAGACGCCGTCGTGCGCGAGGTGCGCCAGAGCGTGCGCAAGGGCGAGCAGGCGCCCGGCGGCGGTCCGCTGTATGAGCTGCGCTGCGACGTCAAGATCAGCGTGCGCAACGTCAGCAGCTGGCCGGCGCTGGCCGGCGGCCTGTTCGGCAAGCCCAACCTGGACGGCTTCGCCTCGACCTTCGACCTCAGCACGATGCAGCAGACCAACGACGAGCTGGTGGCCAATGCCATCGCCGACGCGCGCCGCCGCGCCGAGGTCATCGCCGCCGCGTCCGGACGCCGCCTCGGCGCCGTCACCGCGGTGACGCCCGAGGCCATCAAGAACCTGAGCACGGCGATGGGCCTGCAGCGCGAGGACTTCCGCATGGAGCGGCGGACCGGGACCCCGGACCGGGGCGACGTCGACCGCGAACAGCTCATGACGATTTCGGCGATCCGCCTGAACCAGCCGGTCGACGTGATCTTCCGCCTGGAGAACCTGTCCGGCGCCAGGCCGCGCCCGCCCAGGAAGCCTTGAGGCCGCTGGCGCCGGGGAGTCGAGCAAGCGCCGCCAAGGTCCAATGAAACATCAAAGGCGGGTTTTAACAGTTAGCAAGGAAGTTACTCGAAATTATTCAAACTTTTGCAATTTGAGCGGGTTCGTTCTCGCTGGGAGCCGTGCCGATTCGAAGCGACGCGGACTGGCACATTTTCGCTAATGTACGACAAGCGCACGCCAGAATACGCGATGTCAGGGTCGACCTCAAATCAGGACCATTGACGACGGAGAGCAAACGCAAAATTGTTGAGCTTATCCCGGGAACCATCGACCTCGATATCCACTCTGAAAATGGCAGTCCGAAGCGTATTGGAACCGCGCCGTTACTTGCTGGAGGAAGACGTCAAGGAGACGCGATGTTCATGGCCCACCGCATCGAGCTCGATCCCAACAACCGCCAGGCAAGGTATCTGGCCCGTGCGGCCGGTATCGCGCGGTTTTCCTATAACTGGGGGTTGGAAAATTGGGGAAAGCAGTATGCGGTGTGGAAGGCCGACCCCAAGCTGCCAAAGCCAAACGAAGGGGCTCTGCGGCGCCTGCTAAATGCCATCAAGGATGAGCAATTCCCCTGGATGCGTGAAGTGACCAAGAATGCGCCGCAGATGGCGCTCATCCAGCTGGGACAGGCCTTCGAAAATTTCTTTAAAGGTCGGGCTCGCTACCCCACCTTCCGGCGCAAAGGGCGTGACGACCGCTTTACACTGACGAATGATCAGTTTCGCGTTGAGGGCAAGCGTATTCGCATTCCGAAGCTGGGATGGCTCAGGATGCATGAGACCTTGCGTTTCACAGGAAGGATCGTCTCCGCCTCGATCTCGCGCCGTGCTGACCGCTGGTATGCCAGTATCACCGTCGACATCGCAGATGCGATCCTGCCATCGGCCGAAAACCAAGGCCCGGTAGGCATCGATCTGGGTGTCACGACGTTGGCAACGCTATCGACCGGAGAGACCTTTGCCGGACCAAAGGCACTGCGAACCTTGCTAGATCGCCTGCGGCGGCTGTCGCGCCGTCTATCTCGCAAGGCCAAAGGTTCGCGCAATCGTGCCAAGGCCAGGATGAAGCTGGCGAAACTGCATGCCAGGATCGCGAACTTGCGCCGGGACAGTCTGCACAAGCTGAGTACCAATATCACACGCCGCTTCCACACGATTGGCATCGAGGACCTGAATGTCAAGGGCATGCTCGGCAACCGATGCCTGTCCCGCGCTATTGGCGACATGGGGTTTGGAGAACTGCGCCGTCAGTTGGAATACAAGGCAGCGCAGTGCGGCGGACGGGTTGTGGTAGTGGATCGGTGGTGCCCCAGCAGCAAGACCTGTTCGAGCTGCGGTTATTTACTTGACGTGCTCGAGTTAGGCGCGCGCAGCTGGAGGTGTCCAGGCTGTGGCACGTTACAAGACCGCGACCTCAATGCAGCGATCAATCTGAGAAACATGGCGGTAAGTTCTACCGTCACTGCCTGTGGAGGGGCAGGCGCTGGCCATGCGCGTGCAGCGCAAGGCGAAACCGGCCCCGTCGAAGCAGGAATCCAACAGCAAAGTTAACTATGGATAGCTTTGCATAAGTTTGAAGGAACGGTAGAGGACGATGGCGGACACGGCCGACAGCACGGCAGAACGGACCGGGGACCGGCGGCGCTTCGTCGCCGAACTGTGGCAACTCTTGCGCCAGTACCGCTGGCGCATCGCCTTTTCCGTGGTCCTGCTGCTGGTGGCCAAGGTCGCGACCGTGGCCGTGCCCTTGCTGCTCAAGCGCATCATCGACACCTTTTCGCACGCGCCACTCCCGGCCCACCTGGCGCTCGGCCTGCCGGCCTACCTGCTGGCCGGCTACGCCCTGCTGCGCTTTTCGTCGACGCTGTTCAACGAGTGGCGCGACCTGATCTTCGCGCGCGTGACGCTGAACACCGTCAAGGCCTATGCCGAAAAGACCTTCGCCCACTTGCACGCGCTCGGTCCGCGCTTCCACGCCGGGCGCCAGGTCGGCAGCCTGCTGCCGGACATCGACCGCGGCACCAGCGGCATCGCCTTCCTGCTCGGGATCGGCCTGTTCACCATCGTGCCGACCCTGGTCGAGATCGGCCTGGTGCTGGCCATCATGCTGGGCCGCTATCCGCCTTCGTTCGCGGTCATCATCGGCGCCACCTTTCTCGCGTATTCCGGCTTCACGCTGGTGTTCACGGCGCGCCGCGTGATCTACCAGCGCCGCGTCAACAAGCTCGACTCGCGCGCCAAGGGGCAGATGGCGGACAGCCTGATGAACTACGATACCGTCAAGGCCTTCACCAACGAAGCCTGGGAGTCGCGCCGCTTTTCGGCCACGATGGCAGACTGGATGGGGGCCGGCATCAAGAACCAGCGTGCGCTGTTCATCCTGCACGTGGGGCAGAGCGGGGTGATCGCCGCCGGCGTCGCCGCCATCATGCTGCTGGCCGGGCAGGCGGTGCTGGCGCGCAGCATGAGCGTGGGCGACCTGGTGCTGATCAATGCCTATGCGCTGCAGGTCTGCCTGCCGCTGAATGCGCTCGGCTTCGTGTACCGCGAATCGCGCGACGCCTGGGTCAACGCCGAGCGCCTGTTCGCGCTGCTGCGCCTGCGGCCCGAGATCGAGGACCCGCCCGACGCGCCGGCGCTGCATGCGGTTGCCGGCGACGTCGTGTTCGAGCACGTGAGCTTTCACTACGATCCCGAGCGCCCGGTGCTGTTCGACCTGAGCCTGCACATCCCGTCCGGCACCACGCTGGCCGTGGTCGGGCGCAGCGGCTCGGGCAAATCGACGCTGGCGCGCCTGCTGCTGCGTCTGTACGACCCGGCCAGCGGCCGCATCCTGATCGACGGCCAGGACATCCGCCACCGCAGCCCGACCAGCGTACGGCGCGCGATCGGCGTGGTGCCGCAGGATACGGCGCTGTTCAACGACAGCATCGGCAACAACATCGCCTACGCGCGCGTGGGCGCCACCCAGGACGAGGTGATCGGCGCCGCCCGCGCCGCGCTGCTGCACGACCTGATCGCCTCGCTGCCGGAGGGCTACGCCACCCCGGCCGGCGAGCGCGGCGTCAAGTTCTCGGGCGGCGAGCGCCAGCGCATCGGCATCGCGCGCGTGATCCTGAAGGACCCGGCGATCCTGATCTTCGACGAGGCGACGTCGGCGCTGGACTCGGTGTCCGAGCACGCGATCGCCCGGGAACTGGAGCGCCTGTCGCACCGGCGCACCACCCTGATCATCGCGCACCGGCTGTCGACCATCGTGCATGCGCATGCGATCGTGGTGATGGAGCGCGGGCGCATCGTCGAGCAGGGCACGCATGCCGAGCTGCTGCGGCGCAAGGGGGCGTATGCGCGCCTGTGGATGCTGCAGCAGCACATGGACCGCGAACGCGCTTAGTGCCGCTGCCGGTCAGAACAGCTCGATCGCCGGTGCGCTGTTCTCGGCCGTCATGCCGTCGCCGTGCAGCCGCTCGGTGGCCAGGTACTCGGCCGTGATGTCGGCCACCAGGCGCGCCAGCACGTCCGGCCGCGGCACCGGATTGCCGATGAATTCCTGGCCCAGCGCCGCATTGCGCTGGGCGATCGCCGCCTGCAGCCGTTCCACGCACTGGCGTACCACGTCCTGGTATTGCAGCTGGCCGAGCACCTCGACGGTGCCGGCCGCCAGCGCCTCGCCATGGTCGTGCATCTCGCCCAGGCGCTCGCGGTAGCTGCCGCAGGCGCGGTCGAAGCTGGTCTGCAGGCGCGCCACCGCCTGCGACACGCGGTTGATGTGCACCATGTCCTCGGCCGACTCGGCGGTGCTGTTTTCCAGCCCTTCCTTCAGCATGCTGCGGATGCGCTCCAGGCTGCCGCCGATGTGGCTGGCCGCCGTGTGCGAATTGGCCGCCAGCGCCCGCACTTCGGACGCCACCACCTTGAACGCGTGGCCGGCGCTGCCGGCGCGGCTGGCCTCGATCGCGGCATTGATCGACACCAGGTGCGACTGCATGCTGATCGCCTGCACGTTCTCGGCCAGGCCGGACAGGCCCTTGATCTCGCCGGCGATGGCGGAGATGCAGGCCAGGTCGCGCTGCAGGCGCGCCGGCAGGCATTCCAGGAAGCGCGCCAGCTGCGCCAGCGCCGCGGCGTTGGCGGCGATGTCTTCCTCGAATTCGGCGGCGTCGCTGGTGGCCTGCTGCAGGCGCGCCGCCAGCTCGGTCGAGCGGTCGGACAGCTCGCGCACCTGCTGCATGATGGCCAGCGCCGAGGTCTCGGTGCGCGCCACCGCTTCGTCGAGCTTGCGGCCGATCTCGCGGTCCAGGTCGAGGCTGGCCTCGATGGCCGCTTCATAGCCGCCGGCGGCCGGCAGCGCACGCGCGGCGGCGCGGCGGCGGGAAGTGCGCCGGAACGGGGCGGCGAGGGCCGAGGGCAAGCGCATGGTCAGCATCTCAGGCTCCCGGCAGCACTTGCTTGACGATCTTCAGCAGGTCGGCGCCGGCCACCGGCTTGACCATCCAGCCGGTGGCGCCGGCCTTCTTGGCTTCGTCGCGGCGCGCCTGCTGGCTCTCGGTGGTCAGCACCAGGATCGGCGTGAAGCGAAAGCCCGGGGTGGCGCGCGCCTTGCCGATGAATTCGATGCCGCCCATGTTGGGCATGTTGATGTCGGTGATGATCAGGTCGGGCTTCGGGCCGGCCTTCAGGCGTTCCAGGCCCTTGAGGCCGTCGCTTGCGGTTTGTACCGCGAAGCCGGCGATTTCGAGGTTGTTCTTCAGGCTCAGCACCATGGTGCCGGAGTCGTCGACGACGAGAATAGTCTTGGCCATTTCGATTTCCTTGTTTATCTTGATATGTTCGTTCTTGTTGCGCTCAAGCCGGTGCCAGCGCGGCGCCGAGCCAGGCGGCCAGGGCACTGCCCGCCGGCCAGGCGGTGACGCGTACGCCGGCCGCCATCAGCACCTGCAGGCAGGCGGCGTGCACGTGCTCGCACCCGGCCAGGTCGGCGTGCCGGCCAGCCCCGCCATCCAGTTGCGCCAGCTGCGCCTGCAGCACCTCGGCGTCTTCCACCGTGAGCGTGCCGCTGCACGTCAGCACGCCATCGTTCACCTCGATCGTCATTGCAGCAGCTCCTTCGGGTTGATGACCATCAGCACCGAGCCGTCGCCCAGCAGGGCCGAGCCGGCATACGCATCCAGGCCGCCGAGGATGCCCGACATCGGTTTCAGGATCACCTCGACCACCTCTCGGAAGTCGTCGATCACCAGGCCGACGTCCTGGCCGTGCACGCGCAGCACCAGGGTGGCCATTTCGTCGTGTTCGTTGTGGCGCTGCGGGCGGTCGAGCGCCAGCAGCTCGTTCAGCGAGCGCAGCGGCACGATGCGTCCGCGCAGCACCGCCGTGCGATGCTGCTTGATGGCGTGCACCGAGGCCGCCGGCACGCGCACGGTCTCGACCACCATGTCCATCGGCACCCCGTACTGCACCCCGCCGGATTCGACCACCATCACGTTGGTGACGGCCATCGACAGCGGCAGCGACAGCTGCATGCGGGTGCCCTGGCCGGCCGTGCTCGACAGGCTGACGTTGCCGCCCAGGCGGTCGACCGCGCTGCGCACGGCATCCATGCCGACCCCGCGGCCGGACAGGTCGGACACCTGCTCGGCGGTCGAGAAGCCCGGCAGGAACACCAGGTTCACCGAGTCCTGGTCGCTCAGGCCTTCGAGCGCCCCCTCGTCGATCAGGCCCTTGCCGTAGGCTTTTCTGCGGATCGCGGCCGGGTCGATGCCGCGGCCGTCGTCGCTGACCTCGATGATCACGCGGTCGGCTTCCTGGCGCGCTCCGATCACCAGGCGGCCGCAGGCCGGCTTGCCGGCTTGCGCGCGCGCCGCCGGCGTTTCCAGGCCGTGGTCGAGCGCGTTGCGCACGATGTGCACCAGCGGGTCGGCCAGCGCCTCGATCACGTTCTTGTCGGCCTCGGTGGCTTCGCCTTCCAGCACCAGCTCGACTTCCTTGCCGAGGCGGCGCGCGATGTCGCGCACCAAACGCGGGAAGCGCTGGAACACGAAGGAGACCGGCGTCATGCGCACCTGCATGATGGCGTCCTGCATTTCCTCGACGATGCGGTTGATCACGCCGTGCTGGGTCTTGATCTCGCGCGCCAGTTCGCGCACGCCGTAATGGTCCTCGGCGCGCGCGGCCAGGTAGGGCAGGCCGTTGCGCGCCACCACCATTTCGCCGATCAGGTTCATCAGGCGGTCGACCTTCGACTGCTCGACCTTGAGGATGCGGCCGGCGCCCTGGTCCTCGGCGCGGCGGCCGAACTTCTGGTCCGGCGCAGCATCGGCAAGGGCAGCGCTGTCGGCAGCCGTGGCGTCGCCGGCGCGCACCGTTTCCGGCAGCGCGGCAGGGGCCGCCTGCACCTCGTCGTGTGCTGCACCCTGCGCATGGCGCTCGATCCAGGCCAGCACCGGCGCCACCGTGCGGCGTGCCAGCGCGTCGGCCAGGCAGCCGTCGAGTTCCGCCAGCAGGGCGCCGCGTCCGACCGCCGTCATGCAGCCGCGGATCGCCGCCACCGCCGCCAGCAGGCGTCCCGGCACCCAGGGCGTGTCGCCGGTGCTCCACAGCGCCTGGCCCTGGGCCTGGACGATCGCCAGCGCGTCGGCCAGGCGCTCGTCTTCCTGCGGCGCCGCCGCCGCGGCAGCAGCCGGCAGGTCATCGATCCAGACCTGGTCCGGCACGTAGCGGAAATGCTCCTCGACCTCGGCGCGGGCGGCGCCGCTCACCGCCTGGAACACCAGGTTGCAGCGGTAGGGATCCAGTTCCGGCAGCGCCGGCCAGGCTTCGGCCGGCACCACGCGCTGCCACAGCACGCCGGGCAGCTGGATCGCCTGGTACAGCGGGTCCTCGCCCTTGAAGAAGCATTCGGCTTCGGGCGTGTACTCGATCCAGAGCAGCGCCTCGCCGGCCGCCAGCGCCTCGCTCCAGCCGGCACGTAGCCCGGCCGGCGCCAGGGCCAGCGCCGCTTCCATGCGCGCTGTGCGGGCGGCGCTGGGCGCCGCCGTGTCCGCCGCGCCGTCGGCCGTGTCGGAAGCTTCGGCATCGCCGGACAGGGCGCACAGGCGTTCGGCCAGCGCCACCGCCGCCGGGCCGTGGGCCGCGTCGGGGATGGCGCCGGTGCCGATCTCGTCGAGCTGCAGGGACACGAAGTCCATGGCGTCGAGGACGGCGTCGGCCATGTCGCCGTCGTAGGCCAGGTGGCCCTCGCGCACCGCGCTCAGCAGGTCCTCGGCGGCATGGATCACGCGGAACATGTCGGGGAAGTCGAACAGGCCGCAATTGCCCTTCAGCGTGTGCACCACGCGGAACAGGTCGTCGAGCAGGGCGCTGTCGGCCGGGTTGCGCTCGAGCGCCATCAGGCTGCCGGCGATGCCTTCCAGCGCGTCGCGCGACTCCTGCAGGAATTGCTGCAGCAGCGGATTGGATGCGGCGTTCATGCGCGTTCTCCCAGCAGCAGGCCGACGATGCGCGCCAGCTGCTGCGGGCGGGCCGGTTTCACGAGGTAATGGTTGGCGCCGGCCTCGAAGGCGCGGCGGCAGTCGCTGTCGGCGGCTTCGGTGCTGGCCATGATGGCCGGCACCTGTGGCCCGTCCTGGCCGCGCAGCGCGCGGAGAAAAGCGTAGCCGTCCATGTGCGGCATGTTGACGTCCACCAGGTACAGGTCGAAGGCCGCGCCGGCGGCCTTTTCCAGCGCTTCGACGCCGTTGGCGGCCTCGGTCACGGCGTAGCCGGCTTCCTCGAGGATGGTGCGGTGGTACATGCGCACGGTGGCGGCATCGTCCACGACCAGGATATGTTTGACAGCCTTCATAGCCCCTCCAGCGGCTTTTGGTACACGATCGCTTGCGGGAACTTGCGGACCCTGAACAGCGACGAAATACGGCTCATCGATTCGGAATGGCCCAGGCAGATGAACCCGCCGGGGCGCAGCACGTCAAAGAACGACTCGGCCGCCTGGCGGCGCGAGGCGTCGTCGAAATAAATCAGCAGGTTGCGGCAGAACACCACGTCGAAACCGCGGTAGGCGTCCACCTCGCGCGGATCGTTCAGGTTCACGCGGGTGAACGCCACCGCATCGCGCAGCATCTGGCAGATGCGCCAGCCGCCATCCTCGCGCTTGAAGTACTTCTGCAGCCAGGCCGCCGGCAGCTGCTGCACCGCGCGCTGCGAGTACAGGCCGGCCTGGGCCTGGGCCAGGATGCGGGTATCGATGTCCGAGGACACGATCTCGACGTCGAAGTCGGCCAGCTGGGGCCAGCGTTCCAGCAGGTAGATCGCGATGGTGTACGCCTCCTCGCCCGAGGACGAGGGCATGACCCAGATGCGCAGCGGCTCGCCGCGCCGCTTGCGCGCCGCCAGTTCGGGCAGGATGCTCTGCACCAGGCACTCGAACTGGTAGTCCTCGCGCATGAAATAGGTCTCGTTGACCGTCATTTCATTGACCAGCGCCTGCCACTCGGCACCCGAGGCCTGGAAGCGCAGCATCGCGAAGTAGTCGCGAAAGCCCGTGCTGCCGGTGGCGTGGATGCGATCCACCAGGCGCTTGTCGACGAAGTAGCGTTTCGATGGCTCGAACTGGATCCCGCTGCGGCGATAGAAATACTCGCGGAAGCGCTGGAAGTCGTCGTCGCTGATGGCCGTTTCCGTCATTCAGCGACTCCGTGCCAGGCGGCCGAGCACCAGCTCGCCGGCGAATGCGATGTAGGGCTCGCCGCGGAAGCGTTCCAGCAGGCGCTCGACCGGCGCGCGCGCCGCGCCGGTCGCGACTTCGGCCAGCACGTCGAGCGCGGCGCCGCACACGTTGACGTCGGGGTCGGCCTCGATCAGCTGCAGCAGCCACTCTTCCACGCAATCGTGACGCAGGGTGTCGAGGATGCCGACCGCCAGGATGCGCACGTCGCGGTCCCAGTCCACCAGCAGGTGGGCGATGACGGTCGCGACCTGCGCCGGCAAGCCGCGCAGCACCTCGATGGCGGCGTTGCGCAGCCAGGCATCTTCGCTGCGCAGGCAGGACGCCAGGCCGGCCGCCGCCTCTTCGCTGCCGGTCCGGCCGAGCGCCGCCAGCACCGCGCTGCGCACCGGCTGCTCGACTTCCTGTTCCAGCGCGCGCAGCAGGGCGGGCACGGCCTCCGGGCAGTCGCCCAGCACATGGGCGGCGGCGCGGCGCACGGCCGCATCGGGCGCATCCAGCAGGGCGGTGTCGCATTGGCCGGCCGATGCCGGTGCCGGTGCGAGTGCCGGCGGCACGCTGGCGGTGGCGATGTGTTTGATCAAGGGCATGTTTATTTTCTCGTTGTGGCCGCGGGTGCCATCACCCAGTCGGCGAGCGCCGCAGCGATCTGTTCGCACGGCAGCACCTTGCGCGCACCGCCGCGGCGGATCAGCTCGGCAGGCATGCCGAACACCACTGACGACTCCTCGCTCTCGGCGATGGTGCGGCCGCCGCGGCGCGCGATCTCGGCAAAGGCGTCGGCGCCGTCGTGGCCCATGCCGGTCAACATCACCCCGACGATGGCCTCGGGGGCGTAATGCTCGAGCGCGCTGCGTCCCAGCATCTCGACCGAGGGATGCCACAGGTGGGCCGGGTTTTCCGGGCGCGGCAGCAGCGACGGCTGGCCGGCGCGCATGACGACGGCGGTGTCGGCGCCGCCCTTGCAGACATAGACGGTGCCGGCTTCCAGCGCCGTCGGGCGCGCCGCCTCCACCACGCGCAGCTGGCACAGGCCATCCATGCGCTGGGCAAACGGCGCCGTGAAATTGGCCGGCATGTGCTGTGCCACCACCACCGGCCACGGGAAGTCGGCCGGCAGCGCGGGCAGGATGCGTTCCAGCGTGCGCGGACCGCCGGTCGAGACGCCGACCACCACGATCCCGGCGGCGGCCGCCCGGGTGACCGGACTACGCGCGGGCGCGCTGGACGCGGCGGCTGCCGGCGCCGCGGCCCTGGCGCGCGCTGCGGGCATGACACTGCGCACCGGCGGCAGGCAGCGCTGCGGGCGCGCCCGCGCCGCGCCGCGCACCTTTTCCAGCAGCTGGGGCGCGATCGCGTCGAGGCCGAGCGAAATGGTGCCGCCCGGCTTCAGCACGTAGTCGACCGCGCCCAGGTTCAGGGCTTCGAAGGTCGCCAGCGCGCCTTTCACCGTCAGCGACGACAGCATCACCACCGGCACCGGCCGCTCGATCATCATCTGCGACAGGGCGGTGAGGCCATCCATGTCCGGCATGTTGATGTCGAGGGTGACCACGTCCGGCGCGAACGCCAGGTTGGCGGCCACCGCCTCGCGCCCGTTGCGCGCATAGGCGATCTCGAAGCCGCCGGCCTCCTCGAACAGGGACCCGAGCTGGCGCCGCATCAGCGCCGAATCGTCGACGATCAGCAGTTTCATGCCGGCCTCACACCTCGATATCGGCCAGTTGCGCCAGGTCGCCTTCGGCGATCAGGTGGCGCGGGTCGAGCAGCTGGATCATGCGCTTCTGCTTTTCCAGGTTGGCCATGCGCGCCAGCAGGCGCGACTGCTCGGCGGACAGGCAGGGCGCCGGCTCGATCGCGCGCCGCTCCACCTTCAGCACCTCGGCCACCGAATCGACGATGAAGCCGGTGCGCACGCCGTCGATCACGAACACCATGATGCGCTGGCGGTCGCTGCGCTCGGCATGGAGCAGGCCGAGGCGGCGCCGCAGGTCGACCACCGGCAGCACGGCGCCGCGCAGGTTGATCACGCCTTCGACGAAGGCGGGCGCACGCGGCACCTGGGTCAGCTGTTCCGGGACGCGCACGATTTCCTGCACGCTGTCGATCGGCACGCCGAATTCTTCCTGGCCGAGGCGGAACACGACCAGCTGTTCCTCGTCGTCGCTGCCGGTGCGGCCATTGCTCGCCTCGTCTTCCATGTGGGTCTGCATGTGTTGGTTCTCCAATACTTCGCGGATGGCGTCCTGGCGGAACATGCTGGCGGCATCGATGATCGACACCAGGCGCTTGCCGCCGTCCAGGCGGCAGATGCGGGCGATGTCGGCCATGCCGGGCTCGCGCGCCAGCAGCGGCGGCACCGGTTCGGCCCCGGACAGGGGCACGCGCAGGACTTCGTTGACGCTGTCCATCACCACGCCGACCGCGGCCCCGCCGATCGCGACCACCACGATGCGGCTCTGCTCGTCGGCAGCGCGCTCCGGCAGCGCGAACATGCGGCGCAGCGATACCAGCGGCAGCAGGCGCTGGCGCAGGGTCATCACGCCCAGCACGTGGCCTTCGGCATGCGGCACTTCGACGATCTCGTCGGGCATCTGCACGATTTCCTGCACGTTCTCGATCGCCACCGCATATTCCTGGCCGGCGACTTCGAAGCTCACCAGCTGCAGCTCGTCGGCAGCGGCAGCGTCGTCCGCAGCGGCTGCCGCGCCGGCGTTCAGGCCGGCCACGGCGGCGCTGCGCACGGCGCGTGCGGCCTGGGCGAATTCGGCGGCGATCAGGCGCTCGAAATCGAGCACCATGATCATCGCGTGGCCGCCGACGTCCTTCAGCAGGCCGCGCAGCAGCTCGCTGCGCACGGTGGTCGCTACGCCGGCCGCATCCTCGATCTGGCGCACGTCGACGCCGACCACGCTGGCCACGCGGTCGACCACGAAGCCGAGCGGCTGGCCGAGGTCGATCACGACCGCGCGCGAGGCGTCGTCGGCGGGGCGTTCCGGATAGCCGAAGATGCGGCGCAGGCTGATGATCGGCAGTACCTTGCCGCGCAGGTTGGCCAGGCCGTCCAGCGTCGGCGGCGCCAGCGGCACCCGCACCACCTCCGGTACGCGGATGATTTCCTGGACCGGCGCCATGTCGACCGCGAACACCTGGTTGCCGGCGACGAAGGTCACGAACTGGCGCACTTCGGAATCGGCGGCCTGCTGTGCCGGATTGATCTCGTCTCTCATAGTTGATCTCTCAATGCGGGCTGCGCAATCAGGCGCTCTGCAGCTCGTCGGCCAGCGAGGCGATTTCCTCGACCGCGCTGGACAGTTCCTCGGCGCCCTGCGACTGCTGGCGCGCCGCGGCGGCGGCTTCGCTGGCGGCCTTGTCGGCTTCCTGGGCGGCGGCCGAGATCTGGTCGGTCGCGGTCTTGACCTGGACGATGGCGGCCGAGATGTCGTTGGCGGCGGCCAGGATCTCGCTGGTGCCGGTTTCGACGGCGTTGATGTCGCCTTCGATGGTGACCAGGGCGGCGGTGATCGACTTCGCCTTTTCGGCTTCGGCCAGGGCGGTGGCGGCGATCTCGTCGAGGTCGCGGCTGACCACGCCGATCTGGTCCTGCACGGCCTTCACCAAGTCCTTGATGCTGTCGGCATTCTCGGCCGAGTCGTGGGCCAGGTTGCGGATGTCGGTGGCGACCACCACGAAGCCCTTGCCGAACTCGCCGGCGCGCGCCGCTTCGATCGAACCGTTCACGGCCAGCATGTTGGTCTGGATCGAGACGGTGGTGATGGCGTCGACGATCTTGTCGATGCGGCGCGAGACCAGTGCCAGTTCCTTGATCTGGCGCAGCGAGGCGCGCGAGGCGTCGACCGAGGTCGAAATGCCGGTGATCAGGCTGTCCACCGCTTCCTTGTTACGGCCGAGCAGGGCACGGATCGCGCCGGCCTTCTCGCCGCTGACGGTGGCGCGGCCCTGGGCCAGCTGCAGGCCCTTTTCGATCTGGGTGATGGCGGCGCTCGACTGCTCGGTGGCGACCGACTGCACCTGGGCACCCTTGCGGATCTGCTCGATGGCGGCCATGATCTGGGTGCCGGCGCGGCTGATTTCCTGCACCGCGGACGACAGTTCTTCGGCGCTGGAGGCGACTTCCTCGGCGCTCTTGGCGACGTCGGTCGAGTTCTTCAGGTCTTCGGCCAGTTCCGACAGGGTCTGCGAGGTCGATTCGCATTCGCCCAGCGCCTGGCTCTGTTCGGCGACGGTCTTGGCCGATTCCTCGGCGGCGGCCGACTGCTCCTCGGCGGCGGCGGCGATTTCCTGCGAACCCTTGAGGGCTTGCTGGGCGGCGGCGGCCGACTGCTGGGCGCCGACGGCGATCTCGCGCACGCCGGCAACGATGTCGGCGGCGTCGGTACGGATGCGGGCCAGCTGCTCGCCGATCGCCTTGCCGTTCTCGACTTCGCCGAGCACGGTGCGCGCCGAGGCGCCGATGCCTTCGGCCACGACCTTTACTTCGCTCTGGATCTGGGCCACCAGGTCCTGGATCTGCTTGGCGCTCTTTTCCGAGGTCTCGGCCAGGGTGCGCACTTCGTCGGCGACGACCGCGAAGCCCTTGCCGTGCTGGCCGGCGCGCGCCGCTTCGATGGCGGCGTTCAGGGCCAGCAGGTTGGTCTGGTCGGCGATGCGGGCCACCGCCTTGACGATGTCGCCGATGTTGGCGGCCTGCTTTTCCAGTTCGGCGACCATGGTCACCGATGCTGCCTGGCGCTCGGCGGCGACGCCGACGTTGCTGACCAGCACGGCGATCTCGCTGCCGGTGCGCGCCACCAGGTTCTGGGTGGCTTCCATCCGCACCTGGCTGGCGTCGGCGTTCTCGAGCTGGCGCCCGATCGCGACTTCGACCTGCTGGAAGGCGGCCAGCGATTCCTGCGAAGCCGACGACGCCTGCTGGGCGCCGGCGGCGATCTGGTCGGAGGCGCGCTTCAGTTCCTCGGCGGCCGAGGAAGCTTCGTTGATGCCTGCGGCCAGCTGGGCGGAGGCAGCGGCGATGCGCTCGGCGGCTTGCTGCTGCTTGGCCAGGGTGCGCGCCTTCTTGCGCTGCACTTCGGCGAGACGGGCCGCGGAATGCGACGGTTTGGCGGCGACATCGCTGTCGTACTGGGTACTGTGGATTTTCTTGACGAGCGCCATCTGCGCCTCCTGGACACGGGTTGATCACGGTCCCGCGTATTGACGGGATGCGACGCAGTGTATGCAAGAGGCATAGGTCAGGTGAAGTAGGATTGATCCTACGAGAAACTAGAAATTCCCTAGGGCAACGTAGGATATTTCCTAGGATAAACTTGGTCACTCAGGTTTCTTGACGAGTCCGTGCTTGACCGCAAACAGCACCAGACCGACCAGATCCCGCACACCGGTGCGCTCCATGATCTGGGCGCGGTGGGCGGCGATGGTCTTTTCGCTCAAATCTAGCTCATAGGCAATTTCCTTAGTCGACTTCCGGCTGGCGATCATCGTCAGTATCTGTTGTTGCCGTGCTGTCAGCATGTCGAGTGCCTTCGGCGCAACAGTGGGTGGACGTACGAAGCGTTCGATCATCTTTTTCGACACCGACGGACTCAGGTAGCTGTCGCCGCGGCCGACCGCCTGCAGCGCGATTTCGAGTTCGCTCGGCGCCGATTCCTTCAGCAAATAGGACGCCGCGCCGCGGCGCAGGGCTTCGGCCACCAGCTCTTCCGAGGCATGCATGCTGAGGATGATCACGCGGGTCGTGGGGCTGGCCTGGCGGATCGGTTCCAGCAAGTCGAGTCCGCTTTCTTCGCCGAGCGTGATGTCGGCCACCACGATGTGCGGACGAAGCTGGCGCACCAGTTCCATCGCATCCATCCGGGTACTGGCTTCGCCGACGACGATGAAGCTGTCGATCTGGTTGATCAGGTTGGAGATGCCCGCACGCACCAGGGCGTGGTCATCGACGAGAACGACGTTCACTTTTCCTCCGCAGGTGCAAGGGACAGAAGGGGCAGGGTGGCGGTGATCCGGGTGCCCTGGCCGACGGCGCTGTCGACGCGCAGGCTGCCGCCCAGCAGCTGGACGCGCTCGCTCATCCCGGCCAGCCCCGAGCGGCCGTTGCGCGCCCCGTGCTCGCGCCAGTGCGTGGCATCGAAGCCGACGCCATCGTCGCGCACGATGACTTCGATCTCGTCGCCGCTGGCACCGCCGTTCACCTCGACCACGACGTGGTGCGCGCGCGCATGGCGCAGGATGTTGGTGACGCTTTCCTGCACCAGCCGGAATACGCCGATTTCGATCGCCGCATCGAGACGCGGCGGCAGGCCGGCGTACTCGAAGACATAGCTGGGACCGCTTTCGAACTGACGCGACAACAAGTGGCCGATGGTCGGTTCGAGGCCGAAATAATCGAGACCGGGCGGACGCAGCGACACCGACATGTCGCGCACCAGGCCGACCAGCGAACCCAGTTCGCGCTCGGCCTGGCTCCAGAGCGCTTTGCCGCCGTCGTCGTCGAAGTAGGGCTGCGCCCGGTGCAGCAGCAGGTTGAGGGCGGACAGGCGCTGGCCGAGCTCGTCATGGAGTTCGCGTGCCAGTGCCTTGCGTTCGGCTTCCTGGGCGTTGATCAGGTCGCGCGACAGGCGTGCCGTGTGGGCGCGCTTGCGGCTGATCCTGTCGATCAGGCGCTCGCGCTCGAGGCTGGCGTCCTCCAGGTCGCCGACCAGCTGTTTTTCCCGCGTCATGTCGTGCTGGAAGCCGGCGAAATGCGTGACCCTGCCGTCTTCGTCCATCATCGGGAAAATGTACAGCTTGTTCCAGAACATTTCCCCGTTCTTGCGGTAATTCCTGAGCATGCATTCGACCGCGATTCCGTGCGCCAGGGCCTCGGCCAGGTGCGTCCGGTCGGACTGGCGGCGGTCGCTGCCCTGCAGGAAGCGGCAGTTCTTGCCGGCGACTTCGGCCCGCGCATAGCCGGTGATGCGCTCGAAGGCTGGGTTGACGAACACGATCGGGTTGTCCGGCTGCAGCGCGTCGGTGATGACGACGGGTGCGTTACTGGATTCCAGGAACGAAAACAGAAATTCCAGGCAGCGGTGTGGGAAACGGCTGCTGTCCATGTCAGTACAAACGTGAATAGTTATGATTTTAGTGTAACAAAGATCGCCGGTTGTGTCCGCACATATGCCAGGTGCATGGCACGAAGCGACAGGGGGCGTATTCACCGCTTTGTTGAGACTGCAGGGTTTGCTAGAGTAGGCGGCACGCCACTGCCGGGCTTCTTCCATGACCGACCTCGTCCTTGCCATCGTCCACCACCTGATCGTGTTCGGCATCGCATCGGTGCTGGCTGCGGAACTGGCGCTGATGCGCCCAAGCGCGATGTCGCCGCAGACGGTGCGGTTGCTGGGGCGCTTCGATGCCTTCTATGGCACTCTGGCACTGGCGATTCTCATCGTCGGCTTTGCGCGCGTGTGGTTCGGCGCCAAGGGCGCGGATTTTTACCTGCACAATCCCGTCTTCTGGGCCAAGGTCGGCGCGTTCGGGGTCGTCGGGCTGATTTCCATCAAGCCGACCGTGCGGATCCTGGCATGGCAAAAGTCGGCAAAACAGGATGCGGCCTTCGTGCCGCCGGCGCCGGAAACCAGTGCGCTGCGGCGCTTGCTGCTGGCCGAGATCCACGTGTTTGCACTGGTGCCGGTGTTTGCTGCGATGATGGCGCGCGGGATCGGGACCTGGTGAGAATGAGGGCATGACGTGCCGGAAAACTCTCATTCTGTGCCGTCGATCGTGGAGTACCGACCAGGTGAAACGACTGCTGGATTTCGACGATACGAGTCTTGATTGAGCGGGATGCCGTACGCCTGCCATCAGGCATCCGGCAACATGTCCTACACCGAACCAGCCAGTGTGCCTATTTTCGATACCGTACAAGCCCTTAGACTGCAATCTATCGATCACGCATTCGAAGGAGCGCATCATGGCTGACAATCAGAAAAACGCATCACGCGACGAACTCGCCGCCCCGACCGGCAAGCAGGACCGCGCCCAGGTTCCGCCCGGCTCGAAAACCGGCACCGATACCCGCGACAGCGCCGGCGGTGGCGGCACCGTGCGCGGTCCGGGCGGCCCCGATACCGGCAGCGACGCCATGCCCGGCCAGAGCAACGCGCTGTAGCGGAAGCCGTTGCCGGGGCGGATGTTTCGCTGACAGCTGCCTGTCCGCCACTAAATAAAAAGGTGGCCGTGCATGCCGCACGGCCACCTTTTCAGGTCCTACAACGGGAGGGCCGCAGGCTTACACGCCGACCATCGACACCGCCTTGGTGTTCAGGTACGACTCCAGCGCCTCCGGACCGCCTTCCGAACCGTAGCCCGAATCCTTGATGCCGCCGAACGGCAGCTCGGCGCTCGGCGTGGCCGGCTGGTTAATCCACAGCATGCCGACTTCGACACGGTTCATCAGCAGCTGGGCATTCTTGATCGAGCGCGTGAACGCGTAGCCGGCCAAGCCGTAGGGCAGGCGGTTGGCTTCGTTGATCGCGTCTTCCAGGCTGTCGAAGCCGCGGATGCCGGCGACCGGGCCGAACGGCTCGTCGTTGAAGATGCTGGCTTCCAGCGGCACGTCGGCCAGGATGGTCGGTGCGAAGAAGTTGCCGGCATCGCCGACGCGCTCGCCGCCGGTGGCGACGATGGCGCCCTTGGCGCGTGCGTCCTCGACCACCTTGCTCATCGCCGTGATGCGGCGTGCATTGGCCAGCGGACCCAGGGTGGTGCCATCAAGCAGGCCGTCGCCCAGCTTCAGGCCTTCGGCGTGCTGCACCAGCGCGCGCGTGAATTCTTCCTTGATGCCGTTGTGGACCAGGAAGCGGGTCGGCGAGATGCAGACCTGGCCGGCGTTGCGGAACTTGGCGGCGCCGGCGGCCTTGACAGCCAGTTGCACGTCCGCGTCTTCGGCGATGATCACCGGGGCGTGGCCGCCCAGTTCCATCGTCACGCGCTTCATGTGGGCGCCGGCCAGCGCGGCCAGCTGCTTGCCGACCGGGGTCGAGCCTGTGAAGGTGACCTTGCGGATGACCGGGTGCGGGATCAGGTAGCCTGAGATCTCGGCCGGGTCGCCGAATACCAGGCCGACCACGCCGGCCGGCACGCCGGCATCGACGAAGCACTGGAACAGGGCCGCCGGCGATGCCGGGGTTTCCTCGGGTGCCTTGCACAGGAACGAGCAGCCGGTCGCCAGCGCGGCGCCCAGCTTGCGGACCACCTGGTTGATCGGGAAGTTCCACGGCGTAAAGGCGGCCACCGGGCCGACCGGTTCCTTCAGCACCAGCTGCTGGGCGGCCGGGTTGCGCGACGGCACGATACGGCCGTAGACGCGCATGCCCTCGGCCGCGAACCAGTCGATGATTTCGGCGCCGGCCAGGGTCTCGCCCTTGGCCTCGGCGAGCGGCTTGCCCTGTTCCTGGGTCAGCAGGCGGGCGATGTCGCCGGCGCGCTCGCGCAGCAGGCTGGCGGCGCGGCGCATGATGGCGGCGCGCTCGGCGGCCGGGACGGCGCGCCAGGCCTCGAAACCTTTCTGTGCCGCGGCCAGGGCGCGGTCGAGGTCGGCGATGCTGGCATGGGCAACCGTGCCGATGGTCTGGCCGGTGGCCGGGTTCAGCACCGGGATCGTCTTGCCGCCGCTGGCGTCGCTCCATTCGTTGGCGATCAGGAGGCGGGTGTCGGGATAGCTGGAAGTCGTCATCGTTGCGGTTCCTTTTCTGGATGAGGCGTATATGATCGCACCGCTTTCGATTGTTTGCTTAACATGGCGAAGAACGAAAAAAAACGCCGGGCAAGCCCGGCGTCGTCAGGGTGGAACGAGGAATCGTGATCAGGCGGCTTCGCGCACCGGACGCAGGTCCTGGTTCTGGTCGGCGGAGCCCGGATTCTTCAGTTCTGCGGTCAGGCGATCCTTGTCCAGTTCGCCTTCCCACTTCGACACGACGATGGTCGCGACACCGTTGCCGATGATGTTGGTCAGGGCGCGGCATTCGCTCATGAACTTGTCGATGCCCAGGATCAGGGTCATGCCCGCCACCGGGATGGTCGGCACCACGGCCAGGGTCGCTGCCAGCGTGATGAAGCCGGCACCGGTGATCCCCGATGCGCCCTTCGAGGTCAGCATTGCCACCAGCAGGATGGTCAGTTCCTGGGTCAGGGTCAGCTCGGTGTTGGTGGCCTGGGCCACGAACAGGGCTGCCATCGTCATGTAGATGTTGGTGCCGTCCAGGTTGAACGAGTAGCCGGTCGGGACCACCAGGCCCACCACCGATTTCGGGCAGCCCAGCTTTTCCAGCTTGCGCATGATGGCCGGCAGGGCGCTTTCCGACGAGCTGGTGCCCAGCACGATCAGCAGTTCTTCCTTGATGTAGGCCAGGAAGCGGAAGATCGAGAAGCCGGTGAGCTTGGCGATCGTACCCAGCACCAGGGCGACGAACAGGAAGCAGGTCAGGTAGAACGAGCCGACCAGCGAGGCCAGCGGGATCAGCGACTTGACGCCGTATTTGCCGATGGTGAAGGCCATCGCGCCGAAGGCACCGATCGGGGCTGCCTTCATGATGATGTTCACCACGCCGAAGATGGCGTGCGACAGCGTTTCGATGCCGTGGGCGATCGGACGGCCGCGTTCACCCATCATCGACAGCGCGAAGCCGAACAGGATCGCGATCAGGAGCACCTGCAGGATGTCACCCTTGGCGAAGGCACCGATGAAGGTATCCGGGATGATGTTCATCAGGAAGTCGGTGGTGGTCAGCGCCTTGGTCTTCTCGGTGTACTGGGCGATCGAGTGGGTATCGATGGTGGCCGGGTTGACGTTGAAGCCGGCACCCGGTTTCACCAGGTTGGCGACGATCAGGCCGATGGCCAGTGCGAAGGTCGACACGACTTCGAAGTAGAGCAGGGCCTTGCCGCCGACGCGGCCGATCTTCTTCATGTCCTGCATGCCGGCGATACCGGCGACCACGGTACAGAAGATCACGGGGGCGATGATCATCTTGATCAGCTTGACGAAGCCGTCTCCCAGCGGCTTCATCGCGGTGGCGAGACCCGGATCGAAAATGCCGAGCAGCACGCCGATCACGATTGCGAACAGCACCTGGATGTAGAGGACTTTATAGAAGGGTTTTTTCATGATCAGGCATCATGCGTTAATGATAGTGCTGTCATAATTACGCAAAATATCTGCGTGATCTATTGTGGAAACCCGCAATGTTGCCGCTGATAACTGTTCTGTGGTGTGTGAATATTAGGGGCGCGGGAAGCTGCAACTACCTCGTCGTTCCCGGCTGCGCGGGAACGACGGTAGGTCAAGGCCGTTTGTAAACAGCGCCGCCCTTCATCACGAACCCCACCTTGCGCAGTGCCGCGATATCCGCGGTCGGATCGCCGTCCACCGCCACCACGTCCGCCAGCGCGCCATTCTTCAGCGCCCCCAGCTCCGGCTTGCCGAGGATGCCGGCCGCGACCACGGTTGCGGCCCGCAGCGCTTCCGTCGGGCTCATCCCCAAACGTACCATCCACTCCAGCTCGCGCTCGTTGGTGCCGTGGGTGAAGACGCCGACGTCGCTGCCGTTGCCGATAGTGACGCCCAGTTTCCTCGCCAGCTGGAACGCGCGCGCGGCCTGTTGCATCGCCGGGGTCGGGCTGCCGCCGCGCACGTGCTTCTGAAAATACTCGCCGATGGCTTCCGGCGCGGTCAGGGTCGGCACGTAGGCGGTCTTGCGCTCGACCATCAGTTTGAAAGTCGCTTCGCTGGCGCCGTAGCCGTGCTCGATGGTGTCGACCCCGGCCAGCACGGCCAGGCGGATCGCGTCGTCGCTGCTGGCATGGGCCGCTACCTTGCGTCCGGTAATGTGCGCCGCCGCCACCATCGCCTTCATCTCTTCCAGCGTGAAGGTGGGACGGGTGCTGCCGTCGATACCGGTGCGGTAGTCGGCGTAGATCTTGATCCAGTCGGCGCCGTGGGACGACTGTTCGCGCACCGCCTTCACGCCCTCGTCGATGCCGGTCGCCTGCTGGGCGCCGTAGGGAATCTCCATGTCGGGGCGGTAGCTGCGTTCGGCCGGGCCGTAGCTGGCGGTGGCGACGATGGCGCGCGTGGCCACCAGCAGGCGCGGACCCGGCACCTGCCCCTCGTCGATGGCGCGCTTGATGCCGACGTCGTCGTAGCCGGCGCCTTCGGTGCCGAGGTCGCGCAGGGTGGTGAAACCGGCCTGCAGGGTGTCGGCGGCATGGCGCACGGCCAGGGCGACGCGGTAGGCGGGCGCCTCCTTGATCACCTGGTCGTCCCAGGTGGTTTCGTTATAGGGATGCAGCAGCACGTGCGAATGCAGTTCGATCAGGCCCGGGATCAGGGTCTTGCCCGGCAGGCTGATGCGTTCGACGTCGGCCGGCACCGCAAGGGAATCGCTGGGGCCGACGCCCTGGATGCGGCCCTGGGCCACCAATACGCTCCAGCCGGCGTGCGGGGCGCCGTCGCCGGTCCAGACCCGGTCGGCGCTGAGCAGGACCGGGCGCTGAGGTTCCGCCTGCCGGGCTTGCTGGGCATGGGCGCCGCAGGCCAGCAGCGCCAGGGTAGCGACGGCAAGGTGTCGGGGCCAAATACGCATGTGTTCCTCTTATCTCAATCAATTGTAAAGCCGACATCATAGCCGAGCCGATGGGGGATGGCATGCTGAGACTTAGTGACAATTTTGCTAACTCAACTCCGAGTTTCAGGCAAGAAAAAAACTGCGATTTGACAATGTTTTCATCTTTTTACTACAGCGTTCAAAATTCCTTGTGTTAATACAAATCAAGCAATAGTATTGATGCGCGTCATTGTTTTCTTTTCATCAAAAAATGAAAAAGGCATCGTAATAACACCGGAAACCATCAGTCCAGAGAGAGGGCATCGCATGAAAACGAAGTGTTCGACCCTGCAGCGCACCCGGCCACAAGCCACCCGCCGTATTCCCAGCATGAGTTCCATCGCAGTCTGCGTTGCCCTGGCCTTCACGGTCGCGGCACCGGCTGCGCAGGCCCAGACAAAAGCAAGTGCCCAGGCCGTGTTGGGACAGCGCGCCGCACCGTTCTGGCAGAGCGTCGGCGCCGGGACCGCCTCGGCCAACGCCCGCACGATGGTGGCCAAGACGCCGGCGCTGCAACTGGCACGCTTCCATGCAGCCTCTCTCGACCTGCCGGGCATGCAGTCGCTGACGGCGTCCGCGCCGCGCGAGCAGGGCCGCGCCGTCGCCAGCGCGCTGACCATCTCGCTGCCGACCCCCGACGGCAGCTTCCAGCGCTTCGTGCTGGAAGAATCGCCGATCATGGAAGAGGGCCTGGCCGCCAAGCACCCGGAAATCAAGACCTACCGCGGCAAGGGCCTGGATGACCCGAACGCCACGCTGCGCATGGACATCACCCCGCTCGGCCTGCACGCGTCGGTGCGCTCGCCCAACGGCGGCTGGTACGTCGATCCATACTACAAGAACGATACCAGCGTCTACGCCGCCTACAGCCGCGCCGACCTGGTCAACCCGCGCGCGCCGCTGGTCGAGGGCCATCTGGACGAATCGCAGCTGAGCCTGTCGCGCAGCCTGTACAACCAGGGCGACAGCGTGCAGGTGAGCGGTTCCGGCTTCAAGCCGGGCGCCAGCGTCGAACTGGCCGTGCGCGCCGAAGGCGACGAGGTGCCGCTGCAGACCCTGAGCGCCATCGCCGACAAGAGCGGCAACATCAGCGTGACGCTGCCGGCCGGCGTCCGCTCGGGCGCGTTCTCGGTCAGCGCCAGCAACGGCACCGCCGCCGAAGCCTCCTTCCTGGTGGTCGATGCCGACGTCAGCGCGCGCGCGGTCGGTGACCAGCTGCGCACCTACCGCCTGGCGCTGGTCACCGACCCGTCGTACGCCACCTACGTGGGCGCCAACAACGTGACCGCGGCCAAGGTCACGCTGATCAACCGCGTCACCCAGATCTACGAAGAAGAAACCTCGATCCGCCTGGTGCTGATCGATGCCACCGACAACCTGAACCTGGACACCGCCGCCGAGATGACCGGCGCCAACGGTCCGTGCGGCGGTTCGGCCTGCTACACCACCAGCCAGGCGTCGACCTGCTCGAGCAGCCTGCTGTCGCGTAACCGCGTGGTGGCCGGCCTGCTGGCGGGCGCCAGCAACTTCGACATCGGCCACATCGGCCTCGGCCTGAACGGCGGCGGTATCGCCTCGCTGGGCGTGGTCGGCCGCGACGCCAAGGCGCAGGGTTGCACCGGTATCCCGACCCCGGTGGGCGACTTCTACGCCGTCGACTACGTCGCGCACGAGATGGGCCACCAGTTCTCCGGCAACCACACCTTCAACGGTACCCAGGTCAACTGCTCCGGCGGCAACCGCAGCGCCGCCAACTCGGTGGAGCCGGGCAGCGGCTCGTCGATCATGGCTTATGCCGGCATCTGCGGCACCGACGACCTGCAGCCGCACAGCGATCCGTACTGGTCGCAGCGCAGCTTCGACGAGATCACGACCTACACCTCGGGCGCCGAAAACCTGCTGAGCGAAATCCAGATGGGCGTGCTGACCAACTTCACCACCAACGGCCAGCAATTCCAGTTGAGCTTCAATGGCGGCGTGTCGGCACCGATCGTGCGCGGAAGCAACTACACCACCACCGGCATCGCAGCGGCGATCCAGGCGATCCCGGGCTGGCCGGCCGGCGCCACGGCGACCGTCTCGTCCGTCACTGATACCGCCTTCACCGTCACCTTCGGCGGCACGCTGGCCAATACCAACATCGCCAGCCTGCAACTGGTCAACCCGACCGCCGGCGTGACCGGCTACGTCGGCGAGATCACCGCCGGTGGCCCGACCACCCGCAACGGCAGCGTCTCGGCCACCACCAACCGCGCGCCGGTCGTGACGGTGCCGGACGGCTACACGATCCCGGTGCGCACCCCGTTCGCCCTGACCGGCAGCGCCACCGACCCGGACGGCGATGCAGTCACCTACATGTGGGAGCAGAACGACCGCGGCGCTGCGACCGGCACCGGCCTGGTCAGCAACACCAAGACCAACGGCCCGCTGTTCCGCCAGTTCGGCACCCGCGCCGTCGTCACCAGCACCGGCACGCTGCAGTACGATTCGCCGGGCGAGAACCACGTCGACGGCAACCCGACCCGCGTGTTCCCGGACATGGCGCAGATCCTGATCAACAACACCAACGCCGAAACCGGCGCCTGCCCGACCGCATCGACCACGCCGACCGCAGCCCAGATCGACTGCTTCTCGGAGTTCCTGCCGACCGCGGCCTATGTCGGTTTCGCCGGCGTCAACGCCAGCCCGGCGTCGCTGCACTTCAAGCTGACCGCGCGTGACGGCCGCGGCGGCGTCAACAGCGCCACCACGACCCTGACCCTGGCCCCGGCCGCCGGTCCGTTCCTGGTCAACTCGTTCAACGGCAGCGGCGTGACCGTGGATGGCGGCAGCACCCAGACCATCACCTGGAGCGTGGCCAACACCAACGTGGCCCCGGTGTCGGTCGACAACGTCAAGATCTCGCTGTCCACGGACGGCGGCCTGACCTTCCCGACCGTGCTGGCCGCAAGCGTGCCGAACAACGGCAGCGCCAGCGTCACCCTGCCAGCCGTCGTGACCAGCACCGCGCGCATCAAGGTGGAAGCCATCGGCAACGTGTTCTTCGACGTGTCGAATGCCAACTTCGCGATCCAGCAGCCGGTGGTGGTGACGCCGGTGCCGGGCGACGCCGATGGCGACGGCGTGGTCGGCTGCTCGGACCTCAGCATCGTCAAGGCATCGATCGGCAAGAAACCCGGCCAGGCCGGTTATGACGCCCGCGCCGACGTGAACAAGGACGGCGTGGTCGATGCGCGCGACCTGGCCTATGTCAATGCCCGCCTGCCTGCCGGCTCGACCTGCAAGTGAACCGCTTATTTACTGGAGAAACAACGATGACTAGTTGGAAAAAATTCCTTGCAGCGAGCGTGTTGGCTGCCGGCTGCGCCCAGGCCTGGGCCGTGCCGACCCTGACGACCGTGGTCACCCCGGCGCCTGCCACGCCCGGCTCGACCGTCAGCGTCGCCGTGAACATCGCGGACATCGCCGACCTGTATGCCTATAACTTCTCGCTGAGCTTCAATGCGAGCCTGCTGCAGCTGACCGGCTACAGCGCCGGCGCATTCCTCGGCGGACCGGACGACGCCTACTTCGGCGTGGCCGACGCCAGCGCCGGGCTCCTGTCCTACGTCTACGGCGGGGTGACGGGACCGGATGCCGGCATCAGCGGCAGCGGCACGCTGGCCACCTTCACCTTCCAGACGCTCGGCAGCGGCACCTCGGCGCTGAATTTCTCGGACGTGCTGTTCCTGAACAGCAGCCCCGACGGCAACGGCGACATCGCCGTGACCGCCGTGAACGGCACGCTGGCGGTGCAGGCGCCGGTGACGCCGCCGACCGGCGACGTGCCGGAACCGGCCAGCTGGATGCTGATCGGTGTGGGCCTGGTGGCTGCGGGGGCACTGCGCCGCCGCCGCGTCAGCACTGCGGCTGCAATGGCTTGAATCGACTGTCTTAGCACGTCGTCCCCGCGCAGGCGGGAAGAGTGCCAGTGGCACTCTTTCCGCCTGCGCGGGGGGGCGACGTTCAGAAGTGCGACTATTCCAGATCCTGCATCGACTGTTCGATCCCCACCGCCACATCCTCCAGGAACGCCGCCCCCTTCGCCGACAGCGCGATCCCCGGCACCGCCAGCTCGACCAGGCAATTCAGCGCCTGCCGGAACCATTCCATGTCCGTCCCCATCAGCGGCAGCGCATGCGCATCGATCAGATAATATATGGCGCGGGTCAGCAGGGCCGTGTCGCGGCCGTTGCCGGCCACCAGCGCGGCGAAGTCGGCGGCTTCCGCCTCGAACCGGGACGCCAGTGTTTCCAGGATGTCGCGCGACACCTGCGGCTGGCCGGAGGCCAGCACCACGTGGGCCAGCTCTTCGCAGGCCTCGCGCAGGCCAGGCACGTGGATCGGTTCGTGGGTGGGTTCGATCATGCGGCTTCCTTTTCAAAGCGGCATCCTAGCATGAAGCGATTCCGGATCAAGGCGATTGCCAAAAGATTAATTACCCCGATACACTGGGGATGTCCGTTTTTCTTGAACTTAGACAACATGCAATCATCCAAGATCCTGGGTCTGTTCGGACTCGCGCTGCTGTTGCTCGGCGGATGTGTGGCGCAGCCAAACCATGTCGTGAGCGAGCCTGCCGCGTCTGCAGGGTCCGCCGCAATGACCGCCCACCGGGCCGTCAAGACACTCAGGACGGGCAGGGTCGGCAGCCATCGCCAGCTCATCGACACGCCGGCAAACGACTGGGACCTGCACGTCGCGCTGCGGGCGATCCCGGGCGCCTTCGGTGGCCACCCGCTCGATCGGCATGCGATGCTTATCCCGATCCGCCTTGGCGACGCCTTCGATCTGTCGATGTCCGACCTGGAAGACACGATCGCGCCGCTGGCACAGCGGGCAAGCGAACAAACCACGGCCAGCGGCGTCAGCGTGCAGCCCGCGGAGACGCGATTCCTGCGCGTCGCGACGTTCTATTACGACACGCGCTCCGGCGCAGACGTGATGGGCGCCGGGTTTCTGGATCCGGCCACCGGCGAACACGTCACGCTCAGCTATTTCGACCGCCCCTGCACCGTCAGGGGGACCGTGCAGGACGGCGACGGGACCATGTCGATTGCCCTGGACGTACCGGCCGCCGGCCTGTATTGGGTGAGATCGGACGACACCGATCCGGTCCACGTGAAGATGACGGCGGCGAACCCGGACAGCGTACTCTGGTACGTCAATTTCGCCCGCCAGTAATTCTTTTTACTGCGCCGCCCAACCCCCATCCATGTTCCACGCCACGCCGCGCACCTGGTCCGCCACCGGCGAGCAGAAGAACACCGCCAGCGCCCCCAGCTCTTCGGGCGTGACGAATTCGCCCGATGGCTGCTTTTCCATCAGCAGCGCCTTCTTGGCCTGCTCGTTCGACACGCCTTCGCGCGCCGCGCGGTCGTCGACCTGCTTCTGCACCAGCGGCGTCAGTACCCAGCCCGGGCAGATCGCGTTGCAGGTCACGCCGGTCTGGGCGTTTTCCAGCGCGGTGACCTTGGTGAAGCCCACCAGGCCGTGCTTGGCCGCTACGTAGGCCGACTTGGCGGCGGAGCCGACCAGGCCGTGCACCGAGGCCAGGTTGATGATGCGGCCCCAGTTCTTCTGCTTCATGTGGGGCAGGGCCAGGCGCGTGGTATGGAAGGCCGAGGACAGGTTGATGGCGATGATCGCATCCCATTTCTCGGGCGGGAAATCCTCGACGTTGGCCACGTGCTGGATGCCGGCATTGTTGACCAGCACGTCGACGCCGCCGAACTTTTCGCCGGCAAAGGCCATCATCGCCTCGATCTCGGCCGGCTTCGACATGTCGGCGTTGTGGTAGGCGGTCTGCACGCCGAATTCCTGGCCGATGTCGGTGTACAGCTTTTCGATCTGCTGGGCGTCGCCGAAGCCGTTGAAGACGATGTTGGCGCCCTGTTCGGCCAGCGCGCGCGCAATGCCGAGGCCGATGCCCGACGTGGAGCCGGTGACCAGGGCGGTTTTCCCGCTCAGTAAGGTGGATTTCATGCGTTCCTCGTTCGTGTAATTGGGCATATGGAGGGCTGTGTCGGGTCATCCTGGCCAGACTTGGTAGAATTCTAATCGCTCCGCCGGTTAAAATGTTGGCGGCCGACTAATGTGCGATGTGCGCCGTGCGTCGTGCAGAACGAGAATGGACTACCAGATGAGCGAACCAAGGCTGTCATCCGTGCAATGCAGCTCGCCGGCCGGCCTGCATCGCATGGCGTACAAGGAGTGGGGCGACCCGGCGAACCCGCATGTGCTGGTGTGCGTGCACGGGGTGACGCGCGTGGCCGACGATTTCGATGCGCTGGCGCGCGCCCTGTGCGACCGCTACCGGGTGGTGTGCCCGGACGTGGTCGGGCGCGGCCGTTCCGGACGCCTGCGCGACCCGGCGTATTACACGGTGCCGCAGTACGTGGCCGACATGGTGACCCTGGTCGCCCGTGTCACGGCCAACAACGCCGACGAGCGCGTGCACTGGTTCGGCACTTCGATGGGCGGCCTGATCGGCATGATCCTTGCATCGTTCGAGGACAGCCCGATCGAACGGCTGGTGCTGAACGATATCGGCCCGGTGCTCGATCCGGTGGCGATGGCGCGCATCGGCGACTACATCGGCCAGGACCTGCGCTTCCCGAGCTTCGACGCCGGCGCCGCGTTCGTGCGCGAAGTGTCGAGTGCCTTCGGCCCGCACAGCGACGAGCAGTGGCACAAGCTGGCCAGCGACGTGCTGGTGCAGGAACCGGACGGTGCGTGGACGCGCCACTACGACCCGGGCCTGGCCAAGCCCTTCGCCGCCATCACGCCGGAACGTGCGCAGCAGGACGAAGCCCAGCTGTGGGCCGCCTACGATGCGATCCGCTGCCCGACGCTGCTGGTGCGCGGCGAGCTGTCCGACTTGCTGTCGCGCGCGACGGCCGAGGAAATGACGCGGCGCGGGCCGCAGCCGGAACTGGTGGAACTGGCCGGCGTCGGCCATGCGCCGACCTTCCTGCAGCCCGACCAGATCGCGCTGGCGCGGCGCTTCCTGAGCGGCTGAGCCGGAACTGAATTTTTAGCTTCTTTGTGTAACACGACTAGAGAAACCATGGAAATCAAACGACTGCACGTAGGCAAACGCCTGTCCGAAATCACCATCCACAACGGCACCGTCTACCTGGCCGGCCAGATCGCCGAAAACACCTCCCAGGACATCGTCGGCCAGACCCGCGAAGTGCTGGGCCACGTCGACCGCCTGCTGGCGGAAGCCGGCAGCGACAAGACGCGCATCCTGTCGACGCAGATCTACATCGCCGACATGGCCGACTTCCCCGGCATGAACACCGTGTGGGACGAGTGGGTCGTGCCGGGCAACACGCCGCCGCGCGCCACCGTCGAAGCGAAGCTGGCCAACCCCGCCTGCCTGGTCGAGGTCGTGATCGTCGCGGCCCAGCCGTAAGGCGCGCCCATGGTATCGATTGCCGCGCTCGGCGACGCCAGCACGCAACTGCTGCACGGTCTCGGTCCGGACGACTCCGCGCGCGTCCAGGCCGCCCTCGACTTTGCCGCCGAGGCGTATGGCGACCGCCTGACGGGCTGGGGCCAGGGCGCCTTCGAGTTCTCGCTCGGGGTGGCGGGCACGCTCGCCGTGCTGCGTGCCGATGCCGAGACCCGCATGGCCGGCCTGCTGTTCGAGCTGTGCATGGCCGACCCGCTCCAGGCCGAGAAGCTGGAAGACCGCTTCAGCCGCGAAGTCTCGGACATGGTGCGCGGCGTGCACCAGCTGATCCGCCTGCGCGACCTGACGGCCGCCCAGGCGCCGGTGGGGCGCGGCAAGAATGCGCAGCAGCAGGCCATGGCGCAGGTGGAAACCCTGCGCAAGATGCTGCTGGCGATGGCGTCCGACATGCGCGTGGTGCTGGTGCGGCTGGCCTCGTGTGTCGTCAGCCTGCGCCATTTCGCCGAGCAGAAACGCTTCGACGAGATGACCCATAACTACGGCCGCGAAGTGCTGGACCTGTACGCGCCGCTGGCGAACCGCCTCGGCATCTTCCAGCTCAAGTGGGAGCTGGAAGACCTGTCCTTCCGCATGATCGACCCCGATACCTACAAGCGCATCGCCAAGATGCTCGAAGAAAAGCGCATGCTGCGCGAAAGCTTCGTGCAATCGGCGATCAAGCGCCTCGAGGACGAGCTGGCGGCGGCCGGCATCAAGGCGGAAGTCAGCGGCCGCCCGAAACACATCTACAGCATCTGGAAGAAGATGCGCGGCAAGGAGCTGGATTTCTCCGGGCTGTACGACGTGCGCGCCTTCCGCGTGATCGTCGCCGACGTGCGCACCTGCTATACGGTGCTCGGCCTGGTGCACAACATCTGGACCCCGATCCCGAAAGAATTCGACGATTACATCTCGCGGCCGAAACCGAACGGCTACCAGTCGCTGCACACGGTGGTGAACGCCGACGACGGCCGCCCCCTCGAGGTGCAGATCCGCACCCAGGAAATGCACAACCTGGCCGAAAACGGCGTCGCCGCCCACTGGCGCTACAAGGAAGAGGGCGGCTCCAACTTCAAGAGCCAGGAGTACGACGAAAAGATCGCCTGGCTGCGCCAGCTGCTGGCCTGGAAGAGCGAAGTGGCCGATGCCGTCACCGGCGCCGGCGACGAGGAACTGCAGCGCGAATGGGTCGAAAAGCTGAAGTCGACCACGCTCGACGACCGCATCTTCGTGCTGACGCCGCAGGCGCGCGTGCTCGAGCTGCCGGTCGGCGCCACGCCGATCGACTTCGCCTACCACCTGCACAGCGAAGTCGGCCACCGCTGCCGCGGCGCCCGCATCGACGGCGTGATGGTGCCGCTCAACACGGCGCTGAAGAACGGCCAGACCTGCGAGATCATCACCGCCAAGGGTCCGGCCGGCAGCGCCGGTCCGTCGCGCGACTGGCTCAGCCCCGGCTACACGGTCAGCAGCCGCACCCGCACCAAGATCCGCGCCTGGTTCCATGCGCAGGAACTGGAAGAGACCCTGGCCAACGGGCGCGCATTGGTCGAGAAGTCGCTGCAGCGCGAAGGCAAGACCGCGGTCAACCTGGAAGCGCTGGCGCACAAGCTGGGCTTCGCCAAGGTCGACGATTTGTTCATCAGCGTGGCCAAGGAAAAGTTCAGCCTGCGCCACGTGGAAGCCGCGCTGCACGAAGCGGCCGAACCGGCGCCGCAGGCCGAAGACGCGGCCGTGGTCAACAAGAGCCGCGCCTCGAGCGTGGAGCAGGGCGCCAAGTCGGGTGTGCTGGTGGTCGGCACCGAAGGCCTGATGACGATGCTGGCCAAGTGCTGCAAGCCGGCGCCGCCGGACCCGATCGTCGGCTTCGTCACGCGCGGCAAGGGCGTGTCGATCCACCGCGCCAGCTGCAAGAACTTCGCCGAGATGGCGTCCAAGGCGCCGGAGCGCGTGCTCGACACCGAGTGGGGCAGCACCGGCAGGGAAACGGTCTACCCGATCGACATCTTCATCCTGGCCAGCGACCGCCAGGGCCTGCTGCGCGACATCTCCGAAGTGCTGACGCGCGAGAAGATCAACGTCACCGGCGTCAACACCCAGAGCAGCAGGGGGCTGGCGCGCATGGTGTTCACGGCCGAGATCAGCTCGACCGGGCAGCTGCAGAAGGCCCTGGCGGCAATTGCGGAAGTGGGTGGCGTGCAGGAAGCCCGGCGTCAATGATGACAGCGAACAGTAAGCGTCCTTCCGATGTGATACATATCGGGAGGGTACCCTTCCTGCACCGTATCATGTGACCATGTCCCTATCCGCTCTCCTTTACATCAAGCCGCGCCACTGGGGCGTGCACGCCGCCCGCTGGCTGGCTGGCTGGTGGCACATGCTACACCTGGGCGCGGTGGCGCTGGTGATGGCGCTGTCGCCCTCGACCTACAACCGCGCCAACCGCCTGGCCACGGCGCGCCACATCTATGCCAGCACCTGGCAGGTGCTGCCCTGGTTCACGATGCTGACCGCACTGGTCAGCCTGGTCGTGATCCGCATCGTGCTGGTCACGGCGCAGAGCTATGGCCTGTCGCGCTACGCGCTGGAGATGGTGGTGCGGGTACTGGTACTGGAATTGATTCCGCTGTCGGCCGCGCTGTTCGCCGCGCTGCGCGCCGGCATGGCCTTCGACGCCGCCGCCATGGGCCTGGCCAGGGCAGGGGTGCCAGCCGCGGTAGCGACCGAAGAGACCCTCAAAAAGGTGCGGCGCGACCTGGTGCCGCAGGTATTCGCCAACGCCTTTTCGGTGCTCAGCCTGGCGATGGTCAGCAGCGTGATCGTGCTGGTGCTGGCCTACCTCAACGTGTACGGCCTGTCGCCCTGGGGCATCCCCGACTACACGCGCACCGTGGGCCGGGTGTTCGATCCGGTGGTCACCGCCGGCTTCGTGTTCAAGACCGTGCTGTTCGGGTTGGCCGTGGCGGTGATTCCGAGCGCCGCGCTGCTCGAACTGCTGCGCCACGCGCGCCGCCACCGCTCGAGCGTGCAGCCGGGCGCGCTGCGCCTGCTGTTTGTGCTGCTGCTGATCGAGGCCGGTTCGCTGGTCCTCAAATATATCTAACCCGAAAGGACGCCATGGCCGATCCCGTCGCCACGCCCGCCGCCCCTGCCGCCCCCGACGAGCCGAAACACGTCGAAGCCAAGGCCCTGATCCTGCTGGTCGCCATCGGCGCCCTGATCGCCGCCTTCGTGCTGTACGTGATGTACGCGCGCGGCGTATTCGAAAAGACCCAGACCCTGACCCTGGTGGCCGACAATTCCGAAGGCGTGATTCCCGGCATGGACATGACCTTCGCCGGCTTCCCGATCGGGCGCGTGCGCCAGGTCAGCCTGGGGGCGGACGGCAAGGTCAACATCCGGGTCGACATCCCGCGCGATGACGCCAAGTGGCTGCGTACCACCAGCGTGTTCACGCTCGAGAGCAGCGTGGTCGGCGAGACCCGGCTGCGTGCCTTCAGCGGCATCCTGACCGACCCGCCGTTGCCGGACAAGGCCCAGCGCCCGGTGCTGCGCGGCGACGCCGGCGCCGAGATCCCGCGCCTGCTGGCCAGCGCGCGCACGCTGCTGGAAAACCTGACGACCCTGACGCAATCCGGTTCCTCGATCGACAACACGCTCGCCAACGTCGAGACCCTGAGCGGCCGCCTGACCGGCAAGTACGGCGTGCTCGGCACGGCGCTGGGCGGCGACGCCGAGGCGCAAAAGCTGCTGCAGACCCTGCAGCGGGTCGACACCCTGCTGGCCAAGACCGACCAGCGCGTCTTCGGCAAGAACGGCGTGATGGACGACACCCAGGCCGCGGTGCGCGAACTGAACGGCATGCTGGCCGACGCCCGCACCACGCTGCAGAAAGTCGACGCCGTGCTGGTCGAAGCCCAGGCGGTCGGCGCCAACGCCCGCGTCGCCACCCAGGACCTGGGCCGGCTGCGCGGCGAAGTCGACGCCAGCCTGCGCAAGGTGAACCGGCTGGTCGACCAGATCAACCGCAAATGGCCATTCAAGAGCGAATCGGAGATCAAGCTGCCATGAAGCGTGTCTATGTAATGCTGGTTCTGGCGCTGGCCGGTTGCGCCAGCAAACCCCAGCCGCCGGGCTGGCAGCCGAATGCGCGCGATGCGCTCGACGGCTACACCGACGCCTGGCTGAAAGGCGACACGCCGGCCGCCGATGCCGAATTCGCGCGGGCGCGGCGCGAGACCGCCAGCACCGGACGCTTCGACCACGTCGCCCAGGCCGAACTGGTGCGCTGCGCGGTGCAGGTGGCGGCGCTGGAGACCGATTGTCCCGGCTTTGCAGCGATCGCCGCGGAAGCAACGCCGGCGCAGCGCGCCTATGCGGCCTACCTCGAGGGCCACTGGCAGGGACTGGATGCCGGGCTGCTGCCGGCACAGCACCGGCCGGTCGTGGCGAGCGGCACCCTGGCCGGCGTGGCCGATCCGCTGGCGCGCCTGGTGGCGGCCGGCGCCCTGCTGCGCGCCGGGCGGATCACGCCGGGCGATATCGGCGTGGCAGTGGAGACGGCGTCGGAACAGGGCTGGCGGCGGCCGCTGCTGGCCTGGCTCGGGGTGCAGGAGAAGCGGGCGCAGGCGGCTGGGGATGGGGCGGCGGTCGAGCGGGTGCGCAAGCGCATCGCGCTGGTTGCGGGAAATTGAAGACATTGCGCCATGATGTCATGGTCGACCTGGCATGGTCGATTGCGGACCCGACGACCGCGCCGCGGGCTGCGCAGAGGGCGCCTCAGGTATCCCGTTGCTTCGACACCCGCCGCAAAATCGACAGGATGACAAACGCAAACACCGCACTGACGATCGCCGACGACTCGCGCCCCATGCCGGCGGCGACGCCGATCGCCGCCGTGGTCCAGACGCTCGCTGCGGTGGTCAGGCCATGGATGTCCTTGCTGTCGTGCTGCTTGAGGATGGCGCCGGCACCGAGGAAGCCGATGCCGGCCGTGACGCCCTGCAGCACGCGCGACAGGTCTTCGATCTCCATGCCGGCCTGGACCGGGATCAGCACGAACAGCGCGCAGCCGAGCGAGACCAGCATGTGGGTGCGCAGGCCGGCCGGGGAGCCGATCGATTCGCGCTCATAGCCGAGCAGGCCGCCCAACGCCATTGCCACCAGCAGGCGCAGTACGATCCGCGTGATGTCCTCGGCGTTGCCGAGGTCCGAAAATTCTTCTATCGTGGTTGCCCAGATCCGTTCCCACACACCCTGACTCCTCCTGTTGCCAAGGCTCGATGATGCCAGTACGGGGCACCGGGCGGCGCCCTATTGTCGAGGGACGGCGGATCGCGCCGAGGGGGGCTAGAACTTCAGCTGGTCCAGCGTCCTGCCGCCCGCCAGGGCATCCGCCACCCATTTCGGCTGGCGCCCGCGGCCGCTCCAGGTCTGGCTGGCGTCGTCCGGGTTGCGGTAGCGCGGCAGGACGGCGGCACCGTCCAGCAGCTTCTCGGCCGGCAGGCCGGCGCCGCGCGCAATCGTCATGATGCGTTCGCGCGCCTCGGCCACGTCGCGCCGCTGGCGTTCCTTGATCGCCTGGCCGACCTCGAACAGCAAGCCCTTCAGCTCGCCCAGGTTGTAGTCGGACAGGTCCACGCCTGGCGCTTGCGCGGGTTTGGCGGTCTTTGCCATCATGCGGCCCGGTGCAGCGCCAGCGGACTGGCGGCCATGGCCGCGCGCAGGGCCGGCGGCAGGCGGTTGTGGATGTGGGTGGCGGCGCGCGCGGCCTGGCCGGTCGCCACCGCGATCTGGTTCAGGCCGACCGTCACGTCGCCGATCGCATACAGGCCCGGTACCGCGGTAGCACCATGGCTGTCGACCACCAGTTCGTCGCAATGGGCGGTTTCGGCGCCCAGCTTGGCGGCCAGGCCGGAGCGCGCGTTTTCGCCCAGCATCGGGTAGAACACGTCGGCCGGGTGATCGTTGCCGTCGGCGGTGTGCATCACCGGCTTCATGGCGGCGTCCAGCGTGACCGACAGCAGCGGCGAATCGATGTAGCGCACGCCGGCGGCGTCCAGGCGGCGGCGGTCGTCGTCGGTCAGGATCGACGATGGGCCGCGCTCGAACAGCGTTACGTCGGCGCTGAAGGTGCGCATGAACAGGGCGTGGCCGACCGGGTTGATCTCGGCGGTGGCGACGGCGATGCGCTTGTCCATCACGTCGAAGCCGTCGCACACCGGACACAGGCGCACTGATCCGAAGGCGACCGCCTCGCGCCAGTTCTCGACCGGCAGGCCGACGTCGGCCACGCCGGTGGCCAGCAGCACGGTCAGGGCGCGGATCTGCACTGGCTCACCCTCGGGGGCATCCTCGGCCGCGTAGTCCGCAACGAAATGGCCATCCTCGATGCGCAGATCGAGGATCTCGCCCGCCATCACCGAGCCGCCGTAGCGTTCCAGCTGGGCGGTCAGGTTGCCGAGCAGGGCGTGTCCGGGCACACCCTCGGGGAAACCGGGGTAGTTGTGCGAAACGGGGATCAGGCGCAGGCGGCTGTTGCCCTTGTCGACCAGGGCGACGTTGCGCGTGAAGCGGCGCAGGTAGATGGCCGCCGTCAGGCCGCCGGGGCCGCCGCCGATGATCAGGGTATCGTAGACATGAGATAAGCTTGGCATGTTTACATTATCCACAAGCCGCCGCGCGCGTCCTGTCGGCGTGCCACCCGCTGCCGGGTCGGACCCGGCTTACATGTGCCCAGCTCCAGGGGCTGGGGCTCAGTGATTGTGGGTTTCGGGCTGCAGGGTCACGTGGTCGATGCCGTGCTTGTCCAGCAGCATGCCGCGCACCGCCTGCAGCACCTCCGGCCAGCGCGCCATGTTCTCGATCTGCAGGTGGCCGATCAGGGCTGGCTCGCCGGGTGACATGTCCCACACGTGCAGGTCGTGCACCGAGACCACGCCCGGCACCCGCGCCAGGTCGGCGCCCACTTCCAGGTAGTCGATCTGGGACGGTACGCCTTCCATCAGGAAGTGATAGGACTCGCGCAGGATGCCGGCGGTCGAGCGCAGGATCAGCAGCGACACGAAGATCGACAGGATCGGGTCGATCCGCACCCAGCCGGTCAGGTGGATGATGGCGCCGGCGGCGATGGCCGCGATCGAGCCGAGCAGGTCGCCCAGCACGTTGACCAGGGCGGCGCGCGTGTTGATGCTTTGCTCGCCGCGCGACAGCACCCAGGCCACCAGGATGTTGATGGCGGCGCCGATCGAGGCGACCACGAACACGGTTGCGCCGCCGACGGCTTCCGGATGCACCAGGCGCTTGCCGGCTTCGTACACGATCCAGCACACCAGCAGCAGCATGGCCAGGCTGTTGACGAAGGCGGCCAGCGCCTCGGCGCGCACGAAGCCGAACGAGTGGCGTGCCGACGGCGGGCGCTTGGCGATGAACTGGGCCATCAGCGCAAGGCCGAGGGCGGCGGCGTCGGTCGTCATGTGGCCGGCGTCGGAAATCAGCGCCAGCGAATTCGACATGAAGCCCGTCACCACTTCGATCAGCGCGAACAGCAGGGTCAGCCCGAGCGCAATCGCTAGCGCCCCCTGGCTACGGCCCTCGATGGTGTGGGCGTGCCGGGCGTCGCCGTCGAGGTGGGCATGCAGGTGGGCGGAGGAGGCGGGTTGCTGGGACATGGGGAAGGCAGGTCATCAAAATAAACAGCATGAAGTATACCTGCAGGGTGGGGCGCCAAGTCCGCGCCGATGCCGGTTTGCTCATCAATTCATGCGTGCCTTGCATAACTGGCGCCGACTCCCTATAATAGCGGCACACGGGCGGTTAGTTCAGCTGGTTAGAATACTTGGTCGACATCCAAGGGGTCGCAGATTCGAATTCTGCACCGCCCACCAGAACATCTCGGGAACTTCACGGTTCCTATATGTAAGAGCGAGAAAGGCATCCACGGTTATGACACCGCGAACTACAACTTGGTTGTGGGGGAATCGCTAGACGCGGTTTGGTGTGCTTTTGTCTCGAAAAAGCTCTACAACACTGAAATGAACGCGCCTGGTGCGCGTTTTTTTTCGTCCAAAGATTTTTAGTTTCAATTCTTTTAATCATTTCATTTACTTAGCGGGCGCGACAGGGCGCCGACAAGGAGATCAAGATGCTGAACGTGCGACTCCCCGACGGCTCCAGCCGTCAATTCGAAGGACCGGTCACGGTTGCCCAGGTGGCCTCGAGCATTGCCCCGAGCCTGGGCAAGGCCGCGCTGGCCGGCAAGGTCAACGGTAAAGTGGTCGACACCTCGTTCCTGATCGAGTCCGACGCCGACCTGGCGATCGTCACCGACCGCGATCCGGAAGGCCTGGACGTGATCCGTCACTCGACCGCCCACCTGCTGGCGTATGCCGTCAAGGAATTGTTCCCGGAAGCCCAGGTCACGATCGGCCCGACCATCGAGAACGGCTTCTACTATGACTTCTCGTACAAGCGTCCGTTCACCCCGGAAGACTTGACCGCGATCGAAAAGAAGATGGCCGAGCTGGCGAAGAAGGACGAGCAGGTCACCCGCAAGGTGCTGCCGCGCGACGAAGCCGTCGCCTACTTCAAGTCGATCAGCGAAGACTACAAGGCCGAGATCATCGCCTCGATCCCGGCGAACGAGGACGTGTCGCTGTATTCGGAAGGCGGTTTCACCGACCTGTGCCGCGGCCCGCACGTGCCGTCGACCGGCAAGCTGAAAGTGTTCAAGCTGATGAAGCTAGCTGGCGCCTACTGGCGCGGCGACGCCAAGAACGAGATGCTGCAGCGTATCTACGGTACCGCCTGGGCCAAGAAGGAAGACCAGGAACAATACCTGCACATGCTGGAAGAAGCCGAAAAGCGCGACCACCGCAAGCTGGGCAAGCAGCTCGACCTGTTCCACTTCCAGGACGAAGCGCCGGGCCTGATCTTCTGGCACCCGAAAGGCTGGACCATCTGGCAGCAGGTCGAGCAGTACATGCGCAAGACCTACCAGATCACCGGCTACAACGAAGTCAAGGCGCCGCAGATCATCGACGTCAGCCTGTGGCAGAAGACCGGTCACTGGGACAACTACCGTGAAAACATGTTCACGACCGAATCCGAGAGCCGCACCTATGCGCTCAAGCCGATGAACTGCCCGGGCCACGTGCAGATCTATAACGCCGGCCTGCGTTCCTACCGCGACCTGCCGCTGCGCTACGGCGAATTCGGCCAGTGCCACCGCAACGAATCGTCGGGTGCGCTGCACGGCCTGATGCGCGTGCGCGGCTTTACCCAGGACGATGGCCACGTGTTCTGTACCGAAGAGCAGATCGCGCCGGAAGTGGTGGCCTTCCACGCCCAGGCGATGCAGGTGTACGAGGACTTCGGCTTCGCGAACATCGACGTCAAGATCGCGCTGCGTCCGGAAAACCGCATCGGTTCCGATGAAGTCTGGGACCAGGCCGAGGAAGCGCTGCGTTCGGCACTGCGCGGCTGCGGCGTGGAATGGACCGAGCTGCCGGGCGAGGGCGCCTTCTACGGTCCGAAGATCGAGTACCACCTGAAGGATAGCCTCGGCCGTCCGTGGCAGGTCGGCACCATGCAGGTCGACTTCTCGATGCCGGGCCGCCTTGGCGCCGAGTATGTATCGGAAGACAATACCCGCAAAGTGCCGGTGATGCTGCACCGCGCGATCGTCGGTTCGATGGAGCGTTTTATCGGTATCCTGATCGAGAATTATGCCGGTGCGCTGCCGCTGTGGCTGGCCCCGGTGCAGGTCGCCCTCTTGAATATTTCGGATGCGCAAGCATCTTATGTGAAGGAGGTGGAATCTCGTCTGAAAGCGGCCGGTTTGCGTGTTCACGCTGATTTGCGGAACGAGAAGATTACCTATAAAATTCGCGAGCATTCCGTCCAAAAACTGCCGTACATCCTCGTTGTCGGCGATAAAGAGCGGGATGCCAACACTGTGGCCGTTCGCGCGCGCGGCAATGTCGACCTGGGCGTGATGTCCGTCGATGCGCTGCTGGAACGCCTCCTGGGCGAGGTGGCATCCAAGGCGAAGTGATCGTTTCGCCTTGAGGAACGGCCGAACATAATCAACTACCAAAGGAAACAAAATAGCTACTGACAAGTCTTCAAATCGCATCAATGGCGAAATCACCTATCCGGAAATGCGTCTGAACGGTGTGGACAACGAGCCGCTGGGCATTGTGAGCCTGGCCGAAGCGTTCCGTCTGGCTGAAGAAGCGAACGTCGACCTCGTGGAAATCGCGCCGAACGCGACTCCACCGGTCTGCCGTCTCATGGACTACGGCAAGTTCAAGTATTCGGAGCAGAAGAAACAGCACGAAGCGAAGCTGAAGCAGAAGATCATCCAGGTCAAGGAAATCAAGTTCCGTCCGGGTACGGACGAGGGTGACTACAGCATCAAGCTGCGCAACCTGATCAAGTTCCTGGAAGAGGGTGACAAGACCAAGATCACCCTGCGTTTCCGCGGCCGCGAAATGGCCCACCAGGACATCGGCCAGCGCATGCTGGAGCGTCTGCGTGGCGATCTCGAGCCGTATGGCGTGGTCGAGCAGTTCCCGAAGCTGGAAGGCCGCCAGATGATCATGGTCGTCGGCCCGAAGAAGAAAAAGTAAGCTTCTGCGCGGCGGCGTTCGCCGTGATGGCTGGATAGAGTAGGGCCGGTGACGGGCCGCAGGGTGATCCTGCGTCCCGTCACCGGCCTATTCCCGTTTCACTCGCGTTGCGTCGTGCAATCAACCGCAGG
>Ga0308160_10001106_pt1 | contig 40891 bp, 53 predicted proteins | sample PhyFR1_FD_201036 | JGI IMG/M metagenome (GOLD analysis project Ga0308160, IMG submission 201036) | Phyllosphere microbial communities from UC Gill Tract Community Farm, Albany, California, United States - DLSLF.R1 | ecosystem: Host-associated > Plants > Phyllosphere > Unclassified | place: USA... | reverse complement strand
ATCGCGACCTTCCCGTCCTCGGTCGGGTTGTATGTTTCAATAATGGTATCGGTAGCAACTTGAATTTTTTGGTCGGAATGGCGCTGGACGTAAATTTGTGCCAACGCAAAAACCTTCTTGCAGCTAGTTGCGTCTTTGCAAATAACGATGGATTTTTCCGCAGCTTCAAGCTCAGCAGCTATGTCTTTAACTCGCTGGGCTTGTTCCCGTTCTTCCTTTTCCTTGCGCGCCTGCGCCGCAACCTCGTCTTGCTTGGCTTTCTCAGCAGCAGCAGCCTCTGCAGCGACTCGCCGCTCCTCGGCTTCTATAGCTTGGCGTCGGCCACGCTCAGCAAGTGCTTCCGGTCCAAAGATCCCTCCTGGCGGAACATCGACAATTTTCCCATCGACTAAACGGAATTCGATCGCACCGGACGGTGTTGCGGTGTACACCTGAGCGTTCCCGCGTCGCCATTGCACAAGGGTGTCCGTTGTGTGGGTTGGTGGCATGCCCAGAATCTCTGATGCCTGCGCGACGGTCATCCCGTTCTTGACCATGTTTGCGTTAGCTCGGGCGGTCCGGTAAGTCTGGGCAGCACAGCCAGAGAGGAAGGCGATCACTACAGCCAGTAAGATTAACTTTTTCATATCATTCCAAGATCGGCATTCGTGCGTGCCGTATCGCCTGTTGAGTATATCCCGCTAGCAATGCCAAAAATCTAACCAATTGTTGCGCCGCGCGGCTGGCGGCAACGTTCACAGGATCGTTTTTGCGTTGATTGTCAGCTGCTTGATTTCGCCGGTTTCAAGGTCGCCGATGCAGCTGGCGGACATTTTCTCCGGGGCGCCGTAGACATTCTTGAAGTGGAATGAGCCCCGCTGCCATGCGAAATAGAACTCACCCTTCGTGCCATAGTTCTTAGTGTAGGGAGGAGTCTCCGCATCGCCGTACTCAGCCAGGCCGGCAATGCGCTGCTGGCATTGGAGCAGCGCAGCTGAAACCTTCCTCGCATGTAGCTTGTCCTGAGATGGCACCACTACTCGGTAAGCGATCAGTGCGATCAGGAGCGCGATTGAGGCTAGCATGGCCCAGGTCGCAAAGTCCCGTATTGTCATCCTACCTGGGGTAGGGAGGGGCGCCGCCGGCGTGACCGTAGCGTGACGAGCTTGTGTCGCGGCTGGAGAAGGCGTCCATGTGCCGGTCCGCGGCCTGCCATCGGCGCCGCGTGGTGTCTCAGCGTCGCCATTGCGCGGGAGTGGAGTTTGGCATCGCGGGCAGGTTGTCGCACTTTTGACAGAAACATACGTGTTACAGCCTGGGCATTGTGTCGCGGCCATCACAATCTCGATCAGTTCGGCATCAGGGCGTGCCGTAGCGCCTAAAATGGCAACTCGTCTTCGATCTCGGCAGGGAGCTCCGACCAGTCGATATCGTCATTCGACAGCAGCTCGTACAGGTAAGGCTCTGCGTCGAACTGAGCCTTTGCTTTCGCCCCCGTCCACGACGCCCCGTCCTGAGCGACTAACATCACTGGCAACGCTAAGCGATTCTGCAGTTGAGCAAGGAGCACCTGATCATGCAACTGTGAACGTTCCACCAATACTGCCGCCACGCGCACTCCGCGCAGGCGCAAAACCGCGTGATGCATTACAACCGCTCGCTTTCCTTTCGCACGACCCTTCCGATGATGATGCAAGCGTCGCCGCGGCACATCTTCCGACCGTACTTCCTCTGATCTTGGTTGTCTGACTTGAGCCACCATTGCCCACCGTCGCGCTCAAGGCGCTTCACGACAGGCTCACCCTCGTAATTGACCGCGTACACATAGCTGTCGACCAGCTGCTTATCGGCAGTGTTGATCACCACCAAGTCATCCTCGTAGAGCGTTGGCTCCATGCTCTCGCCACGCACGCGGATGGCGATGAGCTTGTCTCGACTAAAGCCATGCCGTTCCATCCAGTCAGTCGGCACGGTCGTAGTGCTGCCGTCATACCGCTCAGGCTCGATCTCAAACCCGCTGATGCCGGCCGACAGCCGGAGCTTTACCTTCGGAATCTGTGTAAGAGAAGGATCGCTGTCTTCGACAACACGAACACGCATCGCGCCTGGCAACAATTTTTGCAAATCTTCGTCTGATAGCGCGGCGCCGCCGCCCTGCATCGCGGTGACGATTTGAAGGGGCAAGCTTTTGCCCGTCACTTTCGCAATGGCCATGAGCTGCTGCAGGCTGGGACTGTGCTTCTGGTTTTCCCAGTGGGAGATATTCGCCTTGGTGTGGCCGCGCTCGGTGCCCAGATCAAGTGCCAGCTTGGCACCCAAGGCCGCACCGGACATGCCGGCCTCGGTGCGAGCCTGCTTCACGTAGTCGGCAATTAGTGCTTTTAGTTCCATAGCGAAATCGTATAGGAAATCTAAACAATAGAGGTATAGAAAAGCTTGACCGCGATGTATAGAATTACTATACTCAAGCCATGATCACTAATGAGCAAACGTCATGACACCTGATGAAGCGCTGAAAAAAGCAGCCGCAACCGTTGGCTCGATGCAGGCCTTAGCCGACGGTCTCGGTGTCACGAAAGGCGCAGTCGGTCAGTGGACTTTGCCTGGGCGCCGAGTGCCCGCTGAGCACTGCCCGACGATTGAGCGTTTGACCAACAGCGCTGTGCTCTGCGAACAGTTGCGTCCCGACGTTGACTGGGCGGTAGTGCGCGGCAAGCCTGAAGAACCTGTGTGCCCGAATCGGCGCTCCACCGATCCTGAGCCCGCCACCGGCCGCGCCGGCCGCACACCACCCTCGCGCGACAACGTCATGACCGCGGCGGCCGACCGCGCGGCAGTGGTGGAGCCTAAGCCGTAAGCCAGTTCGGCATCTTGCGGCAGTTGGTCAGCACGGCGAGCAGTCATTTCAGGGCCTTCAGGGTTCAAGTTTTCGACAGATGCATTGTTGCATCGAAGAATTGCAAAAACATCATTCTTATATAGGGCAACAGCATGAACGCCAAAGACGCATTCCACCAAACCGTCCACAACGCTCCAGGCGGCTGCGTTGCACTGGCTGCTCGCATGGATATGTCGCCCACGATTCTGCGCAACAAGGCGAACCCGAACAACAACGTCAACGTGGTGACCATCGACGACATCGAGCGCGTGATGTCGCTGACCGGTGATTACTCGGTGCTGTATGCACTGGCCGAGGCGCACGGGTTTGTGCTGACTAAGCTGGAAGAACAGCCTGCGTCGGACATGGGCGTGCTGGAGAACGTCACGGACATCTGGCAGCGCCTGGGCGACGTCGCCAACGAGGTGCACAAGACGCTCGAGGACGGCCGCGTTGAGCCGCACGAGGTGGCGGCGGTGCGCCGCTCGGTGTTCCGAGCGTTCCGTCCAATGATGCAGCTGATCGAGCGCCTGGACGGGATGTCGGAGAAGCCGGTTTCGAAGTGAGCAGCACCCAGGCGGCGGGGGCGCCGTCACCAGCACAACCAAAACAGGGAATAAACGAGATGAGCGAAAAGAAGAATGCAGCAAAGCTGCTCGACACGCTGCGCGAGCGCTGCCAGATCAAGAGCGACGCCGCGCTGGCGCGCGAGCTGGATATCAAGCCGCCGATTATCAGCAAGCTCCGCAGCGGCCACTCGCCGCTGGGCGCCTCGGTGATCCTGCGCATCCACGAGCACCTGGGCATGCCGGTCAAAGAAATCCGCGAGCTGGCGGCGTAGCCCGCTCCCCACCGATACCACGATAACCCGGCACCAGTCCCAAGGACTGAGCCACGTCAGAGAAAGGAAGTAGATGGATCAACCCGAAGAGGAGCAAGCGCCGGCGCCGATCGAGCCTGGCCATGTGATGAGCCGCGAGAAGTACGACCGGATGGTCGCAGAGCAGCAGAACTGAACAAGGAAAAAAACATGGTTGAGCTCCCGAGCCAGGCGCAGTTGCGAGAAGTCTTCAACTACGAAGAGAGCACCGGCGTTTTTACTTATCGGGTCCGCACGGGAAATCGCGTCAAGGTTGGCATGGTTGCAGGAACGAATAAAGGCGGGTACATCCGAATTTACTTCCGGGGCGTTGGCTACCGCGCCCACCGACTCGCATGGGTGTATGTGTTTGGGCAGGCGCCGTCTGACTGTGTTGACCATATCAACGGCATCACTTCGGACAACCGGATCGCTAATTTACGGTTGGTGTCCGTCGCCGAGAACAATCAAAACCGGGCACACACGCCGCCCAAAAGCTCTGGATTGAGAGGGGTAAATTTTGATCCTGATGGCAGCAAATGGCGAGCCCGGATTTACGTCAACCGTAAGCCGATAAACCTCGGCCGTTTTGACAAAAAGAAGGACGCGGCAGCGGCTTACGCCGAGGCGAAAAGAAAATTACATCCTTTGCAGCGCGATCTACAAAAGTAAAAAGCTCGACGGCAATCGAGCTTTCTTGAAACAAGTACAACTACGGAGAACCGCATGTTAGCACATCCTATTTCGCCGGCGGCGCAAACCGGTGAAGAGCAGTCTTCGCTGGGCACCATGCCGGACGTGTTCGCCGCCCGCGACGCACACTGGAAACTCGCCGCCATCGGCCTGCTGAGCGCCGCTCGCACCCTGTGCAATACGTACCTGAAGGACGAGCGCGACGACGCGGCGGTCTGCATCGACGCCGACCACCACAGCGCTGTGCGCGACCTGTTTGCCCGCATCAAGCAAGCCGAAGACGTGGGCCTGAGCATCGTCGGCGCGGCGCAGCTGGCCACCACCGGCCACGTCAAGGTTGACCTGTGGTCTGCCCTGGTCACGCCATTCTCCGCCAGCACGCTCGCCGACCTGATCGAGCAGTGCGACTGGCTGCGCCCAGGCGACGCCGTCTTCCGGGCTGAAACCCTGCACCGTCACATCCTGACCGAAGCAGACTTCAAGGCAGCCGCCGCCCAGGGCGAGATCGGCGGCCAGCAATGACCCGCGCCCACCACGTAACCCACGGCCAGACCATCCAGCGCATGGAGCGCCTGCGCACCTTGGTCACCGAGCTGCTCACCCGCGACCTACCGGCCGACGAGCTGGCCTGGGTGCTGAAGCTCAGCCCATCCGGCGCCCGCAAGTACGTTGCCGACCTGACCGCCGCCGGCGTCATCGCCCTGGCCACCCCTGTTGACGGCGCCGTGTCGGCATCGGGTCGCGTCTACACCCTGGCCGTCACGCCGGAGCAGGCCCAGGTCTACTTGGCCAGCCTCGCCACCACCGTCCCGGTGCGCGCCGCGCGCGAATCGAAGTCGGTGCTCAGCATCGCCGGCCGCGACCCGAGCCGCCGCTTCCACATCATGCAGGACGACGCTCCGTTCTCGATCCGCGTCGAGCGCGCTCCGATCGCTCGCGACTGGCTGGTGACTGCGTTCTTCGGCGCCGGCCGTCATGAGGTGCGCGCATGACCTACATCACTCGCTCGCCGTCGGTTTGCGTCGAATGCCGCCAGGCCCTGGGTCAGCCGCACGCCGCGAGCTGCGAAATCGGCAAGTACACCATTCGGAGGGCTCAGTAATGGGCAATCGTAGCCAAAACCCACGTGTCCCCAGCAGGGACACCTTCCCATACACCGCGGGCTTCTACATGTACCGGCACGGCGCCCAGGCCGAGGCAGCACTGTTCAAGGCGATGGGTGACAGCGTCCGACCACATGGCCGCGGCGAGCTGATCCAGCGTTGCCTGAGCAGCGGCTGGTTCGCGCTCGGCGAAAACGATACGATCAACTGCAGCGAGTTCGCCCGTGCGCACTACGACAAGATAGAAGGCGTCACGAAGGTCGAGTACGTCGGCCAGATCGCCGTGTCGCGCGAGGCGACCGCATATAAGCAGCCACCGCTGAGCCGCAAGTACATGCTGAACTCGCGCGGCACCCGCCAAGACATTCCGGATTGGTCAGTGCGTAACGGGCAAACTTTTCACAGGGCTTAAAGGTATGAAGTCATCAGTCCTGATCTGGGCAAACGCTCGACAGAGTCTCAAGCAGCTGCCGAACTTCGCGAAGAGTCTCGTCGTAAGCGGAGCGAAGAGTGGCGCTGTATTCAGTAGCGGCGCGCAAAGCACCAGCATATTCAACCTGACTTGCCAGAGGAGGCTTGGACCTATATCGAACTTCGACCTTCTCCAGCTCCTCCATCAAGTCATTGTGAGTGTTTGTCGTCAGCGTAAGGCTTTTTGCCGCTGCGTAGGTGTGAATGATTTTTCGATGCAGTTTCGTGTTTCGAATAAGAGCGATCTTCGGTATGAGACTGTCGAAAATTGGGAATGGATGCTCAGGCAATCGGAACAAAAATGTGATCGGGTTACCAGGCGCAATCCTGGCGAGCGCGGGCTCCACCTCGCGTTCCATGTAATGCAAGCTCGTTTCAACTTCTGCCTTAAGCGAGCGCAAAACCCCTTCCGTCTCGGCTTCGTCACGGGCCAGGTCACGACGAAGCTGCTGTTCGATTTGATCGGAGCCCACCCAGACTGCTGCGAGAATCGCCGCGATAGATCCGACGGCTTGCACCCAAGCCGGCCATTCGAATTGTTGTGCGGGGGTAACCCACCGGGCGATCAGCAGTACTACGGCTGCGATCAAGCCAATTGCATACAGAGCGCGAAAACGCTGAAAGTGTGTGATCTTGGTTGTCATTGTGGAATCGTAGCATGATGCGCCGATCGCCTCTCAGCTCAGGCAAGCCGCTAAAGCGCAAGACGGCGATGTCACGCGGTACCGGCTTCAAGACGCCGGCCACCGGCGCCGGCCTGCTGCGCGTCGCTGCCACCCAGGCCAAGGCCCGCGCCCGCGCGCCGAAGCTGCTGAAGCCGTCGAAGACGACGAGGTCGCGCGGCATGAAGGGCCGCCCGCCGACGGCCGACGAAAAGCGCTTCATGGACCGGATGGGCGAACTGCCGTGCTGCGCGTGCCTGAAGGACGGCTGGACGAACCACGTGATCAGCCTGCACCACATCGACGGGCGCACGAAGCCGGGTGCGCACCTCCTGGTGCTGCCGCTGTGCGCTGGCCACCACCAGGACGGCACCGGGCCGAACACGACGCTGATCGCGGTGCACCCGTACAAGGCGCGCTTCGAGGCGCGCTACGGCACCCAGCGTGAGCTGTTGGCCGAGTGCAGGGGCTTGGTCGCGAAGCGTGAAGCGGCGCCAGCCGATCAGCAGCAGCTAGAGTGGGAGGCTGCGTGATGCGATCAGAAATCGTAAGAGCCGAGCTTGATCTTTTCGCCCGCTGGGGTGCCAATGGCCCGGTTTTTGGCGACTGCGACGATCCGAGCGAGGTTCGTCTCAAAGACCTGCCGATCGGTTTGGCTACCGCTGCGCATTGTTTGAACTGCGGTATCAGCAAGCTGAGCGGGCTTCCACACTCCGTTATGCAGAACCTCAAAGTCAATGAAATCGCCGTGCTTCAGTTCGTATGCGATGTTTCGAATCTCATCGGTGGCAGCCATGGGAGAGCCTTCGTCTGTTATGGGAAAGGAATCCTAGCATGAGTAAGCCGTCGAATCGACGCAACAAGAAATACCGCCCGAAGTACGTCGCTCGCAACGTCCTGACGAACATCTTCGGCGGCATGAGCGGCGACCACGTCGAGCACCTCCGCCTGATCCAGATCCGCAGCCACAAGGCCCTGGCCGACATGGCGCAGGGCTCCGGCACCCGGGAGGGCTGGGATCTGCTGGTTGGCGCGATCAACATGGCCAACGTCATGTGTGAGCAGGGCATCGGCAACGAGTTCCGTCCGGCCACGATCGCCGCGCGCGACGCGCTGCTCGAGGTGGGCAAGCGCATCGTCAAGTTGGACCGCGTGATCATGCGTGGCGACGAGCTCAATGCGATCCGCGAGGGCCTGGACTGCCACGACGCCCAGCTGGAGAACGTCCGCGCCATCGACGTCGAGCGGGCATGCCGCGAGGTCGACCGGCGCGTGCGCCACCACATCAACTCGACCAGCGTCATGGGTGAGCTGGCGAAGGAAGCCGCCTAACGCGGCTCCGATATTGGAAAGGAAGCGATATGGGAAGCATGTTGAATTTAACAGGCGCTTTAACCGGCGGCTCGCCGGCGCCATTCCTGTTTGGCGGCGTCCAGATCCGCGTCGTGATCGATGACGCCGGCGTGCCCTGGTTCGTGGCGCAGGACGTGTGCACGGTGCTGGGTCTGGGTACCGAGCAGACCCGCCGCCTCGATGATGACGAAAAGGGGCTGCGCTCAGTCCAGACCCCCGGCGGCGAGCAGCAGATGGTCGCAGTCAACGAGATGGGCCTGTACGCCCTGGTCCTGGGCAGCCGCAAGCCCGAGGCGAAGGTGTTCAAGAGGTGGGTGACGAGGGAGGTGCTGCCGACGATCCGCCAGACTGGCTCGTATTCGCTCGCGCCGCCGGCGCCGCTGCCAGCCCTGCCGCAGACGTTCGCCGACGCGCTGCGCCTGGCCGCCGACCAGCAGGACATCATCACCGCCCAGGCCGCGCAACTGGAAGCGGCGGCGCCGGCGGTGGAGTTTGTCGGCCGCTACGTTGAATCGACTGGCCTGATGACCTTCCGCCAGGTGGCGAAGCTGTTGCAGGTGAAGGAGCCTCAGTTCCGGCGATTCCTCCATGAGGCGAAGATCATGTACCCGCTGAACGGCGAGTGGACCGCGCACGCACAGCACATCGAGGCGGGCCGCTTCGAAATGCGCGCTGGCACCGCGCAGAGTAATGGGCATGCCTTCAACACCGCAAAGTTCACCCCTAAGGGCGTCGAGTGGGTTGCTGGCGAGCTGGCGAAGTGGCAGCTGAAACAGCGCAGCGGGGAGGCGGATCATGGTTGACCGTGAATCCCTGCGCCAGATGGCCGAGACCATGCCGGCGGTGCTGGTCGACGCGGCTGTGCTGCTCGAGCTGCTGGACGCAGCCGACCGCGCGCCGAAGGCCAAGACACCGCGCACGCCGCGCCAGGCCAACGACGATGACGAGAAGTGTGCGCGCTGGCTGTACGGCGCCATCCTCAACACCGCACCCAAGTTCAAGGAACCGAACTTCAAGGCCTGGGCCAACGAGGTGCGCCTGATGCGCGAGCGCGATAGCCGCACGCACCGGGAAATCTGCGAACTGCTCCAGTGGGCACACGGCAACTCGTTCTGGCGCCAGAACATCCTCAGTCCGGCGAAGCTGCGCGAGCACTGGGACCGGCTGACGATCCAGCGCGATGCAGCCGCCGAGCAGAGGCCGGCCGCCGGCGGCGCCTGGTGGAAGTCGGAAGCAGCGAAGCTGGCCAAGGCCAACGAGGTGGGCGTCGGACCGGCGCGGCCGGGCGAGTCGTCGGACAGCTGGGAGGGTCGCATTAAGGAGGCGATCGATAACGGCGGCAAGCCGCCGGCGCCACCGGTGCGCATTCGCCCGACTGACGCAGCCGCAAACGCTCCGGAGCAGCGAGGCATGAAGCCGGCCGGCCTCAACCTCAAGGCCCTGGTTCGCCCGGCGCCCACGCCGAGGGCTGCATGACGCGTTCGGCAACAGGTTGGTCCGGCAGTGAGCGCCGGGACGACGATATCTGCGCCATGTGCGAAAGCCTGACGACAAAGGGCCATCCCGAGCACATGGCGCATGGGGAAGGGCGGTGCACGGGGTACGACGGCAGCTTCACACCGCTCACGAATCCGTTCGTCGCCTGGAATAACCCGGCATGCGTGCTGTTCACGCGCGCAGCCGGCGAAGAGGCCCGCGCGGCGCGCTGCCGGTGGATCGAAAAGCAAGAAGCCAAACAAGAAACAACCGATGTCCAAACCGAAACGAAAGGATGAGATGAGCGAGCAGGCCATGACGCCACCAGCGCAACTTCAGCAGGAATACACAGGCGGATCGGTGTCTTATTACCGGGTCGAGATCAAAGACCCGACGAGTAGCGATCTGCCGCCGTACGTTGCGGAATGCAACGACATTATCGAGGCACTGGGCATGAACTACGCCGAGGGCAACGCGTTCAAGGCTCTCTGGCGCCGCGCCGCCGCACAGTACCTGGGGCTGTCGAAGAGGGGCTACAAGGACGGGGTGTACGATGCCGAAAAGGTTGAGTTCTTTGGCGCCCGACTGGTGGCGCAGTCCAAGCGGGGAGCGCCACCGAAGGGTATCGAATGACTGCAAAGAAGGCTTCTCAGGCACCTGACCGCCTCAGCAGCGCCGCCGTGGCTAGGACGGAGCCAGCCATACTGATAACGCTGCCATTCCCAGACCGTCGCCTGAACCCAAACAGCTCGAAGGGAAAGCACTGGGGATCGACGGTAGCGCTGCGTAAAGCGGCGCGCGCCGGCGCAGCGGCGCTGACAGCGGTGGCCAGCACAGGTCACAGATTCGAGCCCGGCGCCGAGCTGGCTTTGGTGATCACGTTCGTACAGCCGGACCGCCGCGCGCGCGACCGTGACAACCTGCTAGCTGCGTGCAAGCCGATGCTGGACGGCGTGGCTGACGCACTGGGAGTAAACGACAGCCAGTTCGAGCCGGTGATGATCCGACGCGAGTACGGGAAGAAGCCGGGCGCTGTGCGGGTAGAAATCACCCTGCAGTGCTGAGAGTGAGCTTACCTCCTGCCGGTCCTGCGATCTTTGGCCATGCCGTCTCTTGAGGCGGCATTCTCGCGCTCAAGTCGTTCAAACAGTTCTGAAGGGTGTTCGCGGGCCAAGGCCCGTTCCATCGCAGCCCTCTCATTGTCGGACGGCGGCGTTGGCTGTGGCGTTCCGAGATTATCTGATCGTTTCGGAATAGTCATTACGCTCCCCTTTAGAATGACCATGCGCTAGAACAGGAGCGTTGTCAATCGATGTTCATCGCTAGTCTCATCTGGGACTACGCAACTTTGGATCGAGAGCGTTCTGAGTGGAAGCCTACATGCCCCATGACATCAAGACCTTACCGCGCGCGTCGAACACAACGCGAGGGGCGTTCGCTGAATCTAGTTCACTGGATGCCGGGTGAATGTAAACGAATGAAAAGTCTTGCTCTCGTATTCGACGATCGACGGTAAGCATGAACGCTTCCCGTGCAATCGGACACTGGCAAAACTGTTCGAATTGGTACCCATGAACCTCAACAATAAAACCGCAGTAATGGCAACTCTCGAGGAGGGGTTCTATCGAAGCGCTCTCTGCCAAGAGTCGGCATTTTTCGGCCTGCCGAGACTCATTCGACTTGAATATATTGAGCATGATTTCTGCACCAGATTCAGGTTCAAAAATCCTATGCCGGAAGCCTCGCCGAGGAAACCATCAGGTTTGATAGGTTGTAAGCTGCAAGGCATCGAGCGGGCAAAAGTTGCACGCGACTTGTAAGCGAAAGCTCAGATCTTCAGTTGATCGATCATCCCTCGTAACTGAACCGTAGTTTCATCGTGGTACTGTTCAGCGAGGCTTGCGTCAGTAAACGTCTGGGAGACGAAAACTTGCTCGATATGAGAGGAATATAGAGAGCGCTTTGCGTCTACTGCTAGCTTGGCGACGCCTTGCACAAAGTAGCGTACAGATTCCACGTCATTATCGTCCTCTGGGGCGGCAATACGTACAACCGTATCGAGATTCCAATCAAGGTACCGGCTGTATATCGTGCGCTTCATTATCTGCTCCGTCTCAACGGATGAGCGATAATCTTAGCACTGAAAGTTCCATCACAAGAGGTAAAAAACCTACCAGCTATTACAAATCGACGAGTTGCTAAGTTATCCCGAACAAATGCCGAATAGATGAGTGAGCAAACCTTTCATAAGCTCTCAAAGTTCTAGTAGACGGCCAAAGGTACTGATGCTCAGGAAACTCGTGAACAGGAATAAGGTAAATGCGCGCGACACTCTCATTAAGCTCGTCCATACGAGCCCAGATAATAAAGTCGACCGCAGGAAAGTGTCGTAGAGTCACCTTCCAGCATGGGTGACTGCGTTCATAGCGGCACCTGGTACATAGGACGCGAACTGTAACGCCGGCGATGCGGTACGTGCGCGGAGTGACTTTCTCTACATCCGCATTGGTATGTAATGCAGCCTTTTCGAGTTCGGCTGATAAGTCTTTGGTAACGCAACGGATGCGGTATCGCGTAATGGTGGACCGCGAGAGCGAGGACCTTGAGACACCTGCGGCCTCGAACGCTGCTACTAAGGAGCGGAAGCGAAAGGCATATGACTTCGTTGAAGGGAGGGCACTTGTGTCGATAAGGTCAGCCGACACCCGGCCATGCTCCACTAGGATGTCTCGCAGGCCGTCGAGCATCTCGTCGTTGGTCCAGTGCTTCCCACGGCGCGCGCGTTCGCACCTAGTCTGCTCGAACAATTCACGAGTCACGATGCTCGGAAACGCACCTTCGAGCCGGATCCACTTGTCCGCATCGTTAGGCCGGCGCGAACTTCGCATGCGCTGGGTGCTTCGGTTAAAAATCAGAGTACCGGCGTATTTTTCATTGGTGAGCACCGCCTTGACGTTATGAGCGGACCAAGGCCGTCCGTGCTGGTTCGTTAGCCCTCTGGCGTTAAGTGTCTCGGCGATTCTTGTATCCGGCATGTTCTTTACCGTGCACATTTCGAAGATCTCGCGCACGACTTCAACCTCCTCGCGTGGGCCAAGGACAAAGGCGACTCGGTCGGTAGGCAGGTTCTTTCGCTCGCCGAGTTCTAAAACCTTGGTGACTCTACCTCGATAGCGATGCTTGCGCGCCTGAGCCCGTAACCAGCGGATCCTCCTTGTTTAAAGCCGGCCGCAGTGAGCCGGCACTGTGCCCGGAAAACCTTCCCAGACAGCTCTCGACTGTACTCGGCGGCCATGGCACGCTTCAAGCCCTTGAGCAGCGTCGCCAAGGGTGAGCCATCGTTCTCGAAAGGCTCTGCGCAGTAAGCAACGGAGATACCAGCGCGCCGGCACGCATATTCGTAGTACGCGCTCTCGTCGACATCTTGGAAGCGCCCCCATCGGCTGACGTCATACACTAGCACCGCGGAGTAGGGAGCCTCGCCCGACTGCACGTCGTTCAGCAATGCCAGTAGCCCCCTACGCCCATCAAGGGTCAGTCCACTGCGCCCCTCGTCGCGGTACACAGCTACAACCTCAAGATCGTGCTGGGTCGCATATTCACGCAGCGCGGACTCTTGGTGGCCCGTCGAGTAGTTCTGGTGTTCCGTGGATGCGCGCACATAAAGTGCTGCAACGCCAAAAGTGGGCGCACTCATATCCTCTCCGCTAAAGGGTTGCCGAACATGGGTGCCAGCGACTGATAGCGGAGGGGCGCAAAGTGATCCATGTTCGACTCCTTCAAGTAGAGTGGCCCGTTACTGAGCCAATTCGCCGGGATGAGGAAGAAGTCGATGATCTCGTGGGTATCGCCGCTGAGCCGCGCAGTGATGAAGAAGTCGATTCCAGGCTGGGGCCGTACGCGCCAATTCGAAAATCCCTTGGCAGGCCTGCGCTGAATTGCGACGTTAATCTGAACTACGACAGCGCCATTAAGGACCAGGGTGTTCGACATTGCCCCTTCGCCTACAGTGGCCCCAGCCTCGCGCGCGAGGCTATTCACGTTGGAGATCAACTGCCTTTGTTTGATGGCGATCAATCTTTTCGTTTCGACGAATGTATGCGCGTCTGATGGCGCTAGTCCCGCTGCGTCGTAAGCTGCGATGAGAGAGCCGAAGGTCCGGACAAGCAGCTGGGGATCGGGCATAGCCGGATCGGCGGCGATGATTCGCGCATTCACCTTGCCATGCATCTCGTAGCAAGTGCGGAGCAGTGACAGCAGCTCGTCAGGCTCGTAACGCCGCAGCCGCCTGGCGCGCTCGCGCTGGGCCTGTTCAAACAAGGCGAGTGGCACGACTGGGGAGATAGCGCCTTCGTTCAGCACCCAATTTTCCGCAGGGTTTCGCGTGCGTCGGCTAGAGAGCTTGCAGGACCGACGATTGAACACCAGTGTTCCGCAGTACTTCGGGTTGGTGAGCAGTGAGTTCACCATAGAATGCGTCCACGGACGACCGAATTCGCTAGGCACTCCGGCGCCATTTAAACGCCGTGCGATCGCAGGCTCGCTCAGCCGATCCTCGAGATAAAGCCTGTAGACGTCTCGGACAAGTGCAACCTCGTGATCCGGGCCTAAGACCAAAACCACACGGTCGGTCACGGCGCCCTTGGCTTCCCCATACTCAAGCAATCGGCGAGGTGTTCCGTCTTTAGTAACCGCCAGGCGTCGTAGGCCGTAGCCGGCGTGGCCGCCCTGCTTGTAGCCGATCTGCGTAAAGCGGCATTGTGCTGAAAACGTCTTGGCAGAAAGCTCGCGGCTATATTCCGCAGCCATTGTGCGCTTGATGCTTTTCATTAGAGCGCCGAGCGGGGTGCCATCGTCACTAAACTGCTCGCCGCTGTAAACGACTTTAATCCCGGCGCGGCGGCAGGTGTGTTCGTGATACGCCGCCTCATCCACATCCTGGAACCGGCCCCACCGGCTCACGTCATACACAATGATCAGCTGAAAGTCGACGCCAGGTGATTGCACGTCTTTGATCAACTCAATTAAGCCTGGGCGGCGTCTGATATCTAGCCCGCTTTTGCCTTCGTCCATATACTCGCGCACGATCTCGATACCGTGGATCGCAGCGTACTCGTGGATCTTGGCACGTTGGTGGCCGGTCGAGTAATTTTGATTTTCGGTCGACATCCGTACATATATCGCAGCACGAGTTCGAGTGGGCTGGCGCATCGTCATGTCCTTTGCGCAAACAATTGTGGTGCCTCAAGTGTCAGAGTACGCGCATTTCGCCTGCTACTGTAAGACAACCTGTAGCCGTCTTATAGATGCGACACATTGCCATTTGGAAAAGTTCGGGCATGGCGTTAATTTCCTTCACGAATGCTAAGCTGACTCATCTTTATGGAGCAGCGACTATGGCATTTGCAGACCGATACATTCACGCACTGAGCGCGCCGAATCTCAAGGACGACGAACGCCACCACCAGGCCGAGCCGCTGCTCGCGGCCGCCTTTGCTGCTGCTGAGGTATCGGGCGATCTTGGCCCGCTGCTGCACCGCGTGAAGTTCGCCGACCCGCTCGCGCGCCAGGCCTTCGAAGGCAGCGCCGGCAATCTGGCCCAGCTGCTGCGCCTGTGGACCGCCGAAGTGATCAAGCGCGGCCGTGCTCGCCGCTGGGTGCCCGAGAACACCGCCTGGGATGCCGACGCCGCGCAGAAGCTATACCGTACGGTGGCCGAGCACTCGCTGGCGCACTGGCTTGATGGGAACTGCCAACCGTGCGGCGGCACTGGCGTGACCGAGAGCCGCACTTGCAAGCCCTGCTGTGGCACTGGCAAGGCCGAGCTGGCCATGGCGGCCGGCTTCGTCCGCGAGCACACGCTGAACATGGTGAGCGAACTGCACAGCATCCTGGACAGCCACGCCGCGCGCGCTGGCGCTAAGCTGCGGTCTGTGCCCCAGCGCTGACAAACGTGATGAATTGTTGAGCAGACGCCGACAATTCGTGTAAACTGCAGGTCTCCATTCTTCCGGCCTCGTAATGTGCGCTCCGCGCCACCGATAACCGGAACTCGCGACAGTACCCAGCCCTTGATGCTGTCGCACGTCCGTACCGGTATTTCGATCCATTGCCGAGCGGGCCGCATCTCTGGACATCATCCTACTCTCACTCACCCGCTCAAGCCGTTTTCCGCTGCTCTTGATAAGCTCTACGCAACGCGCCTTTTTCGAGTACCGGACTTAGGTGTACAACAGATTGTGCATCAAAGAAGTACAACCAACTATCCCCACGGATCGAGTAGGTAGTTCCGTCGATGAAGGTTACTTGGCCCTTCAACGTAGTATTCGTCACGAAGGTTACGAGCCAAACAGTATGATCGTTTGTTTGGAATTTCCGTTTCCCGATCTTGAGCGCAGCAGATACAGCATCAGGCATTTCGGCCTCCAAGAAATCTGGAGTTCTTACTGTATCAGTAGCGGGGACGCGATATCTGCCCGTGTTCGCGTCAGACTTCACTGACGCAATTGTCTGATCGAATTAGTCAAACTCAACTGTTTAGACATCGCCGCCGTAGCGTTCGCGCTGCTGGCGGTTTTTTTATTTCTGAGGTTCCCATGAAGAAGGTCGCAATCAAGTCGTCGTCGCTGCCGACGCGCTCGCCCCTGATGTTTGCCATCGTGATGTGGCTGCTGTGCGATCGGCTAGCCGCGCCTGCCTGGGCGTATGGCGTGCTGTGGACCATCGTGGCGCTGTGGACGATGGTGTTCTTCATCAGCCTGTTCAGCACCACCTTCCTCGATGTCCCGGGCTTCGGCGAGAAGTAATCATGGAGCGACCAATCCCGAGTCTGCGCGTGCAGCTCGGCAGCGAGATCGTGCTGCGCCGCGCCGAGCCACAGGTGCTGGAGCGTGACCTGACCGGCCGCGCCACTGTCGTGCATCTGCGTCCGCAGTTGCGGCCCGGCGAGATCCTGTGCGAGCGCATGGGCGATATCCCGCTGATCATCGCCGACGAAAGCCTGATCTTCCCGACGCCGACCGCCGAGGCCATGGGCTTCGACGCCTGGATGAAGCAGCGCGCCGACCTGGCGCACGCCGAGTTCATGCGGCGCACCTCGCGCCTGCTGTGGTGCGACTGGCGCGCCGTGGTCACGACCGCCGACATCGCCAGGATCTACGGCATCCGTGCTGGAGAGGTGGAATCGTGAAACCGCTCGCCGAGATGTACCGCGACCAAATCATCCGCAGTGTCGTGCCTGACCGTCCGGCCATGTGCTACCCGGTCAGCAAGCCTGAAGCCCTGGCCGACGTATGCAACCTGCTTGCCGACGGCTACGAGGCCAGGCGCCTGCTGCGCGCCAAGGGCTGGGGGCAGGTCGGCATGAGCCTGGCCGAGCTGGCGCAGTTGCTGCCGTGCGCGCCGCAGCGCCCGGCACGGAAGAAGAAAGGACGGCGCTGATGGCCACGACGACGTTGACGCTCAAGTTGAAGGTGCGCTGGTGGCTCAAGTTCTACTTAGTCGGCGTGCTGCTCACCGCGCGCTTGACGCACTGCCAGCCGAGCTGGGAGCGAGTCCGCTACTGGATCGACAAGGGCATCAAGATCGAGGTCCACTGATGCCGAAGCTGCGCACCTTACAGCCGCGGCTCCAGCCCGCCAAGGTCACACGCCTGGCACTGGCACCGGCCGCCACGGTCGAGCGTAAGCGAGGCAGCGCGGGCGTTGCTGATCGCGAGCGCATCCGGCGCCGTGACTGCGGGCTGTGCCAGGCATGTCTGGCCAAAGGCATCACCGCGCTCGGCACCGCCGTCGACCACAAGGTTCCGCTGTGGGCCGGCGGCAGTGACGACGACTCAAACAAATGGCTGCTCTGCACGCCTTGCCACGACGCCAAGACGGCTGCGGAGGCGCGGCAACGCGCCGCTGGCGGCCTGGTCGCGGGGTGAGGGGAGGGGCAGGGTCAATCTCTGGGACCCCTTGGCCCTCGGACACCACCCTGTTCCCCACGCGCAGAAAAAAGTCCCCTTGGAGGAAATTGTTAATGGCTTTAACAGGCAAAAAGCGAGCCTTCGCCGATGCCGTTTTGGCCGGGTTCTCGAATAAGGAAGCGGCAATTCGTGCCGGATACAGCGAGGCGACAGCGTCTGCTGCAGGCTCCCGGCTTGTTAAAGACAAGGATGTTAAAGCCCGCCTTGACCAGGCGCGCCAGGAGCAGGCCGGGAGCGGTCGGGCATCGGTGCCGCCAGCTGGTGGCACGCCAGTCGACACGATCGAAATTCCCTCGACCGCCGACCCCGTCGAGTTCCTTACCAACGTGATGAACGAGCCGGCCGCTGACCTGCGGCTTCGAATCGATGCGGCGAAGGCAATGCTTCCCTTCAAGCACAAGAAGCTGGGTGAAGGCGGCAAGAAGGAGCAGGTTGGCGAAAAGGCTAAGACTGTCGCTAATCGCTTCGGACAGGCCGCCGCCCCTCGCTTGGCCGCTGCCGGCGGTAAGAAAGTCTGAGGATGGGTGCAACTCCAGCATGGACGACGGCGTGCCGCGACTGGGTGGAACGACTGGTTAATGGCGAATCTATCATCCCGGGGCCGATCTTCCCCGACCAGGCCGAGCAGGCGCTCGCCATTTTCAAGCAGCTGCAGGTTACCGACCTGCCAAAGACGGTCTGGGATGAAGCGCTAAGCGAGTATCGCAGCCCGAATTTCGGCGAATGTAGTGAACAGTGGGTGTTCGACTTCGTGGCCGCCATTTTCGGCGGCTACGACGCTGAGACCGGCAATCAGCTGATCCGCGAGTATTACCTGCTGATCAGCAAGAAGAATACGAAGTCGACGATCGCGGCCGGCATCATGCTCACTGCGGTCATCCTTTGTTGGCGTGAGGGTGAAGAGCACCTCATCCTGGCGCCGACCAAAGAGGTTGCCGACAACAGTTTCAAGCCGGCCGCCGCAATGGTGCGCGCGGATCCTGAGCTGCTGGACCTGTTCCACGTGCAGGACCACGTCCGCATGATCACTCACCGCGTGTCGAAAGCGTCGTTGAAGGTGGTTGCAGCCGATACGGACACTGTCTCGGGTAAAAAGTCGGGTCGTGTCCTGGTCGATGAGCACTGGCTGTTCGGCAAGCGCTCGAACGCCGAAGCGATGTTCATGGAAGCGCTCGGCGGCCAGGTGTCGAGAAACGAAGGCTGGGTCATCTACCTGACGACGCAGAGTGACGAGCCGCCGGCGGGCGTGTTCAAGGACAAGCTGAACTATTTCCGCGATGTTCGCGACGGCAAGATTGACGATCCGCGCTCGCTCGGCGTGCTGTACGAATACCCGCCGGAGATGGTGAAGAGGAAGGCATACCTCGATCCGTCAACCTTCTACATCACGAACCCGAATATGGGCCGTTCAGTCAGCGCAGAGTGGCTGGAAGACCAGCTCAAGAAGTTCCAGGCGCGGACAGACGGCGCCTTCCAACAGTTCCTGGCGAAGCACCTGAATATCGAGATCGGCCTCAATCTGCGGTCCGATCGCTGGGCGGGCGTGGATTTCTGGGAATCCGCAGGCGACAAATCCATCAACCTGGATTCCCTAATTGAGCGCAGTGAGGTAGCCGTAGTCGGAGTCGACGGCGGCGGGCTGGATGACTTGCTGGGTCTGGCAGTGCTGGGGCGTGAGCGTCACACCGGCAGGTGGCTCCTGTGGTGCCACGCTTGGGCGCACCAGATTGCGCTGAAGAGGCGCCAGGAGATTGCTCCTCGCTTGCTCGACTTCCAGAAGGACGGCGATCTGACGATCGTAGACAAGCCGGGGCCAGACGTCGCCGGCGTCGCCGATATCGTTGAGCGCCTCCGCGATGTTGGCTTGCTCCCGGAGAAATACGGGATCGGCGTCGACGGTGCCGGCATTGGCGCGCTGGTCAAGGAACTCGTTCTGCGTGGTTTCTCCACCGAGCCAGAGCGCGACATTGTAGCGATCTCGCAAGGCTGGAAGCTCACTGGGGCAATCAAGGATACCGAGCGTGCGCTCGCAGGCGGCGAGATGGTGCACGGCGACCGGCCGCTCATGGCCTGGTGCGTCTCAAACGCTCGGACGCAAGCGCACGGCAATGCCGTGAGTGTGAACAAGCAGGCCAGCGGCACCGGAAAAATCGATCCGCTAATGGCTACTTTCGATGCCGTTTCCTTGATGGCACTAAACCCCGTCGCCATGGCGGTGGGATCAATTTACGACAAAGGCATAACGATATGACCCCACTGGACTGGATCACGCTGCTCGCCGGCGTGCTCGGCCTGGGCCTGCTCACCGCCGGCGCCGCGCTGATCTACCAGCCGGCCGGCTTCATTGTGCCCGGCCTGGCGCTGCTCGCCTGGTCCTACATAGTCGCGCGCCGCGGCAGCAAAGGCTAAGAATGTTCGCACGACAGTTTTTCTCGGGCCAGCCCGTCAGTGCTGGCGGCGGGTGGCTGTCCGGACTGGGCGGCACGCGGTCCGACGCGGGGCCGGTGGTCACGCCAGAAAGCGCGTTGGCGCTGACTGCCCTGCAGGCCTGCGTAACGCTCCTCGCTGAGAGCGTCGCCCAGCTGCCGGTCGAGCTCTTCCGGCGCAAGGGTGAGGGCAAGCGGGAGCCGGCGCGCGACCACAAACTCTATCGTGTGATTGCCTGGGAGCCAAACGAATGGCAGACGCCGTTCGAATACCGCGAGCAAAAGCAGCTCAAGGTCGGGCTTTACGGAAACTCCTATAGCAAGATCATTCGCGATACCGACGGCACGCCGACCGCGCTTCATCCGATCGACGGGGTGGTCACGGTGTACAAGGGCAGCGACTTGCGTCCCTACTACCGTATTGACGGCGGCGACCTCCTGCCGCAGCGGATGATCCACCACATTCGCTGGGCTGGGCTGAACAACTATGTCGGCATGTCGCCGGTGATGCTCCATGCGAATGCCATCGGCCACGCACAAGCGATCCAGCAGTACGCTGGCAAGTCGTTCCTGAACGGCACTGCGCTGTCGGGCGTGATTGAGCGGCCTCGCGAAAGCGGCGCGATCAAGGACCAGGGCGTTATCGATCGGCTGGTTGAGCAGTGGGCGCAGCGCTACGGCGGCAGCAGCAACGCCAAGAAAGTGGCGATGCTGCAGGAAGGGATGACCTTCAAGCCGCTGTCGATGACGAACGTCGATGCAGAGTTGATCGGAGCGCTGAAACTGTGCTCACTCGAGATCGCGCGCATCTACAAGACCCCGCCGCACATGATCGGCGAGCTGGACAAGGCGACGTTCTCGAACATCGAGCACCAAGGCATTCAGTTCGTCATCTATACCCTGCTGCCGTGGATCAAGCGGCACGAGCAGGCCATGATGCGCGACCTGCTACTGCCGAGCGAGCGCGCTGAGTATTACATCGAGTTCAACGTCTCCGGCCTGCTGCGCGGTGACCAGAAATCACGCTACGAGGCCTATGCGGTGGCGCGTAACTGGGGCTGGCTGTCAGTCAACGACATCCGGCGCCTGGAAAACCTGCCGCCGGTGGCTGGTGGCAACGTCTACCTGCAGCCGCTGAACATGGTCGATGCAGCAAACCCGCAGGCCGGCGCCCAGGCGCAGGTCCCGCCACCCGATGCCAAGGCGACGCCACAGCAGGTGAAAGAAATCGAAGGAATCCTCGCATGAAAAACCGCTTCCGCATCGCCAGCATGATCTTCAACCAGCCGTTGATGGTCACCGAGTCGATGCTCGACCAGGCCGCGGCCTGGGCAAACCAGCAGATGAGCCTGAACATCGTCAACCTGAGCGTCAACGGCGCCCAGCCGCAGATGATAGAGGACGATGAGCCCTACGAGACGGCCGCGATGCGCGCCGAATCGGAGCGGCGCCAGACCATCGCTGACACAGGCGTCGCCATCATTCCGGTGCACGGCGTGCTGGTCAGCCGCAGCATGCAAATGAATCCCTGCGAGACGATGACCAGCTACGAGCAGGTGCGTGCACAGGTGAACGCTGCGCTCGCCGACCCGGCCGTCGAACAGATCGCCTTCGATATCGACAGCCCTGGCGGCAGCACCGTGGGCGCTTTCGAGCTTGCGGACTTCCTGTTCGACGCGCGCGGCGCCAAACCGATGAGCGCGATCACCCATTTCAGTGCTTACTCGGCCGGCTATCTCTTGGCCTCGGCGATCGGCAACGTGTCGATGTCGCGCACATCGGGCGTGGGCTCGGTCGGCGTGATCGCCAAGCACCTCGACGTCTCGGCCCGCAACGAACAGATGGGCGTCAAGGTGACCACGGTCTACGCGGGCGCACACAAGAACGACCTGAGTCCGCACGAGCCGCTGTCGGACCAGTCGCTGAAATTCCTGAATGACATGGTCCAGGGTTACTACGGCCAGTTCGTCGATGCCGTCGCCAAGTACCGCGGCATTGGCGCCGACGCTGTGCGCGGTACCGAGGCAGGCGTCTTCATGGGGCAACAGGGAATGGACGTCGGCTTTGCCGATCGCATCGAAACCCCGCAGGCCGCAATCGACCGGATCGCCGCCGAGGCCCGTCAGGCGCGTGTTGCGCGCAACACCAAAACGTCCATTGGCGCCCGCGCGAAAGCGATGGCGCTGCAGACCCAGATTTGACCGCGTTCGCGGGACAAGCAACCAGGCCGCCTTCGGGCGGCTTTTTCTTTTCTAGGAGAGGCATCTATGCCAACCATCAATGAACTCCGCAGCGAACGCGCCAAGGTCAATGCCAGCGTGCAAGCCCTGGCCAAGATCGAAGCGGATGGCGGCCAACTGACCGCCGAACAGCTGACCGAGTTCTCCGGCCTGCAAACCAAGTTCGCCGAGCTGACCGCGCAGATCACCCGCATGGAAGCGGCCGAAACCATCGCCGCGGCCGCCGCCGTACCGGTCGACCGCGCGCTGAATGCCGCGCACCAGCCGGCTGCGCCGCCGGCAGCCGGTGCCAGCCTGCCGGCGACGCCGCGCACGCCGGAAGTCCCTGGCGCCAAAATGGCGCGCATGGTTCGCGCACTGGCGGCCGCCCAAGGTAATGTTCAGGAAGCCGCCAAGTTCGCCATGAACAACCAGTTCGGCGAAGAGGTTGCGATGTCCCTGAATACGCTCACCTCGAGCGCTGGCGGTGTGCTGGTTCCGACCAATCTCGCGTCCGAAGTGATCGAACTGCTGCGTCCGAAAACGCTGGTGCGCCGCATGGGCGCGCGCCCGCTGCCCCTGGTCAATGGCAACCTTACCATTCCCCGTCTGAAGGGCGGTGCCATCGTCGGCTACATCGGCAGCGACACCGATGCGCCGGTCACCAACCAGCAGTTCGCCGACATGAAGCTGTCGAGCAAGAAGATGGCTGCTCTGGTGCCGATCTCGAACGACCTGCTGGGCTACTCGGGCTCGAATCCGAACGTCGACCGCATCGTGGTGGACGACCTGACGGCCGCGATCGCGATCCGTGAAGACAAGGCTTTCATCCGCGACGACGGCACCAACAACACGCCAAAGGGCCTGCTGGCCTGGGCTCTGGCCGGCAACAAGATCGTCGCCTCGAATGGCGATACCTTGCAGAAGATCGAGACCGACCTGAGCAAAGCCATCCTGGCGCTCGAAGGTGTCGACGCGAACATGCTGCAGCCTGGCTGGATGATGTCGCCGCGTACCTTCCGCTACCTGGAAGCGCTTCGCGACGGCAACGGCAACAAGGTATATCCGGAGATGAAGGACAAGATGCTGAAGGGCTACCCCGTCGGCACCACCACCCAGATCCCGAACAACCTCGGCGCCGGCGCGAATCAGTCGGAAATCTACTTCGTGGACTTCGGCGATTGCTTCATCGGCGAAGACGAGACGCTGCTGATCGACTACTCGAAAGAGGCGACCTACAAGGACAGCGACGGCAACATGGTCAGCGCCTTCCAGCGTGACCAGACGCTGATCCGCGTGATCGCGAAGCACGACTTCGGCCCGCGCCACGTCGAATCGATCTCGGTCCTGACCGGCGTCACCTGGGGCGCCTAAGCCACAACGGCTGCCGGCGTGCTTCGGCGCGTCGGCTTAACCATCCGACAGATATCGACTATGAAACTGCTCAAGTTCATCAAACCCTGGTCCATGTACAGCCCAGGCGACATCGCCGGCTTCGAAGAAGATCGCGCTACTGCGATCGTGAAGACCGGCGCGGCCGAGCTGCACGAAGATTCGGACGACGAGCCGACCGGCGAAGAAGCTCCGCAGCCGGATCATGCTGCACTGGAGGGCGGCGGCGAAGCCAAGCCGGCCGGCCGCAAGGCTAAGTAAGCGATGAAGCCCGCCACCGTCGCCTGGCTCGCCAAACTGCGCGCCCAGGCGGCGGAGCCGGGAATCATCTACGTTGCCGTGCGCGGGCCGCGCGGCAGCATCCCTGTCTTCCCTGAAGACGTAACGAATAAATCAGACGAGCAGCTGCTTGCATTCCTTTGCGAGCGGCTGAGCGCAACATCAAAAGGTGCGTGATGCCGAACGCGGCGATGAACAAATTCAACGACTACGTCGACCAGGAGGCGCGCGCCGTGCACAACTGGGGCGCCCATACCTTCAAGGTGGCGCTGACCAATGTGGCGCCGAGCCCAAACAACGCTGTCCTGGCCGACATCACGCAGATCGCAGCGAGTGGTGGCTACGTCGCCGGGGCCGGCGGCGGCTACCTGCTCGACAGTGTCACGATGAGCAAGGCGAACGGCGTCACCAAGGTGACCATCGCCGACGAGGTGATCACGGCAGTCGGCGGCGACATGGCGCCGTTCCGCTACGCCGTCATCTACAACGACAGCACCGTCTCGCCAACCGATGCACTGGTCTGCTGGTACGACTATGGCAGCCCAGTTACGCTGGCCAGCGGCGAGAGCATCACGCTCGACTTCGACAACGCCGCCGGCGTGTGGACCAAGTCCTAATGGGAGCGACGATGAACACCACGAACAACATGCTCACTGAGCAAAAAGCCGCGTTGCGCGCTCGTATGGCTGAACTGCGTGACGAGATCGACGGCGTGAAGGCGTTGTCGGCGTCCAAGCAGGCTGAGCTCGACAGCGCAATCGCCGAGCAGAATGCGCTGGACGCGAAGATTGCCAGTTTGGCCGCCGAGGTCGACGCGATTGAACAGCCGCGGCTGCACGAGCTGAAAATGGAGTTGGGTCTCGTGGCCCAAGCCGAATCGGCGATTCGCGTGAGTCAGTGACTATGACGCCCGACCAACAAGCCGAGCTTCGCGCCGGTGCCCGCGCGAATCCAGCCTGCGCCGCGCCGCGCGCCGCCAAGGATTGCGCCGCCCTGGCGTTGATCCTGTCCATCGGTCGCACGCGCCCGAGTGCGACGGAGATCGGCTACGGCACGATCCTCGAGGTGATCGGCATCGCCGCCGGCAACCAGCTGATCGACTTCATCAAGGGCAACCCCGAGCTGCGCCACGTCGTGCCGCTGCTGGAGCAAGGCCGCCTACGGATCGGCTCGCCGGTCACCCAGGCCGCGGTGCAGTCCTTCGTCGGCGCCGGCGCCGTGACCCAGGCGGACGCGGACAAGCTCTGCGCCCTGGGCTGCGAGCCCGCCCCGCTGACGCTGCTGGAAGTGGCCGATGCCCTGTACAACCCTGACGGAAGCGAGAAATGACAGCACCAACGCGACAGACCGTTGAAGTACTGGCGGCCACGCAGATGACTCCCGGTACTTCTGAGGCCGCGCCGTTTGTCGTTGGGCCATGGGTGTCGGTTGCCACCTTGAACGGTGGCCAACTCGCCGCATTCCTCACCAACACCTCCGCTCCGGGCGTGGCTGGCCAGTTCATCTGGCAGGGCTCGGACAAGAACGACGGCACGAACATCGTCGAGATCTGGCGCGGCGCTGGCAATGCCAACGCCAACAGCACCTCGACGCCGGTGCCGATCGACCTGCCAAAGGAAATTTCGTACGTGCGCCTGGTCGGCTACGGCAATACGCTGCAGCCGGTGACATTGCGCGGCGTGCTATTCGCGAAGGGGTGATATGGCCGGCATGCGCTACCAGCCGCAGGGCAAGCTGCAGCTGAACCGCCAGCACGCCTTGGCGTCAGCCCTGCGCCTGCTGTCCCTTCCGGGTGTGCACCGCGGCTTCGACGCCGTAGCGCAGCAGGCGGCAACCACTGTCGGCGTGAAGATGGTCAGCACGCCGGACGGCGTGGTCGGCGGCTTTGGCGCGGCGCTTGGTGCCGGCAGCACGGACCGGATCACTACAGGGCTAGTCGGCGACTTCCCGCTGACCGGGCGCTCCTACATATTCCGATTTCGCCGCAACGGCGGCGGTGGGGGCAACCTAGGACGCCTGTTCGACAAGACCTCCAGCGGCGGCGGACAGTTCCTGATGTGGTACGGCTCGCGAGCCGCCATCAGCTACGGCTTCTATGCTGGGTCCAGCACCGAGCGAAACATTGATATCCCGGGCACAGCCTCGACGGCTGCGGTAGGGCAGGACTGCATCCTGATCGTGGCGCACGCCTATGACGGCGCAAGCAGCACGATCAACGCGTACGTGAACGGGCAGCGTGTCCTGAACGACAGTGTTGTCGCCGGGGTTCTGAGGGACGCGCCATCCGTGCCGCTGACGATCGGCAATCGCGCCAGCGACGGCGCCAGGGTTTGGGATGGCTCGATCGAACTCGCGGGAGTGATTGACCTGGTGCTGTCTCCGGACCAGGCCACCGCTCTCTCCGGCGGCATCTACCAGACATTTGCGAACCCATTCGCTGACGATGATGAGGAGGCGCGACCGAAAAGCTACACGCTGACGGTCAGCGCTGGGGCGTTTGCTCTCGCAGGAAGCGCGGCGAGCCTCAGGGCAAACCGGAAGCTGGCAGCAGAGCCTGGTTCGTTCTCGCTGGCTGGCGCCGCAGCAGTGCTGCGGGCCGCGCGCCAAATCTCGGTGACGTCCGGGGCGTTCGCTGTTTCTGGCTCGACGGCCGGGCTCCGGGTTGCTCGCAGGCTGGCGGCTGGCTCCGGCGAGTTCAGCTTCGCCGGCGGCGCCGCCGCGCTGGTGGCATCCCGCCGCTTGTCGACCGCGCCAGGCTCGTTTGTGTTAGTGGGCCGTGGCGCCACGCTGGTGCACACCGCCGCGCCGGCCCCGGGCGGGCCGACCTACGTTCTCACGGCGGTGCCCGGCAGCTTCGCGCTCAATGGCGCACCGGTGGCGCTTACCGCGGCGCGCTGCCTGGCTGCGGGCGCTGGCGCGTACAGCCTCGCGGCATCGCCGGTCAACATCGTGGCGCAGCGGCGACTCTCGGCCGGGGGCGGACAGTTTGAGCTTGCTGGTGCCGCTGCGTTGCTCCAGGTGGTGCGCCGACTTCCGGCTGCTGCCGGGACGTTCACGCTTCTTGGCAGCGACGTCGTGCTCAAGCACAGCGCTCAGGTCGAATACGCCAGGGCGCCGGCCGGATCCGGCTACACGCCGCAACGACACGAATACCACTCGCGCCCGGCCCAGGTATTCACCGGTGGCCGGCCGCCAGCTATACAGGAAAACTACCGATGACCCCGAAAGTGATCATTCCGCCGGCCGAGCTAGCGGTTTCGCTCGATTCCGCCATCACGGCGGCGCGCGCAAACGGCGCAGGCCTGGACGACGAGGTCAAGCAAGCCGTCCTGACGGCCACGGCAGAGGCGGAGTTCGAAACGCAACGAGCGTTCATCACGCAGACCCTCCGGATCACGCTTGACCGATTCGAGGGCGCCATCAAGCTGCCGCGCCCGCGGCTGATCTCGGTCGTGCACGTGAAGTTCCTCGACCAGGCAGGCCAGCAGCAGACGCTCGACCCGCAGGACTACCAAGTCGACACCGAGAGCGAGCCCGGCTATATCGTGCCGGCGCCGGGCAAGGCCTGGCCGGCGACCGCAGCGCGCATCAATGCGGTCGAGGTGCAGTATGTCGCCGGCTACGGCCCGGATCACACCAGCGTGCCGGATTCGGTCAAGGGCTTCATTCTGCGTCGCGTGGCGGAACAGTTCGGCCAGCTTTCCGCTTCAATGGGCGCTAGTGCGCTGCGTTTGCTCGACGGGGAGGTGGTGTACTGATGGCGACAATGATCAGGCTTGATGACAGGGTAACTATCGAGCGCAAGACAAAAGCGCGCGACCCTGATTACGGCACCGAAGTGGATAGCTGGGAAGTGGTGGCCGACCACATCTGGGCAAATGTCCAGGATGTGTTGTCCAGTCGAGGTGAGAAGGTTCAGAACGGACTGGCGACGGCGACGCAGCCCGCGCGGCTACGCCTTCGCAAGTTCCATATCGTTACGCCGGACATGCGCGTGACGCTGCACGGCCGCTTCGGAGATCGCGTGATGCAAATCGTGGCAGGTCCTGCATTGCTGGATGACCGCATGCACGTAGAGTGCATGCTGGAAGGATATTCGAATGGCTGACGAAACGATTGTAGGTGGGCGAGAGTGCGCAGACTTCTTGCAGCAACTGCCAGCAAAGATCGAGAAGAACATCCTTCGGGCCGCACTGCGCGCTGGCGCCAATGAATACAAGGCTGTGGCCAAGCCGCTTATTCCTGTCGATGATGGGGATTTGGTGAAGAGCCTGCGCGTGACGACCCGGGTCAAGAAGGGAACGGTGTACGCATCGCTCAAGGTCGGCGGCCGGAAGGCGCCTCATGCCCATCTGGTGGAATTCGACACCAAGCCGCACAAGATCACCCCCAAGGAGAAGAAGGCCTTGTCCTTTGGTGGGAAAGCGGCGCGGGAGGTTAATCACCCAGGCACCAAGGCGCAACCGTTCATGCGGCCTACGGCAGATACGGCGCCCAAGTCGGTGGTTGCTGCTGTGGTCGCTAAGATCCGCGAGCGGATGACCAAAGAGAAGCTCAATACGCGAGCCCCGGAGAATTCATGAGCGTCAAAGCTATTCGCGCGTTACTTGCTGGCTCGGCCCTCGTTACGGCGAGCGTCGCCGACCGAGTCATGGCCGGCGACGTGCCGGAGGGCACGGCAATGCCGGCACTGGGGATCAAAGAGATTTCGTCGGTCCCGGTCGGGGCGATCGATGCGCAGGCCGAGCAATCAGTGGTGGTGACCAGGGTGCAAGTGATGGTGATGGCCAAGGCCTACCCCGAGGTGAAGCCTCTGCGCGACCTAGTGCGCCGCGCCTGTAATTTTCAGCGCGGCCTAATCGGCGATGCTGACGTGATCAGCATCGAGCGCGACACCATCGGTCCGGACTTGCAGGATGGCGCCGGCAACCACTTCCAGAGCGTCGATTTCAAGGTCACGCACTACGAACAGAACTAGCAGCACTTACTTCAAACCCGCCCGCAATGCTTTCCGCTTGCGGGCTTTTTTATGCCCAAAGGAGAAACATGGGAGTCGCAAGCGGAGTTTATAAACAGGTCGCCTACAAGTCGGAAGGCGCCAACTACGGCGTAGCGCCGCCGGCGGCGGCCGCACAGTCGATGCGTCGCGTCAGCTCCTCGCTGAGCCTGACCAAAGACACCTACCAATCGGGCGAGATTCGTCCTGACTTCCAAGTTGCGGACTTCCGCCATGGCCTGCGTAAGGTGGGCGGCTCGATCAGCGGCGAACTGTCGGCCAAGACCTATTCCGACTTCATCGCCGCTGCCTTGAAAAAGGATTTCGCGGCTGGCGCAACCGTGACCGGCGCCTCGATCACGATCGGCGGCGCGTCGGGCGCCTGGACCCTCACCCGCGCAGCCGGCTCCTGGCTGGCCGACGGCGTGAAGATCGGTGACGTCGTGCGCGCCACAGCAGGCGCCTTCAATGCCGCCAACCTGAGCAAGAACATTCAGGTGACCGGCCTCACCGCCACGGTGCTGACCGGCGTGGTCCTGAACGGCTCGTCGCTGGTGACGGAAGGTCCGATCGCGAGTGCCACGGTCTCCGTGGTCGGCAAGAAGACGATGATCCCGCAGTCTGGCCACACCGACAAGTCGTTCTCCGTCGAGCACTGGCACCCGGACGTTCCGGCAAGCGAGCTTTTCACCGGCTGCAAGGTCTCGAAGATCACTTTCACGCTGCCGGCCTCCGGCATGGCTACCGTGGCGGTCGAGTTCACGGGGCGCGACGTCACCGGCGGTACCGCGCAATACTTCACCAGTCCGACTCCTGTCACCGTGACCGGCACCATGGCGGCGGTGAATGGCGTGGTCAAAGTGGGCAATGCAACCGGCGGCACGATCACGAGCGCAAGCATCGAGATTTCGAGCGCGCAGTCGAGTGAGCCAGGCATCGGCTCGAACGTAGCCGACCAGGTGGCGACCGGTCGCGTCATCGTGACCGGCCAGATCACCGCGAAGTTCGACTCGACCGCGCTGCGCGATGCCTTCTACAACGAAACCGAGGTGTCGGCCTACATGGCCTTCACCGCCGACAACTCGGCGAGTTCGGACTTTATCGCGTTCAGCTTGGGCCGCCTGAAGATCAACGGCGCCGACAAGGACGACGGCGAGAAGATCCTGATCCAAACCATCCCGTACCAGGCGCTCCTGAACACCGCTGGCGGCGCGACGGTCGCCACCGATCTCACCACGATTGCCATCCAAGACTCGGCCGCCTAACCGCGGCCTTACCCAGCACCGGCTGGTCGCTGTCGCCTTCGCGGGCGCGGCGGCCGGCGCGGGCAGCATTTTTCACCCACCTCTCGCGAAGGAAACACCATGAACAACGCACAACCGAGCAACCTGCTGCATAAACTGGTCGACACTCTGGACATCGACGCCTACGAGGATATCCCAGTCGGCAAGCTGACGCTGAACGATCCGCGTACCGGTTCGCCGACCAGCTCCGTCATCGAGCTGGCCAGCCCCGAGCACGAGTCGCGCAAGAAGATCGACCTGGCACGCACCCGCCGCCTGCGCGCCGAGTTCGCCAACAACGGCAAGCTGTCGGCCACCGACCCGCTCGACGACATCGAGGACGAAACCGACTACCTGGTGGCCTCGACCCTGGGCTGGAACCTGACCCGCGGCGGCGTGCCGTTGGAATTCTCGCCGGCCGCCGCGCGCGCCTTGTACACCGATCCGAAAAAGCAGTGGTTGCGCGCCCAGGTCCTGGCGGGCATCCGTAAGACCGAGCTTTTTATCAAGGACTCCGCGAAAGCCTAGCGGAGTGCTGCCGCGCCGAGTATGAACTACTCGCGCGGCAAGGCGACGGCGCCACGCTGCGGGCACATCTCCAGCGCGTTGCCAAGAACACAGGCGAGGTCGATCCTCGCCTGAATATCCGATGGCCGAAGTTGGGCCTCCCTTTGTGGGAGGCGTTCAAGCGGCTCGACCGGCAGCCGGTCATGGAAGGACTCGGCCCAATCACGCTGAGCGGCATCCAGGCGTACCAAGCGCTATACGGCGTGCGGTTCACCGAATGGGAATTGGAAGTCTTGCAGGTGTTTGATCGGATAGCGCTTTCCTCGGCGAGGGATGGGCAATAGGAGCCAGCCTTTGCGCTGGCTTTTTACTTTCGGCGTGCCTCACGGCGGCCACTTGAGCAGGGCGATGCATGGTCATCAGTGAAATGGAAATCAGGCTCAGGGCTGACATCGCGAGCCTGCAGCGCGATATGAACGCTGCCCGCCAAACGGTTACCTCCGCCACTAGTGGTATGGCGCGTGCGGCAGATGCAGCGAAATCCGCGCTGGCTGGTATTGGCTTGGGCCTTGGTATTGCCCAGGTCATCGAGATGACTGACCAATACACCAAATTCACGGCACAGTTGCGCCTGGCGACGCTGTCGACCCGCGAATATACCCAGGCCATGGCAAGTGTGAAGGCCATTTCCACCACCGCACAGGCAAGCATCGCCGATATCGGAGTCTTATACGCGAAGATCGCGAACGGGACGCGGGAGCTGGGCAATAGTCAAAAAAAAATCGCAGAGATTACCGAAGTTGTCGGCCTGGGCCTAAAGGTCAGCGGCGCCACTGCGCAAGAAGCCTCGTCGGCGATGCTGCAGTTGTCTCAGGCGTTCGCGTCGGGCGTGCTGCGCGGTGAAGAATTCAATGCCGTCAATGAGGCTGGCCCGCGCGTGATGCTCGCATTGGCTGAGGGTATTGGCGTACCAGTGGGCGCCCTCAAGAAAATGGCAGAGGAGGGGAAGCTTACCTCCGACGTTCTATCCGAGGCTTTGCCGCGCTCGCTTCAAAAGCTTCGCGAAGAGGCGAAGGAAGTACAGACGATCAGCGGCGCGTTCCAAGTGCTAAAAGACCGGGTCATGGAAGTCTCAGCAGTTCGTGCCAAGGATAATGGATCGGTTGCCGCCATGACGCAGGGCATCGCCCTGCTGGCGGACAATTTGACCGGCCTCCTGACGGTCATGACCGGGCTGACCGTCATTAAGGGCGGCACATGGGCGGCAGAGTGGGTTGCAGGCGCGTACGCGCGAATCGCCGCGAATAAGCAGCTAACCGCTTCGGCAGTTGAGTCGGCATCGGTCGAGATGCGCCGCGCCGAGGCGGAGCGCCAGTCTGCGCTGATTGCACAGTCCCGCGCGCGGGAAGGGGTGGCCGCCGCTCGTGCTGAGGTTGCGGCTGACAGGCAGCGCATGGCTTCAGCAGCTGCAACTGCAGAGGCCGCCGTGGCGGCACGGCTCGCGCAATTTACCGAGACCGGCGCCATCGTCCGGGCGGAAATCGCGCTGGAAAAAACGCGCCTTGCTGCCCAGATCAATGCAATTGGCCGTACGGCCCGTGTTGCAGAAATGGCGCGTCTCGCGACCCAGCTCGACGCAATTCAAAAAGGCATGGCTGCATCGTCAGCCGAGCTAGCGGCCGTACGCGTCGCCAACGAAAACGCGGCGGCCGCTGCAGCCGCTGCCGGCGCCGCGAAGATCGCTGCCGCGCGCGAGGCTGAAGTAATTGCCACCGGTGGAGCTGCGGCGGCAACCTTGCGCCTGCGCCTCGCAAGCGCTGGACTCACGGCGGCGATGGGCGCCGCGTCGGTTGCTGGCAATATCTTGCGCGGCGGTTTGGCGCTGCTTGGGGGGCCAGTCGGTGCCGTGATTACTTTGCTCACCGTCGGCGGCATGGCCTGGATGACCTGGGGCAATAAGGCCGAAGAGGCGAATGACAAGGTGGCTCAGTCGACGGAAGAGGCTACTAAGGAGATGATTGCGCGGCTAGACAAGCAGATCGAGAAGCTGCGTGAGCGTAATAACCTTGCCGCGACCGAGCCGCGTATTAAGAGCCTGGGTGAACTCAATGATGCAGATGCTGCAGGCCTCGCAAGCGCGAAGGCGGCGCTCGAAGCGAATCGCGCGCAGCAGGCTGCACTGCCTAACGGACGTGAGAAGACGCTGCTGCAACTGAGTGAGATCGACCTGATTTACGACTACGACACCGCTCTGCAGCGTGTCAATGAGCGTGAGAAGGAGCTAGCTCGCGGCAAAGATATTGCGTTCAATAAACGGTATGCCGAATGGCTCGGCCAAAATGGCACAGCTGAAGAAAAAGAAAGGTATGAGCTCGAAAAGCTCCGTCAAGAGTACGGCCGCGTAACCCCAGCGATGATCGCATGGGTAAAAGCCAAGTACGCCGACAAAGGCGCAGCCTCGCAGATTAAGCAAGAGCAGACCGCGTATCAGAATTTGGTCACTTCAGTCCAAGAAAAGATAGCGGCGAACGAGCTCGAGCTGAGCGGATACGACAAGTTGACTGAGTCCCAGAAGATGACGATCAAGCTCGACGCAGCGATCGGCACCGGCAAGAACAAGCTCAGCGAGGAACATATCAACGAAGCCCGCGCCCTCATCGACAAAGTCGCGGCGCAGGAACAAGCCATCGAAGCGCAGCAGCGCTCCGCACAGTGGGCTGAGGTGGAGGCAAAGAACGATGCTGACCATTACGCCAGCCTGCGGGCTGGCACCGCGGCCATCGATGACCGTATCAAGCAAATGGAGCGTGAGATCGAGACGTATGGACTCAGCGCATCGGCTGCGATTGATATGGAGAGAGCGAAGCTCCAGGCGAAGCTGGACGCCGGCCCAGCCACCTACGCGGAACTCATCGCCCTCGACGAGCAAATCGCGAAGCTGACCAAGCTGGGCGAATTGACCCGGAAGAAGGAGGGGCTTGAGGCCAACGTCGATGTAACGCAGGCGAAGGAACTGCTGGACATCATGTCGGCAATCGATGAGTCCGCGCGCTCGGCAGCCCAGGGCATGGCGGACTCGTTCGGTCGGGTCGGCAAGGCGATTGGCGGCCTCACTACTGCACTCAGCGGCTTGGGTAAGAACCAGGCAGCTATCGCTGCGCAACTTGCCGCGGCCACCAAGGCAGCGGCAGGTGACCCGGCGAAAGTTGCAGCAGCAACTACTCTGGCAGCCCGCCAAAGCGCCCAGGCGCAGATCCAGTCGTACGGAGACATGGCTGCCGCCGGCAAGGACTTCTTTGACGAGAACTCGCGCGGCTACAAGGCTATGGAGGCAGCCGAAAAGACGTTCCGCGCTTTCGAGGTTGCACTGTCGATCAAAACAATGCTCGAGAAGAGCGGGATCCTGACGGCATTTACCGCCATGTTCGTGTCGAGCAAGGCGACGGAAACTGCAGCGACAGTTGCCAGCGTAGGGCCGGACGTTGCTGCATCTATGGTGAAAGGCCAAGCAGCGGCAGCGGCGGGCGTAGCGGGTCAGGCGCAGGGTGATCCGTACAGCGCCTGGGCACGGATGGCCGCAATGGCCGCCGTCATGGCCGGCCTGGGCTTTGCGATTGGAGGGATCGGAGGCGGGAAAGACACGACGGCCGCGGACCGTCAGAAGGCAACTGGTACCGGCTCGGTGCTGGGCGACTCTGCGGCAAAGTCGGAGTCGATCGCGAAGGCAATCGAACTATCGGCCGCGAACTCGAACATTGAGCTGAACTACACCGCAGGCATGCTACGTTCGCTGCGGGCAATCGAAAGCTCGATCACTGGCTTGGGTGGCATCCTGGCGCAGAACGGTGTCACCGGCGTGGCACCCGCATCGACCTACGGCAGCGCCGGCTCGACCTTAAGCAAACTGTCGACTGCCGCTGACGTCCTGTTTGCGGGTGGACTTGCGACTGTTACCGACAAGCTTCTCGGCGGATTCCTAAGCAAAACCATCGGGAAGATTGGTAACGCCATCTTTGGGGGCAAGACCGAGGCTCGTGATGTCGGTGTTATGGCAAACAAAACCACCGTTGCTGGGGTCTACGCAGGGCAATGGCGCGCGCAAAGTTATGCTGACATGAAGAAAAGTGGCGGCTGGTTTCACAGCGACGACTACTGGACCGATCCAAAAGACCTTGGCAGGGAGGCGGATCAGCAGTTCTCGCAGATCATCAAGAACATGTCAGACGCTGTGGGCGAGGCTGGCAAGCTCCTGGGCTTGGGTAGTACTGCGTTCACGCAGCGCCTTAACAGCTTCGTGGTGGACATTGGCAAGATCAGTACGAAAGACCTTAGCGCCGATGAAATTCAGAAGCAGCTCGAAGCGGCTTTCTCGAAGGTTGGCGACGATATGGCACGCTGGGCGGTAGGCGGCCTTACCGATTTCCAGCAAGCGGGGGAGGGGGCGCTCGAGACGCTTGTGCGCATTGCCGCGAACTACGCGAACCTCGACTCGGTACTGGCAAGCGTCGGTAAGTCCTTTGGGCTCGTCGGCATGTCGAGCATTAGTGTTCGTGAGGAGTTCATTGATCTGGCTGGCGGGATCGATGAACTGGCAAGCAAGACGGCCAGCTTCGCCGAGAACTTCTTGACCGAAGCCGAGCGTCTGGCGCCAGTGCAGAAGTACGTCACCGACCAGCTGTCGGCGATGGGCCTGGCAGGACTTCGCTCGCGCGAGTCGTTCAAGCAGTACGTACTCGGCCTGGACCTGACCAGTGAAGCCCAGCGTCAGCAGTATGTGGCGCTGATGGACCTGCAGGAGGCGTTCGCCAAGGTGTATCCGGAGATTGTCGATACGACGATCTCCCTCGCTGACGCCAAGACGGCGCTGGCCGATGCGTACAACGCCGAGGTCGACGCAATCGGTGCAACCATCGATCGAATGAGTTCGTTCGCGTCGAGCCTGCGCAGCCTCCGCAGCAGCGCGGTCCTGGGCAACCTGTCGCCACTCTCGCCCCAGCAGAAGTATGCTGAAGCGAAAGCGCAGTACGAGGCAGTTTTGTCGGCGGCCCGTGGCGGTGACGAGGCCGCGCAGTCGAACTATCAGGCTGCGTTCACCTCGTTCCTGGAAGCGTCCCGTACCGTGTTCGCAAGCAGCGACCAGTACCAGCAGGACTTCTACTACGCCCAGGCTGCGACCGAGGAGGCCGCGCGTTGGGCCGAAGCTCAGGTCGACGTCGGTCAGGCGCAACTCACCGCGCTTGAGCAGCAGGTCTCCGGGCTCATTGAGGTCAAGCAGGAAGTCATGTCGGTGCGGGAAGCGATCCTGCAGCTGAATGCGGTCATGGGCAAGAACACCGCCCCTCTGACTGCGGTGGCGCCGCCGGTGAACACGCCAATCCCGTACAGCTCGTACGGCACCTCCAATACCGAAGCACTGGTGGCCGAGGTGAAGGCGCTGCGTACGGAGGTGTCGGGCCTGCGTGCAGATGCAAATCGGCAGACGGGCGACATCATCCGTGGTGGCGCTGCGGCATCGGAGAGCTCGGCAGCCATGATCGCTAAGGCAACCACCTCGGCGGTCAAGTCCAACTTGACGCAAGATAGGGTAGCTCCTGAATGACTGATGCTCAGTTCCTGGCCTGGCTGCAAAGCCCGGCCGCGTATCGTTGCGTCCTGATCGAGGCGGCGGCGCGCGTGAATGGCGTGGAAACCATGGTCTACATGGCAACCAAGGCATTCACCACGTCGCCGGCCGACAGTCCGGCCAACACGCAATACCTCCCGATTGCCACCGTCGGCACGCTGTTCACCGAGCGACTGTCGCTCGAAGGTGATGGCGCGCTGTCGGCCGGCGACCTGGAGATCGACAACACCGCCGGCGTGCGCGACGCCTGGGCCGGCGCCGGATACGTGTGGAAGAACCGGGAGATCAAGGCGTACATCGGCGACCTTCGCTGGCCGCGCTCTGACTTCCGGATGATCTTCAACGGCATCGTGGCCGACATCACGCCGCGCGGCCGCAACAAGCTCGCACTGAAATTGCGCGACAAGTTGCAGCGCCTAAACACGGCGATCACCGAGGTGAAGCTGGGCGGCGAGACCGAGCAGAAGGACGCGCTCCTTCCTTTCGCAATTGGGCAGGTGTCGAACATCACGCCGCTGCCAATCAACCCGGCGACGCTGACCTATGGCTACCACTGCGCGTCGGCAGAGGGCGTGATCGCCAACGAGGCGCGCGACAACGGCGCCCCGGTGGCGATGACATCTAATCCGGCCGCCGGTACCGTGACGCTGGAGTCCACGCCCGCCGGCGCCGTAACGCTGTCCATCAAGGGCGACAACGCCGCGGGCTACTGCGACACCGCGGCCACGATGTGCAGGCGCCTGGCAACCGGCTATGGGAAGGTCCCCGACCGCTTCACCGATGCGGATATCGACCTGGCAAACCTCGCTGCGTTTGACGTGGCGCACCCGCAGCCGATGGGGCTGTACTCCACCGACCGGCTCAACGTGCTAGTCGCGTGCCAGATGCTGCTCGGCAGTATCGGCGCCCAGCTGGTGATGTCGCGCCTGGGCCTGATGCGCCTGATTCAGGTCGCGCTGCCCGGTACTGGCACGCCGTTCGTGATCCGTCCCGAGCACATGATCGACGGCACGCTGCAGCCTACTGGCCGCACCGACGCGGTCGGCGCCGTGAAGCTGGGCTTCGCGAAGAACTGGACCGTGCAGGACGCCGGCACGCTGGCCAACCTGCCCGAGGTGCACAAGGGACTCTTTACCGAAGAGTGGCTGACCACGACCAAGACCGACGCCGCGACGCTGGCCACCTACCGCCTGAACGCCGAGCCGGTCCAGGTCGACACGATGCTGCTGACCCGGGCCGACGCAGACGCCGAGGCGCAGCGCCGTCTCGACCTGTGGAAGGTGCCGCGCACGACCTACGAGTTCGACGGCGTGCCCGAGCTCCTGCAGCTCGAGCTGGGCCAGGCGGTGACCGTCTTCAGCCCGCGCTTCGGCATGGACGCCGGCGTCGCCGGCATCGTTATTTCATTGGCGCCCGACTGGAACACCGGGCGCGTCAAGGTAGGGTTTCTCGTATGAGCGCAGTGCTGAACGACCGCGACGCCATCCTGCAGGCCGCGACGGTGCGGATCGTCAATCCGAAGAACGCCTGGATCAACCTGACGGCCAGCGCGCCAGGCTTCCACCTGAATGCAGCAGGTCAGGTCGACCTGGCCAAGGTGACCGTCACGGCGGATCTGGTTGGCCTGGACGACGCTGTCACCTTCACCGCCGTCGGCGGCACGCTGTCGAACGCCGTCGGCCGCAGCGTCGACGTCACTTATAACGGCCAAACCGCCATCGTCACCGCGAAGGTGGTGAGCAACGGCGACGAGTTCCAGCGCGCGCTGATCATCCCGGTGCTGCGCGACGGCGCATCCGGTACCGGCACGCCTGGCGCGCGCGGCGCTGGCCACTACTACGGCTCGGGCACGGCCTGGACTGACGCCCTGGCGAACATCACGGTACCGACCGCCAAGGTGGTTGGCGACGTCGTGACGATCAGCAGCGGCACCTACGTTATGGAGAAGCGCTGGACCGGCTCAGCTTGGATCGAAACGGGGACTGTCATCAACGGTGGCCTGATCGTGACTGGGTCGGTTCTCGGGTCGGCCATCAAGGCGGGAACGCTCGATATTCGCAAGGCCGACGGTACGGTGATTGTTCGTGCTGACTCGACGATTGCCGACCAGATCCCGAACGGCGCGCTGTCATTCGTGCAGATTGGCGGCGACCTGTCCAGCACGAACTACGTCAACGGCCAGTCAGGATGGTACCTGGAGCGCAACGGCGACATCTGGGTGAACAACCTGCGCTCTCGCGGCTACCTCTGCGGCGGAGCGATTTCCGGCTGGGCTTGGCCTGCTGCCGGCGCGGGAGCAGGCTTTTACGTTGGGCCGCAGGGGGCGCTGTTTGGCAATAGGAGTGACAACCTGTGGCTGGCCTTATTGGCTGATGGGACAATCGATTCCAAAAATTTCAACGTAACTCCAGATGGCAGAGTAACGATCAACGGCGCGCTGATCATCAACCCGCAGATCAACAACCCGACGACCATCACTGAATTTTCGGTCTCTATTCCGTCCATTCAGAAGAACAGTCAGGCCAACTCCAGCTCTTACGTCACTTACGGAACACTCGGCATCAATCCTGTGAACGGATCTGGCCAATACCAGTGCCAGTGGCAGATCAGTGTCGAAAGTGGCGATGTCATTTTGATCCCCAGCACGGACGGTACGGTCGCGACGATTAAAGGCAGAGGCAGCAACATCATGGCGCTGGCCTCCGTGTCGGTCACGGTCGTCGACACCGGAAAGAACATCACCAAGATCGCCGGCGCCTTCATACGCTATCAGCACGGAACGGGGCAAATCTCATGAGCAAGCAGTTTTTGATGGTGCAGGACGACAATCTGATTCTCGGCACTTCGATGGAAGAAGACCCGAACGATGGGCCGATCCTGCCGCAAGCTGGGCACGAGCCCGGTGTGCGCCTGCTGCGCTTCGACGGCGAGTTCAGCCGCGCCGGTCGCCGCGATTCCGAGGTGGCGCACCTGGTCGACGAGCTGATTGTCTGGTCCGACACAAAGCCAACCGAGACGTACCGCACCGAGGCGATTGGTGCGATTGACGCCGCCGGCGAGGCGCTGCGCCTGGCCGTCATCAGCAAGATGACACAGACGCCCGAGTATGTGCGCGCCGAGCAGCATGCGCGCGAGTACCGCGCTGCCGGCTATCCCGAGGGCGACGACGCCTACGTGCCGCCCGGCGTGGCCAGCTGGGCGATGGCGAAGTGGCGCGCCGGCTGGAGCGCGCGCCAGGCCGCAGACGACATCCTGGCCACCGCCGACCGCTGGTACGCGCTGCTCGACGATATCCGCGCGCTGCGCCTGGCGAACAAAGAGGACGCCCGACACGCCACCACGGCCAGCGAGGTCGCCTCGATCGTGGCCGACATGAAGGCCGACATGCAGGCGCTGGCCCTGCAGATGAACACCACCACCACGGAATAGCATGCCCAACCTGAGAATCGTTACCAAGAACGCGCTGCGTCAGGCCTTGTCGCTCACTGCATCGACCACCGCTGGCAACCTGGCCGTTTCGAACCTGCCCGCAGCCGTGAAGTCCGCGGTGCATCGCTTCACTGGCACAAACGGTTCCCACCGTGTTACCTGGGCGGCGCCGGTGCGTATCGGCTGCGTCGCGTACCCATTTTGCAATTGGTCTCCCACCGCCCAGATGCGTGTGCGCATCAGTGATGAGTTGGAGGCAACAAATCTTCTCCCCTACAGCCAATCCTTTTCAGGAAACGGTTGGGCTGCGACCAACGTAACCTTGACAGGAGGCGTCGCTGATCCAGCGGGAGGCAGCTCGGCATTTACCCTGACGGCGGGGTCCACGGCAGCGCGGCAATTCTCGAAGACTCTTTCCGCAGGGGTATCGGCGCTGTACACGGGGTCGGTGTGGTTGCGTCGCAGGTCGGGCACAGGGGTGGTAAATCTTTGGTCTGCCGGGGGCGTGCGCAATACGTCTATCGCTACCCTGCCGGCCACCTGGACTCGCTACTCAGTGTCGTCTGCCACACCTACGACTTCCCGCTCTTTCATGATCGAGCTGATGGCATCAGGGGACAAGGTAGACATATGGGGTGCTCAGTTGGAAGCTGGAGCAGTTATGACCAGCTACTACCCCACCACGGCTGCGGCAGCAACTCGTCCGGTAGGCTACATCGACAGCTGGCAGAGCTACGACTACGACAGCGGCTTCGTGCTGGCCTGCCCGGCGCCGGCCGTCGAGCTGGAAGGATTTACCCTGGGCCAGGCGGCGAGCGCATACGCATATGGCGGAGGTGCCTATGCGCGCCACTGGCTGCCGCAGCAACTCGACGCCACCGGCCTGGCAGTCGACATCACGGATCCTGACAATCTGCAGGGCTACCTCGAGGCAGCATGCATGGTGGCTGGCCCAGTCTGGTCGCCACAGTACAACGCCTCGGGAACGTCGGTTTCGGTGATCGACCGTACAGAGATTTCGCGCAGCGCCGCGGGCGACCAGTTGGTTGACCCGGGCACGATCAGCCGCAAGGTGCCAGTTGACCTGCGTGCGATGCCCGAGGTAGACCGCGCGCGGTTCCTCGACCTAGTGCGCAACAGCCGGGCTTACCCGATCCTGATGAGCGTGTTCCCAGAGCACGCGTACGTGGCGCTTGAGCGGGACTTCATGGTCTACGGCCGGCGCACGAAAGATTCCGACATCGCCTACCAGTTTGCAGGCGCCTATTCCACCACCCTTGAAGTCGAGGAGATC
>Ga0308160_10001104_pt1 | contig 40941 bp, 33 predicted proteins | sample PhyFR1_FD_201036 | JGI IMG/M metagenome (GOLD analysis project Ga0308160, IMG submission 201036) | Phyllosphere microbial communities from UC Gill Tract Community Farm, Albany, California, United States - DLSLF.R1 | ecosystem: Host-associated > Plants > Phyllosphere > Unclassified | place: USA... | reverse complement strand
ACCGCCAGCCGGAATTCACCCAGATCGACTGCGAAACCTCGTTCCTGACCGAGCAGGAAATCCGTGACCTGTTCGAAGACATGATGCGCGTCGTCTTCAAGAACGCCGCCGGCATCGACCTGCCGAACCCGTTCCCGGTGATGGACTTCGCCACCGCGATGGGCTCCTACGGTTCGGACAAGCCGGACATGCGCGTCAAGCTGCAGTTCACCGAACTGACCGAACTGATGAAGACCGTCGAGTTCAAGGTCTTCAACTCGGCCGCCAACCTGCCGAACGGCCGCGTGGTCGGCCTGCGCGTGCCGCAGGGCGGTTCGATGCCGCGTTCGGAAATCGACGCCTACACCCAGTTCGTCGGCATCTACGGCGCCAAGGGCCTGGCCTACATCAAGGTCAACGAGAAGGCCAAGGGCCGCGATGGCCTGCAGTCGCCGATCGTGAAGAACATCTCGGACGAAGTTCTCACCCAGATCCTGGAACTGACCGGTGCAGAAGACGGCGACCTGATCTTCTTCGGTGCCGATAAAGCCAAGGTCGTCAACGACGCCATGGGCGCGCTGCGCGTGAAGATCGGCCACTCGGAATTCGGCAAGAAGGCCGGCCTGTTCGACGACCGCTGGGCACCGCTGTGGGTCATCGACTTCCCGATGTTCGAGTACGACGAGGAAGGCGACCGCTGGAACGCCACTCACCACCCGTTCACCGCACCGAAGGACGGCCACGAAGACATGCTCGAGACCAATCCGGGCGCCTGCGTCGCCAAGGCCTACGACATGGTCCTGAACGGCTGGGAACTGGGCGGCGGCTCGATCCGTATCCACCGCGAAGAAGTCCAGAGCAAGGTGTTCCGCGCGCTGAAGATCGACGCCGAAGAAGCCCAGCTGAAGTTCGGCTTCCTGCTCGACGCCCTGCAGTACGGCGCGCCGCCGCACGGTGGCCTGGCCTTCGGCCTGGACCGCCTGATCACGCTGATGACCGGCTCCGAGTCGATCCGCGACGTGATCGCCTTCCCGAAGACCCAGCGCGCACAGGATCTGCTGACCAACGCGCCGTCGGAAGTCGACGAGAAGCAGCTGAAGGAACTGCACATCCGTCTGCGTAACGAGCAGCCGAAGGTGGCGTAAAACCACTGGCGTTTGATCCGTCGTCCCCGCGCAGGCGGGGACCCAAGGTTTGTAGGCGTTACGTTAGCGCATGCATAACTTGGGTCCCCGCCTTCGCGGGGACGACGTTGTTGGAAGCGGGAACGACGATCAATAACGCTACAATGGCGTTATGCCCCACAAAATCCCCGAATCCGTCCTCGTCGTCATCCACACCGCCGACCTCGAGGTCCTGCTGATCGAGCGTGCCGACCGGCCCGGCTTCTGGCAATCCGTCACCGGTTCCCTGGACCGCGTCGACGAACCGCTGCTCGAGACCGCCACCCGCGAACTGTTCGAGGAAACCGGCATCCATGCCGATGGCGAACGCATCGTGCTGCGCGACTGGCACCTGTCCAACGTCTACGAGATCTACCAGACCTGGCGCCACCGCTATGCCCCGGGCGTCACCCACAACACCGAACATGTGTTTTCGGTCTGCGTACCGCGCGATATCCCGATCACCCTGTCGCCGCGCGAACACCTGCGCTACGAATGGCTGCCGCTGCTGGCCGCGGCCGACCGCTGCTTTTCCAGTTCGAACGCGGAAGCGGTGCTGCAGTTGCCGCGCCACGTTGGGCGCCAGTCCTGAAGAGGGATGTGGCAGCGTTGCGCTGCCGCGTACCGACATGCTGCACTGAAATGTTTCATAACATCGCCGACGCAAGCATGTTAATGTAACGAATTACTGAATAGCCGGGAGGCGGCAGGGACTGACCTGCAATGCACAATGAATATGCCTCTCGAGCCCGATAGCGGCATGCTATCCGAAGAAACCTTCCTGACCGGCGACAGCGAAATGGCCGCGCTGATCCTGGCCCACGACTGGTCCAGCACGCCGCTGGGGCCCATCTCCGGCTGGCCGCACAGCCTGCGTACCACCGTCGGCCTGTGCCTGGCCTCCAACTTCCCCATCGATATCATCTGGGGACCGGACAACGTCCAGATCTACAACGACGGTTACCGGGTCATCTGCGGCGACAAGCATCCGGGCTCGCTCGGCCAGGACTTCAAGGAATGCTGGGCCTCGGCCTGGCCGGAGCTCGACCAGCCCTTCGAACAGGCGCGCAGCGGGCGCACGTCCTTCCTGGAGAACCGCCGCATCTTCCTGTTCCGCAAAGGCTACCTGGAAGAGACCTTCTTCACGTTTTCGCTCAGCCCCATCCGCGACGAAAGCGGGAATATCGCCGGCCTGTTCCACCCGGTGACGGAAACCACGGCGACCATGCTCAGCGAGCGGCGCACGCGTGCGCTGCGCGACCTGAATGCGCAACTGGGCCGGGCCGACACGCGTGCCGACCTGTTCCGCCTCCTGATGCAGACCGTGGCGCAGTGCGAACTCGACCTGCCGTTCGCGCTGCTGTACGAGCGCGATCCCGAGAGCGGCAACTACCGCTTGGCCGGCGACACCGGCATGCCCCCCGGCACCGCGATGGCGCCGTCCGTGCTGGCGCCAGGCGACGACGCGGTCTGGCCGATGCCGGAACTGATGCAAACCGATGCGCCGCTGCGCCTGACCGGCCTGCGCGCGCGCCTCGAGGGCGCCGCCTGCGGCCCCTACGAAGAAGCGCCGGACGCCGCGTTCGCGCTGCCGGTCAGCCAGCCGGGCAGTGTCCAGCCCGACCTGTTGCTGATGGCCGGCGCCAGCGCGCGCCTGCCGCTCGACGATACCTACGCCGGTTTCTACGATCTGGTGCAGGCCGCGCTCGGCGCCGCACTGGCGCGCGTGGACGCGGTCGAGGCCGAGCGCAAGCGCGCCGCCATGCTGGCCGCCATCGACCGTGCGAAAACCGCGTTCTTCTCCAACGTCAGCCACGAATTCCGCACGCCGCTGACCCTGATGCTGGGGCCGCTCGAAGAAGCCTTGCAGGCGGATGGCGTGGCACCGGACCAGCGCGCGCGCCTGGACATCGCCAACCGCAACGCCCAGCGCCTGCTGCGCCTGGTGAATTCGCTGCTCGATTTCTCGCGCATCGAGGCCGGCCGCATCGAAGCCGGCTTCGTCGCCACCGAACTGGGACCGCTGACGACCGACCTGGCCAGTAACTTCCGCGCCGCCTGCGAACGTGCCGGCCTCGATCTCGAGATCGACTGCCCAGCCTTGCCCGGCGCCGTCTTCGTCGATCCGGCGATGTGGGAAACGATCGTCCTGAACCTGTTGTCGAACGCCTTCAAGTTCACCCTTGCCGGCGGCATCCGCGTGACCCTGCGCGAAGCCGGCGGCATGGCCGAGCTGCGGGTCGCCGATACCGGCGTCGGCATTCCCGCGGCCGACCTCGATCATGTATTCGAGCGCTTCCACCGGGTCGAAGGCCAGGCCGGGCGCTCGGTGGAAGGTACCGGCATCGGCCTGTCGCTGGTGCGCGAACTGGTGCAGCTGCACGGCGGTACGATCGCCGTCGCCAGCACCCAGGGCCAGGGCGCGGTGTTCACCCTGCGCCTGCCGTTCGGCGCGGCCCACCTGCCGCCGCACCAGGTGGCATCGGGGGACGCCGCGCATGCCGCCGGCGAGACGCTGCCCGCCGCGGCGCAGCGCTACGTCGACGAAGCCCTGGGCTGGCTGCCGGACGATGTGCCGGCATCGGCATCGGCACCGGCACCGGCACCGGCCGGGGACGGCGCTGGCCTGTCCCTGCGCAGCGGCCGTGTCGTGCTGGCCGACGACAATGCCGACATGCGTGCCTACATCAGGCGCGTGCTGGAAGAGGGCGGCCACGAGGTGACGGCGTTCGGCAACGGCCGCGCGGCGCTCGACGCCGTACGTTCGGCGGCGCAGGCCGGCACCTTGCCGGACCTGGTGCTGTCCGATGTGATGATGCCCGGGCTGGACGGCTTCGGCCTGCTGGCGGCGCTGCGCGCCCATCCGGCGACCAGCGGCGTGGCGATGTTCCTGCTGTCCGCGCGCGCCGGCGAAGAAGCCCGGCTCGAAGGCCTGCACGCCGGCGCCGACGACTACCTGGTCAAGCCCTTCGGCGCGCGCGAACTGCGCGCGCGGGTGGACGGTGCCATCAGGCTGGCGCGCCAGCGCCGCGACGCCGCCGCGCGCGAGCAGGCCCTGCGCCTGGAAGTCGAAACGGCGCGCGACAAGGCGGCGCTGGCGGACAGCCAGCGGCATGCCGCCGCGCTGTTCGAGCAGACCACGGTCGGCATCGCCGAAGCGAGCCTCGACGGCGTCCTGCTGAACGTCAACCAGCGTTATGCCGACATGATCGGCCTGCCCCGCGAAGAGATCGTCGGGCGCCGGGTCGACGCTTTTCTCCATCCGGAGGATGCGCCGGACAACCGGGCGCTGTTCGCCGCCCTGGTCGAGTATGGCATTCCCTACGAACTCGAAAACCGTTTCCTGCGTTCCGACGGCCGGGTGCTCTGGGTCGGCAAGACCGTGACGCCGGTGCGCGGCCGCGACGGCGGCCCGTCGACCGTGCTTGGCGTGTACATGGATGTCTCGGAACGCAAGCAGGCCGAAGCCGCGCTGCACGAGGCGGCGCGGCGCAAGGACGAATTCCTGGCCATGCTCGCGCACGAACTGCGCAACCCGCTGGCGCCGATCCGTGCGGCGGCCGAGATGATGGGCATGGCCCAGCTCGACGCCGCACGTTCGCGCCGCGTCAGCGACATCATCGGCCGCCAGGTGCGCCACATGACCGCGCTGATCGACGACCTGCTGGACGTCTCGCGCGTCACCCGCGGCCTGGTCGAGATCGACAAGAAGCCGCATGAGGTGCCGGCCATCGTCGCCCATGCGGTCGAACAGGTGCGGCCGCTGATCGAAGCGCAGCGCCACCAGCTGGTGCTGGCGCCCGATCCGGCCGGCGGCCGCGTCCTCGGCGACGAAAAGCGCCTGGTGCAGATCCTCACCAACCTGCTCAACAACGCGGCCAAGTACACCCCGGCCGGCGGCACCATCACGCTGCGCACCGAGGTCGACGCCGATTGCGTGCTGGTGATCGTGAGCGATACCGGGATCGGCATCGCGCCGGCGCTGCGCGCGCAGGTGTTCGACCTGTTTGCCCAGGCCGAGCGCACGCCGGACCGCTCGCAGGGTGGCCTCGGACTGGGCCTGGCCCTGGTCAAGAGCCTGGTCGTCCTGCATGGCGGCCGCGTGGCCTGCCATAGCGCCGGCCTGGGCAAGGGCAGTACCTTCATCGTCCAGTTGCCGCGCCTGCTGGATGAAGCGGCGCCGCTCGCCGCCCCGCCCAGCGCGCCGCCGCAGCAAGTGGCCGGGCAGCTCGACATCCTGGTGGTCGACGACAACACCGATGCCGCCTTCATGTTCAAGCTGCTGCTCGAGCAATGGGGCCACCGCGTACGGGTCGAGCACGATGCCTATGGCGCGCTCGAGAGCGTCGCCCGCGCAGCGCCAGACGTGGCCCTGCTCGACATCGGCCTGCCCGGCATGGACGGCAACGCGCTGGCGCATCGCCTGCGCGCCATGCCGTCCACCAGCGCCACCACCCTGGTGGCGGTCACCGGCTACGGCATGGAAGGCGATCGCCAGCAGACGCTGGCCGCGGGATTCGATCACCACCTGGTCAAGCCCGTCCATACGCCGGACCTGAGTGCGGTGCTCGAGAAAGTGCGCCGTAAGACTTGATACATTACAAGCATCATCGGATGTTCAATATCTGTGCTAAGGTTGGGTGCTCCTGAACAAGGCGGCGCCATTCCCCTGCATGCGCAGTAAAAAACACATTCAATTTGCCATCCTCGCTGTGTTCCTGGTGATGGCGCTGGTCGCGGCCGTGCCGTTCTGGCTGGACCGTGCGACCAGCACGCTCGTCCAGCAACTGCGCACGGAACTGGAGCAGCAACAGCGCCTCGACGGCATCCTGGATGCGCTGCGCGATGCCGAGACCGGGCAGCGCGGCTTTGTCATCACCGGCAACGAAGTCTTTCTCGAGCCCTACCTGCATGCCCAGCAAACGCTGCCGCTCGCCATCCGCGAGGCCAAGGACAAGGCGGGCAGCGATGCCGAGCGCGCCAGGATCTGGCGCATCGCGCGCCTGGCCGAGCTGAAGCTGGCCGAGCTCGACGAAACGATCGCAATTCGGCGCGCCGATGGTTTCGCGAAGACCGAAGAGGTGGTCGGCTCGCTGCGCGGCAAGACCTACATGGATGAGCTGCGCCGCCTGATCGGGATACGGCAGGCGCATACCGAGGCGCGCCGCGAAGAGCTGCGCACCGACATGCTGGCGGCGTCGAACCGGTCGTTTACGGTGAGCGTCGGCGCCACCCTCATCAATATCTGCGTGTTCGGCGCCCTGCTGACGGTGCTGGCGCGCATGCTGCGCGAACGCCGCGAGACCGCCCGCCAGCTCGAGCAGAAAGCGGCCCAGCTGGCGGCCGCGGTCGAGTTGAGCACGCGCCAGAACCGCGAACTCAGGATCGTCGCCGAGATGCTGCGCGCGGTCGAGGCCTTGCCATCCAGCCTGGACACCGGACCGGTGGTGGCGCGCAGCTTCGCCAGGCTGCTGCCCGGCGCCGGCGGTACCTTTTTCGCGCTCGGCGCGGGCGAGGCCAGACTGCGCCAGCTCGCGCGCTGGGGCGCGGCGTCGAACCAGCCGGCGGAGATCGCCCCCGACGACTGCTGGGCCCTGCGCCACGGCGCGCGCTACAAGACCATCGGCTACGACGGGGCCGCCTGTGCGCATTACCGCAACGGCGCCGGCGACGGCGACGGCAGCATGCGTCTGTGCGTGCCGCTGGTCACGCAGGATGAACTGGTCGGCATGCTGCACCTGGAAGGACTGGCCGCGCAAGCGAAGCTGCGCGACGAGCAGGAACAGCTGGCGGTCTCGCTGGCCGAGCAGCTGGCGCTAGCGCTCGGCAATGCCCGGCTGCGCGAATCGCTGCGCCGCCAGTCGGTGCTGGATCCGCTCACCGGCCTGTTCAACCGCCGCTATTTCGAAGAAACCCTGCGCCGCGAACTGGCGCGTTCGCGGCGCATGGCGTCGCCGCTGTCGCTGGTGGTGCTCGACGTCGACCACTTCAAGCGCGTCAACGACGGCTACGGCCACGCCACCGGCGATGCGGTGCTGCGCACCATCGCCCAGCTGGTGCGGCAGTCGATCCGCGACTGCGACGTCGCCTGCCGCTACGGCGGCGAAGAGCTGGTGATCCTGATGCCGGACTGCGCCCAACAGGATGCGGCCCGGCGCGCCGAGGTGCTGCGGGCCGACATCGCCGGCGCGCCGCCGATGCCTGACGGCGCCGGCCCGGACACCATCACGGCCTCGTTCGGCGTGGCCGAATTTCCGATCCACGGCCCCGACGCCGAGGCGCTGTTCCGCGCCGCCGACCGCGCCTTGTACCAGGCCAAGCGGGAAGGGCGCAACCGCGTCATCGCGGCGGGCCAGCAATAATCCTGCGCACATCGATATGCGCAAAATCTTTTAACAAAATAGTCATATCGAAGCGCGAAAGCATTCGTTCCGATTCCACGGAGCGGACGGTAGCCTGTACTCGTCCATCCTGACCGGAACTCACCATGAATGTCTTATTGCTGGGCGGAAGCCCATCCGCGCCATCGACCACCTGGCGCCTGCTGCAGCTGTTCGGCGAACGCCTGGCGGCGCTGGGCCACCGCAGCGTGGCGCTGCAGGTGCGCCAGCTGCCGGCCGCGGCCCTGCTGCAGGCCGACGGCACGGACCCGGTGCTGCGCGAAGCGCTGTCGCTCGTGTTCGAGGCCGACGCCGTGATCGTCGGTACGCCCGTGTACAAAGCCTCGTTCAGCGGCGTGCTGAAGACCTTCCTCGACCTGCTGCCGCAGGACGGGCTGGCCGGCAAGCTGGTGCTGCCGGTGGCCACCGGCGGCAGCCAGTCGCACATGCTGGCGCTCGACTACGCGTTGCGGCCCGTGCTGGCCGCGCTCGGCGCGCGCCACATCCTGCCCAGCATCTACGCCACCTCGCAGCAACTGCCCTGGGATCCGGTGCGGGGCCTGCAGCCGGCCGACGCCATCGCCGCCCGCATCGAGGCCGGCATCGAACAGCTGCACGGCGAGCTGCAGCTTACTTAAGGAGACTGACCCCATGAGCGATCCCCTGGACCGCGTGCAGCAGCGCCGCCGCACGCTCGGCCTGCTGTTCGCCGCCGCATCCCTTCCGCTGGCCGCCGGCCTGCCGGCCCACGCCGCCGACGCGACGAAGGAAGTGCGCATCGGCTACCAGAAGTACGGCACCCTGACCCTGCTGAAGGGGCGCGGCACGCTGGAAAAGCGCCTGCGCGAGAAGAATATCGCCGTCAAATGGACCGAGTTCCCGGCCGGCCCGCAGCTGCTCGAAGGCTTGAATGTCGGCAGCATCGACTTCGGCACCGTCGGCGAGGCGCCGCCGATCTTCGCCCAGGCCGCCGGTGCGAACCTGGTCTACGTCGGCAACGAGCCGCCCTCGCCATCGTCGGAAGCGATCGTCGTGCCCAAGGGCTCGAACTTGCGCTCGCTGGCCGATCTGAAGGGGAAGAAAATCGCCCTGAACAAGGGCTCGAACGTGCACTTCCTGCTGGTGAAGGCGCTGGAAAAGGCCGGCATCGCCTACACCGACATCCAGCCGGTCTACCTGCCGCCCGCCGATGCCCGCGCCGCCTTCGAGCGCGGCGCGGTCGATGCCTGGGTGATCTGGGATCCCTTCCTGGCCGCCGCCGAAAAGCAGTTGGGAGCGCGTGTGCTCATCACTGGCCAAGGCCTGGTGGCGAACCACCAGTTCTATCTGGCCGCGCGCGGCTTCGCCCAGCAGAACCCGGCGCTGGTGCGCATCGTGCTCGACGAACTGGCGAAGGTCGACGAATGGGGCCGCACCCACCAGCAGGAAGTGTCGACCATCCTGGCGGCCCAGACCGGCCTGGCGCCCGAGGTGGTGGCGCTGGCGGCGCAGCGCTATGCCTATGGCGTGAAGCCGGTCACGCCCGAGGTCCTGAAGGCGCAGCAGGACATCGCCGACGCCTTCCACAAACTGAAACTGATCCCGAAACCGATCGTGGTGCGCGATGCGCAGCCGCCGGCCCAACTGCTTGCTCAACTGCTCGCCAAGGAATAAGCCATGTCCAAGTTGAATGTCTTCTGGTTCCTGCCAACCCACGGCGACAGCCGTTACCTCGGCACCAGCCGCGGCGCCCGCACCGTCGACGGCGACTACCTGCGCCAGGTCGCGGTGGCGGCCGATACGCTCGGCTACGACGGCGTGCTGCTGCCGACCGGGCGCTCCTGCGAGGATGCCTGGATCGTCGCGTCCTCGCTGATCCAGGCCACGCGCCAGCTGAAGTTCCTGGTGGCGATCCGCCCGGGCCTGTCGACGCCCGGCCTGGCGGTGCGCATGGCCTCGACCTTCGACCGGCTTTCGGGCGGGCGCCTCCTGATCAACGTCGTCACCGGCGGCGACCAGGGAGAACTCGAAGCCGACGGCCTGTTTGCCGACCACGCGACGCGCTACGAAATCTCGGACGAATTCTTCCGCATCTGGCGCGCCGCGATGGCGGGCGAGGGCGGCGACAAGGGCTTCGATTTCGAGGGCAGGCACCTGAGCGTGAAGGGCGCGCGCACCCTGTATCCGCCGCTGCAGAAACCGTATCCGCCGCTGTACTTCGGCGGCTCATCGGAAGCGGCGCACGAACTGGCGGCCGAGCAGATGGACGTCTACCTGACCTGGGGCGAGCCGCCAGCGGCCGTCGCCGAGAAGCTGGCCGACATCCGCGCCCGCGCCGCGAAGCATGGCCGCACGGTGCGCTTCGGCATCCGCCTGCACGTGATCGTGCGCGAGACGAACGAGGAAGCATGGCGCGCCGCCGACGAGTTGATCAGCCACCTGGACGACGAGGTCATCGCCAAGGCCCAGGCCGCGTTCGCGAAGATGGATTCGGTGGGCCAGCGCCGCATGGCCGCGCTGCACGGCGGCCGCCGCGACAAGCTGGAAGTGTCGCCCAACCTGTGGGCCGGGGTCGGCCTGGTGCGCGGCGGCGCCGGCACCGCGCTGGTGGGCGACCCGGAAACGGTGGCCGCGCGCATGCAGGAATATGCGGACCTCGGCATCGAGACCTTCATCCTGTCCGGCTATCCGCACCTGGAGGAGTCCTACCGCTTCGCCGAACTGGTGTTCCCGCTGCTGGGTAAAGGAAAACAGGGCGGCGAACATTCGCTGACCGGACCCTTCGGTGAAGTCATGGCCAGCGACATTGTGCCTAAGACCAGCGTGCCGAACAGCGGCACGCCGAAGAAGGCGGCTTGAGGATGGCGCGCGCGAAAGCCCTGCTGGCGCCGCTGGCACCCTGGGCGCTGCCGGTCGCGCTGGTGCTGGCATGGGAGGCGGCGGCGCGGCTCGGCTGGCTGTCCAGCCGCATCCTGCCCGAACCCTGGGCCGTGGCGCTGGCGACCCGCGACCTGGTCCTGTCCGGCGAACTGTGGGCGCACCTGAAGGTGAGCCTGTGGCGGGCGCTGGCGGGTTTCGGCATCGGCGCCGGCGCCGGCCTGCTGCTCGGCCTGCTGAACGGCAGCAGCCGGCGCGCCGCGACCCTGTTGGATACCACCTTGCAGATGATCCGCAACATCCCGGCGCTGGCCCTGATTCCGCTGGTGATCCTGTGGTTCGGCATCGACGAGGCGGCCAAGCTGTTCCTGCTGGCCGTGGGCGTGTTCTTCCCGGTCTACCTGAATACCTTCCACGGCATCCGCACGGTCGACGCCGGCCTGATCGAAATGGCGCGCAGCTACGGCTTGCGCGGCTGGGCCCTGTACCGCGACGTCATCCTGCCGGGCGCGCTGCCGTCCATCCTGGTCGGCGTGCGTTTTTCGCTGGGGCTGGTGTGGGTGCTGCTGATCGTCGCCGAGACGATTTCGGCCCAGGCCGGGATCGGCTACATGACGATGAATGCGCGCGAATTCCTGCAGACCGACGTGGTGCTGGTCGGGATCCTGCTGTACGCCCTGCTGGGCAAGGCCGCCGATTTGTTCGCGGTCGGACTGGAACGGCGCTTCCTGCGCTGGAACCAGGCCTATTCATGAGGAGTGCTTCATGCAGATCAGCCATGTCGAAGAAACGCGGGTAAGCCAGGCCGCGGGTTTGAGCGCGAAGGGCGCCCACCTGGTACTGCGCGGCCTGGGCAAGCGCTACAGCGGGCGCAGCGTGCTGGAAGGCGTCAACCTCAAGATCGCGCCCGGCGAATTCGTCGCCGTGGTCGGGCGCAGCGGCTGCGGCAAGAGTACGCTGCTGCGCGCCATCGCCGGGCTGGAACAGCCCGACGCCGGGCAGGTCAAGATCGGTGGTGGAGGCACGAAACCCGAAGTGCGGATGATGTTCCAGGACCCGCGCCTGCTGCCATGGAAGACCGTGCTGGAGAATGTCGCCCTTGGTCTGCCGGACGGGCAGGCCCAGGCCCGCGCGGCACTCGCCAGCGTCGGCCTGGAAGCGCGCGCCGGCGACTGGCCGGCGGTGCTGTCGGGCGGCCAGCGCCAGCGGGTGGCGCTGGCGCGCGCGCTGGTGCACCAGCCGCAACTGCTGCTGCTCGACGAACCCCTGGGCGCGCTCGACGCCCTCACGCGCATCGAGATGCAGCGGCTGATCGAGTCGCTGTGGCTGGAACGCGGCTTCACCGCCGTGCTGGTCACCCATGACGTGCAGGAGGCCGTCACCCTGGCCGACCGCGTCCTTCTCATTGAAGATGGAAATTTAACAATGGACCTGTCGGTGGGCTTGCCCCACCCGCGCGCGCGCGACGATGCAGCTTTGATTTCCCTTGAGAAACAAGTACTTAGCAGAGTGTTGGATGTGCGACACATCTAGATACATTTAAAGACAAATTCATGCGGCTAACTCCGACGAATTTGTCAGCTTGTGCCTACAAATTACCCGTATGTACGGAATTAAATTCGGAACAGATGAGTTAGCACAATAGATTCCCTCGTTTGACAGGCGGAAATGATTTGATTAAGTTCAATAGATCGCTTCACCGCGAATTAACGTTTTGCAATGTCCAACGAAGGTTACTGGAGGAACTATGAGCGAACGCAAGCACGAGCAGCAAATAAAAGATGTTAGCGTCGACGATGATTATTTATGCATTGAATTGCTGAACGGTCTGCTCCTGACCGGTCCGCTGCACACCAAGCCGATTCTCCGCGAAACCGGCAAGCCCGAAGATTTCGCGCCGGCAGAGCATTTCCTGCCGGCCATGAGCATTTGATCCCGCAGCCATTCCCGGACACGACCGGGAATGGCATCTCCCCGCACGATTGGTGCGCTTAACGGAAGAACACGAATGATGGGGTTAAAATGTTCCCATGAAAATTCGTGTTGCGACCTACAACATCCATAAAGGCGTCTCGTCCTTCCGCAGCACCCCGCGTGTGCTGGCGCTGAAGAAGGCCATCGGTATGTTCGATGCCAATGTCGTGTTCCTGCAGGAAGTGCAGGGCCGTCATGACCGCTATCAGGCCCGCTACGGCGAGAAGGTGCGCAGTCCCCATCACCACTGGCCCGAGAAGGCCCAGCACGAATTCTTTGCCGGCGAGTCGCTGCACGCCGCCTACGGCATGAACGCGGTCTACGATCACGGCCACCATGGCAATGCCCTGCTGTCCTGCTACCCAATCGCCAACCAGCACAACCACGACGTCTCCGACCATGCCTACGAGCAGCGCGGCATCCTGCACTGCGTGCTCGACACGCCAGGCGGCCAGGTCCACTGCTACGTGGTCCACCTAGGCCTGTTCGAAGGCAGCCGCCGGCGCCAGACCGATGCCCTGATCAGCGCGGTGAACGAGTCGGCGCCGAACGGCGAGCCGGTGATCATCGCCGGCGACTTCAACGATTGGCGCAACACCCTGAGCGACTGCCTGCGCCTCAAGCTCGGCGTGGTCGAGGTGTTCGACGAACTGGAGCGGGGCTCCTCGAAGATCGGCGACCTGGTGCGCACCATGGCCGGCCGCGAGCGGCGCCTGGTACCGGCCCGGACCTTCCCGGCCGCCATGCCCTGGTTCCGTCTCGACCGCATCTACGTGCGCGGTTTCAAGGTCGACCACGCGGAAGTCCTGCACGGGCCGCAATGGGCGCGCCTGTCGGACCACGCGCCCATCGTCGCCAACCTGCAGCTGGCCTGACCGCCCATGCGTTCGGTTCCCTACGTCGCCAACAACGACGTCAAGCTGCTCGAAAGCGGTGGCAGCTATTTCAAGGAACTATTGGCGGCCATCGACGCGGCCGAGCACGAGATTCTGTACGAAACCTATATCTATGCCGAGGACGAGACCGCGCGCGCCGTGACCGAGGCCCTGAAGCGCGCCGCCAAGCGCGACGTCAAGGTGCGCGTGCTGATCGACTGGTTCGGCACCGGCCACCGCATCGCCAACCGGCTGCGCGAGGAGTTCACCCAGGCCTGCGTGCATTGCCGCAGGTTCAATCCCTGGTTCCGGCGCGGCGTGGCGCGCAGCCACCGCAAGATTTGCGTGGTCGATGGCGAGACGGCTTTCGTCGGCGGCATCAACACCAACGACGACTGGCACCACGACTATGCGCCGTATGCCAGGCTGCCGGCGCCGCGCTGGGATTTCGCGGTGCGCGTGCGCGGGCCGCTGGTCGAGCGCATCCACCGCGAGGCGCAGGCCCAATGGACCCGCGTCGGCCACCTGAACCTGGCCCACCGCGTGAACCTGTTCCGCGAAACGCGCAAGCAGGCGCCGGGGCTGGGCGAGCATCCGATGCGTGCCGGCTTCGTGGTGCGCGACAACCTGCGCAACCGCCGCACCATCCAGCGCGCCTACCTGCAGGCGATCGGCCGCGCGCGCAAGCGCGTGCTGATGGCCACGCCTTACTTTGCGCCGGGGCTGAAGTTCCGCCAGGCGCTGGCGCAGGCGGCGCGGCGTGGGGTCGACGTCTGCCTCCTGATCGGCGTCGGCGAATTCCGTATGCAGGATGCGGTCGCGAATTCCTTCTACCCGCAACTGCTGGCGGCCGGCGTGCGCATCGTCGAATACCGCAAGACCCAGCTGCATGCCAAGGTGGCGGTGGTCGACCACGACTGGGCCACGGTCGGCTCCAGCAATTGCGATGCGCTGTCGCTGTTCGTGAACCAGGAAGCGAACGTGGTGGTCAACGACGTCGGATTTGCCGCCAGCATGGCGCAGCAGATCGAGCGCGGCATCGCCGATGGTGTGCCGGTAGGCATGGATGATCTCAAGCAACTCAGTTGGGTGCGCCGCACCGGGCACGAAATGGCCTATCTTTTGTATAAACTGACGATGCGGATCTTTACGATCGGCTATGCCTGAGTAGAAATAGATTAATTTATGAGCGAAAACGACAACGTACGGATCGACAAATGGCTATGGGCGGCGCGCTTCTTCAAGACGCGCTCGCTGGCGGCGGAAGCGGTCGATCGCGGGCGCATCAAGATCAATGCCGAGAACGTCAAGCCGGCGCGCTCGGTGAAGGTGGGCGACAAGATCCTCATCGACAACGGCTCGACCCGTTGGGAAGTGATCGTGCTGGGCCTGTCCGGCACGCGCGGTCCGGCGCCGGTCGCCCAGGCGCTCTACCGCGAAACCGAAGTCAGCATCCAGAAACGCGCGAACGACCAGGAAGCGCGCCGCCTGTTCCCGGAGCCCGGCAGCACGATCAAGGGCCGGCCCACCAAGCGCGACCGCCGGGCGATTACCCGTGCCGGTGAATCGTAGGGTGGGCACACTGTGCCCATGTAGGCATGTAGGTTGTTAATTGTTCGAGCGTTACGCGTGGGCACGGAGTGCCCACCCTACTAGAACGCCAACTCTAAACTTCCCGTTTGACATTTCCAGGCTGGTAGATAATAGTACGAGCGTTCGGATTTTTTCTCGCTTCAAACGGGGGTCTCGTATTAACACTTCAGCCAAATCCATGGTCATGCGCAAGGGCGAGATGACGCGTGCAGCGATTCTCGACGTTGCGCTCGAGCTCGCCAGCCGTGACGGTCTCGAGGGCCTGACGATCGGCCTGCTGGCCGACCGCATGAACATGAGCAAGTCGGGCGTGTTCGCGCATTTCGGTTCGCGCGAAGACTTGCAGATCGAAGTGCTGAAACTATATCACCAGCGCTTCGAGCAGGAAGTTTTTTTCCCCAGCGTCAAAGAAGCACGCGGCCTGCCGCGCCTGGAAGCCATGTTCAACCACTGGCTCAGGCGCGTCTCGGTCGAGATCGCCTCCGGCTGCATCTATATCAGCGGCGCCGTCGAGTACGACGATCGCCCTGGCCCGATCCGCGATGAGCTGGTCGGCATGGTGCGGGTGTGGCAGGGCGCCCTGGTGCGCTGCGCCCAGCAGGCCGTCGATTGCGGCGACCTGAAGGCGGATACCGACCCGCAGCAGCTGGTGTACGAGATGTACGGCCTGGTCCTGGCCGTGCACCACGATGCCCGTTTCCTGCGCATCCCCGGCGCCGTCGACCGCGCAAACCGCGGCTTCGCGCGCCTGATCGAGAATTACCGTAATCCCACTAAATAACCAATCATCTTTACCTTCGTCAGGAGATCAACATGGGTCAGTACGTCGCGCCAATCCGGGATATGCAGTTCGTTCTGCATGAGTTCCTGAACGTCACCGAGGAATTCAAGAACCTGCCGGCTTACCAGGAAATCGACGCCGACATCATCAACCAGGTGCTCGAAGAAGGCGCGAAATTCACGCAGGAAGTGCTGTTCCCGCTGAACCACTCCGGCGACCGCGAAGGCTGCCATTTCGACGCCGCCACCAAGACCGTCACCACGCCGAAGGGCTTCAAGGAAGCCTACAAGCAGTACGTGGAAGGCGGCTGGGCTGCGCTGGCCTGCGATCCGGAATACGGCGGCCAGGGCCTGCCGGTCTCGCTGAACAACTCCTTCTACGAGATGCTGAACTCGGCCAACCAGGCCTGGACCATGTACCCGGGCCTGTCGCACGGCGCCTACGAGTGCCTGAAGGAACACGGCACCGAAGAGCAGAAGAAGTTCTACCTGCCGAAGCTGGTCTCGGGCGAATGGACCGGCACCATGTGCCTGACCGAAGCCCACTGCGGTACCGACCTGGGCCTGCTGCGCTCGAAGGCCGAGCCGCAAGCCGACGGCACCTACAAGATCACCGGCTCGAAGATCTTCATCTCGGCCGGCGAGCATGACGTCGCCGAAAACATCGTCCACCTGGTGCTGGCGCGCCTGCCGGACGCACCGGAAGGCTCGAAGGGCATCTCGCTGTTCCTGGTGCCGAAGTTCCTGCCGAACGCCGATGGTTCGATCGGCGAGCGCAACCCGATCTTCTGCGGCGCCATCGAAGAAAAGATGGGCATCCACGGCAACGCCACCTGCCAGATGAACCTGGACGGCGCGGTCGGCACCCTGATCGGCCAGCCGCACAAAGGCCTGAACGCGATGTTCGTGTTCATGAACGCCGCCCGCCTGGGCGTCGGCATGCAGTCGCTGGGCCTGACCGAAGTCGCCTACCAGAACGCGCTGGTGTATGCGAAAGACCGCATCCAGATGCGTAGCCTGTCGGGCCCGAAGGCACCGGACAAGCCGGCCGACCCGATCATCGTGCACCCGGACGTGCGCCGCATGCTGCTGACCGCCAAGGCCTATGCCGAAGGCGCGCGCGCGCTGACCTCCTACGTCGCGCTGCAGATCGACCGCGAACTGAACCACCCGGACGAAGACGTGCGCAAGGAAGCCGCCGGCGAAGTCGCGCTGCTGACCCCGATCGTCAAGGCCTTCATCACCGACAACGGCTGGATCGCCACCTCGGAAGCGATGCAGGTGTACGGCGGCCACGGCTACATCAGCGAGTGGGGCATGGAGCAGTACGTGCGCGACGCCCGCATCAACATGATCTACGAAGGCACCAACACCATCCAGTCGCTGGACCTGCTGGGCCGTAAGATCCTGATGGACAACGGCGCCAAGCTGCGCGCCTTCGGCGAGAAGATCAAGGCATTCGTCGAAGAGAACGGCCTGGACGAGAACCTGTCCGAGTTCGTGACCCCGCTGGGCGAGCTGGGCGACAAGGTCACCAAGCTGACCATGGAAATCGGCATGAAGGCCTTCACCAACCAGGACGAAGTCGGCGCCGCCGCCGTGCCTTACCTGCGCGTGGTCGGCCACCTGGTGTTCAGCTACTTCTTCGCGCAGATGGCGAAGATCGCGCTGGAGAAGAAGGATTCGGGCGACAAGTTCTACGAAGCCAAGCTGCACACCGCACGCTTCTACTTCGGCCGCCTGTATCCGGAAACCGCGATGCTGATCCGCCAGGCACGTTCGGGCGCATCGAACCTGCTGGCGCTGGACGCAGATCTGTTCTAAGCAAGACCATCACGTACGAACGCGTACACCCGCTACATAGACCCGTCATCCCCGCGCAGGCGGGGATCCAAGTTCAGTGCAGCCTCAGCGCATGCAAGCTTGGGTCCCCGCCTTCGCGGGGACGACGATAACTAAGGATTACGAGAGATGACCAATTTCATCGTCAAGAAAGTCGCCGTGCTGGGCGCCGGCGTGATGGGCGCGCAGATTGCCGCGCACTGCGTCAACGCCAAGGTCCCGGTCGTGCTGTTCGACCTGCCCGCCAAAGAGGGCAACAAGAACGGCATCGTCCTGAAGGCCATCGAGAACCTGAAGAAGCTGTCGCCGGCCCCGCTGGGCAACAAGGAAGACGCGGCGCTGATCGAAGTCGCCAACTACGAGGACAACCTCGAGGTGCTGGCCGGCTGCGACCTGATCATCGAAGCCATCGCCGAGCGCATGGACTGGAAGCACGACCTGTATAAGAAGGTCGCGCCGCACATCGCCCCGAACGCGATCTTCGCTTCGAACACCTCGGGCCTGTCGATCAACAAGCTGGCCGAAGGCTTCGACGAAGAACTGAAGGCGCGCTTCTGCGGCGTCCACTTCTTCAACCCGCCGCGCTACATGCACCTGGTCGAACTGATCCCGACCACCAGCACCCGCCCGGAAATCCTGGACGAGCTCGAGACCTTCCTGACCTCGACCCTGGGCAAGGGCGTGGTGCGTGCAAAAGACACCCCGAACTTCATCGCCAACCGCGTCGGTATCTTCGGCATGCTGGCCACCATCCACGAAGCGCAGCAGTTCGGTCTGTCGGTCGACGTGGTCGACGACCTGACCGGCGCCAAGCTGGGCCGCGCCAAGTCGGGCACCTTCCGCACCGCGGACGTGGTCGGCCTGGACACCATGGGCCACGTGATCAAGACCATGCAGGACACCCTGCAGGACGATCCGTTCTTCAGCGTCTACAAGACGCCTGAAGTGCTGTCCAAGCTGATCGAGAAGGGCGCGCTGGGCCAGAAGACCGGCGCCGGCTTCTACAAGAAGGTCGGCAAGGAGATCCAGCGCCTGGACTTCGCCACCGGCGAATACGTGCCGAGCGGCGCCAAGGCTGCCGACATCGTCGCGCGCATCCTGAAAGAGAAAGACCCGGTCAAGAAATTCAAGGCCATGCGTGAATCGAGCAACCCGCAGGCGCAGTTCCTGTGGGCGATCTTCCGCGACGCCTTCCACTACATCGCGTTCCACCTCGAGTCGATCGCCGACAACGCGCGCGACGTCGACTTCGCGATGCGCTGGGGCTTCGGCTGGAGCGTCGGCCCGTTCGAAACCTGGCAGGCCGCCGGCTGGAACACCATCGCCCAGTGGGTGAAGGAAGACATCGAAGCCGGCAAGTCGCTGTCGAACGCACCGCTGCCAAGCTGGGTCTTCAGCGCACCGGTCTCGGAAAAAGGCGTGCACACCGCCGAAGGTTCGTACTCGGTCAGCAAGAACGCCTACGTGCCGCTGTCCGACCTGCCGGTCTACCAGCGCCAGCAGTTCCGCGCGCCGGTCCTGGGCAGCACCACCACCGACGCCAAGACCTTCGGCACCACCGTGTTCGAGGACGACTCGGTCCGCCTGTGGCACTCGGGCGACGAAGTGCTGGTCATCTCGCTGAAGACCAAGATGCACGTGATCGGCGACGGCGTGATCGCCGGCCTGCAGCGCGGCCTGGCCGAAGCGGAGAAGGGCTACAAGGGCCTGGTGATCTGGAATACCGATGCGGCCGAAGGCGGTGCGTTCTCGGCCGGCGCCGACCTGCAATCGGCACTGCCAGCCTTCATGGCCGGCGGCGCGAAAGCGATGGACCCGATCGTCAAGGCCCTGCAGGACACCTTCATGGCCATGAAATACTCGAACGTGCCGGTGGTGGCGGCTGTCGCAGGCCTGGCCCTGGGCGGCGGCTGCGAGATGGCGCTGCACGCATCGAAGCGCGTGGCCTCGATCGAGTCCTACATCGGCCTGGTCGAAGTCGGCGTCGGCCTGGTGCCGGCCGGCGGCGGCCTGAAGGAAGCCGCGCTGCGCGCTGCCAATGAAGCCAAGGGCAACGACATCCTGCAATTCTTGAAGACCGGTTTCACCAACGCGGCCACCGCGCAGGTGTCGAAGTCGGCGCTCGAAGCGAAGGCCATGGGCTACCTGAAGGAAGACGACGTCATCGTCTTCAACCCGTACGAACTGCTGCACGTGGCGAAGGTCACCGCGCGCTCGATGTTCGACGCCGGCTACCGCGCTCCGGCGCGCCGTCCGGTGCCGGTCACCGGCCGCTACGGCTGGGCGACCATCCGCGGCCAGCTGGTCAACATGCGCGACGGCGGCTTCATCTCGGCCTATGACTACCACCTGGGCGATACCATCGCCGAGATCGTGAGCGGCGGCGACGTCGATCAGGGCAGCACCGTTTCCGAGCAGTGGCTGCTGGACATGGAACGCAAGGCCTTCGTCTCGCTGCTGAACAATCCGAAGACCCAGGAACGCATCATGGGCATGATGCAGACCGGTAAGCCGGTTCGTAACTGATCGCGACGCGGACATTAAGGACACATGACATGAGCAAACAACTTCAAGACGCATACATCGTCGCAGCGACCCGCACCCCGATCGGCAAGGCGCCGCGCGGCATGTTCAACAAGACCCGTCCGGACGACCTGCTGGTCGCCGCGATCAAGGGCGCCATGGCCGCCGTGCCGAACCTGGACCCGGCCCTGATCGTCGACGCCATCGTCGGCTGCTCGTTCCCGGAAGCGGAGCAGGGCTTCAACATCGCCCGTAACTCGGTGGTGCTGGCCGGCCTGCCGCACACCGTCGGCGGCGTGACCGTCAACCGCTACTGCGCTTCGGGCATCACCGCCCTGGCCATGGCCGCGGACCGCATCCGAGTCGGCGAAGCCGATGTGATGATCGCCGGCGGCGTCGAATCGATGTCGATGGTGCCGATGATGGGCCACCACCCGTCGATCAACATGGAGACCTTCAAGGACGAGAACGTGGGCCTGGCCTACGGCATGGGCCTGACCGCGGAAAAGGTCGCCCAGCAGTGGAAGGTGTCGCGCGAAGACCAGGACGCCTTCGGCCTGGAATCGCACCGCCGCGCCATCGCCGCCCAGCAGGCCGGCCTGTTCAAGGACGAGATCACCCCGGTCGAGATCGTGACCCGCACGCCGAACCTGGCCACCGGTGAAGTCGACATCAAGCGCCGCACCGTCGACCTGGACGAAGGCCCGCGCGCCGACGCCAGCATGGAAGGCATGGCCAAGCTGAAGCCGGTGTTCGCCGCCAAGGGCAGCGTCACCGCCGCGACCTCGTCGCAGATGTCGGACGGCGCCGGTGCGCTGATCGTCGTCAGCGAGAAGATCCTGAAAGAGCACAACCTGACCCCGCTGGCCAAGTTCAGCTCCTTTGCCGTGCGCGGCGTGCCGCCGGAGATCATGGGCATCGGCCCGAAGGTCGCCATCCCGGCCGCGCTGGCAGCCGCCGGCATCACCCAGGACCAGCTGGACTGGATCGAGCTGAACGAAGCCTTCGCCGCACAGGCGCTGGCCGTGATCCGTGACCTGGGCCTGGACACCAGCAAGGTCAACCCGATGGGCGGCGCGATCGCCCTGGGCCACCCGCTGGGCGCGACCGGTGCGATCCGCGCCGCGACCGTGGTGCACGCCCTGCGCCGCAACAGCCTGAAGTACGGCATGGTCACCATGTGCGTCGGCGCCGGCATGGGCGCTGCGGGTATCATCGAGCGCGTGTAATCCTCGGTAGGGTCGGCACTCCGTGCCCACCATGCAATGCAAAGAAGGGCGCTGTCGGTACACCTGCAGCGCCCTTTTCACAATAAAGGAGACCTCCTGAATGGACATCCAGACCACCACCGCCAACGGCGTCCTGACCATCGAATTCAACCGCCCGGAGCGCAAGAACGCCATCACCGGCGCGATGTACACCACCATGGCCGAAGCCCTGCGCGCCGCCGACACCGACCCGCAGGTGCGCGTCGTTCTCATCACCGGCAGGCCGGAGATCTTCACCGCCGGTAACGACCTCGACGACTTCCTCAACAACGTCGGCGAAGGCGCGATGACGGAAGCCCGCCCGGTGTTCCAGTTCATGAACGCGCTCGAAGCCTGCACCAAGCCGGTGATCGCGGCAGTGGCCGGCGCCGCGGTCGGCATCGGCACCACCATGCTGATGCACTGCGACCTGGTCTATGCGGCCGACACCGCCAAGTTCTCGATGCCGTTCTCCCAGCTGGGCCTGTGCCCGGAATTCGCCTCCTCGCTGCTGGTGACCCAGGCCGCCGGCTACACCCGCGCCGCCGAGAAGCTGATGCTGGGCGAAGCCTTCCCGGCCCAGGAAGCCTTCGAGATGGGCATCGTCGCCAAGGTGCTGCCGGCCGCCGAACTGCTGGCCTTCGCCCAAGGCCAGGCCGCCAAGCTCGTAAAACTGCCGGCGGCTTCGATCCGCACCACCAAGATGCTGATGAAGCGTTCGCGCGCGGCGCTGGTCAAGGAGACCATCGCGGTCGAGAACGAGCGCTTCAGCGCGATGCTGGTGGGTGGTGAGGCGAAGGAAGCCTTTACCGCATTCTTCGAGAAGCGGAAGCCGGATTTCAGCAAGTTCGACTGAGCGCGGTGCGGGCTGGCCTGCATGGATTGCTGCTTGCCGCGGTGCTGACGGCGTCCGGGCAGGCAGCAGCGCTCTGCGATGGCGGCAGCGAAGACTAGAGCGGACCGCTTTACGCGCTCCGGATCAATGGAACGATCCCGTAAAGCCGGAATCAAAGCTGGAACAACGGGTATTCCATGAGGGGAGGACCCATGAACCTGCTCCTGGCATTCGCGCCGTTCATCGTCTTCGTGGTGGCCGAGCGCATGTTCGGCATCCCCATCGGCTTAGCAGCCGCAGCGCTCACTTCGGCCGCACTACTGGTGCGCGACCTGCTCGCGCCCGGTCGTAGCCCCAAACTGCTCGAGATCGGCACCTGCCTGCTGTTCGGCGGACTCTTCCTGCTGGCGCTCGTCATGGGCGAACAATGGTCGATCGCCGACGTGCGCCTGCGTGTCGACGCCGGGCTGCTGTCGATCGTGCTGCTGACGATGGTGTTCCAAAGGCCGTTCTCACTGCAGTACGCGCGCGAAAGCGTGGAGCGGCAGCACTGGGACAGTCCGGAATTTCTGCGCACGAATTACGTGATCAGCGCGGCCTGGGCCGCCGCCTTCGGCGTGCTGGTGCTGGCCGACGTGGTCATGGCCTTCGCGCCGGCGCTGCCGCGTGCGGGCAGCGTGCTGGCCACCGCAATGGCGCTCGCGGCGGCGGCCTGGTTTACCGGGTGGTATCCAGAGCACCGCCGACCGCTGAAACAGACCTGATCCCGAATTAACAGGCATCAGCGGCGGCAGTTCAGGCGCAGCCTCTCTCCTTCACGTGCGACGACCCGTGCCGATGCGCTGTCGCCGCAACGGTAGACCAGGCGCAGGCGTTTCTGTTCACCCGGCGCCGGGTCGCCGCACAGCTGGTTGTTGACTTCGATGTTGCCGCGATTGCGTTCGAGCTGGTCACGCACGCCGCGGCGCGCATTGCAGGTGGCGCCGCGCGCGCCGTATTCGGCTTCCTCGATGTGCACGCGGCCCCAGGCCATGGGCCCATCCGGGCCGCCTCGGTCGCCGCGGGCGTCGCGCTGGCCTGCCGCATAGCCCTCGTCGTAACCACGGCGGTATTCGGCGCTTTGGGCAAACGCGGCGTTGGACGTGGCGGTCAAGGCCAGCACGGTGGCGAGCCGCATGATATGTCGGTGTACGTTTTTCATTGCTTCTCCTGATGCAGTCGATGACGCATCCTAGCTAATTGAGCTCGACGGTTCTGTGCGCATGCGTACGTACGTAGGGAGACAGCGTTCCGGAAATAAAAAAGACCGCAGGAGACGATGCTCGCTGCGGCCTTTGAAGACGGTGGATGCTTACAGCGCCACATCCACCCGCGCATACCACGACCGCCCATTGATGCCGAACGGGCAGGTCTCCCAGCAGTAGGTGAAGCCCAACTGCGGGAAGGGCGCGGCCTTGACCGGATCCCACTTGGTCGGGAAGGTGTTGAAGATGTTGTTCGAGCCGACCGTCACGCTGGCGGTCTTGCTGAAGTTGTAGCGCAGCGTGGCGTCGAAGATCCACTTGGCGTCCCAGGTCTGGATGAAGGGCGCGGTGAAGCCCTGGCCCTGCACTTCGCCGTAGTAGTTGGCGCGCAGGTTGCCGTTCCAGGCCCCGGTCGTGTAATCGGCCGACAGCACGTGGTGCTGGCGCGGCTGGCCGCGTTCGATCAGGGTCACCTGGGCGTCGTCGAACAGCTGCGCGCCGGAGAGGACCGGCGAATCGGAGTGGCGGCCCGCCACCTTGGTGCGGTTGAAGTCCAGCTGGCCGGACAGCACCAGCGTGGAGCCCGGCCAGCGCGTGGTGTGCTCGGCCACGATGTCCAGGCCGCGCGTCTCGGTGTCGATGGCGTTGGTGAAGAACTGGGCTTGGCCGACCTTCAGCGGATCGAGGATGGCCTTGATCGGGCAGGCGGCAAGCGTGGCGCACGGACCCGATTCCGGTGCGATGTTCGACGAGAACACGATGCGGTCGTCGATGTCGATGCCCCACAGGTCGGCCGTCAGCGAGAAGTTCGAGGCCGGGCGCAGCACGATGCCGACGCTGGCGTTCTTCGCGGTTTCCTGCTTCAGGTTCGGGATGCCGAAAGCCTTGGTGACGGCGCTGCCTTCGCGCGCGGTCAGGGTCTCGGTCAGCACGCCGGCGGCGTTCAGGTTGGTCGAGACCGAGCTGTAGAACTTCTGCTGCACGCCAGGTGCGCGAAAGCCCGTCGACACGGTGCTGCGCAGGCCCACGACCTTGCTCGGGTCGTAGCGCAGGCTGAGTTTACCGGTGGTGGTGCTGCCGAAATCCGAGTATTTTTCCCAGCGCACGGCGGCGCCCAGCAGCAGTTCGCTGGTCAGCTTGTGTTCGAGGTCGGCGTAGAGCGCGATGTTGTGGCGACTGTCGTCGACCGCGGTGGCCGGGGTGTAGCCGGGGAAGCCCTGGGTGCCGGAAGCGGCGATGCCGCCCAGCTGGTCGCGAATCTGAATAGCCGGGTTGTTGGTGCGGCCGTACTGGTAGGAGACCGGGTCGCCGGCATCGATCGCGTAGCCGTCGCGGCGATACTCGAAGCCGGTGGCGAAGGAGATCTCGCGGCCGCCGATGTTCAGAGGGCCGCGCAGGTCGGCGTTGACGGTGGTCTGCCTGAATTTCAGCTTGCCGGTATCGGCTTCCAGCGGCGACTGGGCGTAGATGCCGCCGCCCGGCTTCGGCTCGTACCAATAGCTGATGTTGATGGTTTCCTTTTCATGGAAATCGAGCTCGCTGCGGCCGTGGTTCAGCGAGACGTCGAACTTCCACTGGTCCGCCAGGTCGCGCCGGTAGCCCAGCGCCAGCGACTGGTCTTTGACGGTCGTGCGGATGTTCGGCAGGAAGCCGTTCGGGTACACGGACGGCACGTTGCGGCCGTCGCCGGCGGTGCGGAAGAAGCCGGCCGAGTCGCCGGTGCGGTGCGAGATGCCGCCGAAGCTGTAGAACTCGGCGCCTTCGCCGGCCGGTAGCGCGGCGTTCCACCAGAAGTACTTGTCCTTGGCCAGGCTGTCGCCGATGCGCTGGGTGACGCGCGGCGGATCGACGCGCGCGGTGTCCAGGCCGGCGCGGTTGGTCTCGCCGCGGTGGCGGCCTTCGACGGTCAGGTTGACGTAGCCGCCGTCGCCGATCGCCCAGCCCTTGTTGGCGCTGCCCGAATACAGTTCGCCGCCGCCTTCGCTGGTGCCGCCGACGGTGCCCGACAGCTGGGTCTCGCTGGTCTGCTGCTTCAGCACGATGTTGATCACGCCGGCGATCGCATCCGAGCCGTATTGCGCGGCGGCGCCGTCGCGCAGCACCTCGATGCGCTGGATCGCCGACATCGGGATCGCATTGATGTCGGTGCCGGCCGAGCCGCGGCCGATGGTCTGCTGCACGTTGACCAGCGCCTGCTGGTGGCGGCGCTTGCCGTTGACCAGCACCAGCAGCTGGTCCGGGCCGAGCGAGCGCAGGGTGGCCGGGCGGATGATGTCGGTGCCGTCGCTGATGAAGGTCGAGGAGAAGTTGAAGGACGGGTCCAGCGTCTGCATCAGCTTGCCGAGTTCCAGCGGTCCCGCCATCTGCATGTCCTTGGCGCTGATCAGGCCGACCGGGGCCGAGGCGTCGAGCGCCGTGCGCGCCGCGCCGCGCGAGCCGAGCACCACGACCGAGGCCATGTCCTTGTCGCCGGACGGTGCCGTCTGTGCGGGCGGCGCTTCGGCGGCCTGGGTGCTGGAAGCTTCCTGGGCCCAGGCCGGCGCAAAGGCCAGCATCAGGGCGGAGGCGAGGAGGGTGCGGGTAAAACGGGGCAATGCAGTCTGTTTTCTCATCCTGACTCTCTCGTTGAATTGTTCGGGTGGCGGCGGCACCGGCATGGCGCGCGTCGACCTCGACCAGTCTAGCGAGGCGGGGATGGTATGCACAAATGTTAACTATCCATGTGTTGTAGTTATGTGCTTTTCGGGCAATATTGCTTGTATAGTCATTCCGAACTCGGCTATTCTGGGTGAAGATGGACTGCACTTCCTCTATGAAGGCGGCAGTTGCCTGGGCTATTCCCGACCCGGTCCGGCCTGGGCGGTGCATCCGAAAATGTGACATTTCGCGAGAATTCATCCCCCGCCTGACATGCTCCTGACATCAAGCCGCGCTAGGATGGCGCGGCGATCCGTGTGCCCGCTTCATACGGTAAGCGCTACAGTATCGACGTGCAGAGGAGACCCGATGGAATGCGAAATCAAGCTGGCGCTCGACAGCGCCAGCGTCAACCAGATCAAGAAAATCCCGCTCCTGCGCGCGCAAGATGGCGCCAGGCCGGAACAGCGCGAACATGTCGACCGCTACTTCGACAGCGCCGACTTCACGCTGTGGCAGCACGGCTTCGCACTGCGCGTGCGCAGCGAAGGCACGCGCCACGTGCAGACGCTCAAGGGAGGCGGCACGGTGGTCGCCGGTCTGCACCGGCGCGTCGAGCTGGAAGAAGAGGTGAGCGCCGAGGAGCCGGATCGCGCCGTGTTCGCGCGCCAGCTGCGCGAAGCCCTGCCGGCGCTGGCCAAACAGCTCGGCAAGCATGACCTGGCACTGGAGCCGGTGTTCGTCAACAAGGTCAAGCGCACCGCCTGGGTGCTGGCGCTGGCCGATGACTTGAAGGTCGAGTGCGCGCTCGACACCGGCGAACTGCAGCGCGGCGAGCGCACGCTGCCGGTGCGCGAGCTCGAACTCGAAATGCAGGAAGGCGATCCGGCCCGTCTGTACGATCTGGCGCGCCAGGTACACGAAGCGGTGCCGGTGCGGATCGAGAACGTCAGCAAGGCCGAGCGCGGCTATGCGATGGCCGGTGCGGTGGCGCCGCGCGCCGTCAAGGCCACCCCGGTCACGCTCAGGCGCAAGGCCAGCATGGGCGAGGCCCTGGCCGGCATCCTGCGCAACTGCCTCGAACAGATGCAGGCCAACGAACAGGGCGTGCTGGCGGGCGAGGTCGAGAGCCTGCACCAGATGCGCGTCGGCTTGCGGCGCCTGCGCGCGGCCATGGCGATGGTCAAGGACCTGGTGCAGCTGCCGGCGCCGCTGGCGGACGATGTCGAATGGCTGGCGGGCGAACTCGGCGACGCCCGCAACTGGGACGTCTTCATCGAATCGCTGCTGCCCGGCCTGCCGGTGCCGGACGAGCACAAGCCGGCGCTGGCGCGGGTCGAGGTGGCCGCGCGCGAAGAAGCCGAGCGGCACCGCGCCCGCGTGCGGTCCGCGGTCGGCAGCGCGCGCTATACAAGTCTGATGCTGGGCCTGGGCGCCTGGATTGCCGGGCAGGGATGGCAGCAGGAAGGCCAGCCTGCGCCCGAACTGGCGCAGAAGGTGGGCAAGACCGCGCCAGGCCTGGTCAGGCATGCCGCCGCGCGCGTGCGCAAGCGTGCCCGCGGCATCGACCTGCAGCATCCCGACACCCTGCACAAGGTGCGCATCGCGGCCAAGAAGGAACGCTATGCGCGCGAGTTCTTCGCGGCCCTCAGCCACGGCAAGAAGGAAGTGCGGCGCCACGACATGCTGACTGGGATGCAGGACGAACTGGGCCTGCTGAACGACAGCGTGGTCGCGCGCGAACTGGTCGGCCAGCTGCGCGAACGCGTGCCGCAGGAGCTGGCGCTGCTCGGCTTCATCGAAGGCGTGTTGGCCGCGCGTGCCTTCGAGGCCTTGCCGCGCGCGGGCAAGCATGTGCGGCGCAAGCTGCGGGCGCGGGCGGCTTTTTAGGCGCTCTTCACGGCTAAAAATTCGCCTTTGCCTACCGGGACCAAGCTGGTCGTGAATGCCGCATCGGCCTGCACCGCCTCGGTGAAGGCCGCCATCTCGTCCGCATGCGAGCTGGCGTTGTCGACCACCAGCAGGCCGCCCGCGCGCAGGATGCGTTTCAGGTCCGGCCACCAGGCCAGGTAGGCGCTGCGCTGGGAATCGAGGAAGACCAGGTCGAAGTCGCCGTCGCCGAACTGCTGCAAGTGCTGGCCGGCGTCGCCTTCGCGTTGGGTGATGCGGTTTTCCAGGCCGGCGCGTTCGAAGTTCTCTCTGGCCATCGCGATCTTCTGCGGCGACATCTCGATCGTCGTGACATCGCCGTCGATGCCGGCGACGGCGTCCGCCAGCCACAGCGTCGAGTAGCCGTTCGAGGTGCCGATTTCGAGAATGCGGCGGGCCGACATCGCCTTGACCAGCACGGCCAGGAATGCGCCGGTGTCGGGCGTGATGTTGAGCATGCGCGTGGCGCGGTTAGCGTCGTCGCCGTCGTGGGCGTCGCCGAAAGCCGCCAGGTCGGCGAGCAGGGTGTGCAGCTTGGTGTCCAAAGTGTCCTCCTTGAGCGGCTTATCTTGCCACACGAGAGAACGCCTTGCTGAATTGGTGCCGGTATGTTTCCCGACCGCCGGCGCCGGTAGGGCAGCTGGGCTGCCGTGCTCTTTTCCCCAGGAGCGAGGCGTATTCTGGCGCCGGATTGTGACGGGCGTTTGACGCCTTGCCCTTTAAATCTTTTCCGCCTGGCAAAAAAGTCCGATAATCGGTGTTTTCGCGGCCCTGTCCGCCGCGTCCGTCCAGGAGAACTCTGTGCAAGACCAGCCTCACGACCACGCGCTGCCGGAAGCCGGCCAGCCCGCCAATCCTTCGCGCCGCAAGATCTTCCAGGCCGCCGCCGCGGTCGGCCTGTCGAGCACCCTGCCGGCCGCCAGCGAAGCGGCGCCCGCTGTCCCCAAGGCCGCCAAAGCCGCCAAGGGTTCGCTCGACGCCAAGCTCAAGGAACACGTCAAGAACGTGGTCGTGATCTACCTCGAGAACCGCAGCTTCAACAACCTGTTCGCCGACTTCCCCGGCCTGGCCCAGCCGCTCGCCGATGTGCCGGCGCAAGCCGCCGCGCAGAAGGACCGCGACGGCAGCGTGCTGCCGGAACTGCCGAAGATCTGGGGCGGCATGGTGCCGGCGCGCCAGAACCTGGGCGGCAAGGATTACCTGATCAAGGAAGACGAGATCCAGCACCTGCCGAACGCGCCCTTCAAGCTGAGCGATGCGCAAGGCAAGCCGCTGCCGGAAGGCCTGATCACGCGCGACCTGGTGCACAACTTCTACCACAACCAGATGCAGATCAACGGCGGCAAGAACGACGGCTTCGTCGCCTGGGGCGACAGCGGCGCGCTGGTGATGGGCCGCTATGGCGAGACGGCGAAGAACCTGGGCCTGTACCAGATCGCGCGCGAGTTCACGCTGTGCGACAACTTCTTCATGGCGGCTTTCGGCGGCTCCTACCTGAACCACCAGTTCCTGATTTCCGGCCGCACGCCGGAATTCTTCAACGCCGCCGAGACCCCGGCCAAAAAGAAGATCGCCGTGCTGGAAGACGGTCCGCAGGGCACGCGCCTGGCGGTGGCGCCGGACTCGCCGAAGTCGGCGCTGGAGGGCAAGCCGAAGTTCGTCAACCACGGCGCCATCACGCCGGACGGCTACGCGGTCAACACCATGGCCCCGCCTTACCAGCCGAGCTGGGTGCGCCCGGCGCCGGGCGGCGATGCGTCCATGGCCGACCCGCAGGACCCGTCGGTGCTGCCGCCGCAGACCTACAACACCATCGGCGACCTGCTGTCCGCGAAGGGCGTCGACTGGGCCTGGTACGGCGGCGCCTGGCAGGCGGCGCTGGACGGCCGCGGCGAAGGTTCGCGTCCGAACTTCCAGCACCACCACCAGCCCTTCAATTACTTCAAGCAGTTTGCGCCGGGCAGCGCCGCGCGCGATCAGCACATCCGCGACGGCGGCCTGGGCGACAGCCCGATCTCGAACAAGTTCATCGCCGACGTCGTCGCCGGCCGCCTGCCGCCGGTCAGCTTCTACAAGCCGCAGGGCAACCTGAACCTGCATGCCGGCTACTCGGACATCGAGTCGGGCGACGCCCACGTGGCCAACGTCATCGAGCACCTCAAGAAGTCGCCGCAGTGGCACAACATGGTGGTCGTGATCACCTTCGACGAGAACGGCGGCTGGTGGGACCACGTGGCACCGCCCAAGGGCGACCGCTGGGGCCCGGGCTCGCGCATTCCGGCGATCGTGGTGTCGCCGTTCGCGAAGAAGGGCGCGGTCGACCACAACTTCTACGACACGACCTCGATCCTGCGTTTCATCACCCGCCTGCACGGCCTGCCGCTGCTGGAAGGCCTGGCCACGCGCAATGCCGCCTTCGAGGCGCGCGGTGCCCGTCCGCCGGGCGATCTGACCGCCACGCTCAGCTTCCGCTGAGCGCAACTGTATCCCCGGAAGCGGCCCTCGAGGCCGCTTTTTTTTGCGAAAAATTTCCTGGTGGCTAACGCGCGCTGTACGGCAAAACACGGCGATACACTCTGTGCCTACCGTTGTCATTTGAACACGGCCCCTATTGACCATATGAGATCAGGAGAACGATATGCAGAAGAATAAAACCTTGAAAGGGCTGCTGGCTGTATCGGCTGTGGCCGCCATGTTCAGCACCTTCGGCGTCCAGGCCCAAACCTCGGTGAGCTCGAGCCCGTCCCAGACCGGCACCAGCAGCACCAACCCGAACCAGGCCGGCAAGACGACCAAGGAAGGGACGATGGACAACACCAACAGCACCGGCATGGAAAACCGCGGCAACGCCTCGGGCATGAGCGCCACCGGTGCCAGCGCTTCGGGCCAGAGCGGCGCCAGCGGCGCAGCCGGCGCCAGCGCTTCCAGCGCCAAGCTGAGCAGCGGCGACGAAAAAGCCCTGAAAGACATGGCCATGTCCGACATGGCTGAAGTCGCCACCGGCAAGCTGGCCCAGAGCAAAGGCCAGAGCGCCGAGGTGAAAGCCTTCGGCCAGCAGATGATCGACGACCACGGCGCCGCCCTGACCAAGGTGCAGGCCGTTGCGCAAGCCAAGGGCGTGACCCTGCCGACCGACCTGGACGCCAAGCACAAGGCCATGTCGGCCAAGCTCGAGAAGCTGAGCGGCGCCGAGTTCGACAAGGTCTACATGGCCCAGGCCGGCGTGAAGGACCACACCGACACCCACAAGAAGCTGGTTGCCGATGCCAAGAAGATCAAGGATCCGGACGTGAAAGCCCTGGCCGACCAGCACATGCCGGTGGTCGAGCAGCACCTGAAGTCGGCCCAGCAGATGCACTCGGCCAAATCGGGTACCGCTGCAGGCAAGTAATTCCCGGTCTCAGCCTGCGAACGCCGTTCCCGCGCATGCGGGGCGGCGTTTTTCTTTGGGTCGCGCTAATTCGTTTTCCACTTGCCCTCGAGGCGTCCGATGGCGATCTCGATGCCGACCGTCGCGCGCACCAGCTTGTCGATGAAGTCGCGCGGCGCATCGTCGACCGACCAGGCGTGGCCATGCCGGTCTTCCTGGTGGCGTGTGGCGCGGCGCATGTGGGCCAGCAGCCATTCCCTGTCGTCGATGACGCGCAGGCGCCCGTGTGCGTGCACGACGGCGTAGTTCCAGGTCGGCACCGTGCGGCCGCCGATGGCCTGTAAATCCTGCAGCGCCGGCGAGACATAACCGGACGGCCCCTGGAAGATCGCCAGCATTGCCGCGCCGTCCTGGCGCCACAGCGGATTGGCGCGCGCCACGTGGGCGCGCAGCAGGCCACGCGGCGCATCGGCGCAGGCCGGCGCCAGTTCGAAGGGAATGTGGTCGGCGGTGAAACCGTCGCCGTCCGGCCGCACCAGCGCGCCCAGCGGGTGGGCATCGATCAGGCTGTGCAGCACGTCCAGGCGTTCTTCCCTGGTGTGGGCAGGCATGTACATCCGGCGTTTCCCTCCATCACGGATCGAATGTGTTCATGGCGTCCATCATAGGCGGGCAAGTGGCTTGTCGAAATAACCAATAAAGACGAAGATGGGCGTACCAATTCCGGATTCAGGAGCCATGCACGTCCACGACATCCTTGCCGCCATCCCGCTCGAGCGCAGCGCCGCCACGCCGCTGTTCCGCCAGCTCTACCTGCAGATGAAGGATGCGATCCTGGCCGGCGAGATCGCACCCTCGGCGCGCCTGCCGGCCACGCGCGAACTGGGCCGGCTGCTGCGGGTGTCGCGCCAGACGGTGCTGGCGGCCTACGAGCAGCTGATGGCCGAGGGCTACCTGGCGGGGGCGGTGGGGAAGGGGACCTTCGTCAGCGATTCGCTGCCGGCGGCATCCAGGGGCAAGGCGTCTGCAGCGGCGGCCCCGGCGCTGCTACGCCCGCTCTCGGCACGCGGCGAAGCGATGGCGTCGGCGATGGCGCGCGTGCGCCACCACGATGGGCCGCTCCGTACCTTCCGCATCAGCATGCCGGGCCTGGACCTGTTTCCCTTCGAGGTCTGGCGCAAACTCGAGGCGCGCCACTGGCGCCGCCGCCAGGTCCCGTTGGGCTATGGCGGCGCGGCCGGCCATGCGCCGCTGCGCGAACTGCTGTGCGCCTACCTGCAGGCCTCGCGCGGGGTACGCTGCACGCCCGAACAGATCGTCATCACCACCGGCTCGCAGCAGGCGCTGTACCTGCTGGCGCAATTGCTGCTGGCGCCGGGCGAGGGCGTGTGGCTGGAATCGCCCGGCTACCAGGGAGCGCTGGCGCCGTTCGCGGTTGCCGGCGCCCGGATCTGCCCGGTGCCGGTCGACGCCGAGGGCATGGATGTGGCCTATGCCGCGGCGCGCTACCCGGACGCGCGCATGGCCTTCGCCACGCCTTCGCACCAGCTGCCGCTGGGCGTGACCATGAGCCTCGCCAGGCGCCTGGAACTGCTGCGCTGGGCGCAGGCGCAACGCGCCTGGATCGTCGAGGACGACTACGACAGCGAGTACCGCTACACCGGCCCGCCGCTGGCCTCGCTGCAGGGCCTGGACCGCACCGGTTGCGTGATCTATGTCGGCACCCTGTCGAAGGTGCTGTTTCCGGGCCTGCGCCTGGGTTATATCGTGGCCCCGCCCGCGCTGGCCGAACCGCTGGCGCGCGCCAAGTCCGTGGTCGACCGCCACAGCCCCATCATGCCGCAGGCGGTGCTGGCCGATTTCATCCAGGAAGGCCACTTCGCGCGCCACATCCGGCGCACCCGCGATGCCTATGGCGAGCGCCGCATCGCCATGCTGGAGGCGATTGCCGCGCGCATGGATGGGGTGCTGGCCTGCGGCCCGTCCGACGCGGGCCTGGATTTGTGCGTGGGCGTCACAAATGGCTTGAGCGAGGCCGAAGCGCTTGCTCGCGCGGGAGAAGGCGGCGTCGAGGTGCGGCCGCTGGCCTATTACACGAATCCGGCTGCCGGTCCGGATTGCGCGGTGCCGCCTGGGCTGTTGCTGGGTTTTTCGGCCTTTACGCCGGAGCAGATCCGCGCCGGCATCGGGCGCCTGGAGGAGGCTATTTGCTCAGTAAATAGGCGCTGATATCCAGCGCATCGCGCTCGGTCACGCCCATGTTCGGCATCGCCGAACGCGGCTCGATGGCTTGCGGGTTGCGGATCCAGGCCATCAGATTGTCCTGGGTCGGCGCCAGCTTGCCGGCGATGACGGGGCGCCGCGCCAGGCCGTCCAGCGGGCGGCCGACGTCGACATCGGAACCGGTCACGCCCGGCACCTTGTGGCAGGACTGGCAGGCGTACTGGGCCAGGATCTTCTTGCCGCGGCCCGCGTCGCCGCGCAGCACCGCGCCGCCGGTGGCGTTGGTGGCGGTGACGGCCGAGGTCTGGGCATTGTCCGTTGCCGGGGTCACGGCGGCGGCCGTCATCGCGCGGTAGGCGCTTGCATCGAGCTTGGGCAGGCGGTTCAGGAAGGCCACCACCGCCCAGGTATCGGGTTCGTTCAAACGCGCTTCCCAGGCCGGCATGCCGCTCATCTTGATGCCGTGGCGGGTGATCCAGTACAGCTCGCGCGGCTTCCAGCGCTCGGCGGCATCGACCAGCGGTCCCGGCACCGGCTGCATGCTCTGGCCATGCGCCGAGGGCGCGAAGCCCGGGCCGCCATGGCATTGGGCGCAGTGCTCGCGGTACAGGGCGCCGCCGCGCAGAACCTGGCCGGTATCGCCGAGGCTGGGCACGACGACCGTCTTCGCATGGTGGCGCACCGAGTTGTGCATGGCCTGTTCCAGCACGGTGTAGGTGAGTTGCAGGTGCTGGGTGTTGGCGCCGATGTTGTACCAGCCGACCTGGTAGACCGTGTAGCCGGCGGCCGCGCCGATGCCGCCTGCGGCGAGCAGGGTGTAGATGGCGGTCTTGAGGATCAATCGGGTGCGATCGGAGGCCATGGATTCGCTAGACGTATCGTGTTAAAAAAAATGCATCGTTTCCGGTATTATAAAAGTCATCCGCCCAAGCGGCCCGATGTGTGATTTCAACCGTGTGGCCCGCCGTGATGCCGATCCTGTGATGCCGATCCTGTGACTTCGATCTTATGACTTCGATCCCGTGATGCCGATACTGTCCGATCCCCTCCGCCAGACTGTCCGCGCCGCCCTGGTGGCTGGTCTGAGCGCCGCCCTGTGCATGGCCCTGCTGGCCGGCTGCGGCGGCAAACCCAAGGAAAAACAGGTGCCGGGCGGCGACGCCAAGCTCGGCAAGCAGCTGGTGACCCAATACCAGTGCGGGGCCTGCCACAAGATTTCCGATGTGCGCGGCGCCGCCGGCGAGGTGGGCCCAAGCCTGGACGGCTTCGGGAAGCTGAGCTATATCGCGACCATCATCCCCAACCAGCCGGACCAGCTGATCGCCTGGCTGGTCAATCCGCCGGCCATGAAGCCCGGCACGGCGATGCCGGCCATGGGCCTGACGGAACAGGAGGCGCGCCACATGGCGGCCTACCTCTACACGCTGCGCTCGCCCAAATGAGCCGGATGCCCACAAGCAGCGAGCCCCTGCAATCGGTGCTGCACCCAGCCGGTGCCGACGCCGAGATCATCGGCCAGTTCGCCTGGGTGCTGTTCGGCGCCGGCCTGCTGATCTTCCTGGCCGTGATGGCGCTGCTGGGGCTCAGCCTGCGCCGTCACGCGGCGCCGCTGCGGCCCGGCCTGTGGATCGCCGGCGGCGGCATCGCGCTGCCGGTGCTGCTGCTGACCGGCCTGCTGGGCTGGAGCACCTGGCGCAGCGCCCAGCTGGTGCCGCAGGGCTCGGCGCAGTTGGCCGGCAATGCGCCGGCGATTTCCGTCACTGCCCGCATGTGGTGGTGGGAAGTCCGCTACCACGACCCGGCCAGCGGCCGCGAGATCGTCACCGCCAACGAGATCCGCATCCCGGTCGGGCGCACGGTCTACCTGGGCCTGAACGCGGCCGACGTGATCCACAGCCTGTGGGTGCCGGCGCTGGCGGGCAAGCGCGACATGATCCCGGGCCGCGTGACCGGCCTGACCCTGCGCGCCGACAAACCCGGCGTCTACCGCGGCCAGTGCGCCGAATATTGCGGCACCCAGCATGCGCACATGGCGCTGCACGTAGTGGCGCTGGCGCCGGCCGAATTCGAGGCCTGGCTGCAAAACCAGGCCCAACCCGCCCGTACACCCGAGGCGGCGCTGCCGCTGCGCGGACGCGACGTGTTCTTCGAGCAGCGCTGCCAGAACTGCCACACGATCCGCGGCGTCGTTGCCAGCAACAGCCTGGGGCCGGACCTGACCCACGTCGGCAGCCGCCTGCAGATCGGCGCCGGCCTGCTGCGCACCCACAGCGGCACGCTGGCCGGCTGGATCGCCGACCCGCAAGCCCTGAAACCCGGCGTGTTCATGCCCGCCGCGTCGGGCATCGACGGCGAATCGCTGCGCGCGCTGGCGGCCTATCTCGAGCATTTGCAATGACGACGACCAGTACCCCCAAACCCACTCTCAACCCCGCGCCGCGGCCCGACGGCGAACTCGAAAAGCTGGAAGCGGTCTGGCGCACGCAAAGCGGCTGGCGCTTCTTCTCGTCGGTGAACAACACGAACATCGGCCTGCTGTACATCGCCACGGCCTTGCTGTTCTTCGTGCTGGCCGGCGTGCTGGGCCTCCTGATCCGCCTGCAGCTGGCGGTGCCCGACAACCACCTGCTCGGTGCCGAAACCTACAACCAGGTCTTCACCATGCACGGCACGGTGATGATGTTCCTGTTCGCGATTCCGGTGGTCGAGGCGATCGGCGTCTACCTGCTGCCCAACATGCTGGGCGCGCGCGATCTGCCTTTCCCGCGCCTGTCCGCCTATGCCTACTGGGCCTATGCCTTCGGCGGCCTGGCCTTCTTCTGCACGCTGTTCGTCGGCCTTGCGCCGGACGGCGGCTGGTTCATGTACCCGCCGCTGACCGGCACCAGGTATTCGCCCGGCCTGAACGCCGACTTCTGGCTGCTGGGGATCGGCTTCATCGAGATCTCGGCGATTGCCGGCGCCATCGAACTGATCGTCGGCATCCTGTTTACGCGCGCGCCCGGCATGACGCTCGGCCGCATGCCGGTGTACGCCTGGGCGATGCTGGTGGTGGCGCTGATGATCGTGTTCGCTTTCCCGGCGGTGATCGCCGGTACCGCGCTGCTGGAACTGGAGCGCGCCTTCGACTGGCCCTTCTTCATCGCCGAGCGCGGCGGCGACCCGCTGCTGTGGCAGCACCTGTTCTGGTTCTTCGGCCACCCCGAGGTCTACATCATCTTCCTGCCCGCCGCCGGCATGGTCTCGACCATGATCCCGACCATCGCCGGAACAAAGCTGGTCGGACGGCGCGCCATCATCGCGGCCCTGCTGGGCGTGAGCGTGTTCAGCTTCGGCCTGTGGGCGCACCACATGTTCACCGCCGGCCTGGGCGTGCTGGAGATGAGTTTCGTGTCCGCGGCCAGCATGGCGGTGGCGGTGCCGACCGCGATCCAGGTGTTCGGCTGGATCGCCACGCTGTGGAAGGGCAAGGTGACCTGGAACGCGCCGACCCTGTTCCTGCTCGGCTTCATGTTCATCTTCGTGCTGGGCGGGCTGACCGGCGTGATGGTCGCGGTGATTCCCTTCGACTGGCAGGTGCACGACACCTATTTCATCGTCGCCCATTTCCACTACGTGCTGATCGGCGGGATGGTGTTCCCGGTGTTCGCCGCGATGTATTACTGGCTGCCGCTGGTGAACGGCAACCGCCTGTCGGAAGCATGGGCGCGCTGGGTGTTCGGGCTGATGTTCGCCGGCTTTAACATCGCCTTCTTCCCGATGCACATCACCGGCCTGCTGGGCATGCCGCGCCGCGTCTACACCTACGCGTCGGAGATGGGCTGGGACGGTCTGAACCTGCTGTCCACCGTGGGCGCCTTCATGTTCGCGCTCGGGGTGGTGCTGTTCGCGATCGATGCCTTCCGTACCTTACGCCGGCCCGAACGCGCGGTCGGCAATCCGTGGAATGCGGCGACGCTGGAGTGGCTGCCGTCCGAGGACTACGGCAACCGCAGCATCGTGCGTGTCGCCTCCAATAATCCGCTGTGGGATCAGCCGGAACTGGCACGCGAAGTGGAGGAGGGCAGGCACTACCTGCCCCATACCGCCACCGGGCGCCGCGAGACCATCGCCACCAGCCCGATCGCGGCGGAACCGCGCTACCTGCTGGTGCTGCCCGGCGACAGCTGGCTGCCGCTGATCGGCGCCTTCGGCACCTCGGCCTTCTTCCTGCTGCTGACGGTCAAGCTGTACCCGCTGGCCTGGCTCTGCGCCGCGCTGGCGGTGGGCTCGGTGCTGGCCTGGACCTGGGGCGCGGACCGTCCGCCGCCCGAAGAGCAGGTCGAAGCGGCGGCTGGCGAATACCTGCCGGTCGGCGCGCGCGGCGCGGCGTCGCATTCCTGGTGGGCCACCATCATCATGCTGGTGGTGGACGCCAGCATCTTCGCGTCCTTCGCCTTCGCCTACGTGCACGTGTCGATGCGGCTGATGGTGTGCCCGCCGCCGGGCGCGGAACTGCCGCCGCTGGCGCAGGCGCTGACGTCCTGCGGCCTGCTGGTGCTGGGTTCCGGGCTGGTGTGGCTGGCCAAGCGCGGTCTCGACAAGAAGGGTCATGCGCGCCGGCTGCCATGGCTGGTGCTGGCGGCGCTGGCTTGCGCACTGGCTTCCTTCGCGCTCGACCTGCAGGGCTGGCGTGCCGGTCTCGCGCCGAGCGAGACCGCGTGGGCGGCGGCGGTGGCGGCGCTGGCCAGCTACCAGGGCCTGCACATCGTGCTGCTGCTGATACTCGCGCCCTACCTGGCGCTGCGGGCCTGGCGCGGCCTCCTGGGCCGGCGCAGCCGCGCCACGCTCGACAACATCGCCCTGGTCTGGCACTACACGACCTTGCAGGGCATCGCGGCGGTGGCGGTGGTGCGGCTGATGCCGCTGCTGATGGAGTGAAGATGGGAACCGACGCGCACAAGGAAGGGTTCTGGAAGCGTGTGCTGTGGGCCACGCTGCCGCTGCTGGTGTGGATCGCCCACTTCGCCTTCAATTACGGACTGGCGGCGGCGCAGTGCACGCCGGCCGGCATGCGGCCCGGCGGCCCGGACCGGCTGCTGCTGGCCGCTGCGACGCTGACCGCATTCAGCATTTGCGCGCTGCTGGTCTGGCGCGCCTGCCATGTCCTGCGCCGGGACGGCCGGGCGACGGGACTGGCCAGCCATGCGGCGCTCTTGATGGCGGTCCTGGCCCTGATCGCCATCGCCTGGGGCGGCATGCCGCTGCTGCTGGTGGCCGGCTGCGCCTGATCAGTCCAGTTCGACGCCGATCCTGACTGCCCAGCGGTCCGAGGCCCGGGTGGTGCCGTGGCCGAGCGCAAGGCTCATCTGCTGGCCGGCGATCTTCGTGTCCCAGGTCAGATAAGCCGTTTCATTGCGTTGGCTGCGCGCGGCGAAATCGCCGATCTTGCCGGCGTCGAGATGGTATTCGAGGCCAAGGCTGTTGGCATCGTCGAGCTGGTAGGCCACCTTGGCCTTGGGCGCGAAGTCCCAGCCTTTGTCCTCGCCCTCCGAGCTGTAGCCCAGGCCAGGATTGGCGATCAGGTGCACCCGGCCGACGCGATAGCCCAGGATGGGAAAGGCTTCGAGGACGAAGGCGCGTTCCTCGCCAGGCTGCTTGATGCTGCCGGCTTCGATCTCGGCGCCCCAGTAAAACCCCTGCGCGCGGCGCGGCGCCAGGTATTTCAGCTCCGCATAGGCGCCGTGGCCATGCCAGTTGCCGTCCACCCGGCTCACTGGGACCTTGATGCCGATATTCAGGTTGTCGCCGACGCCGTAGGCCAGTTCGCCCACGGCCTGCCACAGCGTGCGGCCGGCGAAGTCGCTTTGACGCGCCGTCCGCGACCAGCGCGCCGCCAGCTCGGTGGCCAGTTCGCCGCGCCGGGCCAGGTCGTCGCCGTAGACGACATCGATGTCGCTGTCGGCCAGGGCGGGCAGGGCAAGAGTACCCAGCAGGGCAGTCACAACAAAGGCCGGCAGGACACGCATGGGCTTCCCCAGGCTTGAAAACTCAAGTATGCGGCCGCTGCGCCCGGCCGGCAAGCAGCTCAGCGTGGCCGGCCTTGGCGCCGGCGGCGGCGCAGCAGCAGGCCGGCGCCTGCCAGGCTGGTCAGCCACAGGCTGCCGGGTTCGGGCACCGCCTGCTCCTTGGCTGGCGGGGGCACGGTCGGGAGACCGTCCGGACGCAGGCTCTGCGGCGGCAGTTCGCTGCCGTCCGCGATGAGGGGGCCGCCGTTTCCAGTGCCGGTGCTGCCGGTGCCGCCGGTGCCAGGACCGCCGGTGCCGCCGCCGCTCGCGCCAGGGCTGCCGCCGGCGGCGGGTGCTGGGTCGCCCGTCGGGGAAATGCCGGGCGCGGGATCGCCGGCCACACCGCTGCCGCCGCTGTCGCTGCCATGGGCGATGCCGGGCGCAGCGGCGTCGCCGGGCGCGCCACCGGTGCTGGCCGTCAGGCCGCCCAGGACCGAAACCGGCCCGGCCGCGCTGCTGGACAAGCCGCCGATGTTGTTCCAGCCGGGATTGTTAAAGACGGTACCGGTCTGGCTGGCGCCGGACTGGCTCTGGGTGGCCGTCAGCAAGCCGGCGCCGTTCGCAAAGGATTGCAGCGCAAACTGGCGGCCCTCGCCGGCGTCGGCTTCCGGATCGTAGGCGACCTGGCGCAGCGCGCCGTCGGTCTGTTCGACCGGGGTGTCGAGTTCCTCCTCGCTGGGCCCCCTGGCCTCGACCGGCAACTGGGGCGTATCGGCGATGCGGTTGCCGCAGCGCGCCCGGATATCGTGCTGGCCGTCGGACAGCAGGGTTTCGCCGGCGGCCAGCATCATCTTCTTCGAGGTCCAGTACACCTGCTCGCCCTTGCGGTAGGACACGTAGACCGCGCGCGGCTTGTCGACGCTGCGCAGCTTGGCCTTGTGCACGGCGAAGCCGGCGTAATGCGCAGCCACGACCTTGTCGTCCTTGACGACTTGCACGAGCTCCGCACGGCCCTGCAGCCCGCCGGGAACGATCGAATACGGATAGACGCGTCGCGCCGTTGCCGGCGAGGGCTGGTCGGCCGCGCGCACGACGCCCGGTGCCGCCGGCCTGGCCAGCACGGCGGCCAAGGCTACCTGGTCGACTTCCTTCTCGTCCGGCTGCAGCAACACCAGCGCCCACGCCGAGGCGGCCAGCACGGTCGCGACGACCAGGCGCTTTTGCAGGCGCGCCTGTCGCATGCTGCGCCGGAGATAGGCCTTGCGGATGTCCATGACGAGGGTTGAAGTAGGAGAGATCCTACAATTATCGCCGAGCCATGTCAAAATCTACATTTTTTTAGGAAACTTTTATTTCATTGTAGATATTTCGCGACAGCTAACAGGGTGTGGACGAAATCAACCTTGATAAGCGAGCCTGCTGAGTAGCATACGCGCCTCGGCTAGCCAAACCCAAGCCGCCGATACAGCGAGTTTGCGGTCGTGATGCATCACTGTGCGGCGCC
>Ga0308160_10001103_pt1 | contig 40950 bp, 44 predicted proteins | sample PhyFR1_FD_201036 | JGI IMG/M metagenome (GOLD analysis project Ga0308160, IMG submission 201036) | Phyllosphere microbial communities from UC Gill Tract Community Farm, Albany, California, United States - DLSLF.R1 | ecosystem: Host-associated > Plants > Phyllosphere > Unclassified | place: USA... | reverse complement strand
GTCACGACGGCCACCCCGGCCGCCCTCCGCGGCGCGGGCGTGCAGGCCGTCTACCAGGAGCTCAGCCTCCTGCCGCACCTCTCGGTGGGCGAGAACATGTTCATGGGCCGCCTGCCGGCGCGCTCGGGCGTGATCCGCTCCCGCGACCTGCACGACCGCTGCCGGTTCGTGCTCGACTCGCTCGGCCTCGCCGACGTCGACCCCGACGTCGTCGTCGAGCGGCTGCCCGCCGCGACGAAGCAGCTCGTCGAGGTCGCGAAGGTCGTCACCGCCGACTCCGTCAAGGTGATCGTCTTCGACGAGCCGACGACGGCGCTGACCGAGGCCGAGTCCGACCGCCTGCTCGACCAGATCCGCAAGTTCAAGGCGGAGGGCGTCGCGATCCTCTACGTCACCCACCGCCTGGAGGAGATGTTCGCCGTCGGCGACTGGGTCACGGTGCTCCGCGACGGCGAGCTGTCGCAGAGCGGGCCGATGAGCGACTACACGGAGGACACGCTGATCAACGCCATGGTCGGCCGCGAGGTGTCGAGCCTGTACCCGGACGAGGCGCGCGAGGTCCACCCGGCGCGCCTCAGCCTCCGGGGCCTGCGGCGCACGCCGGACAGCCCGACCATCGACCTCGAGGCCCGGGGCGGCGAGATCCTCGGCATCGGGGGCCTGCTCGGCTCGGGGCGCAGCGAGCTGCTGCTCAGCGTCTTCGGCTCGGAGCCGGTCGCGGAGGGCGAGATCCTCGTCGACGGCGTCGTGGTCCGGCCCGACGGGCCGCGCACGATGATGGACGCGGGCGTGGCCCTGCTCACCGAGGACCGCAAGGTGCTCGGCCTGCTGCCGGAGCTGTCCATCCGCGAGAACGTGACGATCGCGAGCCTGCGCGTCGGCTCCCGGCGGGGGCTGCTGCCCGGCCGGGCACAGTCCGACGAGGCCGACGCCCTGCTCGACAGCCTCCGCATCCGCGCCGGCTCGTACGACCAGCCGGTCTCGACGCTCTCCGGGGGCAACCAGCAGAAGGTGCTGCTCGCCCGCTGGCTGCTGACGAAGCCCGGGGTCATCATGTTCGACGAGCCGACGAAGGGCATCGACGTCGGCGCCAAGGGCGAGCTCTACGACGTGATCAACGACCTGGCCCGACGCGGCCTCGCGGTCGTCGTCGTCTCGTCGTACCTGCCCGAGCTGCTCGGCCTCGCCGATCGCGTGGTGGTGCTCCGCGAGGGCGCCGTCGCGGGCGAGCTGCCGGGCGGCGCCTCCGAGGAGGACGTGCTCCGCCTCGCCAGCGGCGGGGTCGACGACCCCGCCGACCACCTGCACGGCGTCCCGCCGCTCAGGCACGACCCCCGCACCGACCCGGTCACCCGACAGAACATCGAGGAAGTCCCCCATGCCTAAGTTGATGTGGCGCGAACCCATCGAGACGACGACCATCCGGGTGGTGCGGAACGGCGACGACGCCGCGGCCGCGGCGGCCCGGGCGTCGACCAAGCCGCGGGTCACGACCCTCGGCAGCATCGCCGGCCGCGAGAGCGGGGTGCTGATCGTGCTGCTCGTCGTGTTCGGTGCGCTGACGCTCGCGAGCGACGACTTCCTGACCGGCAACAACCTCGCGAACCTGGCCCGCCAGGTGTCGATCTTCGGGATCCTCGCGATCGGGCAGCTGATGGTGATCCTGACCGGGGGCATCGACCTCTCGGTCGGGTCGATCCTCGGCCTCGCCGGGGCGGTCACCGCGCAGCTGCTGGTCGCGGGGGTGCCGATCCCGCTCGCGCTGATCCTCGGCGCGCTCGTCGGCGCGGTGCTGGGCATCATCACGGGGCTGCTGGTGACGAGGTTCAAGCTCCCCCCGTTCATCGCGACCCTCGGCATGCTCGGCATCGCCCGGGGCGTGGTGCTCGTGATCACCGACGCGAACACGATCCAGGGCCTGCCCGAGGGCTTCCAGACCATCGCCAACGGCTCGGTGGTCGGCGTGCCGAACCTGCTGATCCTGTTCGTCGTCATCGCGGCGATCGCGGCCTTCGTGCTGAAGCGCACCGTCTTCGGCCGGTACGTCTACGCCGTGGGCTCGAACCCGGAGGCGGCGCGCCTGGCCGGAGTGCCGGTGCGGCTGGTGACCATCACGGTCTACGGCATCGCGGGGCTGCTGTCGGCGGTCGGCGGCGTGCTGCTGACCTCGCGGCTCGGGGCCGGCGTGCCCACGGCGGGCACCGGCTTCGAGCTGCAGGCGATCGCGGCGTGCGTGATCGGCGGCGCGAGCCTCTCCGGGGCACGGGGCAGCGCGATCGGCGCGGCCTGCGGGGCGCTGCTGATCGGCGTGCTGAACAACGGCGGCAACCTGCTGGCCGTGAACTCGTTCTACCTCCAGATCGCGATCGGCCTCTTGATCCTCGTGGCCGTCGCGTTCGACCAGCTGAACACCCGGGCCGCTGCCCGGGAGTGAGGCACGGCGACGGCCGGGCCGGTGCCTCCTGCGGGAGGTGGCCGGCCCGGTCGTCGTGCACCGCGACTCCCCCCGTCCCCTCCCCTCCTGAAGGAGCCCATCGTGCTCAAGGGCATCGACCCCGTCCTCACCGCCGAGCTGCTGTCGGTGCTCATGTCGATGGGGCACGGCGACCAGCTGCTGCTCTGCGACGTGAACCACCCGGCCGCGTCGATCGCGGCCCACACCACCCGCGGCACCGTCGTCGACCTCGCGGGCTGCGACCTGCCGCGGGCCGTGGGCGCCGTCCTGTCGCTGATGCCGCTCGACACGTTCGTCGAGGCACCCGTGACGCGGATGGCGGTGGTGGGCGACCCCGACCGGCTCGTGCCGGTGCACCACGCCGTGCAGGCCGCGGTCGACGCCGCCGTCGGCGGGGCCGTGCCGGTGGAGGCGCTGGAACGGTTCGACTTCTACGCCGCGGCCCGCGGGGCGTTCGCGGTCGTGCGGACCAGCGACTGGGGGCCGTACGGGTGCTTCCTGCTGCGGAAGGGCGTGGTGGAGGGCGGGGCGTCGGGCGGGGCAGAGGCCGCCGCAGGGGCGTGAGCCTCCGGGTTCGTCACCCGATGCGGGTGGCGTGCTCCAGCACCGACTCGGCGAGCGCGGCGCGGGCTCCCTCAGCGCACGGCTGACGCGTCGGGCTCGACGCTCCGCGCCGCGGCCAGGGCCTTCCAGAGGTCATCCGCGATGAGGTGCGCCTCGGTGCTGACGACGGGCAGGGGCTCGCGCCCCACGATCTCGAGCACGACCCACCGACCGCCTCGGAACCGCCGACGGTGGTCGACCGGCTGCACGCTGACGGTGCCCACGGCGCCGAGCGGCCACTCCTCCGGGCGGGAGCCCCGCCACCGCGCGGAGGCGCGGGGCACCCACCGCAGGCGCGTGGTCGAGAGCGCGAGCACGCCGGTCAGCCCGGCACCGCCGGTCGGCCGGACGATCTGGGCCGTGGTGCCCCAGACCAGGCGCTCACCGGCATCGACCGGGAGGCGACGCCACGCCCCCGGGGCCCGCAGGTCGATGACGACGGCGACCAGCGCCAGCAGCCCGAGCACGACGCCGGCGATCAGCGTCGTGACCCAGACCCACCCGCGATCCCGGTCGTGCTCGAGGAGCTGCAGGGCGACGACGCCGCCGAGGACGACCGGTGACACGGCACCCCACCACGCCCGCGAGCGCAGGGCTCGCTCGGAGGGAGAGGCGGGAGGGTCGAGGGCTGCGGCCATGCACCCCATCCTGGTCGAGGGAGGTGCGGTGCCGTGCGGTGCGGTGCAGTGCGGTGCGGTGCGGTGCAGGCTCGCGCGATCGCTGCGTTCCCCGGAGTGGGCGGGTCCGTGTCCTCCCCGGCGGGCGGGCGCCGACGCGCCGGGGAGGACAGGAACCCGCCGCACCGCCGCAGGGCACTCGTCTCCGCCCGGGAAGTACGGTCCAGCATCGCTGATCCACTCCGGAGTGGATCAGCGATGCTGCACCACGACTCCCGTCCCTGCCGCACCGAGGCGAGCCCTCCGACCCACCGACCGCGGCGCTGCGTAGGCTCGCGGCAGGGGGCGAGCTCACTGCCGTGCCCGGGGGGCGCGATGGCGAAGACGACGACCGACGGAGGTCGCGATCCGTTGAGCGGCCAGGTGCGGGAGGCCCGTCGGCTGATGGTCGCGGGGGCCGTGTGCGTGGTCGTCGCGATCGTGCTGCTGTTGCAGCCCCAGGACGAGCTGCCCGTGCTGGGCGACACGTCGTCCGCCGCGCGCATCGTCGGCGGTCTCGGGGCTGTCTTCGTGATCCGAGCTTGCATCGGCCTCTGGCTCGTGCGCCGGGACCGGCGGCAGCGCGGGCCCGACGAGCAGACCTGACCAGACGCTCACACCGCACGCGGCCTGCACCACGGGCCCCTCGGCGCGCGTGGCAGGTCAGCGGGGCGTGACGACGAGGTGGTCACGGAGCAGGGTGCCGCCCTCGGGCGCCGACGGGCCCGCGACGCTCGACCAGGTCGCCTTCGGTCCGGTGCCGAGCGAGACGGAGAGCGTGTCCCCGTCGCCCGGACCGCAGCCCGTCACCATGTCGGCAGGGTCGCCGTCGACGACCTGGCCGAGCACGCAGAACTCGCCGTCGACGTTCCGCACCGCCCAGTACCGCGTGCCCTCGGCCTCGCCGAGCAGCCGGGACGACGTCGGGTCGAGAGGCTCGAGCACCACGCTGTCGACGCGGGGCAGGGCATCCGAGCTGACCTGCTCCTCGGCGAACACGTCGTCCGCCGCCGTCGACGTGCACCCCGCCGCCGCTCCACCGCCGACCAGCAGCATCGCCAGCGACGCCCACGCCCTCACCCTCGTGTCTATGCCGTCATCCTGGTGGAGTCGCGGCTCCGGCACCAGGGCCCCCACGCCTCCCGAGGTGATGCGGTCACCACCCGCGGCCGCTAGCGTGCCCGGATGAGCACCGACGAGTGGGAAGACCGCGTCGCCGCCCTCTGGGCCGACGAGAGCGTCGACGACGAGCGGCGGATCGCGCTGATGCGCGACCTCGCCGCCGACGCGCCGCACCCCGCCCTCGGCGCGTTCGAGCTCGGCGGGGCGCACGACTCCGGCGGCCGGGAGGCCGACGCCGACGTCTCGTACGCGGCCGCGACCGCCGCCGGGCTCGCCGCGGTCGACCCCGACCGGGCGGCCCGCATGGTCGTGCAGCACGCCTCGACCCTCCGCAACCTCGACCGCGTCGACGAGGCGATCACGATGCTCCGCGACGCCCCTCCGCACCCCGCGACCGGCGCAGCGCCGAGGGTCTTCCTCGCGCTCGCCCTGCACAGCGCCGGCCGTGTCGACGAGGCGCTGCGCGTCGCGATCGAGGCCGTCGAGCCCACGCTGCCGCGGTACCACCGCTCGGTCCGTGCCTACGCGGCGGCCCTCACCGGCGACTGAGCGCGGGCGCGACCTCCCTCCCGGGCTCGCACCGCGACTCCTGCCTGCATCGGCGACGACGACTCAGTCGGCCGGCGGAGGAGGCAGCGGAGGAAGACGGTCGCGGACCGCTGATCCACTCCGGAGTGGATCGAGCTCCTGAGCGGCCGTCTCCTCAGCGACGACGAGCGACCAGCCCCGCGGCGAGCGCGACCGCGAGCGCCGCGCCGGCACCCCTCAGCCGCGCGGCAGCCCCACTCCCGTCTCGCGCCCGAGCGCCGCGAGCACCTCGCCCTGGAAGCCCTCGTCGCCGACGGAGGCGTGCGGCTGCTGCTGCTCCTCGTGGAACCAGTAGGCCCCGCTGACGTCGCCCAGCTCGCCGAGCGCGAGCAGCCGCTGCGTGCGGTGGCCGAGCTCGAAGTCGTCGGGCGCCCCCGCGCCTCCCATCTTCGTGGCGACCCAGCCCGGGTCGACCGCGTTGCTCCGCAGGTCGGGCCGGAGTCGCGCCACGGCCGCCGAGAACGCCGTCACGAACAGCTTGCTGTCGGAGTACGAGCCGGTCTCCCGTGAGCCCGACCAGTCGACGTCGCCCAGCACCGAGGCCGTGCCGCTCTTGTGCATGCCGCTGCTGAGGTACACGTGCCGCGTCGGCGCCGTCACGAGCGCGGTGAGCAGGTACGGGGCGACGACGTTGACGGGCATCATCGCCGCGCCGCGGATCAGGCCCGCGTTGTGGATCACCGCGTCGAGCGGGGCGTCGAGCGCGTTCAGCTCGTCGGCGAGCGCCGTCACCGCGTCGCGGTCGCCGAGGTCGGCGACGACCAGCCGGGCTCCGCGGTCGACGAGCGGCTGCAGCACCTCCCCGCGCGAGTCGCTGCGGGCGTGGACGACGACGTGGTGCCCCTGCTCGAGCAGGGCTTCGGCGGCGCCGCGGCCGAGGCCGTCGGTCGAGCCGGTGACGAGGATGTGTGCCATGCCCCCGATCCTGGCCCCGCCGGCCTGTGACCGACCGCACCGCCCCCCTAGCGTGGAGGGCATGACCTCCTCGCCCGCGACTCCCGCCCGACCCGAGCGCCCCGCCGCCCCCGACCGCCCCGCCGACCCCTCCCAACCCGGCGTCGACGTCCTTGACCACCGCGGGCGCACCGGCCTCGACCAGGTGGGCCGCGACCTGGCGCGCAACCCGGACGTCGTCGTCCGCGACGTCGAGCTCACGAGCACCGGCTGGCACGTGCTGCGGCGCACGACCTTCGACCTGCGGGGCCGCGACGGGCGCTGGACGACCCAGCAGCGCGAGACGTACGACCGCGGCGACGGCGCGACGATCCTGCTCTACGACGCCGAGCGCGGCACGGTGCTGCTGACGCGGCAGTTCCGCTTCCCCGCCTACGTCAACGGGCACCCCGACGGCATGCTCGTCGAGACGGGCGGCGGCCTGCTCGACCCCGACGACGCCGGCGACGCGACGGCGGCGATCCGTCGCGAGGCCGAGGAGGAGCTCGGCGTCCGCGTCGGCGAGGTCACCCCGGTCTTCGCCGTCTACATGAGCCCCGGATCGGTGACCGAGCGGGTGCACTTCTTCGCCGCGCCGTACACGGTCGACGACCGCGTCGGCCCGGGCGGCGGCCTCGAGGAGGAGGGCGAGGACATCGAGGTGCTCGAGGTCGACCACGAGGAGGCGCGCCGGATGATCCGTGACGGTCGCGTCGTCGACGGCAAGACGATCATGCTGCTGCAGTGGGCGGCTCTCGACGGCCCGTTCGCGCCGCGCGGCCCCGAGCGCGACACGCCCGCTGGGTAGGATCGCGCCGTGCCCACCTCCCTCTACGAGCAGATCGCCGACGACCTGCGCCGACGGATCCTCGCCGGAGAGCTCTCGGTGGGCGACGACGTGCCGAGCGAGGGCGAGCTCGCCGAGCAGTGGCGCACCTCGCGGGGCCCCATCCGCAACGCCCTCGCCGCCCTCCGGTCGGAGGGCCTCGTCGAGACGCGGCGCGGCCGGCCCGCCCGCGTCGTGGCGCGGAAGGCGCACCACCCGGTCGACGTGTCGATCCCGTTCACGAAGTGGGTGCACGACGTCGGCGGGGAGCCCGGTGCCCGCACGCAGGAGGTCTCGCTGCGACGGGCCGGCGAGGAGAAGGCGCGGTCGCTCGGCATCGAGCCCGGCGACCTCGTGGTCGACGTCGTGCGGCTGCGCCTCGTCGACGGGCGCCCGACGATGCTCGAGCGGCTCACCTTCATCGAGGAGGTCGGCCGCGTGCTCTTCGACGTCGACCTCGACACCGTGTCGATCACCGAGTACCTCGACTCGCGCGGCTTCGGCTACGCCGACGTCGACCACGAGATCGACGCCGTCGCCGCCGACGACCTCGACGCCGAGCTGCTCGACGTCGAGCCCGGCACCCCGATCCTGCGCCTGCACCGCGTGACGCGCGGGGCCGACGGGCGCACCTTCGAGGCCTCCGACGACCGCTACCGCAGCGACATCGTGCGGTTCACGGTCGCCGCGTCGGGGCGGGCCCGCGAGGGCGGGCACTTCATCCGGGCGCTCGGCGCCTGAGCCGCCGCGCCGACCGTCCACGCCCCGCAGCTGACGAGCGCGGGAGGCGCGGAGGCTCAGCGGGTGCAGCGCGGGAGGCGCGGGAGGCGCGGTCCAGGATCGCTGATCCACTCCGGAGTGGATCAGCGGTGACAGCGTGCACTTCCCCGCCGGTCGACGTCCGGTCCGCCGCCCGTCGGTAGGCTCGCGCCGTGCCAGACGCCCCCAGCCCTCGCCCCCGCCTCCCCCGCACCCCCCGCCGCCCCGACGTGACCGCCCTCGAGCTGGTCGGCGGCCCCGAGCGCGTCACCGTCACGCTGCACGAGCCCGACGAGGCCTGGGCGGCGACCTACCTCGAGCACCGGGAGCGCATCCTCGACGCGGTCCGCGCCTCCCCGGCTGCCGGCTCTGACGACGGCGACGGCGACGAGAACGCAGGCCACGAGAACAGCGGCACCGCTCCGTCCGTCGACGTCGAGCACATCGGCTCGACCTCGGTGCCCGGGCTCGCGGCGAAGCCGATCGTCGACGTCGTCGTCGCGGTCGACGACATCACCGCCGAGGAGGACCACGTCGACCGCCTGATCGCCGCCGGCTACGAGCTGCGCGTCCGCGAGCCCGGGCACCGGCTGGTGCGCACGCCCGAGCGCGACGTGCACGTGCACCTCTACGAGCGCGGCCACCCCGCGATCGACGACTACCTGCTGCTGCGTGACCGGCTCCGATCCGACGACGCCGACCGCGCCCTCTACGAGAGCACGAAGCGCGAGCTGCTCGACCGTGACTGGAGCGACATGAACGACTACGCCGACGCCAAGACCGCCGTCGTCGAGGCCATCAAGGCGCGAGCGCGAGAAGCGAGAGAGGCGGAGGAGGCGCGGGCCGGGTCGTCTGCACCGGCCCCGCACCCCGGGGGCGCCGGGTAGCTCGTACCCCACCACGGGGCAACCCCGGGCGCGACGTGACCCGACGCGCCTACCGTCGACGTCACCCGCACCGCACGACCGCCACCCGAGAGGCACCCGCATGGCTCTGCACGACCCGAACGTCGCCCTGACCGCTCCGATCCGTCCTGAGACGCGCCTCCCGCTGCCCGCGACCGAGAAGGTCGACATGGCGCCGCTGCTCGCCGAGCGCGACTGACCCGTGCCCCGCTGACGCACCGCCGAGCTGACCCGCCGGCCGACGCGGAGAGCCCGGGAGGCGCGGCTCAGCGCAGTCGGTGCCCCTCGGCGTCGAGGTGGTCGCGCCACGAGCGCGTGGCCGTCCAGCCCAGCAGGCGCCGGGCCTTCTCGGTCGAGATGCCGGAGGCGTCGACGCAGTCGATCGCCCGCAGCTCGGAGCGGCGGACGGCCGCGTCCATCAGCTGCTCGCCGAAGGGGCCGACGGTGTCGCCACCGGCGGTCAAGCCGACCAGCGCGACGCTACGCCGCCGCGGGGGCGGTGGGTGCGCGATGATCGTCGGCGTGACCCCTGATGCGCTGCTGACCACGGCCCGGCTGTCCCTCCGCCTGCACCGGGAGGGCGACCTGGAGCGCCTCATGGCCGTCTACTCGCGGCCGGACGTCGCGCGCTTCCTCCTCGAGGAGCCGTGGACGCCCGAGTCGGGCGCCGCACACCTCGAACGTCGCCTCGCGCGCACGGGCCTCGACGAGCCGGACGGTGCCCTCGCGCTGGTCGTCGAGCGGGAGGGGACCGTGATCGGGTCGGTGTCGGTCTGGCGGACCGAGCAGGAGCGACGCACCGTCGAGCTGGGCTGGACCTTCGACCCCGCCCACGGTGGGCTCGGCTACGCGACGGAGGCCGTCACCGCCACCCTGCAGCTCGCGTTCGAGCGGCACGGCGCCCACCGGGCCGTCGCGCAGATGGACGCCCGGAACGACGCCTCCGCGCGTCTCGCGCAGCGGCTCGGCATGCGTCAGGAGGCGCACTTCCGCCGCGACTTCTGGAGCAAGGGCGAGTGGACCGACACCCTGGTCTTCGCGATGCTCGCGAGCGACCGGGCGGCGTCGTAGGCCCGTCGGGCGCAGCGCACGACGCGACGTCGCGGCCTGGTGCGCGACCGGCCGAGGCCGCCCGCTAGCCCTCCGTGCGGGCCGGCCGCCCGAGGTGCGCGGCGAGCACGTCGCGCACGGTGGTCCACTCGTGGGCCCCGAAGCGGTCGTTGTCGACGTGCCGCAGCTGCGCCTGGCCGCTGAACATGTTGACGAAGTACTGCATGCCCTGCCACGCGGGGAAGGCCTCGTCCGGGTCCTTCGAGAGGCGCCGGCCGACCTTGCTCATCGCCGACAGGGTCGCCGTGGTGCCGGCCCACTGCAGGCCGAAGGGCTCGCCGGTCAGCTCGGTCATCGTGCTCGCGATCTCGCGGGCGGTCATGCGCGACCCCGCGACCTCGACCACCCGCGGGGCGTCGGGCTCGAGGGCCACGAGGGCGGCGACGCGGGCGACGTCGTCCTTCGTGGTGAAGTCGAGCACCTGGTCGGGGCTCGACCAGTAGAGGACCTTGTGGCGCCCGAAGAGGATGAGCGGTGCGTCACCGGTGAGCAGCTCGGTGAACATGCCGTTCAGCACCGACGTCGCCCGCACGGGCGCCGCGTCGACGTCGGCGGCGAACTCGCGGCGGAGCTCGAAGTTGCGGTTGCTGCCCACGTCGATCGAGCGGTAGTCGGCCGACCAGTCCGACGGCAGGAAGCGGGGCACGCCCGCCGCCACGGTCGCGGCGAGCAGGGCACGCTGCGCGTCGACGATCACCGACCGGGTGCCGCTCACCGCCGAGACGACGACGTCGACGCCGCGGGCCGCCTCGGTGAGGGCGGCGTGGTCGCCGTACGCCGCGACGACGACGTCGACCCGGTCGTCGGCGTCGAGGGCCGCAGCGCCCTTGCTGCCCGGGCGGGTCAGCACCCGCACGCGGGCGTCGTGCGTCAGGAGTTCACGGAGGATGCGCTGGCCGAGATCGCCGGTGGCGCCGGCGAGGAGGACGGTGGTGGTCATGGCCTCGAGTCTCTCCCTGTTGCGGCCCGGCCGCGCACTCGCCGCGGCCGGTCAGGGGCGGTGAGGGGGAGGTCCTGTCCGGAGCCTGTCGGTGGCGGCGGTCGCGGCCGCGACCATCCGCTCGAGGAAGACGGTCGACGTGGCGAGGTCCGGGAGGTCCGTCTCGTGGAGGGCTCCGGCGATCTCCGTGACCGACGCCTCCGTGAAGGCCCGCGCCCGCTCCTGCGCCGCGGGCGTCGGGCGGAGCGTGACGCGTCGACGGTCGGCGTGCTCGCGGCTGCGCTCGATCAGGCCGGCGGCCTCGAGCCTGTTGACGAGCACGGTCACCGACCCCGACGTCATCCCGATGCGCTGACCGAGGCGGGCCGGCGACAGCGGGTCACCGTCGGACGCGGCCCACAGCACCTGCCCGAGCGCCTGCGCATCCGTCGTCGGCAGGTCCATCCAGGTCGCCATGTGCTGGTTCAGCTCGGCGAAGGCCACGGCCCAGCCGCGCAGCGCCTCCATCACCTCGATCTCGGGAGCCCGCCAGGCGCCCTCGGACACGTCTGTCATCATTCTCCTTCACTGTGCAGTAGCTTTACTGTAAAGCTCATCCGGACCGAGGAGAACCATGAAGAACCGCACTGCCGTCATCTCAGGAGCCAGCATCGCAGGCTTGTCCGCGGCGTGGTGGCTGCGACGGACGGGGTGGAGCATCACCGTGATCGAGCGGGCCCCCGCCTTCCGCGACGGCGGCCAGAACGTCGACGTCCGAGGAGCGGCCCGTGACGTCCTCCGGGAGATGCACCTGTTCGACGCCGTGGCGGCACGGAACACCACGGAGACCGGCACCGTCCTCGTCGACGCCCGCGGCGTCGTCACCGCCGAGCTGCCCTCCGACGGGAGCGGCGGCGCGACCGCCGAGCTCGAGATCCTCCGCGGCGACCTCGCGCGCACCCTCCTCGACCACCTCCCCGACGACGTCGAGTTCGTCTACGGCGACACGATCGCCCGCGTCGACGACGAGGTCGACGGCGTCACGATCACCACCGCGGGCGGCCGGCGCCTCGACGCCGACCTGCTCGTGGTGGCGGAAGGGGTCCGGTCGAGGACCAGGGCCCTGGTCTTCGACGAGAGCGAGGTCGAGGAGCGGGACCTCGGGGTGACGATGGTGTTCGGCACCATCCCGCGTCTCGACCGCGACGACGACCGGTGGCGGTGGCACACCGCCGTCCGAGGCCGCCAGATCCACCTCCGCCCCGACCCGTACGGCACCATCCGGGCGATCCTCGCGTACTCGCCGGGCGACGACGTCCTCGGCACGACCCGCGACGAGACGCTGGAGCTCGTGCGGGCGCGCTACGCCGACGCCGGGTGGGAGGCCCCGCGGATCCTGGACGCCCTCGCGACGTCGCCCGACGTCTACGTCGACCAGCTCCAGCAGGTCCGCATGACGACCTGGCACCGAGGGCACGCGGTGATGGCCGGCGACGCAGCGTGGTGCGTCACGCCCATGGGAGGAGGGGGCGCCTCCCTCGCCCTCCTCGCCGGGCGCGTCCTCGCCGCCGAGCTCGCGAGCACCGACGACCACGACGCGGCCCTCGCCGCCTACGACGCCTGGATGCGCCCGCTCGTCGACGACGTCCAGGACCTGCCCCGCGGTCTCACGGCGTTCGCGTACCCCCAGACTCGCGCCGGACTCGCCCTCCGCAGGGTCGTCGACAGGGTGATGACGTCGCGAGCGTTCCGGCCCCTGACGGCGAAGCTCACCGCGGTCGCCGAGACCGACCGCAGCCTGCCGCCCCTCACCGTGCGCTGACCGGGTCGGAGATCGCCGAGGGCCGCGATCGAGAGAACGGCGGCGTCACTTGCTGTCGACGTGCCCGATCGGGTCGGCGGCTCGGCGGAGAGCGTCCCGGGCCGCGGGCCAGGCGCCCCCGTCGACGCGGAGGGCCGTACGGAGGTAGGCGGTGCTCAGGCGCTGGACGACGGCGACCCGCTCCGGGTCCTCGTCGGTCGTCTCGGCGACCTCGTAGCCGACGATCCCACCCAGGGAGTGCTCCGCGCCGTGCAGGGTGAGGAGGTCGGTGGCGCCGGGGCTGTGCGTGTAGGCGTCGGTGAACCAGTCCGGTCCGCGGCTGGACATCCTCGACTGGTCGTGGTCGCCGGCGACGACGAGCGTCGGGGTGGCGAGCTCGCCGAACGACGGGCGCATGAAGGGGAAGTTCGCCTGCGCGAAGGGGTGCAGGTCGTCACCGCCGAGGCCGGTGGCGGCGAGGAGGACGCCCGCGGTGACGCGGCCGTCGGACAGGTCGTCTCCGACGCGGCCCTCCTCGTCGACGATGCGTGCACCGAGGAGCGCCTGCGCCGTCTGGCCGCCCCAGGAGTGACCCGTCGCGGCGATGCGGTCACGGTCGACCCGGCCGGCGAGACCGGGGACGGCCGCCTCGACGGTGTCGAGCTGGTCGAGCACGCGGGTGAGGTCGGCGATGCGCTCGGTCCAGATCGAGGGGAAGACCGGGTGGTCGAACCCGAACCCGTTCCGCCTCGAGTCGAGGTGCGTGGGCTGGACGACGACGAAGCCGCGCGAGGCCCAGAACGCCGTCAGGGGCGCGTACCCGTCGAGGTTCCAGCCGTTGCCGTGCGAGAACACGACGACCGGCAGGTCGCCTCCCGTGGCGGGTGCCGACACGCGGACCTCGAGCGGGACGGCCCGCCCCGGGGCCGACAGGGTCACCGGCGCGACGGAGACGACCGGGTCGCCGGCGCCGACGACGTCGTCCAGTGCGGTGACGAGTGATGAGGGCATGGAGGGTTCCTTCCGCGAGGGGTCGGGCTCTGCGATACTGCTTATCGGAGCGCCGCTCCGCAACGTTACGGAACGTTGTTCCGTTAAGCAAGCACCGGTTCGACCCGATCGAGGAGGCACCATGCCCGACACGCAGGGAGGCTACGCCCCAGCCGCGCCGTCGAGGCCGGTGGGCCGCCCCCGCCGCAGCCAGCAGGCTCTCCTGGACGCGGCGGCGGAGGTGTTCGTGGAGTCCGGCGTCGACGCCCCCGTGCGCGAGATCGCGGCGAAGGCGGGCGTGGGTGTCGGCACCGTCTACCGGCACTTCCCGACGCGGCCTGAGCTGGTCGTCGCCGTCTACCGCCACCAGGTCGAGGCCTGTGCCGAGGCCGGGCCGCGACTCCTCGCCGAGAGCGCGACCCCGGAGGGAGCCCTCCGCACGTGGGTGGCGCTGTTCGTGGACTTCCTCGTGACGAAGCACGGCCTCGCCACCGCCCTCCACGGTGACGCCGCCGGCTCGGACGCACTCCACGCGTACTTCGTGGGCCGCCTCGTGCCGGTCTGCGGGTCGCTCCTCACCGCGGCCCGGGCCGATCTCGGCCCCTCGGGCGAGGAGGCGGCCCTGGACGGGTACAGCCTCCTGAAGGGCGTCGGCAACCTCTGCATCGGCGCCGCGAGCGACCCGGGCTACGACGCCGAGCGGCTGGTGCAGGCCCTCGTCTCCGGCGCGCTCGCCCCCGGCCGGTCGCCGGGCACGAGCCCGGGGTAGTTCGTCCCCGACCGGACGACCGCCGCGGCGGCAGCGCTCCCGGGCTTTCGTCCGGGCGGCGATCCGTGTACGGTGTCGTCCACTGAGGTAAAAGGCGCCGCGCTCTGCGACGCACCCGCACGCGGCATCGAACGAGTCGCCACTTCTTCCCAGAAGGAGTGCACCCTCGTGCTGCCCAGTCCCTCTCTCACCCGCGGTCGGCTGCGTGCCGGCGACGCGCCTCCCCAGCTCGCCGACGCGGGGATCGCCCTGGCAGGCCTCTCCGCGGTGTTCCTGTTCGAGATGCTCGACACCTCGGTGCTGAACGTCGCCCTGCCCACGATCGGTCGCGAGCTGGGCTCGTCGACGACGGGGCTGCAGTGGGTGTCCGGCGCCTACGCGGTCGCCTTCGGCGGGCTCATGCTGCTCTTCGGCGCCGTCGCCGACCGCGTGGGGCGCCGCCGCGTCATGCTCGCGGGCCTCGTGCTGCTGGCCGTGGCGAGCCTCGCCACCGCGGCGGTCACGACCACCGAGCAGCTCATCGCCGTCCGCGTGCTGACGGGCGTCGCCGCGGCGATGACCACCCCCGGGTCGATGGCGCTGGCGTTCCGGCTGTTCGACGACGAGGGCCTGCGCGTCCGGGCCCTCACGGTCATCTCGACCGCGGGGCTCGTCGGCCTGGCCGTCGGCCCGACCGTCGGCGGGTTCGTGCTCGCCGTCGCCCCGTGGCAGGTGCTGCTGCTGGCCGACGTGCCGATCGCGGTGCTGGCGTTCGTCGGCGTCCTCGTCGGCGTCGCCCGCGACGACGCCGCGGGGCTGCGGGGCGACCCGGTCGACGTGGGCGGAGCGCTGCTCGGCACCGCGACCGTGGCGGGGCTGCTCGTGACGCCGACCGTCCTCGTCGGGCCGGCCACCGCCTCCTCGTGGGGGTGGGCCGCCGTCGCCCTCACCGTCGCCTGCGGCGCCGGGTTCGTCGTGCGCCTGCGGACGGCGCAGCACCCGGTGGTCGACCTGCACCTGCTCGCCCGCCCCCTGGTGTCGAGCGGCCTGGCGTTCAAGGCCGCGTCGGGCCTGGCCGTGGCCGGGCTGTCGTACCTCGTGACGCTGCAGCTGCAGTTCGCCTGGGGCTGGCCGCCGGCCCTCGCCGCCGTGGGCACGCTGCCGCAGGTCGTCGTGCTCCTGGCCGGGGGCCGCCTCGTGGGGCCGTTCGTGCAGCGGGTCGGCCTGGGCCGGGCGGCGTGGGTCAGCGCGGCCGCGGTCGTGTCGGGCCTCGCGGTGTTCGGCGCCCTGAGCCGCCACGGGTACGTCTGGGTGCTCGTCGCCCTCGTGCTCGTCGCCGCCGGCATGCGCGTCGTCGGCGTCGTCGCGGGAGCCTCGGTGCTCACGGGCCTCCCGGCCGACCGCACCTCGGTCGGTGCGGCCCTCGTCGACACGTCGAGCGAGCTCGCGGGGGGAGCCGCGGTCGCCGCCGCGGGCACGATCGTCGCGGCCTTCGTCACCGGCAGCATCACGACCACGCCGTGGACGGCCCCGCGGCTCGCGGGCTTCGAGGACGCCCTCACCGTCGCCGGGCTCGGCCTCGCCGCCGTCGCCGCCGCGCTCGTCGTGGTCGGGATGCTCCGAGCACGAGCCGCCGACCCGGCCCCCGATGTCACCACTCCCGCCCCCTCGACCACCCTCACCGCTTCGACCACCATCACCGTCTCGACCCAGGAGTCTTCCCGTGCCTGACACCACCGCCCTGCCCCGCCCCCCGTTCGACCCCGAGTTCGTGCCCTTCCTGGAGGCGATGGACGCCCGCGGCCGCTTCCGCCTCGAGACCGCGATGCTGCCGCAGATGCGCCAGCTGGACACGACGGAGGCGCAGCTCGACGAAGGACTGCGCGCCCGCGGCCTCGAGAGGCGCAGCATCACCGTCCCCGGGCACCTCGGCGACCCGATCACGCTCGCGGTCGTCCAGCGCATCGGCCGCACCGGGACGGCGGCCTGCGCCTACGCGATCCACGGCGGCGGCATGATGTTCGGCCACCACCTCGGCAACCTCGACGCGTACGACGACTGGCTGCTCGTGCACGACGTCGTCCTGGTCAGCCCCGACTACCGTCTCGCCCCCGAGCACCCCGACCCGTACCCGGTCGAGGACTGCTGGGCCGGCCTGACCTGGGTCACGGAGCACGCCGACGAGCTCGGCGTCGACCCCGAGCGGATCGTGCTCGTCGGCCAGAGCGCCGGCGCCGGGCTCGCGGCGGGCACGGCGCTCCTCGCCCGGGACCGGCAGGGGCCGGCCCTCATCGGGCAGGTGCTCGTCAGCCCCATGCTCGACGACCGTGACGCGACGCTCTCCGCGCGGCAGTTCGACGGGGTGGGCGTCGCCGACCGCGAGATGACCCGCTTCGGCTGGGACGCGTACCTCGGCGACCGTCGCGGCGGCGACGACGTGTCGATCTACGCGGCCCCCGGCCGGGCGACCGACCTGACCTGCCTGCCGCCGGCCTACGTCGACTGCGGCAGCACCGAGGTGTTCCGTGACGAGACCGTCGCCTACGCGAGCGCGCTCTGGGCGGCGGGCGTGCAGGCGGAGCTGCACGTGTGGCCGGGGGCGTTCCACGGGTCGACGAGCATGGTGCCGGGGGCGACGCTGTCGCGGCGGGCCGTCACCGCCCTGCGGGACTGGACCGGGCGCCTCCTCGGCTCCACTCCATGACGGCTAGTCGGTGGTCGGCGCGTTGAACAGGTTGACGACGTTGCCGTCGGGGTCACGGACCAGTGCGGAGCGGTTGCCCCAGGGCATCGTGGTCGGCTCGAGGACGACGTCCTCGTCGCGGAGCGCGAGCGTGCGCACGAGCTCGGCGAACTCGTGGTCGACGTCGGCGACCTCGAACTCGATGACCACGGAGCGGTTCGTCGCGGGGGCGAGGGCGCCGCCGATCATCGCGACGGTCGCGGTGCTGGCGATCGCGAGGGTCGCGCCGGGGCCGCTGAACTGCGCGAAGACCGGGGCGGGGCGCTCGGCCTGCCGGCCGGTGACCTGCTCGTAGAACGCGACGAGGCCTTCGAGGTCGCCGGTGACGATGCGGACGGATGCGAACGACATGGGGCTCCTTCAGGGGCGCTGGTGAGGCTGGAGCACCAGCGTCGCTGGTCGTCGCGACAACGTCCTGTCGGTGTTCGCCGAAGACGTCGCCGATCAGTCGTCGACGACGGACCGGAGTCGCCCGTACGGGATCGCGAGGTCCTCGGCGCGGAGCACGCGCCGCGGGGGCCGTTCGTCGGTGACCCTGACCGCGAGCATCCGGTCGGCGCGGAACGCCCGGACGCCCTGTCGGAGGCGGCACCACGCGATCAGGTACCACTGGCCTCCGTTCTCGATCGACCCCAGCGGCTCGACGTCCCGCACGGACTCCGCGCCGCCGGCGTCCTGGTAGCGCAGCTGCACGACGCGGTCCGCCCGCAGGGCCTCGGCGAAGTCGACCGGGGCGGGTACGCGAGCGGTGCGCTCGTCGCCCTCCGCGCCTCCCTCGCCCTCGTCGCTCTCGTCGCTCTCGTCGCTCTCGAGGAAGTGCACGCGGGAGGCGAAGGCGCTGGCGCGGGCGGCGTCCCGCTCGGGCATGACCGCGAGCAGCTTCCGGGCGGCGGTCTGGGCTGGCTGCCGGAACGGGCTGCGGCGGAGCCCGCCGAGCCCGATCAGCACCGCGAGGGCCTCGTCCAGCGTGAACCCCGCCGGGCCGAGCGTCGCCGACGCGTCGATGACGTACCCGCCGGCCCGGCCGGGCTCCGCCCAGATCGGCAGCCCCGACTCCTGCAGCGCCGCGAGATCCCGCTCGATGGTCCGCGTCGACACCTCGAAGCGCTCGGCGAGGCGGCGTGCGCTCCGCGGACGCGGTGACGCAGCTCGCAGCTCCTCCACGAGACCGTAGAGACGATCGGTCCGGTTCACCGACCCATCATGCCCTGGGGCGAGGTCGGCTCTTCCGGTCGGGGCCATCCCCACTCCGGCAGCAGATCGCGGAGCGGCGCGGCCCTGCCGTGGCCGAGCACGATGGTCGCTCCGAGGTTGGAGTCGTCGATCTGCCTGATGAACTCGCGGCAGCGACCGCACGGCGGGAGGACGGTCACGCGGTCGTCGTCGTCCAGCCACACCGCCACGATGCGTGCGATCTCGTACTCGCCGCTGGTGACCATGGAGGCGATGGCAGCGTGCTCGGCGCAGAAACCGGTCCCGGAACCGGTGTCGATGCAGACACCCGTGTGGATCGCGCCGGTGGTCGTCTCGAGAGCAGCGCCGACGTCACCGAAGAGACGATCGCCCACGCGGTGCGGGTTGACGGCAGCTCGGGCGACCTCGATGAGATCGGCGTGTTCGCTCATCGGCCAAGGATAGGCAGAGGTGCGCTCACCGTCGTCCGCGGACGCAGTTCGCCGTGGAACGCCGGGGGGGCCATCGGGCCCGGGGCCGATCACCTGTTCACCGGCCAGCGGCGACCATCGGCACGTGTGACGCCGGTGACCAGTTCCGTCAGCGCGGAGACGACCGGAGCCCCGGACCGATCGGCCCGGGGCTCCGGCTGTGACGACGGCGTCCGCGTCAGTAGGTGACGGTGAGGGTGTTGGTCACCGACACGAGCGTGACCACCGCGGCGCTGATGAAGCCGCCGACGTACGGGTTCCCCGTCACGCGGTAGAGCTTGCGCGACAGGACGGCCGTGGCCGCGAGGATGACGATGACCGGGAACAGCCAGATGCTGTAGATGCCGCCGAAACCGGGGATCGTCTCGCCCGTGATGAAGAACGTCGTGTACTGAGCCACGACCAGCACGATCGGTGCCGACGCGTTCACGAGTGCCAGCACCGCCGTGTTGACCCACTCCCGACCTCGGAACGTGAACCGGTTGAAGACGTTGACCGCCACCGAGTTCGCGACGAAGTACACCAGGAAGAAGGGCAGGTAGAGCAGAGCCACCCACAGCTTGTCGGGCTCGAAGTCCTTCACCGCGACCACCCAGAAGCGATAGTCGGTGTGCAGCAGCCAGTCGGACAGGAAGACCAGCCCGAACGCCGCAGCGACGGTGACCGCGGCGAGGCCGACGCTCTTCAGGAGCTTCTTCCCGCCGGGGAGCAGCCCGAGCTCGCGCACCTCCACACCGTTCTTCCGGCCGAAGAGCAGGTACGAGATCACCATGATCACGATCGCCGCGACACCGTTGACTGCTGCCCAGAACGCGATGAAGAAGGTGGCGCCCTGCGTGAACGGGGTGGGTGCGGCGTTGAACGCGATGCTGTTGATCCACGGCGCCTGGCTGAGGGCTACGTAGCTGACGCCCGAGACGACGGCGGAGACGATCATGCCGCCCCAGAACCATCCGAGGCCCCTGCGGGTGTTGGCGGCGACCGGCACGGCGTCGGTGCGCAGCTCCGCGAACGCCCGCGTGGTGAGCAGTGCTCGCGCGAACGCGAGCAGGAAGATCATGAACCCGATCAGGCCGAGAGCCGTGAAGGCCTCCTTGACCTGCCAGATCTGCGAGCCGGAGTCGATGGGCTCGGGAGCGCCGAACGACGCCTCCCAGAACTCGAGCTGGTCGGACACCGTCTGCTTCGAGATCGTGCCCCACGGGTGGGTCTGCGCGGGGGTGTAGACCACGCGGAGGGAGTCGTCGTCGTAGAGGGTGTTCGCCTCCCGAACTTCGCCGCCGTCGGCGGGGTCGACCCCGTGGTTGAGGAACGACTGGGCGTTGGGCGTGCCGATGTAGTCGCGAGGCGCCGTCAGGGCGACACCGTCTGCGTCGTAGCTGCGGAAGAAGAACTCGTCGTACTGGTCGGCGACGAGGCCGGTGTCGCGGTCGCCGTAGATGTTCGTGTACGCGCCGTCCGCGTCGACGTAGACGGGGTCGTTGTCGACGAGGAAGACGGCGTCGATCAGCTGCTCGTCGGCTTCGTTGTCGAGGGCGACCGAGAAGTTTGCCGCGCGTGCACCGTTGGAGTGGCCCGAGACGCCGATCTTGTCGGGGTCGACGTAGGGCAGGTCGGCGACGAGCTTCACGGCGTCGTACATGCCGGTGCCGCCGAGCTCGAGGTTCGTCGCGGGCAGGTAGTCGGAGTCGCCGTGACCGTACATGTCGATCGACACCACGACGTAGCCGCGTCGGGCGAGTTCGACGTAGTTGGCGTCCTGCATCTCCTTGTTGTTCCACCAGCCGTGGGAGACGACGATGGCCGGCGCCTGGTCGTCGGCGGAGACCCCGTTCGGCTTGTACAGCAGGGCGCTCATCGACTGGCCGGACGCCGTCTCCCAGTTCATGTCCTTGACGGACACGGCGTAGCCGGACGTCTGCACCGCAGACGACACGATCGACGACATCGCCATCAGTACGAGCGACAAAGCTAGCCAGAAGCCATTGCCCCTGATCAGTGTCGGTTTCATCTTCACTCCTTCGTGAGATCGCAAGCCCAGTTACCGCGGTCGATCTAAGAGCGTAAGCACAGCGATAGCGCCGTACTGCAGTCAGTGCACGTATGCACACATGTGCAGAGGTAGGCGTTAATGTCGCCGACGGAATGCGGTAGCAGCGCGCAAATGTGCACGGTCCTCAACTAGGCCGGACTAGGCACACCCGCATGGTCCCGATCACGAGGAGCGGCCTCTACAGTCACGGCATGGCGAAGCAAAACGAGGCGTACGTGCTGGGGCTGTGTGACGAGGTGCTCGGAATCGCGGGCCTTCGGCAGCACAGGTTCGAGTGGCTCGAAGGAGACCTGTCGCCTAATACGGGGCGACGGATGACCCTTCCCGTCGATGCGTACTGGCCCGACCGCGCGCTCGTGGTGGAGTTCCACGAAAAGCAGCACACCGAACAGGTGCGGCACTTCGATAAGCCAGACGTCATGACCGTCTCGGGTATGCACCGGGGCATGCAGCGGAAGCGTTACGACGACCGTCGTCGCGAGCTAATTCCAGCACACGGAATTAGGCTCGTAATTATCCCGATGAGCGACTTCGAGGTGCGCCGATCGAACATTGTGCAGCGTCACGACGAGAACCTCGCCGTGGTGCGGTCTGCCCTGCAGAAGGGCAGCGGCTAGCACGCCGTAAGGCTGTTCGGTAGCCGATAGGTGATCGGGTACGATCGCGTGGAACGATGAGGGCGTGACGAAGAGTGACCAGCTCAGTGTGTCTCCCGAAGACAGTGCCGACTCCCGACTTCTGGCCGCCGGCATCTGGGCTTGCGCCACAGCTCTCCGCGACGCCCTGCCGATAGTCGCCCCTGCCCGGGAGAAGCTGGCAGGCATTGAGGGGGCACTGCAAAACCCAGGTGCGCAACTGATCGTGGCTCGAAGCGCATCGGCACCACTCGGGTTTGCTGTCCTGGTCCCGCGAGAGGTCACCACGGAAGTGCTCTATCTGGCCGTCGATCCTGCAGGCTGGGGGCAAGGTGTTGCCACTGCTCTGCTCGATCACATTCGGGAACACGCAGCGCCGTCGAGCGCCGATCTCGAGTTGTGGGTAATCGCTGATAACGCTCGGGCCGTGCGAACGTACGAGCGCGCAGGCTGGATCGCAACCCAAGATGTCAAGGTCCGCAACGACTCAGGCCGTTCGGAACGGCGCTACCGGCTGTCCCGATAGACGATCGGTCACCGACCTCCGGCGAAGGCTAGCCACTCCCCCGCAGTTATGGGGCGTTGGCCGTCTCGATAGGTCAGTCCGAAACTGATATCGGTGAACGATCCCCTATCGGACAACCAGAAACGATCGTTTAGGGGCTGCGATGAACGATTTGCGGCTACCGTACGAGAACAGCCCAGACCCCGCTGTCGATGGTGGGGTTCCTGGGTGCACCCGGGCGCCCTGCCGGGATCAGCATTCAGTGGGGCGCCCGGGTACTCCCAAGCTTTTTTGCATGAGGGGTCACGCCTCTACTTCGAGTCCATCAGGCGTGCCGCGTTGACTATCACTTCTAGAGTTCTCGACTCTCGGAAGGGCAAAGAGACAGTCTCCCCATGTGCGAGACGGCGAGACGCTAGCTCGCAGCGATGACTGCTGCTCGGTCCTCGTAGGTCCGGCGGCGAAGGGCTGCGGAACCGATCGCGGGAGTGTTGTACTCCTGGTCCATCCGGCCGACGCCCGTGCCGGCAGGAACGACCTCGTCGATGCGGTCCATGAGCTCGTCGGAGAGGTTGACGGAGGCGGCGGCGAGGAGGTCGTCGAGCTGCTCCATTGTGCGGGGGCCGATCAGCGCCGCGGTGACTCCAGGGTGAGCGATCACGAATGCGAGCGCCAGATGGGTCAGGGACATTCCTGCCTCGTCCGCGAGGGGGACGAACTGCTCCACAGCGTCGATTCGGCGCTCGTCTCGGAGGGCTGTGAACATGCGTGTGCGGCGCAGGTCGCTCTCTTGACCGCGACGAACACGTCCGGTGAGCATCCCGCTGGCCAAGGGGCTCCAGATCAAGGTGCCCATGCCGTAGCGCTGTGCGACCGGCAGCACCTCACGCTCGACGGTGCGATCGAGCAGTGAGTAGTGCAGCTGCTCGGTCCGAAAGCGCTCGAGCCCACGGCGCTCCGCGATCCACTGCGCCTCCACGATCTCAGAAGCTGGCATGTCGGACGAGCCGATCGCGCGGACCTTTCCACTTCGGACCAGATCGGTGAGGGCCGAGAGCGTCTCGTCGACATCAGTCTCGGGGTCAGGCCGGTGCATCTGGTAGAGGTCGAGGTGGTCAGTCTGCAAACGGCGCAGCGAGTTCTCGACGGCGGTGATGATCCAGCGACGCGAGCCGCCCTGGTGATTGATCTCCTCGCTGGTCGGGCGGGAGAACTTCGACGCAAGTACGACATCGTCTCGTCTGCCCTTAAGGGCTCGGCCGACCATTTCTTCGGAGTCGCCGTAGGCGTCGGCGGTATCGACGAAGTTGATGCCGGCCTCGAGCGCTCGGCCCATCATCCGGTTCACCTCGCCCTGGTCTCCGTTCCCGAACGAACTGAACATCATCGTGCCGAGGGCGAAGGGTGAGACCTTGATGCCGGTTCGGCCGAGTGGGCGGTAGTGCATGATTCCTCCGATTGATCGTTCACGCCGCCAGCCGGTACGCTGGACCTAAGCGGAACACTCGTCCACAACTATACGGAACACCGTTCCACTTGTCACGTGAGGAAACAGAATGGCTGAAGCGTCAGAGGCGATCCCGGCCCCGAGGCGCAAACGAGCCGATGCTGTTCGCAATACTGAGGCAGTGCTCGAGGCCGCCAAGGCGGCTTTCTCCGAGACAGGAGTGGACGCCTCGATGCGCGACATCGCTGCTCGGGCAGGGGTGGGCGTGGGCACCATCTACCGGCACTATCCGCAGCGTTCCGACCTGATCATCGCGGTCTTCCGACGAGAACTCGACGCGACGGCGGCGGAAGCCGACCGGTTGGCAGCCGAGCATGCACCCCCGACCGCGCTGCGACTGTGGGCGCAGGCCCTCGGTCGCTTCGTTGCAACCAAACACGGATTCGTCGGAGCACTCCATTCCGGCGACCCCGCGTACAACCCGCTGCCGGGGCAGTTCATCGGCGTGCTTGCACCGAAGGTCCAAAACATCTTGGACGCAGGTGCTGCCGCCGGGACCATTCGCCACGACATCCACGCGGAAGACCTCATCCACGCCCTCACCCGGCTCGCCGACAGCCACCCCGGCGATGCCGACGACCGGGCTGGGCGCATGACCAGCGTCCTCCTCGACGGCGTGACGGTCGTCCCGTCGAACGACTGACAACGGGCTTTCCCTGTGGAAGATCCGTGCCGTCGGCGGTCGTCAGGTGCGGTGCCTCAGCATGGTCACCGCCACGATCGAGGCGACGAGGACAAGTGCGCCGTAGCCAAGAGCGATGTGGTCGGGTGTGACCGACGTCGCCAGGCGCCCCGCGACAAGGCCCGGGACGGCTGCGCCGGTGTAGGAGATCAGATAGATGGTCGCCAAGAGTCCCGCCCGGTCTCCCGTTGAGGCTCCGGCGAGGACGGTGCGCATGCCGCCTGCGTTCGCGGCTCCCTGGGCTATACCTGCAACGGCACTGGCCGCGAGGAACCATCCGATCTGACCGGCAGTGAGTGCGACGAGGATCCCGGCGGTAGCGACGACGAACGCGCCGAGCCCTGCGCGGACAGCGATGACGGAGGGCCATCGACCGGTGAGCAGGCCACCCACGGGGCTGAGGACGACGATCGACGAGAACACCACGGCGACCACCAGTGCACTGTCGGTGCCGAGTTCGTCGGCCGCGAGGACGGGCGAGAACGCTTGGTAGAAACCGCTGAGCGACCAGGTCGCAACGAGACCGGCGCCGACGGCGAACAGGACCCGGCCGCGCCCGCGGGGCACGAGGATGCGAGGCCGCAATGACCGTACGGCTCCGTCGGTGCGAGGAACAGTCTCGGGGCTGAGGAACAGCCCCACGGCCAGGAGAACCAGCACTGCGGCGACGATCGAGTAAATCAAGACGCGTGGTGCCGGCTCGAACTCCACCAACGTCCCAGAGAGCAGGGCCCCGACGGGAATGGCGAACGGTGGTGCGTTGCTGGTGATCACCGCGCCGAGCCACCCGGGTCGCCCTGGGGCGAGGTCGAGGACATAGGACCCGAGGGCGCTCGTGGCGACGCCGCAGGCCAACCCTTGGAAGACGCGCCCCGCGACGAGCTCGCTGAGGGTGTGGACGTTCAAGAACAGCACGCACCCAACCGCGGACAGCAGCACGGCGGTGATCGCTACCGGTCGGCGCCCGAGGTGGTTGGAGAGCCTGCCGGTGGTCAGCAAAGCGACGGCAGTCGTGGCGAGGTAGATGACAGTGGTCACCGCGAGGCCGGCGCTGGTGATGCCGTCTTCTGCCCGGTAGGTGTTGTAGAGCGGAACGGGTGTGCCGGAGGACAAGAACACTGCGATGAAACTCGCAGCGACCACCACAAAACCGGCCCACCGAGGTAGCCGACGCGTCAGAGCCCGGGGTTCAGAAGCGGTGCTCACGAAGTCGCGTCGGTGCTGCGAGTCAGATGCTCGAACGCGGCCACGTCGTCGGCGTCAGCTTGTGCTGATCGTTGGTAGCCCTCGAGTGCGTCAGTGCCGAGGACGAGGAGCCTCGGCACGTCCGTGCCGTCGACTGCGTGGACGATCGCCGCGGCAGCCTTGTCTGGCTCGCCGCGTTGCGGGCTGAGGACGGCATCTCCGGTGCGTCCGAGGACGGCGTCGTAGGCATCGATCGTGGTGGTCGATCGCTCGGCCGATCGTCCTCGGAAGTCGGTCCGGAACGATCCGGGCTCGACGATGACGACGTGCAGGCCGAAGGGCTCCACCTCTTTCCGAAGGGCACCGGATAGGCCTTCCAGGGCGGCTTTCGCAGCCGAGTACCAGCCGCCACCGGGGATGGGAACGCGAGCGCCGACACTGCTGACATTGACGATCGTTCCGGAGCCTCGCCGTCTCATGCCGGGTAGTGCCGCTTGCACGAGTGCTGCGGGGCCGAAGAAGTTCGTGGCGAATAGGCGTCCGACGGCGTCGTCCTCGCCCTCTTCGACTGCGGCGGTGTAGCCGTAGCCAGCGTTGTTGACGAGGACGTCGATTCCGCCGAGACGTCGCTCAGCTTCGGCGACGGCAGCCTCCCGGGAGCCAGGGTCAGTGACATCGAGGGGAAGGACGATGACCTGCTCGGGGTGCCCAGCGACGAGATCCGCCAGGGTCGAGGTGTTCCGGGCTGTGGCGACGACCTGGTGCCCCGCGGTGACGGCGTTCTCGGCGATGGCTCGGCCGAGTCCGCTGGAAGCGCCGGTGACGAACCAGGTGCTCACGCGTTGTCTCCGGTGAAGTCGGTGGTTCGGGTGATGTCTGCCCAGGCGTCGATCTCCGCGATGCGGGCCTGATACTCCTCGCGGACGATGGTGATGGCATCCGAGCCCAGCAGAAGCCGGAACGGAGCGGACTCGGCGGTGACGGTGTCGATGATGACGCGGGCGGCACGGTCGGGGTCGCCGGGCTGGGTGCCGTGGCTGGTGTCGTTCTCCTTGCGTCGCTTGCCGGCAGTGTCGGCGTAGTCATCGATGACCCGTTCGGACTGTGCGAGGGATCGGCCGGAGAAATCGGTGCGGAACGCACCGGGCTCGAGGACCATGACCCTGATCCCCAAGGGGCCAACCTCACGGTTCAGGGCGTCGGACATGCCCTCGAGAGCGGCCTTGGTGGCGGTGTAGTAGCCGGAGGCGGGGTTTGAGCGCGGCGCCCCGATGGAGGAGACGTTGATGATGGTGCCAGCTCGGCGCTGGCGCATCTGCGGCAGGACTTCCTTGATGAGATCGACGGCACCGAAGAAGTTCGTAGCGAACAGCTCGTCGACCTCGTCGACGGATGCCTCTTCGACGGCGGCACGGTAACCGTGTCCAGCGTTGTTCACGAGGACGTCCACCGCCCCGAAGCGCTCGGTAGCAGCTGCGACGGCCGCGGTGACCTGGTCGTGGTCGGCGACCTCGAGGGGTACGGCGAGGGCGGTGTCGGGGTACGTGTCGACGAGGTCGTGAAGATGGTCGGTGTTCCGAGCGGTGACGACAGCGTTGCCGCCCTGTTCGAGAACGGCGCGGGCGAGGGACGCACCGAGTCCGCTGGATGCTCCGGTGATGAGCCAAGTGGCCATGATGTTTCTCCTTCGGTGACGGTGACGGGTTTCAGTGGCTGGTGCGAACGTGGTTGAGCTCGTCCTGCACGTGCTGTGGTTCCTGGTCGAGGGGGAGGTTGTCGGTGTCGTGGACTCCGTCGAGAGAGCCGACAGGGTCAGGGTCCAGGGCGCTGAATACCGGGCCGAGGTCGTCCTGCTCCGGGCCGCGGTCGGCAACGAGCTCGAGGGTGCGGTGGTCCGCACGGTCATCGGTGAGGCTGTCGATGAGGACGCGGGCGATCTGGTGCCGCGCGATGACGCCGTCCGCGGGCGTGCCGGTCTGGTGGGTGTCGCCCTGGCGCATGGTGATCTGCAGCTGGTCGGCGTCGTTGTAGTCGAACCATCCCGGGCGGACGATCGTGTACCGGTTGCCGCTGGCCCTGACGAGGCGCTCACCTCGGCGTTTCCACTCGGAGCTGGGGTGCCGGACGGTCGCCCCGACCGTGGTCATCAGAGCGATCCGCGCCGGACGCCCGCCGAGGGCCTGCAGGACGTTGCGGACGGCGCCGTAGTTGACCGCTTCGGCGTTGCTGTTGTCGCCGTGGGTGAAGACGACGGCGTCGATGTCGTCGACAGCCGCGGTGAGGGTGGAGGCGTCGGTGAGGTCGCCGACCACGACCTCTGCGGCCGGGTCGAGGCCGCGTGCGCGGGAGGCGTTGCGCGCGAGAGCGCGGGTGGTGTGCCCTGCGGCGACGGAGGTGGCGACGACGTGCCGGCCGATGCTGCCGGTAGCGCCGATGACGAGGACAGTGAGGTGCTGATCGGTCATGGTGGTGCCTTTCATGCGAGGCCAGCGGCAGAGAGCCACTGGTCGAGGTCGGCGGCGCCGTCGGCGACTTCCTCGCCCTGCACGGCGAGCCCGTCACGGAGGCGAGCGCCGGTGTCGAGGTCGCGGTAGAAGCGGGCCGTGGAGCCGAGACCGCTGACGGCGTAGGTGACGAACGGGTGGACGTCCTTGCCGGCCAGGTCGATGGCCTCGACGAAGGTGGCCATGATCATCGGGGGCTGGACGTTCCAGATCGGGCTGCCGAGGAGCACCGTGTCGTACTGGGTGAGGTCCGGGAGGGCGCCTGCGATCGCGGGGCGTGCGTCGGCGTCTTGTTCCTCAGAGTTGCGGGCGACCGTGGGGTCGTAGGCGTCCGAGTAGGGGTCGGCGGCTTCGATCCGGTAGACGTCGCAGTCGATGCGGTCGCTGATCATGCCGGCGAGGACTTCGGTGTTCCCGGTCTCGAGGGTGCGGCGGTCGCCGTACCAGTAGTTCTCGCCGGGACGGGAGAAATAGGCCAAGAGGACGCGGCTACGGGAGGACGGGTTCACGGGGGTTCCTGTCGAGGTCGAAGTGGCAGACGGCCCTACAGGCGCCGGTGGCGACGTCGTGCACGCCGCGAGGGCCGCTGCGGCGAGGCCGGCGGCGGCGAGGCCGGCGCCGCGGAGGACGGTACGGCGGCTGAGGGGGTGACCGTGGTCGTGGGGCATGAGCGTCGCTTCCGTGGTCGAGGGAGGTGCCGTTCGTGGCGTTGGGCTAAGAGCGACAGAGGGCGGGTGCGACGCAAGAAACTGCGTCGCACCCGCCCTCTGGGGTACTAGCTGAGGCGGCGGGCGGCGAGGTGCCGGACGGTCTCGGGGTCGGCGTGGTCGAAGAACTGCGACGCACCGGTGTCGAGGGCCTTGATGCTCTCGAGCTCGTCGGCAGTGAGCTCGAAGTCGAACACGTCGAGGTTCTGCGCCATGCGGTCCGGGTTCACCGACTTCGGGATCACGACGACCTCGCGCTGGGTGAGGTAGCGGAGGACGACCTGGGCGACGGACTTGTCGTGGGCGTCACCGATCTTCGTCAGGACGTCGTTGGCGAAGAGGCCGTTCTTGCCCTCGGCGAAGGGGCCCCACGACTCGATCTGCACGCCTTCCTTGGTGAGGAGGTCGTGGTAGTCGTTGTTCTGCTTGAAGGGGTGGGTCTCGATCTGGTTGACGGCCGGGACGATCTCGTTGTTGACGATGAGGTCGATGAGGCGGTCGGCGGCGAAGTTGGAGACGCCGATGGCGCGGGCGCGGCCTTCCTTGTTGGCCTTCTCCATGGCACGCCACTGGCCGTACACATCGCCGAAGGGCTGATGGATCAGGTACAGGTCGACGTAGTCGAGGCCGAGCTTCTGCAAGGACTCATCGAACGCGCGGGTGGTGTTCTCCTCCGCGGGGGCGTCCTGGATCCAGAGCTTGGTGGTGACGAAGAGCTCGTCGCGGGCGATGCCGGATGCCTTGATCGCGGCGCCGACGGCGTCCTCGTTGCCGTACGCGGCTGCGGTGTCGAGGAGGCGGTAGCCGGCGGAGAGCGCGCTCTCGACGGCCTTCTGGGTCTCGTCGGCGCCGACCTGGAAGACGCCGAAGCCGAGGATGGGCATCTGGATGCCGTTGTTGAGGGTGACTGTCTGCATGTGACCATCACACTCTCCCGTCTGGGCGCGTGGGAGTGAGGGTTCATACCCTGTCTGGCAGACCCTCCCATAGGTGTTGGCCCGGTCGTACGGTGGCGGCATGGACAACCAAGCAGAGGCCAGCGACTTCCTCCGCACTCGTCGCGCCCGGATCACCCCGGAACAGGCCGGGCTCATCAGCGGCGGCCGCCGACGGGTCGCAGGGCTCCGCCGTGAGGAGGTCGCGATGCTCGCCGGGACGAGCAGCGACTACTACACCCGCATGGAGCGTGGGCACCTCGCCGGCGTCTCCCTCGAGGTCCTCGAGGCTGTCGCCCGCGCCCTGCAGCTCGACGAGGCCGAGACGGAGCACCTCCACAACCTCGCCCGCGCCTCGAACCCGTCCCCGGTCCGGCGGCGCCCCAAGGCGCCTCAGTCCGCTGTCAGGCCGAGCCTGCAGCGGTTCCTCGACACCATCACCGGCACACCGACGTGGGTGCGGAACAAGCAGATGGACATCGTCGCCACCAACCCCCTCGGCCGTGCCCTCCTCGCCCCCGTCCTCGACGACCCCGCGAGCCGTGGCAACAACGCCCTGTTCACGTTCCTCAACCCCGCCGCGCGGATCTACTACCCCGGATGGGAGCAGGGCGCGAGCAGCATCGTCGCGACCCTCCGCACCGAGGCCGGCCGCGACCCCCACGACAAGGCCCTCACCGGCCTCATCGGCGAACTCGTCACCCGCTCGGACGAATTCCGCGTCCGGTGGGCGTCCCACGACGTCCGGTACCACCGCACCGGTGCCAAGCAGATCCACCACCCGGACGTGGGCGACCTGGAGTTCACCTACGAGGCGTTCGACCTGCCCGACAGCCCGGGCTGGTCCATGTACGCCTGCACCGCCGCGGCCGGGTCTCCCACCGAGGAACGCCTCGCCCTCCTCGGGAGCCTCACCGCCACCCCCGCGACCACCACGGTCGGCAACGACGCCGACCTCGACCACTGAACGAGAGCGCCCGTATGCCCGACAAGACCCCCGCCCAGCGTGCCATCGGCGACTTCGCCCCGAAGCTCGTCGACCTCACCGACGACGTCCTCTTCGGCGACGTCTGGGAGCGCCAAGAACTGCCCAAGCGCGACCGCAGCCTCATCACCGTGACGAGCCTCATCACCTCCGGCGCGTTCGAGCAGCTCCCCAACCACCTCCGCCTGGCACGTCAGAACGGCCTCACCGAGACCGAGATCAAGGAGGCGATCATTCAGCTCGCCTTCTACGCCGGCTGGCCCAAGGCCATGTCCGCGATCCAGGTCGCCAAGACCGTCTTCGCCGAGTAACCCACCCGAAAGGCACAACACATGAGCAACACCACCAGCACCCCGCGCGATCGCGTCGCCGTCATCACCGGCGCCTCCTCCGGCATCGGCGAAGCCACCGCCCGGGCCCTCCACACCGCCGGCTACGCAGTCGCCCTCCTCGCCCGCCGCGGCGACCGCATCGACGCCCTCGCCGCCGAGCTGGGCGACGGCGCCCTCGCCGTCCAGGCCGACGTCACCGACCGCGACTCCCTCGTCGCCGCCGCCGCCCGCGTCCGCGACGAGCTCGGCAGCGCCACCGTCCTGGTCAACAACGCGGGCGTCATGCTGCTCGGCCCGTTCAGCACCGACCAGCGCGATGACTACCGCCAGATGATCGAGATCAACCTCCTCGGGGCGATCACCACGACCGAGGTGTTCCTCGAGCAGCTCACGTCCGGCGAGGGCGACATCGTCAACATCTCCTCCGTCGCCGGCCGTACCGCCCGGGCCGGCAACGGCGTGTACGCCGCCACGAAGTGGGGCATCAACGGCTGGTCGGAGTCCCTCCGCCAGGAGCTGCAGCCCGCGGTCCGCGTCGCACTCATCGAGCCGGGCGTCGTCGCGACAGAGCTGCCGACCCACATCACGCACGAGCAGACGAACACCAGCGTCAACGAGATGTACGCCGAGGCCACCGTCACCGCCGACGACATCGCCGAAGTCATCGCCTTCACCCTGTCCCGGCCGCGGCACCTCGCCATCAACGAGATCCTGCTCCGCCCTGCCACCCAGGCCTAGAGCACCAGAACCCGGAGGATCGGGCGCCCGCTGATCCTCCACGTCCAGAACCACCAGCGCGGCGCGGCACCATCGAGAGGAACACCATGAAGTACACCCGACTCGGCAACTCCGGCCTCAAGGTCAGCAGCATCGCGCTCGGCTGCATGAGCTTCGGCGACCCCGCTAGCGGCCACCTGCCCTGGTCCCTCCCCCAGGACGACGCCCTGCCCTACTTCCGGCAGGCACTCGACCACGGCATCACCTTCTGGGACACCGCCAACGTCTACTCCTACGGCGACTCCGAACGGATCGTCGGCGAAGCACTCCGCCAGTTCACGAACCGCGACGAGATCGTCCTGGCGACCAAGGCCTTCTTCTCGGACACGCCCGGCACCAGCCCGGGCCTGACCGTTGCAGGCCTGTCGCGGAAGGCGATCATGCAGCAGATCGACGCGTCCCTCACCCGGCTCGGCACCGACTACGTCGACCTCTACCAGATCCATCGCTTCGACCCCGAGACCCCGGTCGAGGAGACGATGGAAGCCCTCCACGACGTCGTCAAGGCCGGCAAAGCGCGCTACATCGGTGCCTCCGCGATGTGGGCCTGGCAGTTCGCCAAGATGCAGCACGCGGCCGACCTGCACGGGTGGACCCGGTTCGTGTCGATGCAGGACCAGTATTCGCTGCTCTACCGCGAGGAAGAGCGCGAGATGTTCGGGCTGCTCGCCGACCAGGGCGTCGGCAGCATCCCCTACAGCCCCCTGGCCAAGGGCCGCGTCGCCCGTCCCGCGGGCGAGCAGACCAAGCGCTCCTCCGACGACCCCGTCGGCAACACCTTCTTCGCTGACACCGAGCGTGACCGCCCCGTCATCGATGCCGTGCAGCGGGTCGCCGAGGGACGTGGCGTGCCGATGGCGCAGATCGCGATGGCGTGGGCCCTGAACAACCCCGTCGTCACCGCGCCGCTCATCGGAGCCACCAAGCCGCACCACCTCGACGATGCGGTCGCAGCCGTCGACATCGACCTCACTCCCGAGGAGATCACGGCCCTCGAGGAGCACTACACGGTCCGCGACGCCGGCGGCTTCTGAGCCCAACGCCGGGCCAACAACGAGAGAAAGCACGAGCGTGAACATCGAGCCGAGCGTCCCGAGCAGCAAGGCCCCGCCCGAGCGGTTCGCCGGCGACGTGTGGGTCGACGTCATCGCGGCGCCCCACACCGACGACCAGCGCATGACCGTCGCCACGGTCCGGTTCGCCCCCGGCGCCAGGACCGCCTGGCACTCCCATGCACGGGGGCAGTACCTCCGCGTCACGGCCGGCGTCGCCCGGTTCGGCCAGCGCGACGGCACCGTCCACGAGGTGCACCCCGGCCAGACGATCTACACCCCGCCCGGCGAGGAGCACTTCCACGCCGCCGGCGGTGATGGGTTCATGGAGCACATCGCCATGATCGAGGCGGGCGACGACCCCACCACCACGACGACCTGGCTCGAGCACGTCTCCGACGCCGACCTCGACCCCCGCACCTGAACCCGACGCAGACCCCACGTCGACGACCAGCACCAAGAACGGACACTCCATGGCCCGCATCGGCACCTCTGACCTCGACGTCTCTTCCCTCTGCCTGGGCGGCAACACCTTCGGCTGGACGTCAGACCGCGACACCTCGTTCGCAGTCCTCGACACCTACACCGCTGCAGGCGGCAACTTCATCGACACCGCCGACGTCTACTCCGCGTTCGCACCCGGGAACGTCGGCGGCGAGTCCGAGACGGTCCTCGGCGACTGGTTCACGACGACCGTCCGTCGCCAGGACGTGGTCCTGGCGACGAAGGTCGGCCAGCACCCGGAGTTCCGCGGCCTCGGTGCCGAGAACGTCGCCCGCGCGGCAGACGCCTCCCTCCAGCGTCTGCAGACGGACCACATCGACCTCTACTACGCCCACCGCGACGACCCGGACACGGACCTCGAGGAGACCGTTGCTGCGTTCGACGCCCTCGTGCAAGCCGGCAAGGTGCGCCACGTCGGGCTGTCCAACTACTCGGCCGAGCGCATCCGCGAGTGGATGGCCATCGCGGACGAGAACGGCTTCGCTCGCCCGGTCGCTCTCCAGCCGCACTACAACCTCGTCAAGCGCCACGAATTCGAGTCGGAGCTCGCACCCGTCGCGACCCAGTTCGACCTCGGCGTGATGCCGTACTTCGCCCTCGCCAGCGGCTTCCTGTCCGGCAAGTACCGCAGCAAGGACGACTTCGACGACTCCGCCCGCAGCGGCTTCGCCTCCGCCTACCTCAACGACGAGAGCGTGCGCGTTCTCGAGGTGGCGGACGAGATCGCGAAGGCGAATGACGTGGCCATGCCGACCGTGGCCATCGCGTGGCTGTTGTCCAAGCCCACCGTGGTCGCTCCCATCGCCAGTGCCCGGGTGACAGAGCAGCTTGAGGCGCTTCTGGGCGCGGCGACGCTCGAGCTGTCTGTCGACGAGGTCGAGCGCCTCGACGCTGCATCGGCCAGCGTCCCTGCCTGATCGTCCAGCGGCTTCCATGCGCTGAGCAGCCCTCGTGCCGGTCGCATCGCTCATGCGACCGTGGTCGGCTGAGGGGCGTCAGCCGATGCGACCGACGCGAGATTGAATGGCCATCGCCGCGGCACCTCGCGCCCAAGCACTGAAGTCGGAACCGCCTATGAGCAGCTGCACGGGCAGAGCGTCCGGGTCGCGGTCCTCAGCCAGCGCCTCATGCACCTGCCGTCGAACGACGGGGACCAGATCGATCCCCTCGCCACCCAGCACGACGGTGTCGACCATGGTGAGGTTCGCCACCGCCGCGATGAGACGCCCCAGAGAACGACCTGCCTCCTCCACGACTCCCCGGGCGACAGGGTCGCCCGCTCCGGCCAGGGCAAGCACGTCCGCATACGAGACGTCCCTGCCCAAGCCCGCGGTGACGGACGCCCGGATGCTCGGGATCGACATCATCGCGGTGGAACAACCTCGATGACCTGCAGGGCACTCGGGTCCTGCTGGATCGAGGGGGTAGTGCCCTCCCAGTCCGAGCCCGGTGTCGCGAGTGATGCGCTGACGCCCGTGAATGACCAGCCCGTAGCCGACACCAGCCCCGGTCGTGATGACTGCGAAATCGTCGAGCCCTCGACCGAGTCCGAACCAGTGCTCGGCCTCTGTCAGCGCGACGACATCGTTCGCGACGACCACCGGCAATGCCAGCCGGGTCTCCAGGAGGCCACCGAGATCGACGTCGCGCCAGCCGAGGAAGGGGGCCCGATCGACGATTCGTGAGTTCGTCACCTGTCCACCGATCGAAACGCCCAGGGCAGAAGGGTCACCGGCTCCCAGGGAGTCCGAGAGCACCGAGACGATCTCGCCGACGGCGTCCACGACACCCTCCGGCGAGTGGACTCGAAGGTCGACGAAGGTCTCGGCGAGCACGGTGGCTCGAAGATCAGTTGCGACACCGTGAGCCCGATCGCCGGTGAGCTTGACGCCGACGTGCCAGGCAGCATCGACACGCACGTCGAGCGGCCGAACAGGGCGCCCGACGGCACCAGCGGTCCGCTCGAGTGTCTCGATGAAGAAGCCCGCTTCCAGGAGGGGCTTGCTCAGGCGCGTCAGGCTCGCGGGCGAGAGCCCCAGGCGCTGCATCAGATCGCTGCGAGCGATCGGGCCGTGGATGAGCACCTCGCGGGCCAGTTCCTGAGTCGACGAACGAGGTTCGGGGGCCGACCTGGGAGCAGCCGGGACTCGTTTGTCCGTCAGGTGCCTCGGTGCAGTCATGCACCCATCATGTCTCAGCGACGAATATGTTTCCAGCATGAACGAAACAGATGTTGCCAGTCGATGGGCGAACGGATCAGGCCTAGAAACGGCTGCAGTTGTTGACTTCGAGTAAATTCCGCTCTAGAAATAACCCACCGAGCGAGGTTCTTCGGTTTCTCGATCTCGGCGCAGGCGTCGTGTAGTCCGATCGCCGTGCTCATCGGTTCACCGCTGCCAGCCAGATCGGCAGCATCAGCGCAAGGAGGCGCTCCTGTGTTCGACTCGTCCACTTCTCGTCGTCGTCAGAAGAGATCGCGGCGTCGCGATCTCGGCCGTCTTGTTGCCGGCACCCTCGGCGTAGCGCTGATCGGGGCCGTTCTGACCGGATGCAGCACCTCCAGCTCAGATGCCGGTGTCACGACACTTGATTTCTTCCAGTTCAAGCCGGAGGCGGTGCAGGACTTCGCCGACATCATCACGGACTTCGAGGCCGAGAACCCCGACATCCGCGTGGTGCAGAACGCGGTGCCTGACCCCGACACGGCGATCCGCACCCTGCTCGTCAAGAACAAGGTGCCCGACGTGCTGACGCTCAACGTCAGCGGCAACTTCGCCGAGCTGGCTCGGGCCTGCGTCTTCGCGGACCTCAGCGACGAGCCCTCCGCCGACACGGTGAACCCCGCCGTGCAGGGGATCGTGCAGGACCTGGGCAGCTGCGACCGAGGGAGCGGCCAGGAGGTCAACGCCCTGCCCTTCGCCAACAACGCGTCCGGCATCATCTACAACCCCGACATCTTCGCGGCCCAGGGCGTCGAAGTCCCCACCACGTGGACCGAGCTGATCGCCGCCGCCGACACCTTCGAGCAAGCCGGCATCGCGCCGTTCTACTGCACGATGAAGGACGCGTGGACGGCCGGCCCCGCCTTCGTCAACCTCGGCGGCGCGCTGATGCCCGACGGGTTCTTCGACGACCTGCGGGCCGAGGGCTCCGACGTGGAAGGCGGGGCGGTGTCGTTCAGCAAGGACTTCGGCCCCGCCATGGACAAGGAGGTGCAGCTCTTCTCCTACTGCCAGGACGACTTCGCCAGCCGCGACTACAACGCCGGCAACCTCGCCTTCGCGAACGGCGAGTCCGCCATGTACCTGCAGGGCTCGTACGCGATCCCGGCGATCCGTGCCAACGCACCCGACGCCTCCATCGGCACCTTCCCCTACCCGGTCACCGAGAACGCCGACGACCGCATCGCGGTCTCCGGGGTCGACGTCGGCCTCTCGATCGGCCGTGACACTCCCCACGAGGAGGAGGCGCAGCGCTTCGTCGACTACCTCATGTCGCCCGAGGTGGTGCAGGCCTACTCGGAGTCGCAGAGCACCTTCTCGCCTCTCAACGACGCCGAGCCCAACACCGACCCTGCCCTCGCGGGGCTCGAGCCGTACTTCACGAGCGGCCGGATCATCGGTTTCATCGACCACCAGGTGCCGGCGTCGATCCCGCTGGTGAACATGCTGCAGACCCTGGTCATCACCGGCGACGTGACGGAGTTCCTCACTGATCTCGACGACGAGTGGAGCAAGGTCGCCGCCCGCACCACCACGCAGAGAGAAGGCAAGTGATGACTGCCACCGCACCGCGGCCGACGACCGACGCCGGCCCCGAGGGGCCGACCCGCGCCTCCTCGAAGAAGCACGCCCCGACGCGCCGCGCCGGCCAGGGCAAGACGCCCCGCGCCTTCTACTGGATGGTCGTGCCGGCCGTCGTCATCTTCTTCGGCCTGCACACGATCCCCGTCGTCACGGGCATGTTCTTCAGCCTCACCAACTACGCGGGCTACGGCACGTGGAGCTTCGTCGGGCTGTCGAACTACCTCAACCTGTTCCGTGACGACCGTGTCATCGCGTCGTACCTGTTCACGTTCGGGTTCGCCATCGTGTCGACGATCGCCGTCAACGTGATCTCGCTCGCCATCGCGCTCGGCCTCAACTCCCGGATCAAGTTCCGCACCGCCTTCCGCGGCATCTTCTTCATCCCGTACGTGCTGGCGATCCTCATCATCGGCTACGTCTTCAACTACTTGTTCGCGAACTCGTTCCCGACGATCCTGCAGTCGATCGGGCTGCCGGGCGCGAACATCCTGGCCGACCCGCAGTGGGCCTGGGTCGGCATCGTCATCACGACGGTGTGGCAGGCGTGCGCGTTCAACGTGATCCTCTACCTGGCGGGGCTGCAGACCATCCCCGCCGAGCTGTACGAGGCGGCCGGCATCGACGGCGCGTCGTCGTGGCGGCAGTTCCGCTCGATCACGTTCCCGCTGATCGGCGCCTACTTCACCATCAACATGGTGTTGTCGTTCAAGTCGTTCCTGCAGGTGTTCGACCAGATCGTCGCCCTGACGAACGGCGGCCCGGGCACGTCGACCGAGTCGATCGCGCTCGTGATCTTCCGCGGCGGATTCCAGGGCGGCGAGTACGGCTACCAGATGGCCAACGCCGTGCTGTACCTCTTCGTCATCATCCTCGTGTCGTTCATCCAGTTGCGCTTCCTCCAGCGCAGAGAGGCGTCGTTCTGATGAGCTCGACGATCCAGGGCGCTGAGGCCCTCCAGACCACCACCACGCCCACCCCCAAGCGGCGACGTCGACTCGACGGCGGCACGGGAGGCACAAACTGGTGGCTCACCGCACTGATCGCCGTCTGCTCGCTGACGGTGCTCCTCCCCCTGTACTTCACGATCGTGACGTCACTGAAGACGCCCGACCAGCTCGGCGGCACCGGCTTCGAGCTGCCGACCGAGATCCGCTGGCAGAACTTCGTCGACGCGTACCAGCTGACGAACTTCCCGCAGGCGCTGCTCAACACGGCGCTCATCACGGTCGGGGCCGTCGTCCTGACGCTCGTCACCAACTCGCTGGTGGCCTACGCCATCGCGCGCAACATGCACAAGAAGTTCTTCCGCGGGCTGTACTTCTACTTCCTGGCCGCGATCTTCGTGCCGTTCCCGATCATCATGCTGCCGGTGGTGAAGGAGACCGCGCTGCTCGGCCTCGACACCCCCGTCGGGCTCGTCCTGCTGTATACCGTGTACGGGCTGTCGTTCAACATCTTCATCTTCACCGCCTACATCAACTCGATCCCGATCGAGCTCGAGGAGGCGGCGCGCATGGACGGCGCCAGCACCTGGGGAGTCTTCTGGAAGGTCGTCTTCCCGTTGCTCGCGCCCATGAACGCGACGGTCGGCATCCTCACCTGCGTCTGGGCGTGGAACGACTTCCTGCTGCCGCTCGTGATCCTCTCCGACCCCTCGGCGCGGACGCTTCCGCTCGCCCAGTTCGTGTTCCAGGGCCAGTTCAACACCAACTACACCGTGGCCTTCGCCTCGTACCTCATGGCCCTCGCGCCACTCCTGGTCGTCTACGTCATCGCACAGAAGTGGGTCGTCAGCGGAGTGATGAGAGGCTCCACGAAATAGACGCCCCGCGAACGACGAGATGCCCGAGAAGGCGACATCGCCCGATCGGGCATCCGTCACGTACGACATGAAGGGAACAAAGACATGACCCTGCCAGCGATGCCTCCGACAACCGTGCGTCCGGTACCACAGTGGCTTGCCGACGCAGTCATCTACGAGATCTACCCACAGTCGTTCGCCGACTCGAACGCGGACGGCATCGGAGATCTACCCGGTGTCATCGAACATCTCGACTACCTCGCGTGGTTGGGCGTCGATGTCATCTGGTTCAACCCCTGTTTCTCGTCACCATTTCGCGACGCAGGCTATGACGTGGACAACTACATGAGCATCGCTCCGAGGTACGGCACGAACGAGGACATGGAACGCCTCATCCAGGCCGCCCGCGACAGGGGCATCAGGATCCTTCTCGACCTCGTCGCCGGCCACACCTCAGTCGACCACCCCTGGTTCCAGCGTTCCCTCACGACCCCCGGCGACGATCGGTACATCTGGGCTGACAGTGCCGCTGAGTCCTTCGTCGAGTCACCAGGGGACCGTTCCGGGTGGTACCTGAAGAACTTCTTCGAAGAACAACCAGCCCTCAACTTCGGCTATGCACGTCTTGACCCTGCGGAGCCGTGGCGACAGCTTCCGTCCGACCGCGGTCCGCGAGCGAACCGCGACGCGTTGAAGGAGATCATCGCCTTCTGGCTCGACATGGGCATCGCCGGATTCCGAGTCGACATGGCCTTCTCGCTCGTCAAGGACGACCCCGACCTCACGGAGACCGCGGCCTTATGGCGACACATCACCTCATGGATGCACGACTCCTACCCAGAAGCCGTTCTCTTGCCGGAGAGCGATGAGAATCGCACGCCCACCGCAGGCACACGTGGCGGCTTCGACGCCGACTTCTCGCTCGTCATCCACCCCGAACACAGCGCGCTCTTCAACAACGGAACCGCAGGGCTCCTCCCGTGGGAAGATTTCACAACACGGTGCTACTTCGACCCGGATGTCTCCCGCGAAGACGGCACAGCCGCTCTGGAAACGTTCCTCGGCCTCTGGAACAGCCGAGAGCAACTTGTCGGGGAAGAAAGACTCGTCGTTCTTCCCTCCTCCGATCACGACTTCTCTCGCCTCGCGTCCGGCCCCCGAACCAAGGACCAGCTACGTGCGGCGTTCCTCTTTCTCTTGACCTGGGGCACGATTCCGTCCATCTACTACGGGGATGAGATCGGAATGAAGAACATCGAGGGCCTGCCCGACACTGAAGGCAGTATCTGGAACCCGAAGTTTAACCGCGCAGGCTGCCGGACGCCGATGCAATGGACAGACTCCCGCCCGAACGCAGGCTTCTCGCTCGCACAGCCCGAGGACCTCTACCTGCCGCAAGACCAAGCCGAAGACCGACCAACGGTCGAGGGACAACAAGACGATCACGACTCGTTGCTGCACTTCGTGCGTCGACTCATCCACTTACGACGATCGATCCCGCACCTCAGGACGGGACGTCCTCGTGAAGTACTCGCAGTTGGTTATCCTCTGGCCTACCTACGCGGTGGAACACACCTGATCGTGATCAATCCCCGGGCGGTGTCAGCGAAAGTCACTCTCGACTCGACACCACTCACCGACGCACAGATCCTCCTGAGCGACGGCCTCGAGCTTCACGGCGGGTTGATCAGTGTCGCCGGACACGGATACGGGATCATCGCGCTTTCTCCGTAGCGCCCACGAGACCTACGGGTTGGCGCGGCCATTTCGCTGCCCCGGGGTGGGATGATCCGACGAGTGCTGCTCGCGTCGTTCCTTGCTTCGGTTGAAGCGGCGAGCATCTCGACCGTTCGATCGTCGATGATGCACCAAAACGCGGCGAGCCTCGCCCTCCACGGACAAGCGGGATTCCGTCAGGTCGGAGCGCTTGCAGGGGTCTTGCTGTCCGAGATGCGGCCGTGTACCGGTATCAGGAGCGGCGCCATCCTCATCGAATGGTGCCGCTCCGAGGGTCCTGCAGGTGTCTCGAAAAACGATGGTGGCCTCAACCGGTGGGTGCACCGCTAGTCGGCAGGATGAGTGGTGGAGGTGCCTATGGAATACACGGCGGAGCAGGAACAGGCGATCTGGGCGGGCTGGCGGGAGGGTGAGTCGTTCC
>Ga0308160_10001102_pt1 | contig 40975 bp, 48 predicted proteins | sample PhyFR1_FD_201036 | JGI IMG/M metagenome (GOLD analysis project Ga0308160, IMG submission 201036) | Phyllosphere microbial communities from UC Gill Tract Community Farm, Albany, California, United States - DLSLF.R1 | ecosystem: Host-associated > Plants > Phyllosphere > Unclassified | place: USA... | reverse complement strand
GTCCACCGAGCTGAACAATCCGGCCGTTACCTTGCGCATCCGCTCTCCTCACATCGGGTCAATGCCTGCACCCTAGCGGTAGATCCGCGCGGAGGGAATGGGTTCCGGACGGCCGGGTTGCCTCCGGCGGCCGGACAGTCGGGGTACCCGGGCCGACGGCCCCGGTACCCCGCGGCGTCAGCCGTTGGTGGCGGGAGCGCCGGCGTCGTTCCGGCCCGTGCCGCCCTGGCCGCCGTCGCCGTCACCGTCACCGGGGCCGCCGTGGCCACCCGGCCCACCCTGCCCCATGTCTTCGGTGCCGGTCACGGTGAAGTTGCCGTCCAGCAGGACGGTGACCCGTGTGCCGTCGGCCTTCGTGATGTGGGCCTCGTAGGTGGCGCCGTCGGCGTCGGTTTCCATCCGGTCGATCGTCGCTCCGGGCTGGGCTGCCGTGACGGCTGCTTCGACCTTGGCCGCGGTGTCGCCGGTGAGTACCTCCTCGGTCTTGCCGTTGGCCTGATGCGGTCCCCGCTGGACGCCGTCGGTCCCGGCCGCTCCATAGCCGCCCGCCGAGGTGCCGCTGGTGGCGCTGGACGACGTCGATCCGGTGTTGTCTGCCGCCATCGCCGGGACAGCGGCTCCGACCGCGCCGCCGCCGATCACCGCCGCCAGCATGATGGCCGCCGTGGTCTTGTTGATCTTTGCCATGTGTTGCTCCTTTCCTGGAGCCCGTGATCCGGGCCAGCCGGTCTTTTCGGCTGAATCCAGAGTCGCCCGCGCAGATAGGGCAGGACTTTGGCAGCACTGTGGCGTTCCTGTGCAGGTGCGGCCGCTCAGGCGCTGGCGAGGTGTTCCCCGCGCCCGCCCGATCGATAGGGGGACTGGTCTTTGAGGTTCGTGTAGGCCCGGTTGGCACAGCTCCGCTAGCTCCGCCAGCAGCATCGGCCGCCCCGACTGGGACCGCATCGACCGGGCCGAAGCAATGGCCTTCGAACTGATGAAAGCCGTCCCGGCACGCCAGCGCGCCCCCATGCTGACCCTGATGGGCTGGCTCAAGGCAACGCCACCGGCGCCACCCCAAGCACGCCGCCAACGACGTCCCCGGCTCCCTGTCCTCATGCAGGAACTGATCAACCGCGGCACCATTGCCGAAGCCGCCCGGAACGTCGAAGCCTCCTATAAGCGCGGCATGATCTAGGTACAAAACAAGGGACGGTCCGGGGATCGAATGACCCGGGCCGTACTTTTGCGGTGGCGGGGCGGCCTCCCTCGCTGGCGCTTCTCCGGCCGCCCAGACGCTCGCGCGGGCGCAGCCACACCATCTTCAGCTCAGCTAAGAAGCCTAGATCGAAGGGTCAGATTCCTGCTGCCGCTCCGCGTAGTAAGACCGCAAGCCATGCTTCACGCCCATACGAATAATCCAGTAGAAGGCAAAGATAATCACCGCCGCCGGCACTATAAACACAGCGATGGATACGACAATCGAAAGCATTTTTCCCCTTGGTGAGCGCTCAATCTCCTGACAGCCTCTCACGGCCCGGCACATCGACGGCCGCGTCGACGAGCCGAGCGCCCCAGGAATCGGACGGAGATCCCGGTTAGAGTGGAGGAACGAGCACGGCACCAACGCGGGGGAGCGCCACCATGAGCCACGAATTCACCATGACCGAGGACGACGCCCGGCCCGCCAACCCCAGCCTGGCCGAGGACACCCTGGAACTCACCCTGCTCACCGCCGGCGAAAAGATCGGCCCGGTCGATACCGAATGGGCCCAGGAACACCACAACTTCTAACGACCAGGCAGCGAGACGCTGCCCCCACAGATTTCCTTTGCAGAGGGAAAACATAAGGCGCCGGCACGAGCAATCGTGCCGGCGCCTTCGCTTTTAAAATCCTCTGGCCCGCAACGCCCACGGCGCCGCGGCCACCGCGCCGTTCAGGCCGGCCACGAACAGGTCGCCGGCCAAAGGTCGGCCCGTAACCAGATCGACGGCAACCAGGGCCAGCGCACCCAGAAAGACAACAGAGAAGATAACTACGCCGATTAGCAGCATCCTGGGTAAGAGCATCGAACTAGGACTGGCCGGAGTTCTCAGCCGTCCGGATGATCAGAATCGCTTTTGAAGCGAAGACAACACCGGCCAAGAGAAGAACGACGGCGGAGAGCACCAGATACCAGGTCCCCCGGGATGTAATCGCGGTATAGACGCCCAGGAGGGAAAAAATAACTGCCCCCAGCGACCAAATGAGCGTAGCTCTCTTGGAGTTATTCATGCGCCCAGCCTAGGCCGAAGACCAAGGCGGTCGTCCGCTGGCGCGGTCGGCTGTTGGGTCCAGTGCCTCCGTCGCAGAGCTCCGGCTGCCCTGGCCCTGTTCTGACGTCTCCGACGTTTTTTGGCTGCTGTCCTTCGGATCGTACGTGCCCGCTCCAGCCCGTCTAGCCCCTTCGTTCCTCCGGGGCCTGAGGTGCAGGTATTTCCCTCCGGCGCTCCTTCGTCGCTTATTTCCTTGAGGGAATTTCCTGCCCCTTGCCTTCGGTAGACAGGCCTCCGTCGGGCACAGCTCCGCAAGCTCCGCCAGTAGCCAAAAAACAACTGTGAGTCTTTCAGTGGCTGGTCTGGGACTAGCTGGCAGTGTTGATGCCGGCCGTTCTGCCTGACGCGTGACTCGAAAAAACAATTGCCCCCTTGAGGGTGCATTTCCCCCGACTTGTCCGCGCCAGGTGGAGCGACCGGCGTTGACCTGTCCCCACGACGGTGGCTTGATTAGAAGCTTGCCCAGCCCTGCGGTTGTGGCTCATCACAGTATTGCCTCGAAGTGACTCCTCCCAGGTCAGTGCCGGTCGCGATGCGACCAGTCTTGCCCGTTCGAAAGAAAGGAGGGTGGCCGCGTTGACTATCGTTGCGCAGACCCGCCCATTCGTCATCGGCGTGGACTGCCACGCCCGCACCCACACCTACGCCATTATCGACGCCAATACCAAGCGACAGGTCGCGTGCGAGCAGTTCCCGACCACCCAGGCAGGGATCTCCCGCGCACTCACCTGGGTGGGCCGACGGACAGACGGCGATATGGCCTGTCTATGGGCCGTCGAGGGTATCGGCTCCTACGGGGCAGGTTTGGCGAGGGCAGTAGCCGACGCCGGCTACGACGTCGCCGAAGCTCCACGAATGAACGCCCGAGGACGCCGGGGGATCGGCAAATCCGACCCGCTGGACGCCGCAGCCATCGGAACCGCAGTCCTGGCCTTAGAGGAGTCCCAGCTTCGAGTCCCGCGCCGGGGCGAAGGCACCCGTGCCGGACTCAGGATCCTGAACGCAGCACGGGATCAGTTGACCCGGGAACGAACAATGAATGTCAATGCACTCATCGCCCTACTCCGGGCACACGACCTTGGAATCGACGCTCGTAAACCATTGGTTCCCGCCCAGATCGCCACGATCACCAGATGGCGGGAACGACAGGAACCGATCGAACTATCAATCGCACGCGAGGAAGCAGCCCGGCTGGCGCGCCGCGTTCTCGAAGTAACCACACAGCTGACGGCGAACCACAAGCGCATGACAGAACTGATCCAACAAAGCCCCGCTGCGCCGCTGTTGGAGATGATGGGTGCCGGGGCTGTCACAGTCGCCACCGTCCTGACAGCATGGTCGCATCCAGGAAGAGTCCGCAGCGAAGCTGCCTTCGCCTCACTGGCAGGGGTGAATCCCTTGCCCGCCTCAAGCGGTAACACTGTCCGGCACAGGCTCAACCGGGGCGGTGATCGGCGCCTCAACCGAGCCCTGCACACCATCACCATGACCCGGATGGCCCACGACCCCGGAACACGGGACTACGTCACCAAACGCACCCAAGAAGGCCGCAGCTACCGCGAAATCCGCAGATCCCTCAAGCGCTACATCGCCCGAACCCTCTACCGCCAACTCAACACCCTTTACGCCACAGCGGAACCGGCCCGATCCCACCCAGAAGGGGCAGACCCCTGCCAAGAAGGAGCACATCGTCAGCTGCACAGCCTCAGCAATCCTGGTTCTTGAGGTGGTCGGCTAAGTCCCTTGGCCGTGGCGCATGACCCTAATTTGGAAGGCGCATCAATCGGGAGCTTACTCGAACCCCTCAGCGCGACCTGTCGAAACTCGGCTCCCCAGCTATTGCTCGCCTCATATCGCTAGGGTTTTGAGTCGCGGAGGTTTCGAGACACTTGATCAGGGATTAGGAGGGCTCCAACTGCCTACGAAACATCATGTGTGTCGGGGCGGACCCGCCGGTTATGGATCTGCACGGGGGCGATCTTCTCAAGCAGGCAAATGATGCAGCGTGCCTCAGCGCTTAAGACTGAGTTGCCTGGCGTGAAAGTCAAAGTGTTTTGTGGGGTACGCGTAGACGTCCCTGAGCGTCATGGTGGGGGCGAAAAAAGGGTCCCACCGATCTGGGAACGGCATTGACCTGGAGAGCGATTCCTGGCTCTCGCGGTCCATCCTGCGGGTGATGGCGCGGAGCGTCCTGTCCAGTCTCCCGGACATCCGTCGCTTGTTGAAGTACAGGGCTGCAGCGCGGGAGCCCCAGTAATTCACGATGTCAAAGGGGCGGGTGCCCGCGTTTAAGAGTGAAGCGAAGGCCCTGCCGACGCCACTTGGCAGTCGACTGATGAAGTGGACTAGCGGGAGCAGTGCGCGGACGACCATGTAGCCGAAGACCATGTGGAAGAGTAGTTCCTCATTTGTCCACTTGGTGCCGTTGCTCTTGCGGTCAAGCTCGGCGGCAGTGGCGTCCGACAGCAACGCATCAAGGTCGGCTCGTACCCGCCGGTATTCGGCCAGGATGTCTTCCTTGGTCGGTTCCATTTTCCCAGTTCGCCCCTTGCTCGTTTACTCCGGTCACGGTACCCGATCCGAAGAGCACCGCGCCTTATGAGGCGCAGCAGGACAGTTTGGAGACGTCGGTCGTGAAGGATTGCGCGGCGATTTTGATGCCTTCGGCCATGGTCAGGTACGGAGACCAAAGGTTCGCTACCTGGTCTACCGTCATGCCGGCCTCGAGGATGTACACTCCGGCGGCGGCGAGGTCTCCGGCTTCCTTGCCGACCGCTGTGATTCCAAGGATGCGCCCGGTGCTGGTATCAGCGACGATTTTGATGAAGCCGCGGGTATCCCGGTTCACCAGTGCCCGTGGCACGTACTCTAACGGCAGCACCCGGCACTCGCATCGGAGGCCCGCCTCGTTAGCTTCCCTGTCGGTCATACCGACCGCTGCCAAGGCGGGGCTGGTGAACGTGACGCGGGGCAGGTGCCGGTAGTCGACTTCGCGGCCGGCGTTTCTGAAGGCGTTCTCCGCCATCAAGGTCCCGTGCGCGGACGCAACGTAGACGAATTCCCGGTGCCCGGTCACGTCCCCGGCAGCCCAGATCCTGGGGTTGGAGCTGACCAGGGTTTTCTCGACCAGGATTTGGCCGGTGTCACCCGTCTTAACGCCGACTGCATCCAGGTTCAGTCCGTCGGTCACGGCGCGGCGGCCGGTGGCCACCAGCAGCTTCTCTGCCCGGAACTCCTGCTGGGCACCGGCTACTGTGGCCGTGACAATGACCTCTGAGCCGACCGCGTCCGTGCGGACCGATGTCACTGCTGCACGGCGGACCACCCGGATGCCCTCGTCGGTGAAGACACTCACCAGAGCGCGGGAGGCCTCCGGTTCCTCCTGCGAGGCAAGCCGGGAGCGGGCCAATATGGTCACTTTTGATCCGAGGCGGGCAAAAAGCTGCGCCTGTTCCAAAGCCACGTACCCGCCTCCGAAGACGATCAGAGACTCAGGGACCTCGTTCAGTTCCATCGCCGTGGTCGAGGTCAGGTACTCCACCTTATCCAGTCCCGGCACCGGCGGTGCCCATGGGGCCGAGCCAGTTGCGACAAGATAATGGGCAGCGGTCAGGGAGTCGCGGGCGCCGTCAGCTCCGGTGATTTCCAAAGCCGGTTCTTCCGGGGTGCCGGCGAACCCGGCAGTGCCATGGCGCAGGTCCCACCCGTAATCAGCGGCCAAATCCACGTACTTATCCGAGCGCATACCTTCAACCAGGGCCCTCTTGCTTTCCATGAGCGCGCCCATGTCCACAGGGCCGGCCGAGGTGCTGATCCCCGAGAATCGTCCAGTCCCGTCCAACGCAACGTGCCGGGCTTCAGCGGCGGCCAACAGGGCCTTTGAGGGCACGCAGCCGGTGTTCACACAGGTCCCGCCCACTGTTGACCGCTCGATCATCACGACCCGCTTGCCAAGATTGGTGGCACGGATCGCGGCGGCAAAGGCTCCGCCACCCGAACCAATTACGGCCAAATCAAAATCCTGCGGTGCTGCATCAGCCATTGGTCCTCCAGCTACTTTTGCGTGAACACCCGAATCGTCCTTGTTGCGTGCTGTCCTCAGTCTGCACCTTCCCCTGCACGGGAAGGTCAATTCCGGGCCGCAGCTCGTGAGTGGATCCTGCCAATCGGTCACAACCTTCCAGTAGCGTGGAAGGATATAGAAATTTTGGGAGTGAGATTAAGGACCCAGATGCGAATTGGAGAGGCCGCTTCTGCTGTCGGCCTAACAAGCAAGACGATCAGATTCTATGAGGATCGAGGCCTGCTCCCGCCAGCTGCGCGTTCCGCCAATGGTTATCGCGAGTATGGTCCCGACACGATCAGCCGGTTGGAGTTCATCCGCCGTTGCCAAAGCGCCGGACTGACTCTGGCGCAGATCCAAGAAATTCTCCACATCCGGGATAGCGGCACAACCCCATGCACCCGAGTAAGAGACATACTCGGCCAGCAACTCATCGATCTGGACAAGACAATCGCGGAATTAACTGCGCTACGAGCCAGTGTCGCGGAACATTTCAGGACGATCGATGCAGCAGACCCCATTAACTGCGATAAAGAACAGATCTGCAGCTACATCTGACAGCCGCCTGTATCTCCCTGTTGCACTTGTCGATGTCTCACAACCCTTGGGATATGAGGCGTCTCATCGACTGAACGACCACGACGACCGCAGTGCCCTGACTATGTCAACCCAAGCCGGCCCCGGCATGACGGTTATTCTTGGCCCCGGCCGCAGCCGGTCGTCCGCGCCCAAACACGTGAACACCCGCCGGTGGCAGCAGTTGCGGGGCGGTAGCGGCCATGGGGTGAGGGCTAACGCGGCAGGTCTCAGTTGTTGGGGGAGAATCGATGCACGGCGGCAGTCCAGTATGATGTCGTCAATTGAGCAGAGAGGGCGCACGTGGGCGGACTTGCTGGGGGCGCCAACATGCGTCAATCAGGGCTGTCGCTGCCAGTCGTCGCCGCTGTGATCACGATGGTTCTCCTGGTTGCCTGCTCTGCATTGACCTGTCTGGCCGGGATGTACGCAGGCGCAGGAGCAGACACCGGAAGTCAATCGCACGTAATAGCCAGTGCCGACCATCTCTCCCAACGAACACGCTCTTGATACCTCAGCTCCTGATCATCTGAGCGGCGAGGGGCTGGCTGCTCCCGGGGTAGACACCTCAAATGTCGACGTCGAGCCAGCGGAGTCCTTACCTGCCGGTGACGAAGGGTGCGCGCACGATATTTACGATCCCCGGGACGGAGCTCTTGTCCGCAGCGCAGCCCCGGACGTGCTAATTCTGCCCGTGACCTCTGGTGGGCTCGTCCGCGATGGCAATGTGCAGGGTCGGATCACCGGAGTTCAAGATGCCGTGCCCGTTGGCCTCTCGCTCGTTCAACTTTCGATCAGCCGGACGTAAACGCAGCGCACTGGAAGCCACCCTATTCCGGCCCGATGAGCCCGCATCCACGGCTTCAAGCCCCCTTTTCAGATCAGGCACGCCACGCGCTGAGTTCGCGTGGGTCTACGGAAAGTCTCTTGTCATGACCAAAACGCAATCCCTCGTTGTCGCCACCGATGGCTTCCATTCCATCTCCGAAGCGATGATGGCCCTCCAGAAAATGCTCGATGAATCACTCGCCGGTACCTTGAGTCTGCTGGAAGAGGAGGGCAGCAGACTCTGGTCTATTGACTCGGGTACCCATGCTGTGACTTCAGTGCCGTCGGGCATTCCAGCTGCGTCTTCGCAGTCCGGCCGCCCAGTATTGGTCCAATACGTTGCGTCTGCGGTCGTCTTGATCACGTACCAGGAAGGCGGGAATGCCTAACGGTCTTTACGTTCTTACCGGACTTCGATGGCACCCATCATGCCGAGGTCTTCGTGGTCCAGGATGTGGCAGTGGTAGGCGGATCGTCCGCGGAAGTCCTTGAATGCCACCCTGACTTTCACACGCCCGTTTGCGGGGACGTTGACCACGTCCTGCCAGATGGCGGTGTTCGTGCCTTGACCGTTTTGTTCGATGATTTGCATCGGCCAGACGTGCAGGTGGAACGGGTGGTCCATGGGGCTGGTGTTGGTCAGCGTCCATTCCTCCACAGTCCCGGCAGCTACCGTTGTGTCTGTTCTGGCCTCGTTGAATTCCCTGCCGTCGATGGTAAAGCGCATCATGCCCATGCCCATGCCCATGCCCATTCCGGCGGCCAGGAGAATCTGGCGGCTGGCGGCGACGGTGTCGGACCGCAGGTCTCCCAGCCCCAGTTGGGACGGCACGGCCGTCAGTGCTGCGACCGGTTCGCCGGCTACCCGGAGGGTGGCCAGCGCGGCGCCGTCCGGCTGGTGTGCAGGGTTGCGTGTTCCGGACCCCGGTCCCATCATTCCCGGCATGCTTCCCCGGTTCTGGTAGAGCGCGCGCAGCACGGATTCCCCGGTGGTGGTGGTCACGAGGAGGTCCGCCCGGTTTCCGGGCGTGAGGAGCAGCTCGTCGACTGTCTTGGGTGTCGGGAAGCGGCCGGAGTCCATACCCAGGAGCTGCAGCTGCTGTCCGTCGAGTCGCAGCCGGAGGTAGCGGGACACGCAGGTGTTAATGATGCGCCACCGTTCGCGTTGTCCTGGGCGTGCGCTGAATTGCGGGTTGCTTTGGCCGTTGACGAGGATCAGTTCACCTTCCCGGCCCATCATCCGTTCCATCGCCGGGGCTTCCGGGATGTTCCCCAGGCCGTCCAGGGTGGTGTCTGAAATGACCAGTACCCGTTCCGCACTTGCCTCGATCGGTTCAGGGTCTTCGACGATGATTGCTCCGAAGAGCCCGGCGAAGATCTGGTCGGCGACCATGCCGTGGTGGTGGGGGTGATACCAGTACACGCCCGGGGGGTGGTCCTCGGGCAGTTTGTATTCGTAGTCGAAGGTGCCGCCGGGGTCCACCGCGATGAAGATGTTGTCCCCGTTGCCTTCGGGGGACACGTGGAGGCCGTGCACGTGCAGGTTGGTGGCCTGGGTCAGCTTGTTGACGAGGCCAATTTTCAGGACGTCGCCGGGGCGTACGCGCAGCGTCGGGCCGGGGATCCCGCCGTTGTAACCCAGGGCTGCGGTCTGCCGGCCTGCCAGCAGTATCTGTCCGGGTGCAGCCTCGAGCCGTACCTGCAGCTGGCCCTTTGCGCTCCGTTCCTCCCGAGGCTGGGCCAGCTCGCTTCCGGTAACGGGAGTCTCCCGCGACGTCAGGGTCCAGATCAGCCCGGCACTTCCGGCCATTGTCCCCGCGAGGCCGAGCCCACCCAGCAGTACCGCCTGGCGGCGGCTGATGGGCTGCACTACGGGCCCTCACCGAGCACTTTGAGACTTTCGCGGTACTGGTCCGCAGTAAGTTCTCCTCTCGCGAAGCGCTCGTCGAGGATCTGACGGGCCCGGCTGCCACCTGCCGGCGGCGGTGCTCCTGGCCCCTGGGGGCCTGGAGGTCCGTATCCACTACGGACACCGCCGGTAAAGACCCTCACCGCCAGCAGCACCAGCAGCGCGATCCCGAGGAACAGCAGAAGAGTCCAGAGCCACATCCAACCCATGCTTTGTCCGTAACCCCACATCATGACCGGCGCCTTTCGCTTCAGAGGGATACTCCGAGTCTTGGCCCGGCGTCAGCCGGCAGGTAGAGTCCGAGGTCCCGGTCCACCCGGGCCGGTTTCAACGCAACCGCACGGGCCGGCGGATGGCCGGCTGATATTTAGGCCAGCGCAGCCAGGAGCGAAGCGCAGGCCGCTTCGCACCGGCGGCAGGCTTCGGCGCAGATTCTGCAGTGCTCGTGCATACCGGAGTGCTTCTCGCACTCCTCGGCGCAGGCGGCGCAGGCGGTACGGCAGGCCTCCAGAATTGCGCGGCTGATGCCCGCGTTGGACGCTGTTTGGCGGGTCATGACGGCTCCGGTGGCGGCGCAGATGTCCGCGCAGTCCAGATCCGTGCGGATGCACGAGGCAAGTTCGGCGACCATGTCTTCGGCAAGGCACGCGTCAGCGCAGGCTGTGCAGGTCTGGGCGCACTCAAAGCACGCGGCGATGCATTCGGCCAGCTTTGTTTTCTCGGCGCTTTCTGCCGCCTGGGGGTGAACGTCGAGCATGGCAGCGATGTGGTGGGTCATGACGCAGCTCCTGTCGCGCGGTGATGGGGCGGCCGGCCTGCCCGGCCGTCATGCCCACCCTAAACCCGCGATGCTCACGCCGTCAGCCCCTAGGAAGGGACCAAGGGCCCCTTCCTAGGGGCTGACGGGCCCCGGCACGATGACGGGGCCCGTCAGGAACAACAGAATGCGCTGGAGGAGGACCCTGGCGGTGTATTCGCCGGCTTGAAGGGGCAAGGTCTGCCGGCCCTGGAAGGCCCTATCGAGACGAACCGCCGCGACTCCGCAGAACCTTGGACGGACGACGGAGCACATGATGGGCAGGACCATGTACGCGCCACGCGTGGTGCGGTCAGGAGGCGTCGGCGGGCCCGAACGTGACTCCTCCGTCGGTGGAGACGACGATCCCGCTGGCAGTGGCGGCCCAGATGGTGGGGCTTGCCTCCGGACCCTTCACTGCCGCCACGGCCTGGACCGTGTCCTGGATTTTGCCCTTTCGGGTCCAGGTCGCGCCGGCGTCTGCCGAGATGTGGACTGTCCCGTCGGGTTCGATTCCGACCGCCTCGGCGGGGCTGGCGAAAGCGGCGAACTGGGCCACTGGTCCGGAGTCCACCGAGGTCCAGGTCTTACCGCCGTCCGTTGAGCGGCGGATCCCTTGTGGGGTGGTTGCCAGGACCGTGTCGCTGGTGGGGTTCCCGGCTAGGACGGCCGGGACGAAATCCGCAGCCACCGTGGTCCAGCTTTTCCCGTCCGGGCTGGTGCGCAGTGCGCCGTCGAAACCGACGATTCCGGATTTGGTCGCGGTGAGCGCATGGAAGTCGGATTCACCCTGACGGGAGAGCTTTTTCCAGGTCTTACCGGCGTCGGTGGATCTGATCAGCCCGAGCGGGTTGGCCATGTCGGAGCCTTCCCCGGGGTGTCCGGAAGCGTAGAGGACGCCGTGATCGGTGCCGCCGGTGAAACCCATCAGGTCGTTGGTGGCCCCGATCTTGGCAGCGGGCTGCTTCGTGACGTCGAACAGGCCATCGTGGGTAGCCAGGAGCACCTGGCCGGTTGTGCTGACGCTCAGCCCGTGCACGTGGGCGTCCGGCAGGGAGCTAGCGGCGCTGCTGCCTGCGGGGGCGGGTCCGGCCGCGCCGGAGGACGGGCTGCATGCGGACAAGGCAAAGATGAGGCCGACGCCAGCTGCCAGGATGGCTGTCGCACGGCCCCGGGAACGGGAGGGATTGGGCATGGGGGCTCCAAGGAATCAGATGGGAGTGGAAGGTCAGGGGGTTGGCGCCGGCCCGCGAGGGGCCGGCGCTTAGGGCAGCGGTCAGAGGGTGGCCAGCAGCTCCTGCATTTCCTTGATTTCGGCTTCCTGGGCCGTCACGATGTCCTTGCTGAGTTTAATCGCGTCGGCGTTCTTACCCTGGGACATTTCGGTCTGGGCCATCCTGACGGCGCCCTGGTGGTGGACAACCATCTGCGTCAGGAAGAGCTTGGCCGCTTCGGTGCCCTGGGCGGCCTCGAGCCGCTTCATGTCGCCCGCGCCCATCATGCCGTCCATGGTGTGGCCGGCACCCATGGTCGCGGATTCGTTCCAGGTCTTGAGCCAGCCGGTCATCGTTTCGATCTCCGGTGCCTGGGCTGCCTTGATCCGTGTGGCCAGGTCGGTGACCGAGGCGGGGATGTCCTTCTTCTGAAGCATCATCTCGCTCATCTCCACGGCCTGTTCGTGGTGCGGAATCATTCCCTGGGCGAACATGGTGTCGGCCTCATTGTGTTCGGTAGCAGCGGCCGGTGCACTGCTGGACATCATCCCGGGCCCCATGCCCGGCATTGAGCTTGCGGAGGACGCAGGGCTGCTGGGCGTGGCAGACGGTGCGGGGGAACTGGTTGAGCAGCCGGCAAGGGCCAGGGCACCGGCGATGGCGGTCGCGGAAAGGGGCAGAAATTTCGTGTTCATCATGGCTGTTTAAGTCCTTCAAGACATCAGTGGGCGCGTGGGCGCCAAGGGAGTGTGTGCATCAGTGATGCGCCTGGTTCAGGGGAGAGCCAGGAAGGGGCGGGCGCCGGTCAGGTCACAGCGCAGAGCCCCGTTTTACGTTCGGCTGATGCAGAGCTCGCCGGGTGAGGGACTGCCGGGAAGATAGGACCACCGCGGGCCGATCGCGCTCGGCACCGCCGCGTTGGTGTTCCGGACGATGATTCCGGTGCCGGGCAGCGGGGCGGCCAGGGAGCCGGTTTTCGCTGACGGGGTGCAGGCCGCTGTCATGGACTGGATGCTGGTGCAGTTGCCCGAGTCCGTGCACTGCACGGTCCGGGCACCGGCTTCGTCTTGTGCTGCGGGCGTCTCCGGGGCGGAGGATGGTCCGGCAGGAGCTTCTACCGCGTGGCCGGCAGGGGAGGAGTCGTGATGGGCGCCGGCGGTTGCTGCCGCCATGGCGGGGGAGTGCATGGCATGGGTGGCGGTCATGACATGCATACCGAAGATCCCGGCGATCAGGGCCAGGATCGCGGTAAACAGGCCCGCACGGCGAAGGAACGTGATCGCAGGGGCGTGTGCCGGTGCGGTCATGACGGTCCTCCCTTCTGGTGCGGGCTTTCTGTTTTAAGGTTACCGGCCCTGTGGCAGGGCACGTACCGGTACAACGATCCTGTAAGGGACTTTGTTTCTGCCGCCGACCGGGGCAGGTGAGGGCCGGGATGCTCGGAACCTTGCGGGCCAAACCCTGCGGGGACCACACTGGGGGCAACAGATGCAGGACGTGCGGAAGGCGGGCTCATGGCCGGCGACGGTGTCTTCAGGATCGTGGCCGGGGTGGACGGTTCTGCCCCGTCGCGTCTCGCCCTGGAATGGGCAATTACGGAGGCCCGACTGCGTAACGGCCAGGTCAGGGCCGTGACCGCGTGGGAGTTCCCGCCCGTCACGGTCGGCATGGAAGGCCTGGTCTGGGACCCGGACGTCTTCCCTCAGGCCGCACGCCAGCTCCAGAACGAGGCCCTGAAACGCGTGGACACCGGGGGCGTTACGGTGACCGGGGACGTTGTCCAGGGAAACGCGGCCGCCGTACTCCTGCGGGCGGCCGGGAACGCTGACCTGCTGGTCGTGGGGTCCCGTGGTCTCGGCGGATTTACCGGATTGGTGCTCGGCTCCGTGTCCACCCAGGTTCTCCATCACGCCCCCTGCCCGGTGCTCGTGGTCCGGAACCGGTCCCGGGCCGTAGGCGAGGAGTGAGGGATCCGTTGATTCGCAAGGGGACCCCCTCCAGCGTAAGCAGCGGGCCCTGACCGGTGACCACTCCTCCCACGTGCGTCCGCGCCGCGGCCCCGACGGCGGGACGGCTCCAGTGCGGACCGTCCGCGGGAGGCTCCACGCGCTGTGGCACACGGTGGTCGGGGCAGTGGGCCTGATCATGGGATTCCTTCCACACGTCCTGCACCACATCGGGCTGCTCGCCGGAACCGCGCTGGTGGCCGGATCCGGCGGCACCGCATTGTTCGGGGCACTCGGGCTTCTGGCATCCATTCCGATGCTGGTCCGCCTCTACCGCCGGTTCGGCAGCTGGATCGCACCGGCGCTGGGACTACTGGTCTTCGCCGCCATGTTTTCCCTGTCAGCGTTTGTCATCGGCCCGGCAATCAGTGGCACCGGAGCCGACGTGCCCCCGGGGCCGGTACCCACCCCGGGCCACACCAGCGAGCACACCGGAGGCCACTGAACACCGGGAAATCGCTGAACACCCGGTAGGGAGGTCCTTCGCCGGGGCCAAGGGGGCGTGGAGACGCTACTTCGCGCCGGTCAGGGCGTAGCCGGAGGAGCGCACGGCCTCAGCCAGCGACTCCTGGTCGGCGGTGCCGGTGACACTGAGCCGCGACGTTCCGCCCGGGACCAGGTCCACGGCCGCTGAGCGGACTCCGGATACACCGGACACGGCCTTTTCGACGGTCTGGACGCAGTGCCCGCAGGTCAGCCCTTCCAAGGCGTACTGCGTACCGGGCACCTGAGCCTCCGACGTTCCGGCGGCCGGAGCCGCAGCCTGCGTTTCGGCCGCGGGGGCGCAGCAGCTGCAGCCGTGCTCCGCGGTGGAGGCCAGGGGGAGTTGGGTTCGTGTTTCGGTTGTTCCGCACATGTCAGTTTTCCTTCGAAGCGTGGGATAAAAGAGCTGTTGTGGTTGAACGGCTGTAGCGGCCTGGGGCCGGACAAACCACGTCACTGACAACACCTCCAAGGATACCCCCTGGGGGTATAAGCCGCAAGAGTTATTAGCACCATCCTGCTACCCCTCTCCTCGTATGGTTTCCTGCCATGGTTCCAAGGATCCGAGGGCCCTGCTTGACCCCTTAGGCGAGCCTCGTGCCTCATCTGGTTTAGGTCCCGCAGTTTCCCCGGGGAAAGCGGCCACCTGACCCACGGCCGGCGAGGCCAAGGCAGGTGGACGAAGGACTCTCTGATGCGGCAGGCCTGGCGGGTTGATAGTGAACCGCAAGGGCAGACGTGCCCCTGAGCGCCGTCGGGAGGCAGCAATGGGCGCCTGGGATACATCCTGATAGGGCGCCAGGGACGCCGAGAGCCATCCGTCGTCATGTCGGAGCAGGGGCATTGACGTATACCCCTAGGGGGTATATGTTCGCCTTAACCGGAAAACGACGTCCCGGGCCACGGCCCATACGCAGTGAAGGTCCGGCAGCGGGTGGACCGAACCCGCAGCCCTCCCCTGATCCCTCATTGCCAAAGGACACACCTTGCCTGCCGCACCCCAGCCCGCACACGATCACCAACCGCCAGTGGCCAACACCAGCTTGCCTGCTGATCCGGACGGCCCGTCCGGCAGCAGCGGCGCCGAAGGAGGAGCAGTGAGCACGCTTCTGAAACGCACCGTCGTGGAGGTCCGCGGCCTGAACTGGGCCACCTCCAAAGTGGTCGTGGAACATGTCCTGCTGCAGCGGCCCGGAGTCGTCGCCGTCGACGCGAACCCGGTCGCCCAGACCGCGACCGTGAGCTATGACCCGTCCGTGACCTCCTTGGAGCAGATCTCCGGGTGGATCCGGGACTGCGGATACCACTGCCGGGGCGAATCGGTCCCCGACCACATCTGCTACCCGATGGACGAAACAGGACCCACACCCGGGACGGAGCATGACACCGCCGGCAAGTCCGAAGCCGCCCATCCGCCGTCCGGACACGTCCACCCCGGTGCCGCACACACAATGGACCATGTGCACCCCACGGAGCCTGATCACCAGGGCATGCACGCGCGTCATGCGCCGGAAACCGCGGAACCCCACCCAGGCCATGCCCGGCCGCCGGCGGACAGCCATGCCGGCCACGGGCCGGGTCCGCACCCCGGGCCGACCCGGACCCCGCAGGACATGATGGGTCACGGCGGACACCACGGCGGAATGTCGATGGATGACATGGTCAGGGACATGCGCAACCGGTTCCTGGTCGCGGCGATCCTGTCGGTGGGCGTGACGCTGTGGTCGCCGATGGGCCGGGACATGCTCGGCTTCACCGCGCCGGCCCCGTTCGGGCTTCGTGACGATGTCATGGCCCTGATCCTGTCCCTGCCGGTCATCTTCTACTCGGCCTGGATCTTCTTCGACGGCGCCTACCGGGCGCTGAAGGCCCATACCCTGGACATGATGGTCCTGGTCGCGATCGCCGTGGGCACCGGGTGGCTTTACAGCGTCTGGGTCACCTTCACCGGCGGCGGTGAAGTGTTCTACGAAGCCGCCACCGTCCTGACCTCCTTCGTGCTGCTGGGCCACTGGTTCGAGATGCGCGCACGCGGCGGGGCGAACGAGGCCATCCGCACGCTGCTCGAGCTTGCCCCGCCGGTCGCGGTCGTCATCCGTGACGGCGACACGGTCGAGATCCCCACCTCCGAAGTCCAGACCGGGGACCTGCTGCTGATCCGGCCGGGATCGAAAATCCCCGTTGACGGGGAGGTCGAGGACGGCCAGTCAGAGGTCGACGAGTCCATGGTCACGGGCGAAAGCCTTCCGGTGACCAAGAGCACCGGCTCGGAAGTCATCGGCGCGTCCATCAACACCACCGGCACGATGCGGGTCCGGGCCACCAAGGTCGGCGCCGACACCGCCCTGGCCCAGATTGTGGCTCTCGTCCAGGAGGCCCAGAACTCCAAGGCACCGGGCCAGCGGCTGGCCGACCGGGCCGCGTTCTGGCTGGTCCTGGTCGCCCTGATCGGCGGAACCCTGACGTTCGCCGTTTGGCTCGCCCTCGGCGCCGGCGTCGAGACGGCCCTGCTGTTCGCGATCACCGTTGTGGTGATCACCTGCCCCGACGCGCTGGGGCTTGCCACCCCGACGGCCATCATGGTGGGCACCGGCCTCGGCGCCAAACGCGGCGTCCTGTTCAAGAACGCCACCGCCCTTGAAGTTTCCGCCCGGATCGACACCGTCGTGATGGACAAGACCGGAACCCTGACCAAGGGCGAACCGGAAGTGACCGACGTCGTCGTCGAGGGAATAGACGAAAGCGAACTCCTGGCCCTGGTCGGGGCGGTGGAGCAGGAATCCGAACACCCGCTGGCTGCGGCCGTGGTCCGGCATGCCCGGGAACAGGGTGCACCCGTCCTGGCAGCCTCGGATTTCCTCAATGTTCCCGGTCACGGCGCCGGCGCGACCGTGGACGGGCACCGGGTGCTGGTCGGCAACCGCAGACTCATGGCCAACGAAGGCATCGACTTGGGCCCGCTGGCCGCGGTGCGCGATGAACTTGCCGCCACCGGACGGACCGCCGTGCTCGTCGCCGTCGACGGCAGGGCCGCGGCGGTGATCGCGCTGGCGGACGCCGCGAGGGAAACTGCGGCCGCCGCCGTCGCGGCCCTGCACGAGGCCGGGATCGAGGTCGTCATGCTCACCGGGGACAACGAAGCGACCGCCCGGAGGATCGCCGGCCAGCTGGGCATCGACACCGTCATCGCCGAGGTGCTTCCCGGCGACAAATCAGCGAAGATCGCCGAACTTCAACGGACGGGGAAGAAAGTCGCCATGGTCGGCGACGGCGTCAACGACGCCCCGGCCCTGGCCCAGGCCGACCTCGGCATCGCGATCGGCGCCGGCACCGACGTGGCCATCGAAACAGCCGACCTCGTCCTGATGCGCTCGGACCCGCTGGATGTGCCCATCGCCCTGCGGATCGGCAAAGGCACCCTGCGCAAGATGCGCCAGAACCTGGGCTGGGCAGTAGGGTACAACGCGATAGCCCTGCCCATCGCGGCAGGGGTCTTCGCCTTCGCCGGCCTTGTCCTCAGCCCCGAGATCGCGGCCCTCTCGATGTCCGGGTCCAGCTTCCTGGTCGCCGTCAACGCCCTGCTGCTCAAGAGGCTCCGGCTGCCCCGGCCGGAAACACCCGAGGCCACCACCGCGCATGCTGACCGGCCGCTGGCCCCGGCCGGTAACCGCTAGGCGGCCGCGGCCATGGACCTCCGCCTCATCACCCGTGTGCTGTTCCTGCGGGCCGCCTGGCGGAGACGGGACCACTGGGACGCAGCCCAAATCACTGCCCACCAGGACCACGCCCTGCGGGAGCTGCGCCGCGCAACCTACGCCGGCTCGGAGTTCTACCGGCGCCATCACGCCGGCCTGCACGACGCCCCCCTGCACCAGCTGCCGTCCGTGACGAAAGCGGACCTCATGGAGCACTTCGACGAAGCCATCACCACACCGGACCTGAGGCTGGCGGATCTGGAGAACCACCTGCGATCCCTGACGCAGAGCGGGGGAGACCCGGGAGTGCCGTGGAAGGGCAGGTGGTGGGCTGCGGCGACCGCCGGCACCACGGGCCGGCGCGGAACCTTCGTCTGGAACCGTTCCGAATGGGCGACCGTCCTGGCTTCCTATGCCCGCGCCAACGACTGGGCCGGGATCTCCGCCGGGCTCACCAAGCCGCTGAAAATGGCATTGGTGAGTTCCCGCGTGCCCACACACCAGTCCGCCGTCGTCGGTGCCTCGCTGCGCTCCGGACTCGTCCCCACGCTCCGCCTGGACGTCACCGCACCCCTGGAGGAGACGGTCGCCGCGCTCAACCGGTTCCAGCCCAGGATCCTCGTCGGATATGCCTCAGCGCTGAAACCCCTCGCGGCAGAGCAGCGCGCCGGGAGGCTGCGCATTTCACCGGAGGGCGTGATGTCCGCCTCCGAAGTGCTCAGCCCGCACACCGCCGCCGAGCTGGAGGAGGCGTGGGGGAGCGCTCCCTTTGATGTTTACGCCGCCACCGAAACGGCCGGGATCGCCTCCCCCTGCACCTACCGGAACCGCCACGTCTACGAAGACCTGCTCATCGTTGAACCCGTGGACCAGGCCGGAAACCCCGTGCCTCCGGGAACCACCGGGGCAAAGCTCCTCGTCACGGTCCTGTTCTCCCGCACCCTTCCGCTGATCCGCTACGAAATGTCCGACACTGTCAGCCTGGGCGGACGGGGCTGCCCCTGCCGGCGCTCCTTCACCGTCCTGGAGGACATCGAAGGGCGCATCGAAGATGTCCTGCAGCTGCCCGGGAAGGCAGGCACGGTCAATGTCCATCCGATCGTGTTCCACCACGTCCTCGATGAAGCCGGGAGCGCGGGGTGGCAGGTCATCCAGAAGCCTTCCGGGCTTCGCGTGCTCCTCGCCGGCCTCGCTCCCGGAGCCTCCACCGAGGGGGTTGGGACAGCCGTGGCCGGCGCGCTCGAGGACGCCGGTGTAGTCGACACCCCGGTGGATGTGCATGTTGTTGAACGCGTTGAACGGACCGCTTTAGGGAAAGCACCCTTCGTGCGAGGGTTGCCGGGCAGGCGATGACACGTCCGTCCTCCTGAAGACAACCCCCACCGGCATCCGGGGATGCGTCGAAGAGGGGCAAATTGGAACGTCGTCGGTTTGCGGGCGAGCTCTCCTGCAGAACTGCGCCTCGGTCAGGGGCAGCTCCCGAAGTGTGTTGACCGCTACTGCCGGCCCGGAGCGCCTCGGCATATTCTCCACGGTAGAGAGTGGTGAGAGGGGCTTCGGATGTACCTGCCCTGGTTAGGGCGACGCGATATCTCGGCCGGCTTGCTCGTGGGTTAGTGCCAGGAAGCGGCCTGCACGCCGAAAGTCACGGGTGTGGGGATCCCTTGTCGGACGCCTTTCAAGTCCGATGTGCACCGGCTTGCCTTTTATCGGATGAGGCAGGCTTATGGACGTCCGGCCTTACGGCGTCCGACAATGACATCATCGAATGCCGCTATCATCGTTTTATGACGATTGAATCCGTGGTTCCCATCGATCCCTGCGGGCAGCTCGATCCCGCGGCGGCGCTGTTCCATTCCCTCAGTGACCCGACCCGGCTGAGCATTGTGAAACGGATGGCCGGCGGCGAGGTGCGTGTTGGTGACCTCACCGGCGAGCTGGGTCTGGCCCAGTCGACCGTATCTGCCCATGTGGCGTGCCTGCGTGACTGCGGCCTGGTGGAGGGGCGGGTGCAGGGCCGCAGTGTGTACTACTCGCTGTCCCGTCCGGAGCTGATGGACATGCTCGCCCAGGCCGAGGTACTGCTTGCTGCCACCGGCAATGCGGTCAGCCTGTGCCCGAACTACGGCACCGGCAGTACGGGTGCGCCCATGATGAAAGTGAGCGAACGATGAGCGACGCCTGCGGCTGCGGCGACGAAAAGACCGGGACCGGAGTGTCCGAAGAGGCGGAGGAGACCGTTGGGTTCTGGCAGGTCAGCGAGGTCCGGGCGGCAGCGGTGTCCGGTGTCCTGCTCCTGGTCGCATGGGTCGCTTCGCTGACCGGAGGGCCGCAGTGGCTGACACTTTCCCTGGAGATTGGCGCGCTGCTGGTCGCCGCCTGGACGTTCGTTCCCTCCACCCTCCGGCGCCTGGTAAAAGGCAAGATCGGGGTCGGGACGCTGATGACGATCGCCGCAGCCGGTGCGGTCGCCCTCGGGCAGTACGAGGAGGCCGCCATGCTGGCCTTCCTTTACGCCATCTCCGAAGGCCTCGAGGAGTACTCGATGGCTAAAACCCGCCGGGGGTTGCGTGCCCTGCTGGACCTTGTCCCGGCCGAGGCGACCGTCCTGCGCGGGGGCATAGAAACCACCGTCCCCCCAGCAGAACTCACCCGCGGAGACCGGATGGTTGTCCGGCCGGGGGAGCGCCTGGCGACTGACGGCAGGATCATCACCGGCCGCACGTCCCTGGACACCTCGGCGCTCACCGGCGAATCCGTGCCGGTCGAGGCCGGGCCGGGAAGCGAGGTCTTTGCCGGGTCGATCAACGGAACCGGCCCGCTTGAGGTTGAAGTGACCAGCACGGCGGAGAACAACTCACTGGCCAGGATCGTGCACATCGTGGAGGCCGAGCAGTCCCGCAAGGGACCGGGCCAGCGCCTGGCCGACTCCATCGCCAGCAAGCTCGTCCCGGGTATCCTGATCGCCGCTGTCATGATCATTATCTTCGGCTTCATCGTGGGGGAGCCGCTGCTGTGGTTCGAACGGGCCCTCGTGGTCCTGGTCGCCGCCTCGCCCTGCGCACTGGCCATCTCCGTGCCCGTGACGGTCGTAGCCTCCGTGGGCGCGGCCAGCCGCATCGGCGTGCTCATCAAGGGCGGCGGCGCCCTGGAGACTCTCGGCAAAATCCGCACCATCGCACTGGACAAGACCGGAACGCTCACCCGCAACAAGCCCGCCGTGATCGACGTTGCTGCGACCGGCGCAGCCACCCGGGAACACGTCCTGGCCCTCGCTGCCGGACTGGAGGCCCGCAGTGAACATCCGCTCGCCCGCGCCATCCTCGCCGCGGCCACGGACCGGGCGGTCGTCACCGATGTTGACACCATCCCCGGCGCCGGTCTGGAAGGTCGGCTCGAGGGCAGGACCGTCCGCCTTGGCCGGCCGGGCTGGATCAACGCCGGTCCGCTGGCCGCCGTGGTCGAGCGGATGCAGCATGCCGGCGCCACCGCTGTCCTGATCGAGGACGACGGCCTGGTCATCGGGGCGATCGCGGTCCGTGACGAGCTGCGCCCCGAAGCTCGCGAGGTCATCGCCCGGCTGAGCGCTTCCGGTTACACCACGGCCATGCTCACCGGCGACAACCTCATCACGGCCACCGCGCTGGGTAAGGCCGCGGGCATCAGTGAAATCCACGCCGACCTTCGTCCCGAGGACAAAGCGGAGATCATCCGCACGCTCAAGGCCCGGCAGCCAACCGCCATGGTCGGGGACGGCGTGAACGACGCCCCGGCACTCGCGACCGCCGACACCGGTATCGCCATGGGGGCCATGGGCACCGACGTCGCGATCGAAACCGCCGACATCGCCCTGATGGGAGAGGACCTGAAGCACCTGCCCCAGGTGCTGGACCACGCGCGCAGGACCCGGCAGATCATGCTCCAGAACGTTGGCCTGTCCCTGCTGCTGATCGCTGTGCTGATCCCACTGGCCCTGCTCGGCATGCTCGGCCTGGCCGCCGTAGTGCTGATCCACGAACTGGCCGAAATCGTCGTGATCGCAAATGGCGTTCGGGCAGGCCGGCTCCGCAGCAGGACAGCGTTGGACGCTACCGCTCCTGTACCCGCGCTGGAACCGACCGCGTGAGGGCCGAAGCCACCGTCCGGCCGGGCGTACCTGCCCGGAGGGCACGACGGTTCAGGATGGTGCTGCTGCTCTGGGCGGCCGTCCTGGCCGCATCCGACCTGGTCGTCAAGGCCATGGCCGAGGCCCTGCTCTCCACCGGCGCGACGACCGACCTGGGCCCGATCAACATCCGGCTGCTCTACAACCTCGGTGTCGCGTTCAGCCTCGGCGCGGACCTGGCACCCTGGATCGTCATCGCCGCCACCGGGCTGATCATCGCGGCCCTGACCTGGTACACCGTCTCCACCGCCCCGTCCATGACCGGCCTGTCGCGGGCAGGATCGGCCCTGCTGCTGGGTGGCGCCACCGGGAATTTCATCGACAGGCTCGATGGGCACGGCGTCGTCGACTACCTCCACAGCGGCTGGTTTCCAACCTTCAACCTCGCCGACGTGTTCGTCACTACTGGAGTCGCGCTCCTCGTCATGGGCACCATCCTGTCCCCTCGGGCAGGGACCGGCGACTGACCGCCGCCCCGCCGCCCGCTCCTCACCGGCCACCTCCGCAAGGAGCATGCTTCCGGCCGGACGGGATCGCTCCCCGGACACAGCTGCACCGCGATGACCCGGATCGCTTCGGCCGCCGACAGGTCGATGTCCCGGTCTCGTCAGGCGGCCCGACGGGACTAAGCCCCTTGCGCCTCGGGCCTGATGGAAAACGCACCCCAGGGACTGGACATGGCAGAAGTCCGCGAACACATCCTGGCGCTGCCCCACGTCATTGACGTCCATGACCTGCACGCCTCCCTCGTAGCTTCCGGAACCCCGGTCCTCTCGGCCCACGTCACCGTCGAAGACAGCTGCATGACCGACGGTCATGCAGCCACCATCCTCGCCGAGCTGCAGCGCTGCGTGGCCGAACACTTCGACGTCAGCGTCGAACACTCCACCTTCCAAATCGAACCCGCCGCCCACCGCGACCAGGAAAGCATCCCGCACTAATGACACAGACACCCACGAAACCCGCTCCCGCTCCGAAAGACCCGGCCAAGAAGGCCCGCCTCGTCATCTGGATCCTGCTCGGCGTCATCGTCGCCGCCGGAGTGATCTGGTATGCCGTCTTCACCACCACGAAACCCGCGCCGGCCCCGGCGCCACCGGCGGCGGCCGCGGAACTGGTCCGCGAGGACAGCCACCGCGTCACCACACCCGCCACGGAGAAAGCCCAGCTCGTCGAGTTCCTGGACTTCGAATGTGAGTCCTGCCGCGCCGCCTATCCCCTCGTCGAGGAACTCAAGAAAGAGTACGGAGACCGGATCACGTTCGTGAACCGGTACTTCCCGCTCCCGGGACACCGGAACTCCGGCACCTCGGCCCTGGCCGTGGAAGCTGCCGCGCAGCAGGGCCAGTACGAGCAGATGTACGCCAAGATGTTCGAAACCCAACCCCAGTGGGGCGAAAAGCAGGACTCCCAGGCGCCGCTGTTCAGGACCTTCGCGCAGGAACTGGGGCTGGACCTGGCCAAGTACGACGCGGCCGTGGCGGATGAGAAAACCATTGACCGGATCCGGAAGGACGTCGCCGATGGCAGGGCCCTTGGCGTGACCGGAACGCCCACCTTCTTCCTCAACGGTGAGAAGCTGGTCCTGAGCACCGAGGCAGACTTCCGGCAGAAACTGACCGACGCCGCCAAGTAACAGCAACAGACCCAGGGTGAGCCCGGCGAGGGCGCCCCCGTGGTCAATAGGTACCCATCGGAGAGGAGCGGCGTGCCATGACACAACAGCGTGCGCCGTTCCGGCTGCTCCGCACAGCCGTCGTGGCGGCCGCGGTCATCTCACTCGCCGCGGGAGCCCATATCCTGGCCGGCGGGCAGCTCCCACCGGCACCGGTGATGGCCGCCTTGACGGCCCTGACTGCGCTCGGTGTGGTCGTCGTGACCAAATGGGAAATGACGGCATTCTCCCTGGCCGCAGTTCTGGCTGCCGGGCAAACACTGCTCCACGAAGCCTTCTCCATCCTCTCGGGAGCCACGGCCCCGCCGTCGAACGCCCCGGCGCTCCACGTCCATGAAACGGTCGTCCGCGTCCCGGCGGCCTCTGCCGGACAGGAACTGCACCGGCACTTGCCGGCGGACCTTGATCCGCCCATGCTGACGCTGCACGTGTTCGCAACACTGGCCACCGCGGTCCTGCTGGCCAGAAGCGAAGCAGCGCTCTGGGCCCTGGCAGCATGGCTACGCCCGCTGACGGGCATTCCCGTGGTGCGGATTCTGTTCCTGCCGCGTCAGCCCCTGCCTGCTCCCCGGACCGTCACGCTGCGCCGATGGAGGGTTCTGCGTCGTCCCCCCTTGCGGGGACCACCTTCCGCCGCCTGCATCTAACGGCACAGCGACTTCTCTTCGACCCAACCCTGTCGTCACCGCCGGTGACGACCTACGGATCCCGGCACGTCCGTTCAGCGAACGCGCCAGAATTACGCATTGTGCCGTGGTGCAGATCAGCAGCGATGACCCATGTCTCCCACGGAAGAACAGAACCGACAATGAATGCACGACTGACCCTCAAGACACGCCTCCGGCTGGCAGCCGTCGCCGTGATCATGATCCCCGCGGCCTCAACAGCCTCGCCGGCCCTGGCGCACGACGCACTCTCATCCACGAGCCCGACCCAGGGCTCCGTTGCAACTACGGCCCCGGAAACAGTGACCCTGACACTTTCGGAACCGCCGGCGAACTCCGAGAACCTGAATTTCAGCACCATCACCGTCACCGACGGCGCCGGGAAAACCGTCAGCGACGGCAAAGTCACCGTTTACGGCCCGACACTCACCACCACCCTCGACCCGGGAACGGCCGGAACCTACACCGTCCTGTGGCGGACCGTGTCATCTGACGGACACCCCATCGAAGGAAAATACAGCTTCACCGTCCAGACCGCGGCCGGCGCCGGAGCCCCCACGTCTTCGGCGGCGCCCACCGCCACGCCGTCGACCGCCTCGCCGTCGGCCGCCCCCACCGCGGCCACGGCTCCCGCACCAACCCAGGTTCCGCCGCCCAACAACGACAACGCCCCGCTCGTTCTCGGGATCGCAGCGGCCATCCTGGCCGCCGCCATCGGTGCAGGGCTGCTCCTGCGCAACAGGCGCAACAACCCCACGCCGTAGCTCAAACGCCCCTGTCCCCCTGGGCACCCACCCAGGGGGACACGGGCAGGAGCCGCTCCGGGCAGGCTGATCGGGCCTCGGCGTCAGACCACCGGGACGGGACTGCGACGGGAAAGCACCATCCGCAACGCCATGGCAGTGACGGCGGCGCCGGCCATGACCACAAACGACACCACTCCGGCGGTGAACAACACCGGAGCGAATCCGGGAGGCGGCACGGACGAATCCGCCGCGGCAATAATGGACCCCCAGTAACCAGCCGTGCAGACCAGCCAGAGTGCACCCGCAACGCCGGCCGCCCAGGACAAGCGCGAGAACCACCGCCACCCGACTCGGTAGGAAAGGGCCACGGCGACCAGGATGACTCCGGCGACGGCGAGCAGCTGGGCGCCCAGAAGATACGGTCCCGCCACCAGACCGACGGGCACGCACAGTCCGCCGATCATGAACAGCCGACGGGCACCAAGCGGCATCGCCCCGGGCTTGTCCTGAACGGCAGCCGCACCCGAGCTGTTCCGGGCAGTCGTGGTCTCTTTTGTCATGGTGGTACCTGTTCCTGGCTGACCTGCCCCGGCTTCACGCAACCGGTGCAGGTGATGGCACGACCAGATTCTTTCGGACTCTGTCTGGGCCGCACTCGAGACAGTACAGGCTTCGCTTGATCGACCGGCCCGGGCACCGCTTAACCCGACTTCTGATCAGGTCCGTCGATGAGACGTCTCACAGGACCTCGATGGCACCCATCATGCCGAGGTCCTCGTGATACAGGATGTGGCAGTGGCAAACGGGGCGGCCGCGGAAGTCCCTGAATGCCACGCTGACCTTCACACGACCGTACGCGGGTATGGTCACCCGTCCCGCCAGGTGACGGGGTTCGTCCCTTGGCCGTTTTCCTCGATGATTTGCACGGGGTAATGGGACACCCAGATGAATGCGCACGTTGTTGAACGCCCTGAACGGACCGCTTTGACGAAAGCACCCTTCGTGCGGGGGCTGACGCGCCCGCACTGACCAGTCCTTCCTCCTGAAGAAAGAAACTCCTGCCCGGCTTGCGGGGACTCGGCGCGCGAAGGGACGTACCGCGGAAGACGCCGCCTGCCTCGTCGGCCGGAGCCGCGCAAGGCTTTACCGCCGCCAGCAAGCCCCCGCTGCACGCGAGAGCACCACAACATAGGCGCTCCTGAACATCGGGTGACGGACGCCATCGTGCCCCAGCCTCGCCCGGGTGGCGCCAGGGTTAGGCCCTCGGACCTCGCTGCGCTCGGGCTGTTAAGGCGTTTTCTGTTTTTTGCTGCTGTCCTCCGGATCGTACGTGCCCGCTCCACCGGCTCAACCGTCCTGCGGACGGCCGCGCAACCGACGCCTTGTGTCGGCGCTTCGCTTATTTCCTCCCACAACCCCTCCACTGCTTGCCCTTCGGGTTGCCCCGGCTCCGTCGGGCACAGCTACGCGCTGCTCCGCCAGCAGGCAAAAACGACCGGGGGAGAGGGAAAGCTGGCCGGTCACCAAGGCCGCCCCACCCGCCGGATCCTCAGCAAAGGACGAGAAAAACCATGAACGATCGCATTGCACGCGCAGCCCTGACCCGACTCTTCGAACCCGGCGACCGTGTCGGTCGGGCCCTCGTGGGCAGGCTCGGTGCGTACGCCGCGTTGAGGCTTGCCACCGGCGCGCAGACCGTACACGCCATTCCGGAGGCCACGGTCGAAGAACTCTCAGAAGCGTTGAGACGGTGGGCGCCGCGGGTTCCGGAGGTCGACCCGGAGAAGGACCTGGCAACCATCGAACGCCTGGGCGGCGGGTTCCTGATCCCGGGGGATGAACGCTGGCCTGAAGGCTTGGACGATCTGCCCGACGCCCCGTACGGGCTGTGGTACCGGGGCAGCATCGACAACGGCATCCCGGCGCCTTCGAAGTGTGTGGCCCTTACCGGTTCCCGGGACTCGACCAGCTACGGCGCCTCCGTTACAGGGGATATGGCATACGGGTTGGCCCAACGTGGAATCTGCGTGATCTCAGGCCTTGCCTACGGCATCGATGCGCACGCGCACCGGGCCGCGTTGGCCGGAAGCCAGGGAGAAGGACCGGCGACCCTCGCGGTGCTGGCCGGAGGCCTTGACCGTGACTACCCGTCCGGTAACGCTGACCTCGCGGCCGCGCTCCGCGGTAACGGCCTGACCCTCTCAGAGCTCCCGCCCGGTTCCGCCCCGACCCGGCACAGGTTCCTGCAGAGAAACCGCATCATCGCCGCCCTCGCAGGGGTGACCTGTGTCGTGGAAGCCCGGTGGCGTTCAGGGGCGCTGAACACCGCCCACCACGCCGAAACCATTGCCCGGCACGTCGCGGCCGTCCCCGGGAGCGTGCACAGCGCCAACTCCGCAGGATGCCACCGGCTCCTGAAAGAAGGCGCGGCGGTGCTGGTGTCCGATGCAGCCGAACTGGCCGAACTCCTCGCAGACTAGCCCCTTCAGGTGGCCGTCCCGTTGCCGGGGCGGTCACCGCTGGCGGTCCGCCGTCGTGGCCGGCCTACGCTGTGGGTCGGCGGCGGCGGACCGCCAATCGCACACTCAGTGCCGGCGACCAGGGCGCGCGGCCGCCGGAGTCGGGGACGCCGAAAGAAGACCCGGGGTGCTGATGAAGGGTTCGCAGGGCTCACCAGGAAAAGGGCGTCCGCTGGCGCGGCCGGCTGTGGGTCCAGTGCCGGCTCCGCAGGGCTCCGCCGTCTCTGGCCCAGTCTGTCTACGACCTTTTGGCTGCTGTCCTGTCGGATTGTACGTGTCCGCTCCGGCCCGTCTAGCCCCTCCTTCGTCGGGGCCTGCGGCGCACGAAATGTCCCTGCGGCGCTCCTTCGTCGCTTATTTCCTCCGGGAATTTCCCGCCCCTTGCCCAAGGGTAGACAGGCCTCCGTCGGCCACAGCTCCGCAAGCTTCGCCAGCAGCCAAAACAACGGGGGAGAAGGGAAGCTGGCCGGTCACCACGAGCCGCCCCACCCACCATCATCCTCAGCAAAGGACTTTGAACATGAACGACGCAATCCGCATCTCCAGCCCCGCCGACATCCTCGGTTTCATCCCGCACACCCTCGGGTTCGTACCGCAGGAATCCTTCGTGTTTTTGACCATGCGGGGCAGGACACTGGGCGCGACACTGCGCGTCGACGCCCCCGCGTCAGCCGAACCCGTCGCGTTCGCCCGCTCCATGGTGGAATACCTCGCACTGGACACTCAGGCCACGGCGGTGCTGCTGGCCATCTACACGGCCAGCACCCCGGCGCCCGGTCAGCCCCGCCCCTTCCACGACCACGTCGAGGCCGTCATTGAGGCCCTGGACAGCGCGGGTACCCCGCTGCAGGACGCGTGGCTGGTCACCCCGTCGCACTGGCAAAACCTCCTGTGCGACAGCGACGCCGGGTGCTGCCCGCCCGAACCGTTGGAATCCATCACCGACGGGCAGCTGAACGCGGAACTGGTGTTCCGTGGCAGCAGCTACCAAAAGAACCCCGGCACCAGCTACGCACCGTTCGCAGGCCCGGCAGACAGGGAGGAACAGATCCGCCACGCGCTCCCGGGCGTGCTCGGCGCGGAACTGGACCCGGGCCGGGAACTGTGGGCAGAGGCCCTGACCCGGGACAGCTGGACGGACCCGCAGACAGCGGCGGAGCTGCTGGCCTGCTTCCAGCGCCCGGACCTGCGCGACGTGATGTTCTGCAACGTCATCGACCCGGATCGGACCGACGCCGAGGAAAGCGGGAATCTGCTCGTGGGGGAGGGGATCGCCCCGGACTGGAACCGCGTGGACCGGGCGCAGGAAACCGCCCGGAACCTCATCGACGCCGCCCCCGAAGGCTACCGGGCGCCCCTGCTGACCCTGATCGGATGGCTGACGTACCTCAAAGGCCAGTCGTCAGTAGCCGGAGACCACTTTGGGCTTGCTTTGGCTGATACACCGGGTTACCGGCTCGCGGAACTGATGGGCCAGCTGGTGAGCCGGGGAACCATCGCCCCGGTCGCGAAGAACCAGGCAACCGCCTATAAGCGGCACCACTAAAAAGCGTCGGGCCGGACCGGGAAACGGTCCGGCCCCGTTGGGTGCGCCGGGCGGCCTCCCCCGCATGCGCTCCTCCGGCCGCCGATCACGCTGCCGCGGGCGCAGCACCAGCGGCGGGCAACGGCCAGACGCCGGGCTAAAGTGGGAAAGGAACACGACCACTAAGAGCCTGGGGGCAGCACATGAGCCACGAGTACATCCTGACGGACGAAGACGCAGCACCTGCCGATGCCACCCATGCCCAGGACATCCTCGAGCTCTCGATGTTGACCATGCCGCAGCCGAGCGCCCCCATCGTTGATATCTCCTGGGAGAAATCCCCGCTGGACCTGTAAGTTTCCTGCAGCGATGACGCTGCAGCCCTAATTTTCCTTTTGCTGAGGGAAAACTGAGGCCGGCCCCACGGGGCCGGCCTCAGCCCTTTTAAACGCTGAAAAGGGCCTCGCTTCGCTCGGGCTGTAGAAGCGTTCTTCTTGTTTTGGCTGCTGTCCTGACGGATTGTACGTGTCCGCTCCGGCCCGTCTAGCCCCTCCTCTGTCGGGGCCTGCGGCGCACGAAATGTCCCTGCGGCGCTCCTACGTCGCTGATTTCCTCCGGGAATTTCCCGCACCTTGCCCTGCGGGTAGACAGGCCTCCGTCGGCCACAGCTCCGCAAGCTTCGCCAGCAGCCAAAACAACGGGGGAGAGGGGAAGCTGGCCGGTCACCTGAACTGCCCCACCACTGGTCCGCGCCCGCACCCTTTTCCAGCCGCTTGACAGACATAGAAGCGTCGGGGGGAGAGGGGAGCTGGCCGGTCACCTGAGCCGCCCCACCCACCGGAATCCTCTGCAAAAGGAGCAACACCATGACCACCAACCCGACCCTCGAAATGCTCGACCCAGCCACCCTGACCGTCGACATCAACGTCCGCAAAGACGCGGCCCTGACCAGCGACTTCATCGCCAGCATCAAAGAACACGGCGTGATGGAGCCGGTGATCGCCCACCGCAAGGAGGACGGCACCGTGCACGTTCTGATGGGACAGCGCCGCACCCGGGCCGCCGTTGAAGCGGCGCGGCCTCTGATTCCGGTGATGATCATCGAATCCCCCGAGGAAGCCGAACGCATCGTGACGCAGGTTGTGGAGAACATCCAGCGCGCCGAGCTGACCGAAGCGGACGAAGCCGACGCTGACCACCAGCTGTCCCTGATCGGTGTCTCGGCCGCCGCGATCGCGAAGAAGACCGGACGGACCAAAACCACGGTCGAGGGCGCGCTGAAAGCCAAAGCTTCCGCCGCCGGAGTGGCCGCCCTGGGCAAGGGCTACACCATCGATGAAGCGCTCATCATGGCCGAATTTGAGGGGAGCCAAGAGGACGCCGAGGAGTTGGAGTCCGTGATCGCGGACGAACCCGACCAGCTCCTGCACGTGGCGCAGATGCTCCGGGACCGCCGCGACCGCGCTGCCGCCCGGGCCGCGCTCGTTGCCGAGCTCGAGGAGGCGGGGAAGACCATCGTGGAGGATGCCGGGTACTACGACGAGGACGAGAACCTGTATGTGACCTCGGCGAAGCGCGCCGATGGTGAACCGGCCACCGCCGAGGACGCTAACGCCTACCTGATCAGCACCGATTACCGGGGCCAGCACACCGCCACCCCAGTTATCACCGGCTGGAAAGAGCTGGGCTTCGCCCCGAAGCACGAACGCTACAACGGGGGCACCCAGGCCCAGAAAGGCCCGATGACCGAGGAACAGAAGACTGAGCGCAAGACCCTGATCGCGAACAACCGCGAGATGGAAAGCGCGACCAAGGTCCGGCGCGAGTTCGTGAAGACCCTGCTCTCCCGCAAGGCCGCGCCGAAGGGCTGGCAGTATTTCACCGTCCACGCCATCACCCACTACTCCGAGACCGCCAGCGGCTACGACGGCAAGGTCGCCACCGAAATGCTCGGGACCAAGACCGGCGAGGACACCGACCGGTGGGGTTGGAACCCGCTCCGGGACCACACCGCCAAAACCACCGCCCGGCCCGAGTTCTCCCTGATCGCACTGATCTGCGCCGGGTATGAGAAGACCATCCATAAAGACTCATGGCGGAGCGCTGAGAAGCGGCACTTCGACTACCTGAACCAGCTCACCCAATGGGGGTACACGGCCAGTGCCGTGGAGCAGATCATCATTGACAAGCACACCACCGAGGGCGAATAGGCCGGGTGACTGAAACCCCCAATGCAGAAGCCAGGCCCTTCCACCCGAAAGGGTGGAAGGCCGGGCGGCTGGATTCTCCCCTTATCGCAACTGCCCGGCCACTGACCCCAGCAGGGGCGAGGAACCTCCCGCACGTCGGGCGGTCCGCCGCCCTGGGCGAACCACAGCAGCCACTCACCAGCGACGGACCGCCATTCAGCGTGACATGCGCCGGCGGATCACTCAGCGTGACATGCGCCGGCGGATCACTCAGCCGCGGGACCAGGAACAACGAGGTACCCACCTCACGGCAGCCCAACAAACACTTCAGCTCCGCTGAAGCACAGATTTCCTTTGCCCAAGGGAAAACAGGAAGGGCCGACACCGTAAGTGTCGGCCCTTCCTGGCTGCTCCAGTTGTTAAATCCCAGTTTCTGCCACGGCTTCGTCGGCGTGCGAATCGTTCACAACTCGTAGACCAGAGCCGGATGAGCCTGCTGTGAGCTGGGCGTAGCGATCGAAGAGACGTTCCTGCCGCTCTAAGAGGCTTGGCGCTTTACGGAATCCGAAGATCGCATCAACGGCGCGGTCCAAAGCCTTGTGTGCTGTGACCAAGTCTTGCGGCATCGCCAGCGGATGGTACAGGTCAGCCAGCGTAAGCCCGGGATGAGACCCCCGGGCTTGAAGTACGTCTTGTCCTGCTTCAATGACGCGCGAACGTTGAAGCTCAGTCATCTCGGACAAGGGAAAATTGTTCCAGACAATGGTGTTTGAGAATCGGAGGTCAGATTTCAGCCGACCGCCTACCGTCTTTTGCCAAGTCATGAACATGGCCGACGATATGACGCCAAAGAGGAACCCATCGACGTCGGGGGCGGTGAAAGCTAGATTGCTTGTGACGACGTCTGGGTCGAAGCGGCCGCAGGTCAGATATGGGCGCTGCTCGCTCACAACGGAGGGGATGCAGAGATACGGAACCGAAGGTTGGCGGCGCTCTGCAAAGACGGCTGGTGTGGAAGCGAGTGCTTTCGTTGCGGCCTTGGGGCTCTCAAGCCGGAACCGCCTCACGTTCTCTACGCGCTCCCTCAGAAGCTCTGAGTCTCTCAAATCCTGCGCGGAAACTGCTTCCAGCCAAAGACACCAGCGGTCGCCGCCGTTGATCAGTTCGCGAGCACCAACAAACGGCCGCATGTACTTTGCCGGCAACGGGGTCATTTCTTAGGGCTCGAGCTTCCTCACCTTCACTAAGAAGGTATCCGCCGTCTGTGGGCTGCGACCCTTTCGTGACCGGAAGGAGATGCGGCGACAGCGGTTGACTTCGTTTTTCTATCAGTACCGTGGGTGCGTCCACGAGGTATGGGTTGATAGCGCGAGAGTCGACTTCAAGCGGTTCTGACTTAGGCGTTTCATATTCCCAAAGGCGGGCTTTGACGGAAGGGTCCTTGTCGAACCCGACTATAACGCAGTGCACAGCTGCTTTTCCGGTGGCTTCTGATGTCCACGCGAATGTCCGGTGGGCAAAGCGGATCCTCCAACCCTCCCGAAGGATTGGCCTAAAGAGTGCTGGGACAGGCTGCCCTTGTGTAATGGAGTTGGTAGTGACGAACCCAAACCGGCTGCCAGGGGCGGCTTTGAGGAAACTGAGCGCCTTTGCATGCCAAGCGGTCACGTAGTCCAAATACCCGTCGTAGTCCGTCCCCCACGCTCGCTTCATGTCTTCGGTTTGCTGCGCGGACTTGGAGTATTGCCCGATGAAGGGTGGGTTGCCAAACACATAGGTAGCACGATCCCCAGGCTGGCTGGATTCATTCCAATCCACCGCCAACGCGTTGGCGTGAACGATTGAAGCAGCTTCACGAATTGGCAGAATCGACGGCGGCTCACCTATCTCGCCTAGCTGTTGGGTGACCCGGTGCTGAGTCAGGAACATTGCGGTTTGCGCTATCTTCGCCGGCCACCAGTTGATCTCGATTCCACCGAAGTGATCGGGCGTCACCTGCAGGCCCCAAGTCGGGTCGAGAGTGTAGTCCATCTGTCCAGACAGTTCCCGTAGTCGGGACAGGATCCGGAACTCGATGTTTGCCATTTCTCTGTAGGCAACGATGAGAAAGTTTCCACAACCGCAGGCGGGGTCCAGATAACGGTAGGCGCCAAGTTCGGTGCGCACCTTCCGTAGCTCTCCTGGCGACGTCCACGCGAGCTGGAGGCGCTCTTCGAACTCATCCAAGAAGAGAGGTCTCAGAACCTTCAGGATGTTCGTTTCAGTTGTGTAGTGCTCACCGTGTGCCCTCCGTTCCTGCCGGGAAGTAAGTCCCTGGAACAATGAGCCGAAGATAGCCGGGGAGATGCCAGCCCAGTTCAGCTCGCAGGCCGTTAGGAGGGCTTGACGCATTTCCGCGGTGAAGTCTGGGATGTCGACCCTGTCGGCGAAGAGTCCCCCGTTGACGTATGGGAAGACTGACAGCAGCGATGAAAGCGTGGCAGAGCGTCGGGCTGGCGGCGTGTCCAAAATCTGGAACAGGTAAGCGATGGAAGGCCCGACATCTGACCCATCAGGGCTGGTGGAATTCTTAAGGTAGGTCTCGAATGATCCCGGCTCCCATAGGCCGACAGCATCGTCTCCGTACAGAAGAAAAAGTATCCGCGTCATAAAGATCGCAGCCTGCTCGGAATGGTGTGAATCCTCGTCCGTGGCAACATCACCAAGAAGCACTTCGTAGAGCGCTGACATAGATCGAGCGGCCTTAACCGATACGGCATCATCCTCGCCCTGGCGGCGCCGGGGCGGTGTATAGCCGCCCAGAAAAGCGAAACGTTGAACGTATTTTGGAAGGTCTTTCAGTCGAAAAGAGAACGGCGGGTCATCGGATTCCAGGTCATCCAAGGTGATTCTGTCGAAGTCACAAGAGACCAGGAAACGAGGAAACTCGTGGTGGCCGATGTCCCCTCCCCGCAGGTAGTCTTCGGCTTGAGAAACCCCACGCCCGTCATCCTTGCCCAGCGATTTGTGTTCAGCGATCATGACTCCAGGCATGAAGACATCGATGCGCCCCTGCCGGCCGGTCGATGCACGTTTCGCCCAACGCTCGTACGACGCTACTTCCCGCCGCGCTACACCAAAAATGTCAAAGAAGTCATTCCACCAAGACTGCGACTCCGCGTTCTCGCGCGTTTCCCCCTGCCAGTCCGCAACAAACTTCCGTGCTCGGTTCTGCATCTCTCGCAAGCTCAATGGCTTCTTCGACGGTGCGTGCGGTAACGCCACAAGATTCCTTCCCCCGTAGGTCAATCCAATGACTGTATGACAGACCCGCTTGTGGAGCGACCAACCGGGCGGTCAGCGTTACTGGTGGCTGCGGCGGCGCTGGAGCGCCGAATTCTCTGTCCTCTCCTGCGTCACTCGCCTAGATGTGCTCGACCGTGAGCCTCTTCGTGTGGTCATGTGGCACGGCGCCAAGGCGGAACAGAGTTGGAGCGGCGGTGGACGTCCGCAAAACAAGCGTGAGGCATGATACAAGCTGAGCGAGTACGAGGCCGTTGAAGTCCTTGCCCTTGACGCCCAGCGGCGGGCGCTCGATCGCGGCGAAGTGTAGCCCCGCGTTCCGTAGCGCATTTCGCTCGTCGTCGAGGCGAAGGATCTTGTGATCCAAGCTAAGTAGAACGTCAAAGGACTCTTCGGCGGCCGAACGGAAGAGCTTCGGATCGAGCGTGCCGCGCCAATTCAACGAGGTCACAGAGTGGAATTCGCAATTGCGGAAGGCCGCTTGCAACGAAGGCATGAGGCGGTACGAGACACACTCGTCGAGGAGGAACTTCAAGCGGCGGACCCCCGGTGGGTCGCCGTGACCTCGACGCTGAAATCGACAGCGTCCTCTGCCGCCGCTCGGCTGACGTCGGGATAGTAGTAGTGGAGGTCATCGAAGTCTTCCTCGTCCGGATGCTCGCCGAGGAACTGTGTTACGACGTCGTAGGGCACGCGGGTACCATCGATCGTCGGCCAGCCACCGAGGCGGTCGCCATTCACCGCCAAGCGGGGCCGAGGGTGCTCGAAGTCGGCGACTGTTTGATTCTGGAGGTTCTCGAAGGGGCGGAAGATGTCAGCTAACGTGAAGGCCGCCATTTGACCCTTATGCCGGACGAGGTCAACGGTGTTTCCCGAACCGTCTGTGACGGCTATGGTTCTGCCGTCGGTCTCGAATCGGTATGCCGAGGGATGATCGTTGAAGTTGAGCGACCGGAGGGTCCCGAATGCCGTTCGGATGCTCTGGAGTGACGTGCGCGCTCGGAGATAGGCCATAGCGCGAAGCGCCGTAACGTCCCGGAAGGAATAGAGCGGTGGTCGGCCGGTGCTCACTTCGGGGATTAGAAGGCCGGATCTGCGCCACAGGTACAACTGGTGCAAGGAGGTGCCTGAGAGCGCCGCGGTGAGGTCAGCTGGAAATGACACGCGCTCTCCCTCCCAGGATCGACTGGCCCTTGTCTTGTTCAAACGATCCCAGAGGGAACCGACAGAATCATATCGCCGCGCCGACAACGTCGCTGTCCAGGTTGGGCGTCGCTGGGCGTTGTCAGCTCCCCAAGCGACGTTGCGGGGTTGCCCAGTCGGGACCCAGCTAGGGGTTCGGACAAGGCTGAAAACGAGTCGCGCCGTGCGAATTCGCGTTTAGGTCAAAAAGGACCGTTTCTGACTGTTGGGCGCTATCGCATTAGCTGAGATTTTGGCAACTGACTACGGTCGCAGCCTGAATGGCTTCGCAACACGGACCATGCAAAGCACGGCTAAGGCAGGAGGCGAACTGCACTTTGCAGTAGGTAGCCCTGAAGGACTGAGATCTGCGCTATTTCTCTGGCACTGCCCGGGAGCTTCCGGGATCAGGCCGGATTTGACTGAGCTCGTGGCTCATCTATAGCATAAGCGCAGGTGGACACACAGCTCTCCACCCGAAAGTAAATACAGATCGTCAGCCCTCAAAGGAGGGTTTGGCAGACCTCAGGTGAGTCGGCTCGGTTGGAAACGAATCCTAGCCAAAGTCTTCTCACCGGACATCGGACGGCTAGTCAACCCAGTGTCCGTAAACCTATGGGGGCCTTCTGGAGCTTCGGTGACAGTCGGCGGGGTCAACTGCACTATTCGTGGGCGATCTCACGATCTTTGGAATAGCCTTCGCGGCTTCGCGAGGGCTATTTCCATGCAACCGTGGAGATCAATTTGACTGAAACTGTATCGACTCCGACACCAGACCTAACTGAGGTCTTCGACGTCCTCCAGGAGGCAGCGCGATCCGCGGCCGCGGCTGGCCATGTGCTGTATGGTCCGCGCGCGAAGAGCGTTCTGACTCTCACCTACCCCAACTTCACCGTACGCTCGTTCGGCTATAAGAAATTCATCGAGCTTCTGCGGGCCGGCCACGATGCGGGCCGCTTCGAGCTCGTGACCGTCGATGGCCACCCTCACATCGTCCCCACGACCGCCGTGTCAGAGAAGCGGCCCGTGGAGCAGGGCTGGTTGCGTCCCGACCTGTGGACATCTTTGGTCACCTGGGACAACGGCTTACGCTACTGGGACCGACGCAACCGCCGCGCCATCTTCGTTCCCACCGACGACACGGGCACTCCCCTCTGGGAAGTGACGCCGGAGAAGTTCGTGAAGATCGACCCGGTACCCATGCAGCGGCAGCTGGAGTGGATGGTCGATTTCGCGAACGATCAGTCCGAGAAAAAGCAGCACGTACTGCTGGAATCGCTGAAAGAAACCGCACCGGGCGCGTTCAAGCGTGCGCTCGACGGGGTCGGCCTCAATGCGGCGTGGCGGACTCGGCTACGTGAGAAGGTGACGGAACACGCCGCTGAGTGGGCTGCGGAATCGAAGCTCCCGCCGATGACCATCCTCGATGGGGCACCTCGAACCCCAGCACCTCGCACTCTGTCGTCGGAGGCTACACCGGTATCAGCGGGAGAGACGGCGAGCTCCACAAATGTGGAAACCGCGCAGCTGCGAGTTCGCCTGCATGCCGTGATCGAAAAGATGAGCCTCGCGGAGCTCTCCCAGCTTCAGATCCCCGCCGTGTATTTGCTGGAGTTGTAACTCGGATGGCCGCTTCCTCTGCGCGCCCTGTTGTCGATGCGCTCACGTTCCTCGCCCTGCATGAGCTTCCCAGCTCACCGCAGGGCGTTCTGGATGCGTGGGTGGCGGAGCGACGGCCGACGACACTACTAAGGGACGCGCTTGAGGTACGTTCCAACTACGCGTTCGTGGAGGAGATCGTCGAGAAGGCCGCTTGCGCGTTGGACGCAGAGGGGCTAGACCGCTCCGACGCACGAGCCGCTGTCGCCGAAGTCCTCAGCGCGCCGTCGTTGGCTCTGTCCGGCAAATCAAAAGACCATGTGGAGGTAGCGCAGGCGGTCGTCATCCGCCGTGACGATTCCGCTGGCCGGCCAGTCGAGATGTTGGTATCGCTGCGTACGACGGTCCGCAATCGCCATCACCCTACTGGTGGGGTCGCGGTGTGCGCTGAGGTGGCTAAGTTCACTTTGTCCTGCCGCATCCTTGACATGGAGGGGAGCGCGGACATTGGTGACCTGATGCTGCACTACATCGACTTGGTGCGTGGTCTCGGAGCGAACCGTTCGAAGCGCTCGTTCCCGCACACAGTATTGGTGCTCGGGGACCTGCTTGACCTCGCGACAAAGGATGCGCCGAAGCACTGGAAGGAAGACATTCGACTCCTGACGGAGGCGTTCGACGCACGGGTGGTATTCGACAAGGGGACGAACATCCCGAAGGGTATTCCTCGGAAGCTGATGCGGCTGTTCACCCTCGACCCGTATTCGGGGAAGCTCCCGCAGGGCGAGGACGGAAAAGTGCCCGAATCGGTGTCAGTCGACGCGCGTACGCAAACGTACAGCCAGGTATTCCAGCAGCTGGCCGCGGAGCTCAGCAACTTTAAGACGGAGGACGACTCCGGCCCAAGGGCACCCCGGGACCTGAAGCCTGGAGAAAACCGTTACCACCGCAAAGTCGGAGATTCCCGCGGCGGGTACGACAACTTTGACGACGGCTCGGATACCCCTATCTGCTCACACAACAAAGGCTACAAGCGCTACTTCAACAGCGATCAGGCTACCAAGGGTTTTGCCCGCCGATACAAGAACTTCGACCCGTCATGGATGTACCACTGCTCGTCAGGCAAGTGCAACGTATACGTGGTCTTCGCTCCGGATAATGCCGCACCATCAGCTGACATCTCGGACTAGCGCTTCGTGCGCGACTGGTCATGGTCTGTGCGTAGTTCTCCGGCTCGACGTGTTACGGGGCATCTACCCGCAAGGTCGCTCCGAGGGGACCGGCGCGGGCTGTAAGAATGACGAATGATTCAACGGGCTTGATGCCCCGCAGGTGCGGGACGGTCGCCAGCAGGTCAGCGGTCCTGTGAGGCTCAGTTTGGAAGTCATGGTGTTGTTCCTTTTGCAGAGGTTGTTGATGGGTGGGGCGAAGAGTGGCTACCGGCCAGCTTCCCCTCTCCCCCCGATGCTTCGTAAACGGCCCTTTCTGATGCGCATTCGGGTGCAGCCAGGGGAGCGAAGGAAGCGGGGCCGGTTTCGCCGCTGCTTGGGCGCCGATTGGGGCAAGTCAATAACGACCCTTTGTGCTTGGTCTTGGCAGGCGTCTAAATGCGCTTCCAGGAGACCCGTCTGACATCTGTATGAGGTGGCAGAACTCGACTGCGGAATGTTCCAGGAGGTTCCTGGTCGAAACTCCCCAAGAGGGATGGGTTTTGGGGCGGTCTGAGGGAGGAGCGAAGGTGAACCGTGACTTTGAAATAGTGTGGAGTTCAAAGAGTGGCGTTGGCATTGGGGAGCTGCACCGCTAATACGAGCAAAGGAACCCCGTTGGCCCGCAAAATTCATGTTCAGCTGATCGACGACATTTCGGGCGAAGACGCCCAGGAATCAGTCCGGTTTGCCCTCGATGGTGTCGAGTACGAAATCGATCTGGCGGAAGAGAACGCGGCTGGGCTGCGTAAGGCGCTGGGTCCCTACATTGCCCGCGGCCGCCGCGTTCGCGGCTCCTCAGCCAGCCAGAGAAGCAGGGCCACCAGCTCCAGCCGGGAACAGACGCAGCGGGTCCGGGAATGGGCCGAGGCAAACGGGTACAACCCCAGCGCCCGCGGCCGCATCAGCCAGAACATCATGAAAGCGTACGAAGACGCCCACTGACCGACAGCACGGCGGCCGCCTAGGACGAAGCCGAAAATTCTCCACCACGAGTCGTTGAGATTGACGCGGTGCGCTCAGTACGGGGCACACCGTTCGCATGTCCTTTGAGGCCTGCTTGACGGCCAGCCCCGCTGGTACCGTTCAGTCATGGGGACCCAAAACAAAGCTGCCAGATCTGTGATCGTCTTCCTGTCCGGTTTTCTGCCCTGGGCGCTCCTGTGGTCGTCGATCGGAGCGATGCAGGCGTTCCCGATTGGGGTCGTCGTTGCGGCCGCAGCGGCATTCGTCTTGACCCGTCCACGCAAGCAGGTGGGACGGTGAGCTTCCTCAGGGGAGCCCTTATTGGGCTGGCAGCCTTTCTCCTTCTCAGCGCCGTCGGCGCCATGATGTACGGCCGAACCGAGGTTTGGCCGACTGCCGTTGCCATGATCCTGATCATCGGTTCGATGATTCTCGGTGGCCGACGGGCCGCGAAAGAGCGCGGCCGGGGTTGAGCGATCTGATGACCCGCCCGTAAAGGTTCGGGTACCGCTGGCGCGTTAGGTTGAAAGGGACTGGGAGCGACGATAGAGCGTTGCGCGAGACATTCCGAGGTCGCGGGCGACCTGGGCAGCTGGTGCGCCGCCTTCTACCAGGCTCATGGCACTGCGGATTTGGCTGTCGGTGATCCTCCGGGGCCGGCCGCCTAGGTCCAGTCCGGCTTGCCGTCGTTTGCTGATGGAGTCGGTGACGCGTTCGCGTTTGATCTCGTGTTCCATTTGGGCGAGAGCGGCCATGACGGTAAAAAGCATCGAGCCCATCGGTGTGGAGGTATCGACGTCGCCCCCTCCCAGGTTCAGGACCCGGAGGCCAGCGCCGCGGGTCCGGAGCGCGTCGGCGAAAGAGAGCATGTTCTGTGTCGATCGTCCGAGCCGGTCCAGGGTGGTGATGACGAGGGTGTCACCCTCGACCAGCGCCTCCAGTGCCCGGTCGAACTGCGGCCGCGAGGATCGGGCGCCGGAGACACCGTGGTCGATATAGAGGTCGTCGCGGCGGACGCCGGCGGCCAGGAGGTCGGCTTCCTGCCGGTCGGTGGACTGTTGCCGCGTCGAAACTCGCGCGTAGCCGATCAGTTTCGCCATGCCTGCCCTCAAGGTGTCTCATAACTAACGTTTAGTACACCGATTCAACCAGAGGGTTTCGAGACGTAGTTATGAGAATCGCCGGAGCCGGAGAATTTCCCGGGATCCTGCGGAATGTCGGCGGCCATTGCCGCGGCTCTGACCAGGTCTAGTGAGACGTCTCGTATCCCAAGAGTTTTGAGACAAATAAGCGTGTTGCGTTTGGCGCCTTCACCGGGCAATTTTGCGGGCGGGCATACGGGACACCTCCAACCGCGCTTGGCCAAAGATTACTTTTTGGGCTTGAACT
>Ga0308160_10001100_pt1 | contig 41006 bp, 34 predicted proteins | sample PhyFR1_FD_201036 | JGI IMG/M metagenome (GOLD analysis project Ga0308160, IMG submission 201036) | Phyllosphere microbial communities from UC Gill Tract Community Farm, Albany, California, United States - DLSLF.R1 | ecosystem: Host-associated > Plants > Phyllosphere > Unclassified | place: USA... | reverse complement strand
TCGCCGTGCTGGTACTGCATCGTCTCGCCGGGCACACCGGACACCGCGATGAGCTCCACCGCGCGTCGGATCCGGGCCTCGGGGACACCGAAGTGGCGCGCGGCCTCGGCCACCGAGACGCGCTCGCGGTCGATGAGGTACGGCACCAGGGCAAGGAGGAACGCGAGCTTGTCCTGCGCCTGGAGCGGTTGCTGCTCAGCCACGGGGATCCCCTTCGTCGCTGTGGTCCGCCACCAGGGCGCGGAGCCGCTCGGTCACCCGCTCGCGGAGCTCGGCCGGTTCGAGCACCCGCACCTCGGGTCCGAAGGCCGCGAGTTCCTCGGCGAGGATCTGCGGGTCGACGTGGTGGAGGACGAGCACGCCGGCGTCGTCCGTCTCGGTGTCGCGGCGGCGCGCGAGCCGGCGTTCGGCGTCGGAGCCCGGGGCGACGCGGATGCGTGCGGTGCGCTCGGACCAGATCCGCTCGAGTTCGGTCAGTGCGCGCTCCCCCGCCCCGGCCGGCGCCGGGTGCTGCCCGACCGCGTACTGGGCGACGGGTCCGACGATCCGTGAGAGCAGGTAGTTCTTCACGCTGTCGGTCGCGAACTCGTGCGCGGCGAGCATCCACCGGCCGCCGTGCTGCACGAGCGCGAGCGGGGCCACCTCGCGCCGACGGGCCTCGTGCTGACCGGGCGTGATGTAGTCGAACCGGACCGCGGCAGCGCGGTCCAACGCGGAGCGGAGCGGCTCGAACGCGACGTCCCGGGCGCGGAGCCGGGGCGCGTACGCGTCGACGCCGATCGCTCCGGCGCCGTCGTCGTCCTCGGAGCCGGCCGAGCGGACCTTGAGGAGGCCGCGGCGGGAGTCGGCGGACAGGGCGCCTTCGCGCCAGGCCATCGCGGCGAGCGACAGCAGCGCGGACTCGTCCGGGGTGAAGCGGACGTCGTCGGGCAGGTCGTACTCGCCCTTCGGGATCCGGTAGCGCAGGGTCTGGTTGTTGCCGGCGGCACCCGGCGTCTCGATGGTCTCGAGCGGGATGCCGAGTTCGCGGACGTCGTCCTTGTCGCGCTCGAACTGGCGCTCGAGCGACGCGTTGTCACCGCCGGTGCTGAACCGCTGGCGGTAGCCCTGGACGTTGGCGAGGATCTCGGACTTCGTCAGCCCGGACTCCGTGGAGAGCAGCGCGAGGACCAGGCTGAACAGCCGTTCCTCGGCAGGCACACGGGGCACACGGGTCGCTGGCACGAGCCGATCCTACGGCAGCGCGGGTGCACCGGAGTGCACCCGCGCCGCGGTCCGTGGACGGTCCGGGAGGGTCAGGCGGAGATCTTCCCGAGGACGTCGATCACGTACGCGTACGCCGCGCCCTGCTGGTGCACGATCGTGAGCACCTGGTCGCCGACACGGTGCCCGACGATGGCGTTCCGGACGCCTTCCTGCACCTGGCCCTTGGTGAGCGGCACGGTCTGCGCGCCCGAGCCGTCGGTCCAGCTGGAGCCAGCCACCGAGGCGTCGGTGCCGTCAGCGGGCCACGACACGGCGGTGTACTTGATGACGGCGGTGTCCTTGTCGGTGAGCTCGGCGCCGTGCCCCTTGCGGAGCAGGTGCGTCTCGTCCGACTTCGGCGCCGACCACGAGGGGATCGTGATGCCGGGCGCACCCGACGGCGCGAGGACGACGGCGGGCATCCCGTCTCCGGCGAGCTGCGGCGTGCCGGTCGCGCGGGCGTCGAAGGCCTTCTTGATGTCGATGACGGCGATGACGGCGTCCTCGGTCTTGGTCGACGAGGTCCCCGTGTCGCCGGTGGTCGAGGAGCTCAGGGCGCTCTTCGGCAGTGCGACGGCGAGGCGGTCACCGACATGCGCGCACTCGAGGGAGGCGCCGAGCGCCCCGTAGTTGTCGGCACCCGCGGTGATCGGGGCGGTCTGGCCGGAGTACCCGCTCGTCTGTGCGACCTCGCCGGTCGCACCGTCGACGAGGGTGTACTCGATCACGACGGGCGTGCCGTCCTCGATCTCGCGACCCTCGCCCTGGCGGAGGACCGAGACCTGGGTGCCCTTCGTGGTGAGGCCGCTCGGGATGTTGACCTTCGGCTCCTTGCCGAACGCACCCGTGGCGGTGACCGCCTCGGACGCGGCACCGGGAGCGGCGCAGCTCGACGGCGTGGAACCGGCCCCGCTCGCCGCGCACCCGGTGAGTGCTGCGGCGAGGCCGATGGTGACCAGGAGTGCGGGGATGGTGCGCACGGACCCTCTTTCCGTTCGATGCAGGACGGGCACGTCGCGTAGCCTACCGGTCGTCCTCAGCAGCGCCGTCCGCGTCGGACGCGGCGGGTCCGGCCTCGGCTGCGGCGACCTTGCGGGCCTGCGCTGCCGCCTGTCGCGCGACCTTGCGGAGCTTCTTGTCGCTGGCCGACCGCTCGCCGACGGCGCCGGGCGTCCAGGCCTCGACGTCCTCGTCGGAGAACTCCGCCTTGCCTGCGCGACGCTTCAGGTTCGGCAGCACGACACCGTCGGCCAGCCGGCGTGCCGTGACGAGGAACCCGGTGTGCCCGACCATGCGGTGGTCCGGGCGGACGGCGAGGCCCTCGACGTGCCAGGTGCGGACGAGGGTCTCGCTGGACTGCGGGTCCGTGAAGCGCCCGGTGTCGCGGAGCGCCTCGGCCGTGCGGGACAGCTGCGTGACGGTCGCGACGTAGCAGACGATGAGACCACCGGGGACGAGGGCGTCCGCTGCGGCGTCGACGCACTCCCACGGCGCGAGCATGTCGAGGACGACCCGGTCGACGCTCTGCGGTTCGGCGGCGCCGGGCAGCTCCTCGACGAGGTCGCCCACGGTGACCGACCAGTTGTCCGGGACGGCGCCGAGGAAGGTGCCGACGTTGCCACGGGCGATCGCGGCGAACTCCTCGCGGCGCTCGAACGACTGCAGCTGCCCGGTCGGTCCGATCGCCCGCAGGAGGAACAGCGAGAGCGCGCCGGAACCGACACCGGCCTCGACCACGCGGGCGCCCGGGAAGACGTCGGCGAAGGCGACGATCTGGGCGGCGTCCTTCGGGTACACGATGGCGGCACCGCGGGGCATCGACATCACGTAGTCGTTGAGGAGCGGACGCAGCGCGAGGTACTCGTCACCGGTGCTCGCGCGGATCACCGACCCGTCCGGCTGCCCGATGACGTCGTCGTGCCGCAGGACGCCGCGGTGCGTGTGGTACTCCCCCGCGACCTCGAGCGACAGGGTCGTCAGCTTGCCCTTCGGACCGGTCAGCTGCACGCGGTCACCGGCGCGGAAGGGGCCGCGCGGCGGGGTGTGCGGTGCGCCGCCCGCGGTGTGCGGCAGCGCGTCGGTGGGGTTCGGGAGCGCGTCGGTCATCGTGCGACCTCCTGGGTGCGGGCGGCGAGGGCCGGGCCGGTCAGCTCGACGAGCCGGTCGACGTCGACGTCCGCGAGGGTGGTGAGGTGGACGTCGCCGCCCGTGATGTCCGACAGCGGGACGATGTGCTCGACGGCCACCGTGACCGCGCCGGAGGCCACGGCCGAGGCCACGCCGGTCGCCGAGTCCTCGATCGCGACGCACGCGGTCGGGTCGACGCCGAGCTGTGCGGCGGCGGACAGGTAGGCGTCGGGGAAGGGCTTCGGCCGCTCGACGTCGTCACCCGCGACGACGACCCGGAAGCCGCGCGCGCCGAGGGCATCGGCGGCGACGAGCGCCATCTTCCGACGGGACATCGTGACGAGGGCGGTCGGGATGCCGCGGTCGTGCAGGCCCTCGATGAGCTCGCGGGCGCCGGGACGCCACGGCAGCTCACCGTCGCGCAGGCGCACCATCACGTACTCGGTCATCCACTGGATGATCTCCTCGACCTCCATGTCGACGCCCTTGTCGCGGAGGATCTCCCCCGAGCGCTCGAGGCCGCTGCCCACCAGGGCGAGACCGTCCTCGTGGGTCCAGACGACGCCGTAGCGGTCGGTGAGTTCGACCTGGGACTGCTGCCAGATCGGCTCGGTGTCGATGATCGTGCCGTCCATGTCCCACAGCACGGCTGCGGGCGGGACGAGGGCGGAGGGTTGCGCGGTCACGGGCGACGAGTCTACCGGGGCGGTCCACCCGCGTTCCGCTCACCGCGGACGCGTGGACGCACTCCGGTCGAGCGGCCCTATCCTTGTTGCTGCGAATGTCCGGTCGCGCGCGACCTGCGAGCCGCCCGCGCCCCGCTCCACCACCAGGAGGTCCCGTCCGTGCCACAGCACTCCCCCTTCAGCGACGGTCGACTGCTCGTCGTCGCCTTCGAGGGCTGGAACGACGCCGGAGAAGCGGCGAGCGGTCTCGCCAGGCGCATCGTCGAGTCGCTCGAGCTCGACGAGCTGCGCGAACTCGACGGTGAGCGGTACGTCGACTACCAGTTCAACCGCCCGAACGTCGGCACGGACGAGAACGGCGGCCGGGGCATCCAGTGGCCGCGGATCGTCCTGCACGGTCCCGGTGCCGAGGGTCGACCCGTGATCGGAGCCACCGGCTCCCCGTCCGAACGCGACGTCTACGTGCTCGTCGGCCCGGAGCCCTCGCGGACCTGGCGCGGCTTCTGCGCGGAGATCATCGACCTCGCGGACGTCTACTCGATCGACGCCGTCGTCTTCGTCGGAGCGATGCTCGCCGACGTCCCGCACACCCGACCCATCTCGGTGTTCGTGTCGAGCGAGAACGCCGGCGTCCGTGCCGCGTTCGACGTCGACCGCTCCTCGTACGAGGGCCCGACCGGGATCCTCGGGGTGCTCGCCGACGCGATGGACAGCGCCGGCCTCACCACGCTGTCGCTCTGGGCCTCGGTGCCGCACTACGTGCACAACTCGCCGTCCCCCAAGGCGACGCTCTCGCTGCTCGACAAGATCGAGGAGCTCACCGACGTCACGGTCCCGCGGGGATCGCTGCTCGACGACGCCACCGAGTGGGAGGAGGGCATCGACGCCCTCGCCGCCGACGACGAGGACATGGCGTCCTACATCGGCCAGCTCGAGCAGGCGCGGGACACGGTCGACTCCCCCGAGGCGTCGGGCGACGCCATCGCGCAGGAGTTCGAGCAGTACCTCCGCCGGCGCGAGCGCAAGGACGGCAAGGACGGCGGGACCGCCGGGGGCGAGGGGTTCCGCCCGCCGCCACCGTCGCAGTAGACGCGACCACACGAACGGACGGGAGGCGCGGTGCCAGCTGGCACCGCGCCTCCCGTCCGTCACACGGTCGCGTCCCGTCCGCGCGAGCGGGCACTTTCGGTCACGCTCGGCGCCTGGAGTCGGGCGATTCCGCCCTCTCGGCGAACCTGAGCGGCATGTCCTGCCCGCTCGACGAACGGGGGCGGCCGACCGGGTCAGCCGACGCGGATGCCGAGCAGGGCGTCGACCAGGTCGACGAGGTCCGGCGTGACCGCCGTCCCGCCCGCGATCGCCGTGTCGACCGCGGCGACGGCGCCCGGCGTGTCGAGGTCGTCCGCGACACGGGCACGGACCCGGGCGATGACCTCGGCCGCGTCGTCGGCGTGTCCCGCGTCGCTCCCGGAGGCCCAGGCGTCCCACGTGGCCAGGCGTGTGGTGGCGCTGGTGAGCTCGGTGTCGAACCACTCCCAGTCGTCGGAGTACTTGTGCGACAGCAGCGCGAGGCGGATCGCACGCGGGTCGGCGCCGTCGTCGAGCAGCCCACGGACCGTGACGAGGTTGCCGAGCGACTTCGAGATCTTCTCGCCCTGGTAGGCGATCATCCCGGTGTGCACGAACGCCTGCGCGAGCGGCTGGTGCGCGAGCGCTGCGGCGTGCCCGGCGCTCATCTCGTGGTGCGGGAAGACGAGGTCGCTGCCGCCGCCCTGGACGCTGATCGGCAGGCCGAGGCGGTCGCCGGCGATGACGCTGCACTCGATGTGCCACCCGGGGCGCCCGGGGCCGACGGCGGAGTCCCAGCTCGGCTCGCCCGCTCGTGCGGCGCGCCAGAGCAGCGGGTCGAGCGGGTCGCGCTTGCCCGCACGGTCGGGGTCACCGCCGCGCTCGGCCGACAGCGCGAGCATGGTCTCGCGGTCGAGGCCGCTCTCGTCCCCGAGCGACCAGGCCTCGGTCGGGCGGTTCACGTCGAAGTAGAGGTCGTCACCGGCGGACTCCGGCGTCGGCACGGCGTAGGCGTAGCCGGTCTCCTGCAGGAACGCCACGGCCTCGGCGATGCGTTCGACCTCGTCCGTCACCGCCACGAAGTCGTCCGGCGGCAGGACCCGCAGCGCCTCCATGTCGCGCCGGAACAGGTCGATCTGCGAGGCCGCGAGCTCGCGCCAGTCGACGCCGTCCCGCGCCGCCCGTTCGAGGAGCGGGTCGTCGACGTCCGTGGTGTTCTGCGCGTACTCGACCTCGAACCCGGCGTCCCGCCAGACACGACCGAGCGTGTCGAACGAGAGGTAGGTCGCGGCGTGGCCGAGGTGGGTGGCGTCGTACGGGGTGATGCCGCACACGTAGAGCGCCGCACGTTCCTCGCCACCGGTCGGGTCGACGGGCTTGCCGGTCGCCGTGTCGTGCACGACCGGGCGGGGCGCGGTGCCCGGGACATCGGGGACGGACGGGACCTGCCAGGCTCTCACGGCTGGATCACTCCGAGCGACAACAACACGATGAGAACGATACCGAGTGCGATGCGGTAGACGACGAACGGCATGAAGCTGCGCTTGCTGATGTAGTTCATGAACGCCGCGATCACGACGAAGCCGACGACGAAGGCGACCACCGTGGCGATGAGCGTGTCGACCACGCCGAACGGTGCGCCGGTGTCACCGAGGCTCGTGGCGGCCTCGTACAGGCCGGAGAGGAACACGGCGGGCACGGCGAGCAGGAACGCGAACCGGGCGGCCGCCGGGCGGGTGTAGCCGAGCGCGAGCCCCATCGACACCGTTGCACCGGAGCGCGAGACGCCGGGGACGAGGGCGAGCATCTGGGCGAGGCCGATCAGGATCCCGCCGCCGAACGTCATGTGCTCGATGCGCCGGACCTTCTTGCCGACGACGTCGAGCACGCCGAGCACGATGCCGAACACGATGAGGACGATCGCGACGATCCACAGCGACCGGAACGTCGTCTCGATCGAGTCCTTGAGCAGCAGGCCGGCGATGCCGATCGGGATGGTGCCGAGGATCACGAGCCACCCGAGTCGGGCGTCCGGGTCGTTCCGGGGCACGGTCTTCCCCGACAGCGACCGGAACCACCGGCCGACGATCCGGGTGATGTCGCGCCAGAAGTAGATCAGCACAGCGGTCTCGGTGCCGAGCTGCGTCACCGCGGTGAACGCCGCGCCCGGGTCCTGCGCGTCCGGCAGGAACAGCCCGACGATGCGGAGGTGGGCGCTGGACGACACCGGGAGGAACTCGGTGAGCCCCTGGACGAAGCCGAGGAAGATCGCCTCGAGGATGTGCACGGCTCGGGCCTTTCGGGGAGAGTCGGTTCAGGACACCGCCGGACCGGCGACCATGCACAATATCAGTACGTGGCGAGGAGGTCTCCGAGGACCCGCCGCCCGAAGGCCAGCGAGTCGAGCGGCACCCGTTCGTCCACGCCGTGGAACATCGCCGGGAAGTCCACGCCCGCCGGCAGCTGCAGCGGCACGAACCCGTAGCCCGCGATCCCCAGCGTCGACAGCGCCTTGTTGTCCGTCCCGCCCGAGAGCAGGTACGGCAGCACCGGAGCACCCGGGTCGTGCCGGCCGAGGACGTCGCGAACGGCGTCGACCAGGGGGCCGCCGAAGTCCTGCTCGAGCCCGATGTCGCGGAAGGACATCACGACCTCGACGTCGTCGCCCGCGAGTTCCCGGACACGCGCCAGCACCGTCTCCTCGTCGCCGGGGAGGCACCGGATGTCCACCAGTGCCTCGGCGTGGTCGGGGATGACGTTGTGCTTGTACCCGGCGGTGAGCACCGTCGGGTTCGTCGTCGTGTGCAGGGCCGCGTGGATGAACCGCGACGCCGACCCCGTGGCCAGTGCCACCTCGTCCGGGCCGGTCACCGTCGGGTCCACCCCGAGGAACCGTGCGACCTCGGCCACCATCGCGTCGGTCGTCGCCGACAGCCGCACCGGCCACTCCTCGCTGCCGATCCGGGCGACCGCCGCGGCGAGCTTCGTCACCGCGTTGTCGTGGATGACGTGCGACCCGTGCGCCGCGGTGCCGGTCGCGACGAGCTTGATCCACATCAGGGCCTTCTCGCCCGTCTGCAGCAGGTACGCACGACGGTCGCCGAGGGTGATCGAGTAGCCGCCGACCTCGCTGATCGCCGCGCTCGCACCCCGGAACACCTCGGGGTGGTTCTCGACGACGTGGTGCGAGCCGAGGACTCCCCCGGCCTCCTCGTCGGCGAAGTACGCGATCACGAGGTCGCGCTCCGGCGCTCCCTGCTGCTCGATGACGTCCGACAGCGACGTGAGCATCATCGCGTCCATGTTCTTCATGTCGACCGCGCCGCGACCCCAGAGCATGCCGTCCCGCACCTCGCCGCCGAACGGGTCCACCGACCAGTTCGCCGGGTCCGCCGGCACCACGTCGAGGTGACCGTGCACGACCAGGGCGGACTTGTCGCGGTTGCGTCCGGGCACCCGTGCCACGACGCTCACACGATCGGGTTCGGACTCGAACAGCTGCGGCTCGAGCCCGAGCGCACGGAGCTTCGCCTCGACGTAGTGCGCCGCCTCGGTCTCGCCGCGGGACTTCCCCTCGCCCCAGTTCGTCGTGTCGATGCGGATGAGGTCACGGGCGATCGCCGCGGTGGCCTCGAGGTCGGTCAGCGTGGCCTCCGGGTTCGTCATGGCCCAACGCTACCGGTCCGCGCCGACGGCCCCGGCGTCGGACGTCACAGCAGGACGCGCCCGGGATGCGCCGCTGTGTTCATCGGGCGTTCAGACCCGTGCTAGTGTCTTCTCTCGGCAGGAACGCCGGGGAAACAGCCCGGAACGACGGCCGACAAGTGAAGAAACACCTGTCCGGGTGGCGGAAATGGTAGACGCGCTAGCTTGAGGTGCTAGTGCCCGTATTAGGGCGTGGGGGTTCAAGTCCCCCCTCGGACACAGGAAATGGGATGCCCCCTGGCCTTTCGGCCCGGGGGCATTTCCTGTTGTGTCTTCCCGGCGAGTGCCGCCGTCGCTTCGCTCGGGGCGTCACCGCCTCAGCCGCGCCAGTTCGCTGCGCTCACGGCGGGTACGGGGTGCGTCCGGCAGGTAGGTGCCGGCTCGCGGCGGGTGCGTGACGAAACGGGGCGGGCGGACTCTCACCTTCGGCACCGCAACCCGATGACCCGAGTCGACGGCCACGTTCCCGCTCGGTGCCGCGGGCCTGGCTGCCGCAGGAACCCGAGAGCCCGAATGCACCACCACCCTGTCCGATCCCGCGACCGACGCGGATCCGTCCTCCTCGCGGCCGGGATCGCCGCCGTGGCCGCCATCGCCGCCGGCATCAGCGCTGCGGTCCCCGCGTCCGCCGCCGCCGAGTACACCACGAACGCGACGATCGACGGTCTCCGCTTCACGTCCCAGACCGTCACGTCCGGCAGCGCCGCCGAACTTTCCGGCACGTGGTCCCTGCCGGACTCCCCCACCACACCGGCCGGCTTCGTGGTGGACCTGCCGCCCGAGCTCCAGGGCCGCTCCGACGCGTTCCCCCTGCTCGCACCGGACGGCTCCGCGATGGGACGGTGCACCGTGTCCTCGACCCAGCTCGACTGCGCCGTCGACAGCGCCTACGTCGCCGCCCACCCGAACGACCTGCACGGATCGTTCTCGTTCTGGGTCACCGTCGAGACCACCACCGAGTCCGCCACACCGACGACCTACCAGGTCGGTGGCACCGCCGTGACGACCACGGTCGAACCCGCACAGCCCGGCACCGGACCCGGGACGTGCACCGTCGACTGCACCTTCACCGGCCGGACGAACGGCAAGTGGGGCAGCTACGACGCCGCCGCGGGTGTGGTCGAGTGGACCGTGGCGATCGGCTCCGGCGCCGGCGGCATGCGGGACGGCCAGCGCATCACGGTCACCGACACCCCCGGGCCCGACCAGGAGCTCCTCACCAGCTTCCGCGGGTACCCCTTCGCCACGCTCTGGCAGACGAACCGGACGACCACCTGGGACGACGGGCGAGAGGGGCTCACCGGATGGGCGCCGGCGCCGCGAGAGGACTACGCCAGCACAGCCGGGAGCGTCACGTTCACCGCGCGCCAGGGGTACTTCTACGACGTCCACTTCGCCACCCGGGTCACCGACGGCGGCTTGGCGGGCACCTACACGAACACCGCCACGATCGGCATCGACGGCGACGACGACTCCTCGGTCAGCGGCACGGTCGTGCACCAGGGTGGCGGCGCCTCGGGGTCCGGGACGGCACCGACGAGCACGCCGACGCCGACGGCTCCGGCGACGGTCGAGCCCACCCCGACGCCGACCCCGACCGCTCCGGCGACGGTCGAGCCGGCCCCGACCGCCGAGCCGACCGTCCGGCCGACCGTGACGCCGGGTGCGTCGACCGCAGACGAGGAGACCGAGTCGCCGGTGCCCACGGCGATGGGCGCGGCGGTCGACACCGGAGGGACGACGTCCGAAAGCACGGCCCCCTGGTGGTCCGTCGCGCTCCTCGGCAGCGGCGGCCTGACCCTGTTGCTCGTCCTCGGCGTGTGGGCAGCCCGTACGCGGGCACGAACGCGCGCACGAACGCGACCGTGACCCGTCGCCGCGGCACCCGTGCCGCGGCCCCCGACCGCTCCGCTCGACGACCCTGCGTCGGGCGGAGTCCAGCCGGGTCCGTCGCCCGAACGACGACCCGGCGCGCGGGCCGGTGGGCAGCACCCGAAGCGCCCACCGGTCCGCACATCCAGCGCGAGACCTGCCCCGACCACGACCGACCCATCGAGGAGACACCGTGCACGTCCGATCCGGTCGACGACCGTCCTCACTCCCGCTCGTCCTCGCCGCCGTGAGCGCGGTCACGATGCTCGGCCTCGGGGTCGGCGGGGTGGTCACCGCGACGAACTCGACGGCACCCGGCACCGCGCGCGACATGCACGGCGACCCCGTCCGGCTCGAGGCACCCGTCGCGAGCGCTCCCGGAGCCGGAGCGACGTCCAGTGGGTCCGGACGCCTCAGCGTCCCGTCCGTGCGCCTCGACGTCCCGCTCGGTGCCCTCGACGCCGTGCGCGGCAGGATCACGCCGCCGGGGTTCCGGTCGGCGTACCTGGTCCGCGACGTCGGGGTCACCCCCGAGCACGCCGCGTCCGGCACCGTGGTCGTGGTGATGCACTCCCTGCGGGGCGGCGGCACCGCCCCGGGGAACTTCCTGACGGACGTCGATCGGGGTCGGAGTCGGGTCGCGACCGGTGCCGCGGTGACGGTCGCGGGCGTGGCGTACACGGTGACCGGCTCGACCCTGGTGGACAAGGACCGCATCGCCGACGACGCCGACGTGTGGGGCGACGTCCCCGACCGGCTGCTCCTCATCACCTGCCTCGAACACCCGGACGGCTCACCGTCGACGCAGAACCTCGTGATCACCGCCACACGGGCGTGACACCGTCCTCGTCGGTCGGATGCACCGAGGTCGCGTGATGAAACGTCCGACCCGGACTCCTCGCATCCGAGAGCGGTGTGTTCAGATGGACTGCACCGCCCAGCCGGTGAACCCAGGACGAGGAGACGAACGACGTGCGCGGTGCCCCTGAGCCAGGCAGTGACGCTGCACTGATCCGGTCGACGCGTGACGGCGACCGGTCGGCGGTGGCAGCGCTGTGGAGCCGGCACCACCGCGCCGCCGTCCGGCACGCGATCGGACTCGTGGGCTCCTCGGACGCCGAGGACGTCGCCTCCGAGGCCTTCACGAACGTCATCGGTGCGATCGAACGCGGGGCCGGCCCGGACGAACTCTTCCGCCCGTACCTGTACACGGTCATCCGCAACGTCGCCAACACCGAGTTCCGCCGACGCGCCCGCCACACGGACGCCGACGTCGACTTCGACGCCTTCGAGGACTCCGGCGCCGACGCGGCGACGGAGATGGCCCGCGCCGCCGACCGCACGGCCCTGGGGCGAGCGTTCAGCACCCTGCCCGAACGGTGGCAGAGCGTGCTCTGGTACACCGAGGTCGAGGGACTGCGACCTCGACACGTCGCCCCGTTGGTCGACCTCCAGCCCGGCGCCGTCTCGTCCCTGGCGTTCCGAGCACGGCGGGCGCTCCGCGCGGCCTGGGTCCAGGAACACCTCGCGACGGACGGCCTGCCCGACGAGTGCCGTCGGCGACTGGCCGCGTTCGGCGCCTACGAGGCGGGCACGCTCACCGCGCGCGACCGTCGTCAGCTCGAGGCGCACATCCGCGACTGCGTGCACTGCCCGCCGGTGCTCGAGGACACGCGCCGACTCGCCGGACGGATCGCGGCGGCACTCCTCCCGCCGGTGGTCGGTCTGGGCATCGGTCACGCGGTGCTGCACGCAGACGCCCCCGCCGCGGCGGCCGTGTCCCCCGCTCGCTCGGCCCCGGCGACGGGTGCTGCTCGCCGAGCGCCCCTGCCGGTCACCGGGGTGGTCGGCGTGGTCGCAGCGCTCGTCGTCGTCACGACCGTCGTCGCGGTCGCCGGGACGTGGTCGGACGGCCACCCGACCGGCACGTCCACCGCCGGCGCTCGCGCACCAGGTCCCGCGGGCGTCCCGGCGCCGTCAGGTGAGCACCCCGCACCGGCCGACCGCACCGCCCCGGTCCACGTCGCCGAACCGAGTCCCGTGCCGTCGCCCGGTCGCGACGACACCGGCTCACCGACGACGGTCCCGACCGCTCCGACCCCCGTCGTCGACACGGTCCTCGGGGACTCCTCCCCAGGGGCGTCCTCGACACCCGACGTCCGCACCGACGAACCGAGCGCGAACCCCACGTCACCGGGGACCGGCGGCTCCTCGACCACCGGGGGCGTCGACCCGCAGCTGCTGCGCTCCGCTCCCCCGGTCCCGGCCGAGGACACGATGCTCGTCGCCAGCCGGACCGTCGAGCTCACCGGGACGGCGACGCCCGGCAGCCGCGTCGAGGTCCGCTCCGGCACCCTGACCGCCGCGACCACCGCCGGGTCCGACGGCACGTGGTGGACCACGCTGCGGTTCTCCGGGGACGGGGTCGAACGGGTCAGCATCACCGCGACGACGCCGGACCACGCCACCTCGGTCCCCGTCATCGTCACGGTCACCGTGGACACCACGGCTCCGGCGGCGCCGACGATCGCGACGACCTGGACGCCCACCGACACCACCCCGCCGGTGTTCTCCGGCACCGCCGAGGCCGGCAGCACGATCGACGTCACCGTCCTCCGCGGCACGAGCGGCACGAGCGGCACAGGCGCCACGAACAGCACGGGCGGCACGAGCAGCACGGCCACCGCGTCGACCACCACCGGTGCTGACGGTCACTGGCGCGTCGCGGTGGACGGCCTCACCCCGACCGCCACCGGGATCCGCGCCACCGCACGGGACGCCGCCGGGAACACCTCCGCGGCGACGAGCAGCGCCCCCTTCGCGTTCGTCCCGACCATCGCCGACCCCGCCGACGGGAGCACCGCGACGGGCGGGCCGCTGCCGGTCACGATCACCGGCTGGGCGGACACCGACGTCGAGGTCGCCGTCGACGGCGCGCTCGTCGGCACCGTGTCGACCGGAGCCGAGGGCCGGTTCAGCGGGCACATCCGGCGCGGGGACACCGGGCTGGCGCCGGGTCGGCACACCATCACGGTGCGCTACCGCGACGATGCGGGCGCGTCCACCGAGTCCGCCACGGTGACGATCACCGTGGCGGACTGAGCCGCTCCCGCAACCAGCGCTGGGCACCCGCCGCGTCCTCGAAGCGCCCCTCGTCCTGCGCCTCGGCCGCGGCGTCCAGGACCTCCCGGAACCGCGGCCCCGGCGCGAGCCCCGCCGCGACGAGGTCGCGCCCGGTCACGAGGCGCACCCGGGGTCCCGCGGCCTCGTCGGCACGCATGACCGCGAGCCACGCCCACGCCGGTGACGGCCCGGACGCCGCACCCCGTCCCTGCGAGTCCGCCTCGCACACCCGGGCCCAGCACTCGGCGGTCGCCATCGACCCACCCAGGCGACGGAGCAGTCGGCGCGCTGCCGGCACCGACGGCGCCGCACCGTCGGTCGAGTGCACCACCATGTGCTCCCGCACGATCGTGGCGATGCGCTCGGTGAGGGTGCGCGGCGCGCCGATCCGCCGCAGCAGGTCCCGCGCCGCCCGCGCGCCCGAGACCTCGTGCCCGAGGCTGCGGATCCGGACCGTGCCGTCGTCGTCCCGCTCCCCCTGCGTCCCGTCGCCCGCCTTGCCGAGGTCGTGCAGGAGCGCGCCGAGCACCACGACGGTGCGGTCCTCACCGGTGACGCCGTCGGCCGTGCAGGCAGCGGCAGCAGCGTCCGCCGCGAGCCCCAGGTGCACGTGCACGGGCCCCTCGGGGTGCCACCGCGGGTCCTGCGGCACGTCGCGCACCGCGGCGAGCTCCGTGAGGTGCCGCTCCCACCCGGTGTCGTGCAGCACCTGGAGCGCCCGCGACTGGTGGTCGCCCCGCGCCGCCTTCCGGATCTCCGGCCAGACCCGCTCCGCGGCCACGGACGGGAACTCGTCCACCAGCGACCGGGCGACGTCGACCGTCGACGGGTCGAGCACGAGGTCGAAGCGCGCCACCAGCTGCACGGCGCGGAGCACCCGCAGCGGATCGTCCCCGAACCGGTCCGAGGTGTGTCGGAGGACACCCCGGGCGGCGTCGTCGATCCCACCGACCGCGTCGACGTACTCGTTCGTCGCCGGGTCCCACGTGACCGCGTTGACCGTGAAGTCGCGACGGACGGCGGCCGCGGCGAGCCCGTCGTCGTCGGCGTTCCCCGGCACCACCGCGACGTCGACGTGCACGCCCTCGACCACGACCTTGAGGACCTCGAAGCGCGCGCCTGTCGTGACGACGACGGCTCCCGCATCGCGCAGGGCGTCGACGACCGAGGCCGTGTCCGTGCCGTGCACCTCGACGTCGACGTCGTGGTCGTCGGCGACGGGGACCGCGCGCCCGGACGCACGGAACAGCGCGTCGCGGACCACCCCGCCGACGAGGAACGGTCGGCCGACACCGGCGAGCACGTCCAGGACCACGGCGACGCTGGCGCCCACGCCCAGCGCTCGGGCGGGGTCGTCCGGTCCGGGGCAGCGGTGCACCCCGGTGGGGCGGCGAACGGCTCGGCAGCGGGGGCAGGAGATGGTGGTGGTCACGTGCGGTGTCTTCCAGGACCTCCGTGCGGCGGCACCGAGGGAGTCAGTCTGCCGCACCACGCGCGTCGGCGCGACCGGACAACGGACGGGAGGCGCGGTGCCAGCCGGCACCGCGCCTCCCGTCCGTCAGGAACACACGTCTAGGACTTCGACGCCTCGACGAACGTGCGGCGCGGGTCGGTCTCCTTGATGAGGGACGTCGCGTCGCGACCCGACACGGCCCCGGTGACCCACCCGATCACGATGCGCACCTTGCGGTTCAGCGTCGGCATCGCGTACACGTGGTACGCGCGGTGCGCGAGCCACGCGAGGAGGTTCGTCATCTTGATGCCCTTGATGTTCGCAGCGCCCTTCGCGACACCGTACGACGCGACGGTGCCGATGGACGGGTGGCGGTACTCCTCGAGCGGCTTGCCCGTGATCGTCGCGACCACGTTGTCCGCGGCCACGACGGCCTGGCGGACGGCGTTCTGCGCGTTCGGCGGGTAGTACGCCGGCTGCTTCTCGGCCGTCAGGTCGGGCACCTGCGCGACGTCGCCGAGGCCCCAGACGCCGGGGACGACCTCGTGGGTGTCCTCGCTCTCGACCTGCAGCTTCGCGTTCGCCGCGAGGTGACCCTTCGGGCCGCGCGGCAGGTCGGACGCGTCGAGGAGCGGGTTCGGCTTCACGCCGGCCGTCCAGACGAGCAGGCCGGTGGCGAACTCGTCGCCGTCGGAAAGCTTCACGACGCCGCCCTCGCAGCTCGGCATGGTCGTCTTCAGGCGGACGTCGATGCCGCGGGCACGCAGCGACTCGAGGGTCCACTTGGACAGCTCCGGACCGACCTCGGGCGCGACGCGGTCGAGCGCGTCGATGAGGACCCAGCGGGGGTGCTCGCCGGCGAGCGACGGGTAGGTCTTGATGGCGGCCTGCGAGACGTCGAACAGTTCGCCGATCGCCTCGACGCCGGTGTACCCGCCGCCGACGAAGATGCTCGTGAGCAGCTTGCGGCGCTCGTCCTCGTCGCGGGTGGCAGCGGCCTTGGCGATGTTGTCGAGGAGCTTCGCGCGCACGTAGGCGGCCTCTTCGACGCTCTTGAAGCCGACGCCGTACTCCTCGAGCCCGGGCGTCGGGAACGTGCGCGTGACGGAGCCGAGCGCGACGACGAGCTGGTCGTAACCGAGCGTGCGGTCGTCACCGCCGGCCGTGGCGATCGAGACGGTCTTGTCGGCCGAGGAGATCCCGGTGACCTTCCCCTGGATGACCCGGGTCTTGCGGAGCGCACGGCGCAGCTCGAAGGTCACGTCCTTCGGGGCGATGTGGCCACCGGCGACCTCGGGCAGGAACGGCAGGTACGTGTAGTACGTGTTCTGGTCCACCAGCGTGATGCGCATCGGCACGGTCGCTGCGTGCTTCTGGAGCTGCTTGACGGTGGTGTAGCCAGCGGAGCCGCCGCCGAGGACGAGGACGTGAGGGATGGAGTCTGCCATTCCCCCGGTCTACCCGACTTCGGCTTGCGATGTCATGAGGTCCGCGGCCTGTCGCGGAGCCGCCACCACGCGGTCTCGGCGAGTTCGACGCCCGTGTACACCCCGTGGGGCGTCCGGCGGGACTCGGTGAGCGAGAACCGACGGAGCCGGTAGCCCCCGCCGAAGCGGTCGATGATCGCCTCGGGTGAGGAATCCGCGTCGCGCTTGACGTACCAGGTGCGGTCGTCGACGGCCTCGATCACGCGATGCTCACCGGCGGCCGCCGATGCGGGAGCGCAGCACGTCGATGCGCTTCTGGATCTGCTCGATGCTCGCCTGCGCCACGGCCGGGCCACCGCTGATGCGGCGGAGTTCGGCGTGGATGGCCCCGTGCGGTTCGTTCGCGTGTCGGGACCAGATCGAGACGAGCCGGTGCAGCTCGGACCGCTGTTCCTTGATCGTCTGGTACATCGGGCGGTCCTCGGGCGGCGGGGCGGCCGCCTTGGGCATACCGTTTTTCGGGGTACGGCCCTTCGCTCGCTTCGCCTGCGTCGCCTGGCGTGCACGGAGCAGGTCGCGCACCTGGTCCGGTTCGAGCAGCCCCGGGATGCCGATGAAGTCGAGTTCCTCGAGCGAGCCCACCTCGCCGCCGCTGCCGAACTCGCCGCCGTCGTAGAGGACACGGTCGAAGGACGCCTGCGAGTCGAGCGCCTCGAACGGCTGGACCTCGAGGAGGCTCTCCGACGCGCGGTCCTCCTTGTTGGCCTCGGCGACCATCGCGTCCTCGGGGTTGTACATCCCGTCGTCGGCGTCCTTCGGGCGGTCGAGGGCGTGGTCGCGCTCGAGCTCGAGGGAGGCCGCCAGCGCCATCAGTCCGGGCACGCTCGGCAGGAACACGCTCGCCGTCTCACCGCGGCGACGGGCCCGGACGAAGCGGCCGATGACCTGGGCGAAGAAGAGCGGGGTGCTCGCGCTCGTGGCGTACACGCCGACGCACAGCCGCGGCACGTCCACGCCTTCGGACACCATGCGGACGGCGACCATCCACCGGGACGTGTCCTCGGCGAAGGCACTGATCCGGCTCGACCCCGCTGCTTCGTCGGAGAGGACGACCGTCGGCCGCTCCCCCGTGATCTGCTGCAGGATGCGGGCGTACGCGCGGGCCGTGGTGGTGTCCGTGGCGATGACGAGGCCACCGGCGTCCGGCACACCACGGCGGACCTCGGTCAGGCGCTTGTCGGCGGCGGAGAGGACGGCCGGCATCCACTCGCCCTCGGGTGAGAGCGCCGTGCGCCAGGCCTGGGCGGTGATGTCCTTCGTGACCTGCTCGCCGAGCGACGCCGACATCTCGTCGCCCATGCGGGTCTTCCAGCGCATCTGCCCGGCGTACGCCATGAAGAGCACCGGGCGGACGACGCCGTCCTTGAGGGCGCGCCCGTAGCCGTAGTTGTAGTCGGAGATCGAGGTGCGGATGCCCTGCTCGTCGGGGGCGTACTGCACGAACGGGATCGGCGCGGTGTCCGAGCGGAACGGCGTGCCGGAGAGGGACAGGCGACGGGTGGCCTTCGAGAACGCCTCTCTGATGCCGTCGCCCCAGGTCAGGGCGTCGCCGCCGTGGTGGACCTCGTCGAGGATCACGAGCGTCTTGCCGCCGGCGGTGATCTTCTGGTGGACCTCGGGGTTCATGCCGACCTGGGCGTACGTGATCGCCACGCCCTGGTAGTGCCGGCCGAACATGCCGTCGCCGTTCTTGAACATCGGGTCGATCCGGATGCCGACGCGGTCCGCCGAGTCCGCCCACTGCCGCTTGAGGTGCTCCGTCGGGGCCACGACGACGATGCGGTCGACGGTGCCGCGGGCGAGGAGCTCGGTGGCGAGCCGGAGCGCGAACGTGGTCTTGCCGGCGCCGGGCGTCGCGGCCGTGAGGAAGTCCCGCGGCTCGGTCTCGAAGTACTTCGTGAGCGCTTCGACCTGCCAGGCGCGGAGCTTCGACGCGGTGCCCCACGCGGCACGGTCCGGGAAGGCCGGCGACAGGTTCTGCACGGCCGAGTTGCCCGCCGCCTCGGCAGCGGCGACGGCCTCGTCGTGGGCGACGACCGCGTGCTCAGGCGCTGCGGTGCCGACGTCCCACAGGGCCGCGGGCTGGTCCCCCGCCCCTGGCTGATCGGTGTACTCGGCTGCGCTCACTGCACGAGATTCTACCGTCACCCTTCGTCCTGCCGAGCGTGCGGGGCGTGCCCCTCGGGCGTGCCGCGCACCAGGGATGCCGGTCGGAGCACGCCCGCGCCGAAGCGTGCGGCGACCGCGTCGATCGTCGTCTCGGTCTCGCGCCACGGCGCGTCGTCGTCCCAGAGCGCGTTGCTCGCCGCCGCCGGCACGAGGTTCTCGCCACGGACCCCGATGAGCCGGATCCGGTTGCCCGGCCGGTGCAGCACGTCGTACAGCTCGACGGCTTCGCGGTGCAGACGCTTGGCGACGTCGGTCGGTTCCGCGAGGGTGCGGGACCGGGTCAGCGTGGTGAAGTCGGTGTAGCGGACTTTGAGCGCGACCGTCCGTGCCTGGACGTCGGCCCGTCGGAGTCGCACGGCCACCTTGTCGGCGAGGCGCAGGAGTTCACGGGCGACGTCGTCGCGCTCGGTGAGGTCGTGGCCGAAGGTGACCTCGTGCCCGATCGACTTCTCGCCGACGCCGCTCTCGACCACGCGCGGATCACGGCCCCACGCGAGGTCGTGCAGGCGCTGACCGCCGGCCGGACCGAGCGCGGAGACGAGCGAGCCCAATGGCGTCGTCGCGAGGTCCCCCACCGTGCGGATGCCGCGTCGTTCGAGGGTCTCCTGCGTCTTGCCGCCGACCCCCCACAGCGCCGACACGGGCTGCGGGTGCAGGAACGACACGGTGTCGGCAGCCGGCACGACGAGCAGGCCGTCCGGCTTCGACCGACTCGACGCGAGCTTCGCCACGAACTTGGTCGACGCGGCGCCGACGGAGCAGTGCAGGCCCGTCTCGGCGTACACCGCCGCGCGGATCGCCCGACCGATCTCCCACGGGGTGCCGTACAGCCGGATCGCTCCGGCGACGTCGAGGAAGGCCTCGTCGATGCCGAGCTTCTCGACGCGGGGCGTGAAGCGGTCGAAGACGGCCATCACGGCGTCGGACTTCGCGCGGTACTTCTCGAAGTGCGGCTCGACGATGATCGCCGCGGGGCACCGGCGCTTGGCGACGGCCATCGGCATCGCGGAGTTCACGCCGTACTTGCGGGCCTCGTACGTGGCCGCAGTGACGACCGAGCGGTCGGAGTCGTGCCCGACGATCACCGGCAGGCCGCGGAGGTCCGGCCGGTCGAGCAGCTCCACCGAGGCGAAGAAGGCGTCCATGTCGACGTGCAGCACGCTCGCCGTCACGTCGTCGACGGGCGCGTCGGACACCAGTCGGTTGCGTCCGTCCTGCTTGCTCACACGGCGATGATGCCAGGACCCACCGACATCGCCCCGACGACCGTGGCGCGGTGGCGGTCGGCGAGCAGCGCGAGCGCCTCGTCGATCCGGCCGAGCGCGTGCGCGGCCGTCTCGATCGCCCGCTCGTCCGGCCGTCCGGAGGCGGCGGCCACCGCCTCGTCGAGCTGGTCGCCGACCCGGACCCAGACCGGCGTCGGCGTGGCGGACCGGGGCCCGGCCACGATGCCGTCGGCGAGCTGCGCGATCGAGGCGGCGAGGCGGTCGGCCGCACCGCGCAGGGCCGCTGGCGGGTCCTGCGGGGCCGAGCCGAGCCTCCCGGCCGCCTCGCGCGCGAAGGTCGCGGCCGCCTGCAGGGAGGTGCGCGTCCTGGCGTCGGCGCGCGCCGGCCCGCCGGTCGGGAAGCGGACCATCGGACGCAGGACGGCGTCCAGTTGGTAGGTGGCGGCGTCGACCGCACGCGACCGGGCGCGCAGCTGACGGGAGGCGCGGTCCGCCTCCGTCGTGTCGGCCGCGTCCGCCTCGTCGTCGTCCTCGACCCCGACCAGCGCGAGCACGAACGCGCGGACCGCGACCAGCTGCCGCCGCACCGCGCGCCGGATGACGGCACGGGTGGCGATCGGGAAGACGACCGCGCTGACGAGCACCGCGACCGCGGCACCGAGCAGGTTCTCGGCGAGCCGCATCGGGATGAGGGCGTCCGTGAAGGTGCCGGAGAACGCGTACACCTGGCAGAGGACGACCACGAGGCACGCGGCCCAGACCGAGTACACGCCGCCGAAGCCGTACGTGCCGACGGCGAGCAGGACGCACACGAGCACGATCGTCACCCACGGGTGCGTCGTGCCGAGCAGGTGCACGAGGACGATCCCCACCGCTCCCCCGACGACCGTCCCGACGCCGCGGTGGAGGCCCTTCCGGATCCGCTCGTGCGTGGTGTTCGTGCCGGCGAGAACGATCATCACACCGATGACGCCCCAGTAGAACCGGCTCCCGTCGAGCAGGAGGGCGAGGGGTTCGACGATCGCGACGGCGATGGCGGCGTGGACGGCGGTCCGGAGCGACGCGGTGAGGTGCCAGCGGCGCCACGGCCCCTCGGCGACGGCGTCCGCGACGACCGGCACGGCTCCGGCCGGGCGCCCGCCGGCGAGGATCACCGGCGTGGCGAAGGGCACGCCGGTGCCGTGGCGGGGCAGCTCGTCGCGGAGCTCGCGCCACCGGAGTCCGGCGGACCGCAGGTCGGCGAACTCGGCGGCCATGCGGCGGACGATCGCGGTCGTCCGGGATCCGTCGTCGGCCGCCGAGGCCGTGATCCCGTAGCGGGCGAGGAGGGTGTGCGCTGCCTCCTGGCCGTGGCTGCCGCCGTGCCGGAGGACGAGCGTGACGGCCCGGAGCGCGGCGTGCCGGACGTCCGACGCCGCGCCCTGCTCGACCAGCGCCCCGGCCGCGCGGCCGAGCTCGTCGATCGCGAAGTGCGTGTCGAACACCAGGCGGTGCAGTTCCTCGGCGGTGGTGTCGGCGTCGACCCCGCTCGCGGCGAGCATGCCGTCGACCGTCAAGGCGATCTCGTGGTACCGGTCACGAGCGCGTCCGAGCCGGCGGAGGGCTCGGCGGCGGGCGCGCTGGTCGTCCGCGGCAGCGCCGACGGCTCCGGCGGCAAGGACCGCGGCGGCGGCCTCGAGCACGTCGGACCCCCGGGCGACGAACCCGCGACGGGTCCGGAGCAGCGCCCGGTGCGGGTCCGGCCGGAACAGGAGGCGGACGACGATCGTCACGGCGAGGGAGCCCGCGACGACGAGCCCGAGCGGGACGACGCTCGTCTCGGGCAGGGGCAGCAGGAGTCCGCAGAGGTACCCGGCGAACCCGACGATCGCCGCGTCCGCCGCCCACACGCCCCACGAGGCCGCCGCGAACTGCACGAACAGCAGCACCACGATGAGGACGAGTTCGAGGAGCCGGAGCGGCTGCAGGGCGATGCTCCCGGCGAGTGCGACGACGAACGGTACGAGGACCGCCCCGGTGCGCGCGGCGGTCCGGCCCGTGCTCGGGTCGACGATGACCAGGCAGGTGATGAAGGCCGGCATCGCGCCGATCATCACGCCGAGGATCGCCGGCAGGCCGAACGCCGTCGCGATCGCGTACCCGACGGCCATGCCGGCCGGGACGGCGACGAGCGTGCGGAGGGCACCGTCGGTCTTCGCGAGCCCGGGGTCGAGTGCGAGGGCACGGTCCGTCAGTCGCTGGGTGCGGGTCCGTCGCCGCGGGGCGGTCCGGCTCGTGGTCTCGGTCCTCGGCACGCTCCGGCCGCCTCCTGTTCGCTGGGGAGGCCAATGGTACCGCAAGCGAACTAGTTGGGGCGCGCGGCGGTGCTACGGTGCGAGCGGCCCCAGCACCGACGCCGCGATCGTCCGCGCCGCCGAGTCCCGCGACGACGGGTGGTACTGGCCCGCCCGGACGTCCCGGGCCAGGCGCGCGAGCTCGCCACCGGCCCGGTAGGCGCCACCGCCCACGACCCGCATCGCCTCGTCCACGACGTGCTGCGCCGCGTCGACCGCCCGGGCCTTCGTCCCCACGAGCAACGGGAACCACCGCGGCCCGAGGTCGTCGAGCTCGTCGACCGACCGGGCGAGCGAGGTCACCTGCAGCTCGATCGCGTCGACCGTCCCGCGCATGTCCGCGATCGCCCGGCGCACGTCCGGGTCCGCGGACCGCGGTGTCCCGTCGAGTGCCGTGCGCGACCGCACCGCCGACACCGCGAGTGACACCGCACGGGCGGCGATCCCGACGTACACCGACGCCACGAGCAGCTCGAACGCCGCGAAGACGCCGAACACGAGCGGGTCCTGGTTCGGCCCGACCGGCAGGGTCCGCACGATCCGGTCGGCCGGCACGTGCACGCCGTGCAGCTTCGTCGTGCGACTCTGCGTCGCCCGCATCCCGAGGGTGTCCCAGTCGTCGAGGTGCTCGACGTCGCCGTCGGACCGCAGCACGAAACCGTGCACGAGCCGCGGCTCCGGCCCGGACCCGTCCTTGCCGAACACGCTCAGCACGTCCCACGCCGGGGCCAGCGAGGTGAAGACCTTCGTCCCCGTGAAGCGGTAGCCGCCGTCGCCGTCCGGCTCCGCCGTCGTCAACGAGTCGAAGAGGACGGCGTCGTTGCCCGGCTCGCTCACACCGAACGCGAGCAGGTGGTCGTCCGCCGCGTGGTCGGTGACGGCCTGGAGGAACGACCCACCCCGCGCAGTGACGGCGCGCGCCGCCTGCACCCAGACCTGGTGCATCCCGAGTCCCAGCGCCGTCGCCGGTGCGGCTTCCGCGAGCCGCCGCTGCACCGCGGTCGTCGCGGCGAGCCCGAGCCCGGCACCGCCGCGTTCGACGGGCACCCCGAGCCGCAGGTAGCCGGCCGCCCGGAGTTCGTCGAGGTCCTCGGTGCAGAACGCGTTCGCGGCGTCGTAGCCGGGGGCGCGGGCGGCGATGCGCTCCAGCAGCTCGTCGCCCAGCACCGCCGCGGGGTTGGCCTTCGTCATGCCACGAGACTATGGTCCGAGGAGTGTCAGATCGTCATCCGTGGTCCAGGTACGTCGCGATCGGTGACTCGTTCACCGAGGGGATCGGCGACCCCGACCCCACCGTCCCCGGCGGGAACCGTGGCTGGGCGGACCGGGTGGCCGAGGTCCTGGCGAACCAGTCCGAGGACTTCGCCTACGCCAACCTGGCGATCCGCGGGCGACTCCTGCAGCAGATCATCGACGAGCAGGTCGAACCGGCACTCGCCCTCCGTCCCGACCTCGTCACGGTGTCGGCCGGTGGCAACGACATCATCCGGCCGGGCTCCGACCCCGACGAGCTCGCCGAGCGAGTGGACGCGATGGTGTCCCGGCTACGGAGCGACGGCGCCACCGTGGTGCTCTTCACCGGTCCGGACGTGGGCATGACCCCGGTGCTCGGGATGGTCCGCGGCAAGACGGCGATCTACAACGAGAACCTGCACGCCATCGCGCTGAAGCACGGCGCCCTCGTCGCGAACATGTGGGCGCTCCGGGTCCTCCGCGACCCGAGGATGTGGGCTCCGGACCGGCTGCACCACTCCCCGATGGGCCACGCGACCGTCGCCGCCGCGGTGCTGGACGCGCTCGGCGTCGAGCACGGGCTCGAACCGTTCAACCCCGAGCCGCTCGAGGCCCGTCCGTGGCGGGAGGCCCGCGCCGAGGACCTCGGCTGGGCGCGCGAGTACCTCGTGCCGTGGGTGGTCCGGCGGATCAAGCACACGTCCTCGGGCGACGGCGTGACCCCGAAGCGACCCGAGCTGCAGGACGTCGTCGAGCACAAGTCCGACACCCCGTAGCGCTCGATCAGTCGGCGGGGCGGCGCAGGGTCAGCGGACCGTCGTGCAGCGGCTCGGTCGCCCACGACGCGGTGGCGGTCCCGGCCGCGAGGTCGATGCGCACGTGCGCGAGGTGCGGCGTCTCCACGAACCGGACATCGACGAGCACGGAGCCGTCCGGTGCGACCGCACCGCTCGCGGCGAGGGGACCGTCGACCGCCCACTCCCCCTCGCCGACCGGTACCGAGAGCGTCCCGCCGTCGACCTCGAGGGCCGCGCGCCACCGGTCGCCGTCGCGCGTGAAGCCGATCCGGTCGATGTCGTCACCGCGGAACGGACCGGCACCGAGGTCGGGGAGGCGACCGCCCTGCACCGACGGCAGTCCCAGGGAGGCGAGCCGCGCCTCCAGGTCCGCATCCGCGGCCGCGTCGAGGTCCGCAGCGTCGACGGCGGGCAGGAGGTGCTGCCAGGCCGCGTCGAGGACAGCCTGCATGTCGAGGCTCTGGCCGGTGAGCGCGAGGACGACGTCCTGCTCCGGCAGCACGACGCAGAACTGGCCGTAGGCGCCGTCGCCGCGGAAGCCGTGGCGGGCCATCCAGAACTGGAAGCCGTAGCCCTGCGACCAGTCCGGGTTGCCCTCGTCGGGGTTCGCCACCTGCGTGCTCGTGGCGGCGGCGACCCAGTCCTCGTCGAGGATCCGCTCGCCCTCCCACACACCGCGCTGCAGGTACAGCTGGCCGAGCGCGGCGATCGCCGAGGTGGGGGCGTAGCACCCGCTGAACCCGAGCTCGGCGCCGGTCTCGTCCCGGCGCCACGCCAGGTCGTCGATGCCGAGCGGGTCGAGCAGCCGCAGGCGCAGGTAGTCGACCAGGGTGCCGCCGCTGACCCGCCGGACGATGGCGGCGAGCGTGTAGGTGCACGGCTGGTTGTACGCGAAGACGGTGCCGGGCTCCTCGTCGGGCGGCGTGAGCAGGAACCCGCGGACGAGGTTCTCCGGGTCGGCGGAGCGGGCGCGGTCGAGGGCTTCCTCACGGTGGCCGCTCGCCATCGCGAGCAGGTGCCGGACGCGGATGCGGCGGCTGCGTTCGTCGGTGATCTCGGCGTCGAGCTCCGGGAAGTACGAGAGGGCGGTGGCGTCGAGGTCGATGAGTCCCTCGCGGACGGCGATCCCGACGGCGGCGGCGGTGAAGCTCTTGCTGAGGGAGTAGAGCAGGTGGACGCGGTCCTCGGCGTAGGGCTGCCACCAGCCCTGGGCCGCCACCTGACCGTGGCGGAGCAGGACGATGCTGTGGGGTTCGACGTCGGGCGTCGACTCGAGGGCGTCGAGGAACCGGGCGAGGCCACGGGCGTCGATGCCGAGGGCGGACGGGGTGGACCGGGGGAACGTCGTCGTCACCCGTCCGACACTACGTCGCCGGAGGTCGTCGCGCGCAGACCGTCGGTCCGTGTCCTCGTCGGTCTGTCTGAGAGTCACGGCATCTGCGTCACGGGTGCCGTCCACCGGCGCACGCCAGGATCGATCGGCAGCAGCACAGCACGGACGGCACGACGGCACGAGGGGGTCCGATGACGACGGCGGACCACCCGCGGAGACGACCGACCACGGCGGTCTGGGCGCTCCTCCTCGCCGTCGCCACCGGCCTGCTCGCGTGGGTCCGCATCGGGAACCCGGCCCGCGGCGTCGCCTGGGCGGAGGACTCCGGGCGCTTCCTCACCGACCGGCTCACCCTCGGCCCGGTGCGCTCGGTGTGGCACCCGTACGACGGCTACCTGCACGTCCTGCCGCGACTGGTGGTCGACGCCGCCGTCGCGCTCGGGCGGATCGACCTGTACGCGCTGTCCGTCTCGGCGATGTCGTGCGCGGTCCTCGGCGCGGTGTGCGGCACCGTCTTCGTCCTCGCGCGCGACGTGGTGCGGGCCTGGCCCCTCCGTGTGCTCCTCGCGCTCGTCCCCGCCCTCGTCCCGCTGGCGCCCGTCGAGATCGCCGGGACCGCGGCGGACCTGCACTGGTACCTGCTGTTCGTGGCACCGTGGCTACTCGCCCACCGTCCGCGGAGCTGGTGGTCGTCCGCGTGGACCGCCGTCGCGGTGGCGGTCGTGACGACGAGCGAGATCCAGGCCGCCGTGTTCCTGCCGCTCCTGCTGCTGGGCCGTCGGCAGCGTCGGGTCATCCCCGTCGCAGCGGTCGCGGTGCTCGGTGTCGCGGCACAGGTCACGGCAGCGCTGACGCACCCCCGTTCCGCCACGCACCGGGGTGGCATCACCTCGTTCCGGGACATGACCGCCGGGTTCGTCGCCCAGGCGGTGGGCGGCAGCGGGAACGCCGACGTCCGTGCGGTCGGAGCGTCCGTCTCGGCGCACGGCTGGTGGGTCGTCACCGTGCCGGCCGTGCTCCTCGTGGTCGCGGTCGTGGCCGCCCTCGTCCTGGCGGACTGGCGGACCCGGTGGATGCTCCTCGCCGTGAGCGTCGGCGCCGGCATCGTCTGGTACGCGGCGCTCATCGTGAACCGGACGCCCGGCACGACGTGGTCCTCGTTCACCCCGGCGGCGTGGGCGAGCACGGCGCCCCTGCGGTACGCGGCTGCGTCGTCGATGTTCCTGACCGCGGCGGTCGTCCTCGCCGCCGACGTGTTCCTCGCCCGGGCACGGTGGTCGTGGCGGGCAGCGGGCGCTGTGCTGGTCGTCGCCTCGGTCGTCGCGTTCGTGGCCGGGGCCGGGGCGGTGCCGCTCCGGGAGCACGGGCCGCAGTGGTCCGCCGAGATCGAGCACCGAGCGTCGTACTGCGCGGCGCACCCGGACGACACCGTCCGGGTCGGCGCGATGCCCCGGATCGCGGGGTGGGACGCCACCGTGCCGTGCGCGATGGTCGAGCGCGCCGTCGGCCGGTGAGGACTCAGGCGCCCCGGCGCGCGTCGGCCGGGTCGCGGGGCAGTGGGCTGTCCGGGTCGCGGGGCGGCAGGCCGGCCGGGTCGCGGGGCAGTAGCACGGTGCCGGGGGTCGGGTCGGTCGCCAGGCGGGCGTGGGTCTCGACGTCGAAGCGGTCGTCGCCGTAGCGGAGCTTCTCGCGTTCCACTCCCTCGGCGCGGAACCCCGCCCGTGTCGCGACCGCGCACGACGCCGGGTTGTTCGTGCGGTGCCCGAGTTCGAGGCGGTGCAGGCCGAGGGCGAAGGCGTCCTCGGCGGCGGCGGCGAGTGCGCGGGTCGCCAGGCCCCGGCCGCGGGCCTCCGGTGTGAGCCAGTACGAGACCCAGGCGGTGCCGTGGGTGTGCTCGATGGCCGTCACCCCGACGCAGCCGACGACGCGGGCCCCGGCGCCGTCCGACCCGGCGCGCCCTTCCGCCACGTCCACGACGTCAGCGACGTCCGCGACGTCCGCGACGATCGCCCAGTACCGGGCGTGCCCGTCGAACCGGTACGTCGCCCCGATGAACGCCTCCGCCGCCGCGACGTCGGCGAACCGCACGCCGCCGAACTGGCGCGCGAGCTCCGGGTCCGCCGACGCCGCCAGCAGCACCGGCGCGTCGGACGACCGCCACGGGCGCACGGACGCCGGCACCGTCACGCGCCCTGGAACGGGTTCGTCCAGCGCCACCAGACGCCCGGGTCGTCGATCGGCCGCTCGAGCACGAGCGGCACCGTCACCGGGTCGTGGTCCGTGATGGTGAACCGCACCGTGCCGACGCGCTCCCCCTTCGTGCCGAGGGTGATCTGCTCGAGCTTGGTCCTCGCGGACACCTTCGTCCGGCCCCACACGAGCACCTCGGCCGCGGACCGCGACACCGCGTCCGCCTCGTCCTGCCACGGTGTCGAGAACGTGCCGAAGGTCTGCCCGGCGTGGGCGAGCGTGACGACCTGGAAGTTGTCGGCGACCGACCGGAGCAGCCGCTGGACGTCGACGTCGAGCGAGTCGTGGTCGACCCCGCCGAGCATCGCGCCGACGACCGTGACCTCCTTGCCGCCGCGCTCGTACGTCGCCGCGAAGAGCAGGCAGGCGCCGGCCTCGTCGAGCGTGCCGGTCTTGATGCCCTCGACACCGTCGAGCCCGAGGAGCTTGTTCGAGTTCTCGATCGCGCCGGCGCCGGGCACCGTGACCTGTTTCGTACCGACGACCTCCTTCACCACCGGGTTCGCGAGGGCGAGCTGCCCGAGTTGGACGAGGTCGGTGGCCGTCGAGGTGTTGTGCGCGTCGAGGCCGGTCGGCTCCTCGATCGTGGTGTGGTCGAGTCCGTGCTCGTCGAGCCACTCGTCCGCTGCCTGGCGGTAGGCGTCCATCGACCCGAAGGCCCAGAGCGCCAGCGACCCGGCGTAGTTGTTCGCCGACTTCATGAGCATCACCTGGAGCGTCTGGTACTCCGACAGCTGGAGGCCGGCGGGCATCGGCGCGACCTCGCCGTTCACCGCGAGGTACTTCGCGTAGAGCGCCTGCATCCCGGGGCTGAAGGTGATCGTCGGGCCGGACTCCCCCGGCTGCAGCGGCTTCTCGTCGAGCACGACGAGCGCCGTGACGACCTTCGAGATGCTCGCGATCGACCGGGGCTTCGTGTCGCCGCTCGTGCGCAGGCTCTCCGGGAAGTCGGTGGCCTCGACCGCGGTGGCGCCGTAGCCGGGGAACGTCAGGTCCGGCACCGACGACGTGGGCGCGGAGTACGTCGTGGTCGAGGCGCTCGCCGGGGCGAACGGCACGACCGCTGCGGCCACGAGGTAGCCGACCCCCAGCACGAGCACGGCGACGACCGAGATGGTCACCGGCCTCCGGACGGCGGAACGGGGGCGGCGGACGACTCGTGACACGGGAACCGAGCGTACCGGGGGCGGGTACCCCGTGGCTGCGAGGACGCGCTAGGCGCGCGTCGGTGCGGGGTCGGACTGGAGGCGCGGCTCGCCCCCGACGGCAGCCGTCGCGTCCGACGGGACGCCGGCCCCACCGCCGTCGGGTCCCGTCGGGCGCGCGAAGGTCCACCTCCGCGACAGGTACGCGAAGACGGGGCCGGCGGCGTTCATCACCACGACGGACACCCACGCTGCCCACACGTTGCCCGGAGAGAAGCCGAAGCCGCCGAAGTACGTCGCGAAGAAGGACGCGAACCCGAGGAACATCCCGGGGACCAGCGCGAACGCACGGACCCGGCCGGTGCACATCAGCGCGGTGTTGCACACGAGGATCACGACGCCGAGCACGACGTTCCGGGCGAACTGCCCGTCGCCGAGGAGCGTGCCGATCCGCTGGTCGACGAGCACGATGACGAGGGCGAACGTCGACCCCACCGGCATCGTCGCCCAGAGCCGGGTGGCGTTCCGGAGCGTGGGCTTCGGCCCGAGCAGGAACATCCCCGCCCAGCTGATGAAGATCGCCCAGGTGGGCAGGTTCAGCGCCGTGCCCCCGATGAACGCGGTGGCACCGGCCAGGACGGAGGCGACGATCTCGTGCGGGATCCGTTCACGCATTGCTGAGCTCCTTCGATCGAGTGGTGCCGGTGGTGAGGACGGTGGTGCGGGTGGTCTCGGCGACGACGCGGCCGCGCTTCACGACGTGGGCGCGGTCCGGGCGGTCGAGCAGCACGCCCGCCGGGTCGGTGGTCGAGAGGAGCACGAGGTCGGCGTCGGCGCCGGGACGGATGCCGTAGGTCTCGGCGATCCCGACGACCCGTGCAGCCGAGGTCGTCGCCATGTCGAGGACGCGAGCGAGGTCCTCCGGCCCGGACAGGTGCCCGACCTGCGCGAGCAGCAGCCCGATGTCGAGCAGGTCGGCGTTGCCGAACGGGGTGAAGGCGTTCCGCACGTTGTTCGACGAGTACGCGCTCGTGACGCCCGCGGCCCAGAGGTCGCGGACCGGGACGACACCGCGGCGGACGTCGTGGTCGTCGGCGCGACCTCCGAGGTGCAGGTCGGTCGCCGGCAGCGGGACGACCGCGACCCCCGCCTCGGCGAGCCGCGCGAACAGGTCGGCCCGCTCGGCCGACGGCAGGCTCGCGGACGAGGTCATGTGCCCGAGCGCGACCCGGCCCTGCATCCCGCGGCGGACGACGGCGTCGGCGATGACCCGCGCGAGGGCGAACCGCGGGTCGCTCGTGTCGTCGGCGAAGTCGGCGTGCAGGTCCGCCGGCACGTCGAACTCCTCGGCGAGGTCGAGGACGGTCTCGACGTGCTCGTGGCACGCGGCGAGGGTCCGCTCGTTGTACGTGCAGCCGCCGATCACGTCCGCGCCGGCACCGAGCGCCTCGCGCAGGAGTGCGAGCGTCCCCGGCGCCTTCGCGATGCCCTCCTGCGGGAACGCGACGATCTGCAGGTCGAGGGCGTCGCGGTACTCGTCGCGGAGCCCCAGCAGGACCTCGACGCCGGTCAACCCGACGATCGGGTCGACGTCGGGGTGTGCGCGGACCAGCGTCGTGCCGTTCGTGATCGCCTGGTCGAGCAGGGTGCGCGCGCGGTCCCGGACCGAGCCGTGCGTGAACCCGCGCTTGAGCTCCCCGGTGACGGCGATCGCCCCGGCGAGCGTCCCGTCCGGGTTCGGACGTTCCCGGTCGAGCAGGGCCTTGTCGACGTGCAGGTGCGACTCGACGAACCCGGGCACGACGACGCGGCCGGCGCAGTCGACGACCCGGGTGGCGGGGTCGCCGGGCACGGTGCCGACGGCTGCGGTCACCGCGGTGATCGTGCCGTGTTCGACGACGACGTCGACGAGGCCGGGCTCGTCGACCAGGCGGGCGTTGCGGAGGACCAGGTCCACGACGGACCCCTCTTCTTCATCGGTGGTCGGTTGACGCCACCCACCATTCGCCCGTCGTGTTTCCGGCTCCGTCGCAGCGTGTGACGGGCGTGTAAAAGTTGGTCGTACCAATGAGCCAAGCAGACCAATGGACCCTAGGCTCCTGCCCATGCAACGAGGACGCACCCTGAGCGCCGCCACCGCCGCGCACCTCGCGCGCCTGGTGCTCGAGGACCTCGCTCCGGGCGACAAGCTGCCCCCGGAACGGACCCTGGCCGAGGACCTCGCCGTGTCGCGCACGACCGTCCGCGAGGCCATGCAGGAACTCGAACGTCGACGCCTCGTGTCCCGGACGCCCGGTCGCGGGACGGTCGTGCTCCCCCGGTCCGAGGAGGCCACCGCGCTCCTCGAACGCCAGACCGGTGTCGGGCACGCCGAGGACCTCGCGCACCGGGCCGAGAACGTCGCCGAGTTCCGGACCGTCGTCGAGCCCCAGGTCGCCGCGCTCGCCGCAGCCCGTGCCGGCGAGGCCGACCTGCTCGCGCTCGAACGGATCCTGCAGGCCACGCACGCCGGCCTCAGCCCCGAGGAGTCCCTCGCGCAGGACGTCGCGTTCCACGTGCAGGTCGCCCGGGCCTCCGGCAACCCACTCCTGGTCTCCCTGTGCGAGCTCAGCAGCGGCTGGGTGCAGGACGTCCGCGCCCGGTCCCACAGCACGAGCGAGGGCCGCCGGTCGTCGTTCGTGTGGCACGAGCGGATCCTCGACTGCATCCGCCGACACGACGAGGGGGCCGCCCGCGCGGCGATGACCGACCACCTCGCCGACGTCGCCCACCTCGTCGAACGGACGGCCGACCGATGACGACCCCCGCGATCCCGACCCTCCAGCCCGGAAGGGGACCGGTCCGCGCCGACCGGTACCTGCCGGTCGACCCGGACACCGTCCTCTGGGGACGGCTGCCGAACGCCGACGACCGCCCGGCGATCACCGTCGTGCCGGGCGAGTCGGTGACGATCGACACCGTCAGCCACGAGGGGATCCTCCCCGACCAGGGCAGCGACCCACGTGCCTTCTTCGCCACGCACGGCGTCGCACCGGAGCACGTGCTCGACGACGCCGTCGCGATCGCCCGGACCGGACGCCGCGACCCCGACGCAGACGGACCGCACGTCGTGTCCGGGCCCGTCGGCGTCGCGGGCGCACGACCGGGGGACGTCCTCACCATGACCGTCGTCGACACGCTCCCCCGCGTGCACTACGGCGTCGTGTCGAACCGCCACGGCCGGGGCGCGCTGCACGGCGAGTACCCCGTCGACGGCACCACCGTGAGCGTCTTCGCCGACGTCGTCGACTCCCCCGCCGGACTCCGCGGCCGCATCCCCCTGACACCCGCCCGCGAACGGTTCGCCCGGTTCCCGCTCGCCCCGTTCCTCGGGATCATGGGCGTCGCGACCCCCGGGGAGCGCCGGCACTCGGTCCCGCCGGGCCGCCACGGCGGGAACATCGACGTGAACCTCCTGCAGGCGGGCACGCAGCTGCACCTGCCCGTCCTCGTGCCCGGTGCGCTCGCGTACGTCGGCGACCCGCACTTCGCGCAGGGCGACGGCGAGGTGGCGCTCACCGCGATGGAGGCCTCGCTCCGCGCGACGGTCCGGTTCGACCTGACACCGGCCGACGAGGCCGCGAGCCGGTTCGGCGACCTCGTGTGGCCGGTCGCCGAGACCCAGGAGTACCTCGTCCCCACCGGGATGGACCCCGACCTCGACGAGGCCGTCCGGGAGTGCGTCCGGCACGCCGTCGCGATCCTCGGTGCGCGCTGGGGGATGGAGCCGCACCTGGCGTACGCCTACCTCTCCGCCGCGACGGACTTCGACATCTCGCAGGTGGTCGACCTCGTCACCGGTGTCCACGCCCGCATCCGCAAGGCCGACTTCGAGGAGCCCGCCCGATGACCACGCACCCCGACGCCCCCGAGGGTCTCCTCGAGGCACTCGACGCGTACGAGGCCGCCCTGCTGACGAACGACCTCGACGCCCTCGACGACGCGTTCGTCGACGCACCCGGCACGATGCGCGGCGACGACCGCGGGCTGCTCGTCGGCCACGACGCGATCAGCGCCTTCCGCGGAGCCCGCGGTGGGGTCGCCACCCGGACGCTGACGCGGGTCGAGGTCCGGCCCCTCGCCGAGGACCTCGCCCTCGTCGTGTCGGTGTCCCGGTTCGCCGCCGGCGGCCACGGCCTCCAGACCCAGCTGTGGCGCCGCACGACCGCACACGACGACACCGGCCCCGTCGTGCGCTGGCGGATCGAGTCAGCACACGTGACCGGCCGCCCCCGCGCCTTCGACCCGACCGTCTGGCGGGCCGTCGGCGACCCGCTCGTCGCACCCAGCGCCTCCGGGCCGCTCGACGGGCGCACCGTCGCGGTCAAGGACCTCTACGCCGTGCCCGGCCAACCCGTCGGTGCCGGCAACCCCACCTTCCTGCGCGAGGCGCGCGTCGAGACGGCCGCGGCACCGGCGGTCGCGGCGCTCCTCGCCGCCGGTGCGGCGATCCGCGGGATCGCGCGCACCGACGAGTTCGCGTACAACCTCACCGGACGGAACGAGCACCACGGCACACCGCCGAACGCCGCGGACCCGACGCGGCTGCCAGGAGGCTCGTCCAGCGGCTCCGCGTCGGCCGTCGGTCTCGGGACGGCCGACATCGGGATCGGCACGGACACCGCCGGGTCCGTCCGGGTCCCCGCCTCGTACCAGGGGCTCTGGGGCCTCCGGACGACCCACGGCACGGTCCCCCGCGACGGTCTGCTCCCCCTCGCACCGTCCTTCGACACCGTGGGGTGGCTCACCCGCGACGCCGAGACGCTCCTCGCCGCGTTCGACGCCACCGTGCCCGACCCCGGTACGGCCCCGGCACCGACACCCCTCGTCGTCCCGGAGGACCTGCTCGCCCTGGTCGACCCCGACACCGCCACGGCGTTCTCCGCGTTCACCCGGTCCCTCGACGACGAACCCGATCGGGTCCGGCTCGCGGACCTCGGCGTCCCCGCCCCCGACGAGCTCCGCGAACTGCTCCGCCTGGTGCAGGCCGCCGAGGCCGTCGCCGCCCACGGAGCCTGGATCGCCCGACACCCCGGCGCGTTGAGCACCGTCGTCGGGGACCGGTTCGCAGCAGCCGCGGCGAACGACCCCGCCGCCACCGCCGACGCGGTCCAGCGCCTCGGCGTCGTCCGGGACACCATCCGCCAGGCGCTGGTCGGCCTGACCCTCGTGTTCCCGACCGTGCCGGGCCCCGCGCCGCTCGTGTCCGCCGACGCCGCCGCACTCGAGCGCACCAGGACCGCGACGACTGGGTTGACGAGCCTCGCGAGCGTGGGCGGCCTCCCCGCGGTGAGCGCCCCCGCCCTCACCGTCGACGACGCCCCGGTCGGCGTGTGCCTGGTCGGCGCGGTCGGCACCGACCGGGACCTGGTGCGCCGCGCACGGGACCTGACGACCCGCTGAGGCGCGCCGGACGACGGAGGCGACCCGCGCCTCCCGGCCCCTCAGGCCCGCGCGGAAGCGAGCCGCTGCGCGTGCGTGACCGCCCAGAGCCCGACGGCGCTCGCCGCGGCGACGTTCAACGAGTCGACGCCGTGCGCCATCGGGATCCGCACGGTGGTGTCGGCGGACGCGATCGCCGCCGGCGTGAGGCCCTGCCCCTCGGTGCCCATCACGAGCGCCACGCGGTCCGGGACGTCCGCGACGAACGCGTCGAGGTCCACCGAGCGGTCCGTCAGGGCCATCGCGGCGAGGTGGAAGCCCTGCGCCCGGAGCTCCTCGCCGGCGGCCGGCCAGTCGCCGATGCGGGTCCACGGCACCTGCAGCACCGTGCCCATGCTGACGCGGACGCTGCGCCGGTACAGCGGGTCGGCGCAGCGGGGGCTGACCAGGACGGCGTCGGCTCCGAGGCCAGCGACGCTCCGGAACACGGCGCCGACGTTGGTGTGGTCGACGATGTCCTCGAGCACCACCACGACCCTGGCGTCACGCACCACGTCTGCGACGCTCGGCAGCTCCGGGCGGTGCATCGCGGCGATGGCGCCGCGGTGCATCCGGAAGCCGGTGAGGTCCTCGAGCAGGTCGTCGGGGCCGACGAACACGGGGCCGTCGTGGTCCGCGACGACCGGGAGCACGCTGTCGAGCCACTTCTCCTGGACCAGCACGCTCCGCGGGACGTGCCCGGCGCGGACCGCTCGCTCGATGACCGTGTTCGACTCGGCGATGTACAGGCCGCCCTCCGGCTCGGACACGCGCCGCAGGGCGACGTCGGTGAGCCTGGCGAAGTCGTCGAGGCGGGGGTCGTCGAGGGAGTCGATGCGGACGGCGTGCACGGGGCTCGTTTCGGGGTCGGTGTGGGGGCCGGTGGCGGCGGGGCACGGCCTGGCGTCGTCCACGGGAAGTGACCGGGGCGGTCGGCTGTTGAGGGTACCGTGAACACGATGGCGACGAGCGAACCGACCAGCCCCGCGAGCGCGACCGCGTCCGCGCACGCCCTCGACCGCGCCGTCGAGCTCCTCGCCGGCAAGCGCATCGCCGTGCTCTCCGGCGCCGGACTCAGCACGGACTCCGGCATCCCCGACTACCGGGGCGCCGGCCGCGTCGTCCGGAAGCCGATGACCTTCCAGGAGTTCCGCGCCGACCCCGCCAAGCGGCAGCGCTACTGGGCCGGCTCGCACCTCGGCTGGCGCACCTTCGCCTCGGCCCGTCCGAACGCCGGGCACCAGGCCCTCGCGGCACTCGAACGCGACGGCATCGTCACGGGGGTCGTCACGCAGAACGTCGACGGACTGCACCTCCGCTCCGGATCCCGTCGGGTCGTCGAGATCCACGGGTCGATGGACCGTGCCGTCTGCCTCACCTGCGGGCAGGTGTTCTCGCGCGCCGACCTCGCGACCGTGCTCGACCGGGACAACCCGTGGATCGACGAGCCCGGGTCGGTGCAGCTCCAGCCCGACGGCGACGTCGAGATCACCGACGTCGAGCGCTTCCGGGTGCCGGACTGCTCGGTGTGCGGCGGGGTGCTGAAGCCCGACGTGGTGTTCTTCGGCGAGTTCGTCCCGGCCGAGAAGTTCCGCGAGGCGGTCTCCATCGTCGCCGAGGCCGACGCGCTCCTCGTCGTCGGCTCGTCCCTCACCGTGAACTCCGGCGTCCGGCTCGTCGACCACGCCGCACGACGCAAGCACCCCGTGGTCATCGTGAACCGCGGCACGACCCGCAGCGACCCGCGGGCAGCGGTCAAGATCGACGCCGGCACGACCGAGACGCTCGAAGCCCTGGCGGCACGGCTGCGATGAGGTGCCGCGCCGCGTCCGGGACGAGGTGCCGCGCCGCGTCTGGGATGAGGTACCGCGCCGCGTCTGGGATGATCGTGCGGTGACGACGCTCCTGTACCTGGTCCGGCACGGCGAGACCGACTGGAACGCCGAACGGCGCATCCAGGGCTCGACGGACATCCCCCTGAACGACACCGGACGCCGACAGGCCCGCTCCACCGCGACCTTGCTCGACCGCCGGCGGTTCGACGCCGTCGTCGCGTCGCCGCTGTCCCGGGCATTCGAGACCGGCTCGATCATCGCGGACCACCTCGGTCTCGCAGCGCCCGCCACGTACGCAGGGCTGGCGGAACGCTCCTACGGCGAGGCCGAGGGCCTGACCGACGACGAGGTCCGCGAGCGCTACCCGCACGACGACGTCCCCGGCCGCGAGTCCCGCAGCGCGTTGCTCGACCGCGTCACCGAGACACTCGCCGAGATCGCGGTCCGGTACGACGCCGGCAGCGTCGTCGTCGCGACCCACGGTGCCGTGATCCGCAGCATCGTCAACGCCGCCGCCCCAGGCACCGCCGACCGGCACAGCACCCCGATCCGGAACGGGTCCGTGCACTCGTTCCGGTGGGACCCCGAGCGCTTCCACGCCGAGCTCGTGCGGTTCGACGACCCGATCGACGGGGTCTCGGACGGGCCCGGCCGGTACGCCTTCGAGTACCAGAACCCGCTCGAGCGCCGCGGGTAGCCGCCGCAGGGCGCCGCCGGGGCGAGCCGCTGCGCGCTGTCGGTGGTGTCGTACTAGGCTCCGATGCACTCGCAGACCCGAGCGTGTGAGGGGGCTGACATGACCGTCGACGGACCCGGTGGTGGGGGCGCTCGGCCCGGCTGGCCGCAGTCGCCCGATCCGGACGACCTCGATCGTGCCTTCGGCCCGGGCACGGCATCCGTCCCGGTGCGGACCCCGCGGCAGCGTGTCCGACGCAGCGCCCTGGTCGGTGTGGGCGTGATCATCGCGGCCGGTGTGCTCGCCGTCGTGCTCGTCACCATCATCGGCAGCGTGCAGAACGGCGTCGGTGGCGTGTTCCCCCGCCCCGATGCCGCGCTCGACCGGTTCGGCAGCGCCGCGCGGGACCTCGACGGCGTCGAGGGCGTGCGCGACTCGGAACCGAAGAAGACCTCGTTCGCGAGCTACGACGTCGAGTCCACCGTCACGGTGTCGCCGACGCTCTCCGACGAGGAACGGACCGCGGTCGTCGACGACCTGCGCGCCGCAGCGAAGACGGCGAGCGGCAACGGCGTCCGGGTGTTCGCCGTGGCGGACCTCGGTGCGCTCGAGATCGGGGTCTCCCCGGACGAGCGGACCACGGAACAGCGTCTGACGCTCGCCCGGCAGCTCGACGCGATCGGCGGTGTCTCGGGCGTGCGGTGCTCCTGGGGCGACGGCGGCCCGTCGGACGAGCCGGCCGACCAGGCGATCACGGTCGAGACGATCGGGCGCGGGGCTGCGCTCGACGCCGTGGTGGCGAAGGCGACGCAGGAGGCGCAGGCGGTGTTCCCGGGGGCCACGGTGTCGGCGGAGCGGCCGGCGTCCTGAGGCGGGTCGGTGCGCGCGACCGGCGCCCGACGCCTGCTGGCTCGCGCCGGCCTACTGCCCGCGGGCCGCGACTGGTAGCCGACGCCTGCTGGCTCGGGCCTCCCTACTGCCCGGGGGTGGCCCCGCGGGCCGCGACCGCCTGCTCCACCGCGCGGACGACCTGCTCCGCCGAGGTCTCCCACCGGAACCGCCCGGCCTGCACGAGCGATGCCAGCGAGGCCTCGTCCCACCGTGCCTCGAGCCGGCGCACCGCAGCCGCGACGGCCGACGGCGACGACGGGTCGAAGTACTCGGCGACGTCCCCGCCGATCTCGCGGAAGATCGGGATGTCACTGACGACCACCGGCGTGCCGACGCCCATCGCCTCGACGAGCGGGATGCCGAAGCCCTCGTCGTACGACGCCGTCGCGAGGGCCGTCGCCGATCGCAGCACCGACAGGTACTCGTCGTCGGAGGCACCGTCGTGGAACACGATCGACCCCGCCGGCGCGAGCCGTTCGAGCCGCGCACGGTCGGCGGCGGACACCCGGGACATGCAGTGCAGCACCCAGTCCGCGCCGAGCAGCGGCATCGCGGCGGCCAGGGTCTCGACGTTCTTGTACGGCATGAACGAGCCCATGTACACGAGGGACTTCTCGCGCGGACCGCCCTCGGGCCGAGGAGTCGAGGGATCGGCGGCGTTGTACGCGACGGTGACGGGGCGCTTCGTCAGCCGGTGCTCGGCGATGAGGCCGGCGGTCGTCTCGGACACCGTCACGACCCCGTCGGCGCCGTTCAGGAGCAGGCGCTGCGGCACCCAGCTGAGGTGGAAGGCACGCCAGCCGAGGCGGAGGGGCCACGAGAACTCCCGCGGGGGCGTCCGGTTCCGGTAGTAGATCAGGTCGTGGAGGGTCAGCACGAGGGCGTACTGCCGACCGCGGGACCCCATGGTCTGCATGGGCGAGAAGACGGCGTCGAGACCGAGGCGGTTGACCTTCCGCGCGACGAGGGGCTCCCCCGGCTCGGTCGGCGCGGGCAGGAGTTCCCACGGCAGGTCGGACGGCAGCGACGCGAGCTGCCGCTCGTCGTGCACGAGCAGGGTGTAGTCGTGTCGCTCGGGCAGGTGGGCGACGACGCCGGCCGTGAACCGGCTGATGCCGTCGTGGCGGCCGATGCGGACGTAGCGGCAGTCGATCCCGATGCGCAGGCGGGTCACGACGCGGCACCGTCGGCCGGCGGGGTCGGCGTCGCCCTCGGCTTCGGTGTCGCCGGCGGGTTCGGCGTCGCCTTCGGCTTCGGTGTCTCCTTCGGGGCACGCTTGGACCCCGGCTGCGCTCCCTTGCGGCCGCGCTTCGGGGCGTCCGCCATCCGTCGCAGCACCGCGGACGCAGCGGCGCCGGGCGTCTCGTAGTGCACGAGGTGTCCGACGTGCGGCACGACGACGAGCTCGGCGTCCGCGAGGCGTGCGGCCAGGGCACGCTGCTCGGGCACCGCCGTGATGTCATCGCGCTCGGCCGCGATCATCAGCACCGGCACGGTGATGCGATCGGCGTACTCGGCGACGTCGTGCGTGACCGAGGTGCGGAACGCCTCGAGCACGCTCGTGCGGTTCGCGAACGCCGAGAAGTACCGGTCGTGCTGGTCGTGCACCCAGCGCCTGAGGTCACGGTCGTGCGACTTGAGCATCGCCAGGCTCATCACGCGCACGATCGCCGGGTTGCGGAGCAGTCCGAGCCCGAGCGGCTTCGGCAGCACGGCGCCGGCACGGTAGTACCCGATCGCGATCGCCGTGCCGACCGCACGCGGACCCTGCAGCGCCGGGGCGGCGATCGGGTTCACGAGCACGAGCAACCGCGTCGCGAGGCCGGCCGCGACCGTGGCGGCCACGACGATCGACCCGAACGAGTGCCCGAGCACCACGGTGTCCGCACCGAGGCCGAGCGCCGCGTGGAAGCCGCGCAGCCACGCGACGTACGAGTCGATGTCGGACACGGGCAGCGGATCGGAGATGCCGAAGCCGGGCAGGTCCGGCACGATCACCCGGACCCCGTCGAGGTGCGCGGCGATCGTCTCGAGGCCGTGGTGGTCGCCACGGAACCCGTGCACGGCGAGGACCGTCTGGGTCGCGTCGGACGGGCCGTACTCCCAGAAGTGGGTGGTGCGGCCGTCGACCTGCACGGAGCGGTGGACGACCGGGGTGGCGGCCATCAGCGACTGGTACGGGGAGAGCACGGGCGGTTGCATCCCCGTCAGTCTACGAACGCGCGCCGGTGCGCCGACGTCACCCACGCTGGAGGGTGGACGACCCGCGGCCGCGACGTGCCTGTGGAGGACGACCCGCGCCTCCAGGCCGTGCATTCTCCGGACAACTCCATGCACCGCGGCCTAGCGTGTCCATGGTGACGTTCACCGCCCCGATCCAGCTCCCCGGCCTGACACTGGACCCGCAGTGGTACAAGCGCTCGGTCTTCTACGAGTGCATGATCCGCTCGTTCGTCGACTCGAACGGCGACGGCATCGGGGACATCCAGGGCGTGATCGGCAAGCTCGACTACCTGCAGTGGCTCGGGGTCGACGCACTGTGGCTGCCGCCGTTCTTCCAGTCGCCGATGCGCGACGGCGGGTACGACATCGCCGACTACAAGGCGATCCTCCCGGAGTTCGGCACCCTCGACGACTTCCGCGAACTCGTCACCAAGTCGCACGAACGCAACATGCGCATCGTCATCGACATGGTGATCAACCACACCAGCGACCAGCACGAGTGGTTCCAGCAGTCCCGCGAGGACCCGGACGGCCCCTACGGCGACTTCTACGTCTGGCGAGACACGGACACCGACTACGAGAACATCCGCATCATCTTCGTGGACACCGAGGAGTCGAACTGGACCTTCGACCCGGTCCGCCGCCAGTTCTTCTTCCACCGGTTCTTCT
>Ga0308160_10001098_pt1 | contig 41071 bp, 30 predicted proteins | sample PhyFR1_FD_201036 | JGI IMG/M metagenome (GOLD analysis project Ga0308160, IMG submission 201036) | Phyllosphere microbial communities from UC Gill Tract Community Farm, Albany, California, United States - DLSLF.R1 | ecosystem: Host-associated > Plants > Phyllosphere > Unclassified | place: USA... | reverse complement strand
GACCACGATCTCGGACAGGCGGTAATACAAGTCTTCGCGGAAGCGTCCCTGCGCGCACAGGTCCTTGAGTTTCTGGTGGGTGGCGCAGATGATGCGCACGTCGACCGGGATCTCTTCGTGCCCGCCAATACGCTCGATCACCCGCTCTTGCAGGAAGCGCAGCAATTTTGCTTGCAGCGGCATCGGCAGGTCGCCCACTTCATCAAGGAAGAAGGTGCCGCCATGCGCCAGTTCGACCTTGCCCTTGGTCTGCTTGGCCGCGCCGGTGAAGGCGCCCTTTTCGTAGCCGAACAATTCGCTCTCGAGCAGGTTCTCGGGAATCGCCGCGCAGTTGATCGCCATGAAGCGTTCCTTGGCGCGCGGCGACAGTGCGTGCAGCGCGCGCGCCAGCACTTCCTTGCCGGTGCCCGATTCGCCCAGCACCATCACCGAGGCCGATGTCGGCGCCACTTTTTCGATGGTGCGGCAGACCTTGAGCATGCCAGGGTCGCGCGAGATCACGCCGCCCAGCGGCGAGTCGGCGCTGTTTTGCTGCATGCGGCGGTTCTCTTCCTGCAGCTTGTGCAAGAAGAACGCGCGCTGGATCACCAGGTTCAGCACCTCGGGGTCGACCGGTTTCTGGTGGAAGTCGTAGGCGCCCATGCCGATCGCCTTGACCGCGTTGCCGTGATCCTGGTTGCCGGTCAGGACGATCACGCGGGTGCCGGGACTGAGGGCCAGGATCTGCTGCAGCGTGGCCAGGCCTTCGGTCGAACCATCGGGGTCGGGCGGCAGGCCCAGGTCCATTGTCACCACCGCCGGCTCATGCCGGCGGATCTGCGCCAGTGCGGCTTCGCGGTCGCCGGCCAGCACCACATCGTAGGCGTCCAGGCTCCAGCGCAGCTGCTTCTGCAGGCCCGGATCGTCTTCGATGACCAGGAGTTTGAGTTTATTTTGCGTCACGCTCGGATTCCTTGCTTGTTCGCTTGTGGATTCAGGCGGCGCGTCCGGCCACCTGGATGCCATGTTGGTGAATCGGCAGCAGCACCCGGAACGTGGTGCCCTGCCCCGGGCAGCTCGACACTTCCAGGCGGCCGCCCAGTTCGTGAATGTATTCGCGGCTTTCGAACACGCCGATGCCCATGCCGGCCGACTTGGTCGACTCGAATGGCTTGAACAGGCGCTCGCGAATGAAATCTTCGCTCATGCCTTCGCCGGTATCCGCGATCTCGACCAGCACCTGTTCGTTGTGCCGGGCCACGCGAATGGTGACGCTGCCGCTGCGCGGCGTGGCTTCGATCGCGTTCTGGATCAGGTGCCCAAGCACGCGCTCGAGCCGTTCGCGTTCGGCCAGCACCAGCAATCCCGCCGTTTCGATCTGCAACGAAGGATGCGGCTCGAAGGCGGCCTTCAGCGCCAGCGCCTGACGCACGACCTTGTCGAGCGTGAGTGGGGTCGACTGTTCGCCCGATTCGCTGCGACCGAGCTTTTGCAGCAGCAGTTTCATCTTCTGGACCGAGTATGACACGGTCTCGAGCATGTCGGCCTGGAATTCCGGGTTGTCCTTATGGCGCGCGGCATTGGCGTTCATCAGCGACAACTGTGACACCAGATTTTTCAGATCGTGCACGACAAAGGTCGACATGCGGTTGAACGATTCGAACTGGCGCGCCACCAGCAGCGCATCGGCTGCGTCCTGCTGCGCCAGATGGCCGGCCGCCTGGCTGCCGGCGATTTCAAGCAGATCGATGATTTCCCAATTCAGCTTCACCGGGCTGCGCGGCGTATGCAGCAGCACGAAGCCGGACAGGCGGCCGTGCAGGATCAACGGCACCACCAGCCAGGCGCGCGGATAATCGGCCAGCCAGGCGGGAATCGCCAGCGCGTCGTACTTGTCGGGGCTGTGACCGTATTCGTGCAGGTCGACCACCCACTGGCTCGACTCGAGGAACTGGCAGAATGGCGAATCGGCCGGCTCGCTCGCGTTCAGGGCCGGCATGTGCCAGTGCGCGGTCGGCTCGTACTGGCCCGATTCGCGCCGCTGCCACAGCGCGCCGCCGGGGCTTTCGACCAGCGTCGCCACGGCCTCGATCACGCGCTCGCCCAGGCCGGGACCGGACTGAGACAGGGTGCGCGTAAAGCGCATCCACTCTTCGCGGTAATCGTAGTTGTAGCGGTAGAAGTGCTTGCTGATGAAGACCTTGAGCCAGGCGCGGAAGGTGCCCGAAAACAGGATGCCCACCAACAGGATCAGGGTGCCGAACAGGAACGCCACCTGCATCACCGTGCCCCAGCTGCCGCCGACATAGCGCAGGTAGTAGCCGGCCGACCCCATCGCCAGCAAATAGGCGGCGGAGCCGAACAGCGCGGCCGAGTGGGCCACCGCGCGGCGCGACAGCGACAGCGGCGAGGTCCATGAGCGACTGCGGCCAAGCGCCACCGCTACCAGCGGCACGCTCAGTGCATTGACCACGCCGCGCGCGGCCCAGATGTCGGGATCGACTTCGCGGAACAGCATGGTGTGGCTATACAGGTAGAAGTCGTAGGCGAACAGGCCGCCGACACCGAGGCAGGCAAATTTGACGGCCCAGCGCTCCTGGACCGAGCGGTTGCGATACACCTGTTCGACCAGCAGCATGCCCCACACCGCCATCGCCACCCGCAGCGCCGCCGGCGCCTGGCTATGCTCGCGCACCAGCGCCAGGTCCCAGTGACCGAGCAGATTGGCCAGCAGGCAGCCGAGATAGATGACGCCGGCCACCGCCAGCGAAGGACGCAAGCCAAACGGCAGGCGGCTGTCCGGTGCACGCCAATTACCCAGTAATACGAGCAAGAACATCGACCAGCCGGCATTGCGCAGGATTTCGAAGCCGTCGGTAAAGCTTGACCAGAGCGCGCCATTGCCCGCTTCCCACGCCAGCGAGGCGGCCCACAGCGCCGTGAACAGGCAAGCCAGGCCCAGCGCGATACGGTGCGACGGCTCGATGCGGCGACCACGCACCGGCACCCCGAGCAGCGCGAAACACAGCGCCGCCAGCGCATGGCTATATACGACGATGCTGGTCAGCGAAGCGACGTCCATTGGATCACGAAGCAAGAAGACGGGGAGACGCCAGCGGCAAGGCCGCCGGCTGGCGCGAACGCGATGTCACGTGCAGATCAGCGGCCGCTGCGGAACAGGACCACTTTCAGCGTGTTGATCAGGATGAGGATATCGAGGAACAGGCTGTTGTTCTTCACGTAGTACAAGTCGTACTGCAGCTTTTGCAGTGCGTCTTCGGCCGACGAACCGTAGCCGTAGCGCACCTGGGCCCAGCCGGTGATGCCCGGCTTGACGCTGTGGCGCACGTTGTAATATGGGACCACCTCGATCAGCTGCTCGACGAAGTAGGCGCGTTCCGGGCGTGGGCCGACAAACGACATGTCACCCTTGAACACGTTGAGGATCTGCGGCAGTTCGTCGATCCGGGTCTTGCGCATGAAGTTGCCGACGCGGGTCACGCGCGGATCGTTCTGGGCGGCCCACTGCGGCTTGCCGTTCTTTTCGGCGTCGGCGCGCATCGAGCGGAATTTATGGACGCGGAAGATCTCGCCGTCCTTGCCGACCCGTTCCTGCGAATAGAACACCGGACCGCGGTCTTCCAGCCATACCGCCAGCGCCGCGGCCAGCATCAGCGGGAACGTCACGGCCAGGATGATGCAGCTGCAGATCAGGTCGAAACTGCGCTTCATGAAGGTGCGCACGAAGCTCTGATCGAAGCCGCCGCCGAACACCAGCCACGAAGGCTGCAGCGAATCGACCCGGATCTGGCAGGTTTCGCGCTCGAAGAAGGTGGCGGCGTCGGTCACCTTGACACCCTGCAGTTTGCAGTCGAGCAGTTCCTTGATCGGGAAGCCGCCGCGCCGGTTCTGGACCGACACCACGATCTCGCTGACGTTGTTCTTGCGCGCCAGCGACACCAGCGATTCGTCTTCGCCCAACGTCATCAACCTGGCCGTGGAGACGCACAGTTCTTCGTTCGGATTCGGGATAAAGCCGGCGATGTCGTACTTGTGATAGCGCGACTTGCGGGTCGCCAGTTCGCTGCATTCCTTGGCCAGCGGGCCGCCGCCGAGGAACAGGATACGGGTTTGCAGCAGGCGCGCTTCGGACGTCTTGAAGAACACCATGCGCGCCAAAAAGATGCCGCAGCCGGCCAGCGCGAACACCAGCAGCATGGTGCCACGGCCAAGATACAGTTCGGGCGCCATGTAGAACACCAGCGCCAGGATGATGAAGCCCATCACGAACGAGGGCATCAGCTTCATGAAGAACGGGTGGCGCAGGCCTTCGTCGTAGTCGAGCTGGTACATGCCCATCGCGCTCATGCTGAAGATGATGGCAGCGGCGAAGGCGAAGGCGGACGTGAACAGGTGGTCGAGCTGGAGCACCGAGCCTTCGTATTCGAGCATGCGCACCGCGACGCCAATGTAGGCGGCGCCGAGCAGCACCAACAGTTCGACGAACAGCAGCACGAATACAATCTTCGACACGTAGTGATTAGATATCCTGAACACGGTGGCCTCCGGGCTTCTTGTTACTTTTCTGGTTCTGCATTGCGGTACTTTTCATTACGCCATCATTGGCGCCGGATAGTGCGGTAGCCAGTCCTTGCCTGGGCCAGGGCTGCCTACTGCATCCGGCGTCGCATCGGACTCGGTTACAGGCGCCAGACGCAATAACCGGCTTCACCCAGCGCTTTTGCATCGAACTGCGATTTGACGTCGATGAAGCAGCCGCCATCATTGAGCTTCGACCGGAAATCGGCCAGTGACAGCGCCAGCACTTCCTTGTGTGGCACCGCCACGATCACCCCGTCGGCCTTTGGCAGGCTGTCCCAGCTTTGCAGGGTGATGCCGTATTCATGGAGCGCTTCTTCGGCTTCTGCGAGCGGGTCGAACACATGCACGTCGACGCCGTAGCTCTCGAGCTCATGAACGATGTCGGCGACCTTCGAATTGCGCAGGTCGGGGCAGTTTTCCTTGAAGGTCAGGCCGATCAGGTTGACCTTGGCGCCCTTGATGCTGACGCCCGACGAGATCATCGACTTGACGGTTTTTTCGGCCACGAACTTGGCCATGCCGTCGTTGATGCGGCGCCCGGCCAGGATCACCTGCGGGTGGTAGCCGATCATTTCGGCCTTGTGCGTCAGGTAGTACGGATCGACGCCGATGCAGTGCCCACCGACCAGGCCCGGTCGGAACGGCAGGAAGTTCCATTTGGTGCCGGCCGCTTTGAGCACTTCGAGCGTGTCGATGCCAATCTTGTCGAAGATGATCGCCAGTTCGTTCATCAGCGCGATGTTCAGGTCGCGCTGGGTGTTTTCGATGACCTTGGCCGCTTCGGCCACCTTGATGCTCGAGGCGCGATAGACGCCGGCGGTGACCACGGTTTCGTACATCTGCGCGATGCGATCGAGTGACTCGTCGCCGTCACCGGAGACCACCTTGAGGATGTTGGTCAGCGTGTGTTCCTTGTCGCCCGGGTTGATGCGCTCTGGTGAGAAGCCGACGTTGAAGCCGTCTTTCCACTTCAAGCCCGATTGCTGCTCAAGCAGCGGAATGCAGACTTCTTCGGTGGCGCCCGGGTACACGGTCGATTCATAGATCACGACCGAGCCGCGCTTCATATGCGCGCCGACCGACTTGCTGGCGCCGATCAGCGGCGTGAAATCGGGAACGTGGGCGATGTCGACCGGGGTCGGCACGGCGACGATGATGTAGTCGGCCTGGGCCAGCATGGCGGCGTCGGTGGTGACTTCCAGCATATTGGCAGCCTGCAGCTGCTCGCTCGAGACTTCGCCGGTCGGATCGATGAACTTCTTGTAATTCTCGACTTTGGTTGCCGAGAGGTCGAAGCCGATGGTACGTACCTTCTTGCCAAATTCCACTGCCAGCGGCAAGCCGACATATCCCAATCCTACGACTGCTACGACCTCATTTAATTTCATTATCGGTTCCGTTAAAGAATTAGGTATTGCTATTATTATAACTTTGTCATAGGCCGACGTCTCGGTCAGACTCAACCGAAGTCATGCTATTCGTCGGGGGGTAACAACAACAACAATAACGAGTTATTGTTACAATTTTTTTACGTCAATACACGAAATATCATCGGTATGCGTGAGGAATGTGGCTTTTTAAGCCGAATCACGAACCGAGCTGTTGTTTTTATTGCATTGGCAACGGCGAATCTGTATCGCATCACCAAAAGAGTTGCTCAGATAGCACGTCTGTACTGCTTGTGCAATATTAGCATTTTCTGGTGGACAAGCTTTTATTTGCTTGAATCGTGCGCAGGGGCATCAAATGATTCTTGATCTAGATAAATAGCGTGACAGCAAATCGGTACGGGCATGTCGCCCGAAAGAAGGGATGCCTGAAACCGGTTCGTCGTCTTCGCATTGGATCCAGGCGAAACACTGCCTGGTCTTTACAGGCAAGACAACGATTGTCTTGATGGGGGGGTGGTGCGGCTGGCTGGAATCGAACCAGCGACCCTTGGCTTCGGAGGCCAATACTCTATCCACTGAGCTACAGCCGCGCGGGAGGTGAAACGAATGAGCGAAGGATACAGACTTTCGGCCGCTCCGTCCATGGGAACTGCCGCGCTCAGCCGTCAATTATAGTTACAGTCTGCAAACTTTGAGACTATAATCGGCCGATTGCCAGTGTTTGCAATACGGCATGTAGTTAGTCGTCCCAACGTTAGAGTGGCAGGTTTTTTTAATAGCTATTAAGGAAATCATGAACGACGTACATCAAGATCACCAATCCCTCATCCGCACGCCGAAGCAGCTCGTCGTCGCCGTCGCCGGTTTCTTCCTGGTCATTGTCATCGGTATCATCCTGCTGGTTTCCTTCGTCACCAATGTGCCTGTCGAGGGCGCGGGATCCGATGGCCAGAAAGCCGACGCGATCGCAGCCCGATTGCGTCCCGTGGCCGCAGAAGGCTTCACCCTGGTCGACCCCAACGCGCCACGTGTGCTTCTGGCAGGCGCTGCAGTATATGCGGCCACCTGCGCTGCCTGCCACGACAGTGGCGCAGCGGGGGCGCCGAAAGTGGGCGACAACGGCGGCTGGGGCGCACGCCTGGCGCAAGGGTACGATACCTTGGTCAAGCACGCGATCGAAGGTATCCGCTTGATGCCTGCCAAGGGCGGCAACCCGGACCTGGACGAAATCGAGGTGGCGCGCGCCGTGGTTTTCATGACCAACAAGAGCGGCGCCAGTTTTAAAGAGCCGCAAGCACCAACTGCTGCCGCGCCAGTAGTGAGCGAAGCGCCGAGCACGGCCCCGGCAGACGCTGCTGGGCCAGTGCCTGCCGAGTCAGCGCCAGTCACCGCAGCGCCTGCAGCCGCCGCCGCTGCACCTGCGCCAGGCCCTGCAGTGGCGGCTAACGCCAGCGGAAAACACCTTTATGACACCGCCTGCATGGTATGTCACGCTGCCGGTGTCGCCAGCGCCCCGAAACTGGGCGACAAGGCTGCCTGGAGTGCACGCATTGCCCAGGGCACTTCCGTACTGTATGAGCATGCGATCAACGGCTTCCAGGGCAAGGTCGGCGTCATGCCGCCCAAAGGCGGCTCGCCAGCGTCCGACGCCGATGTCAAAGCAGCTGTCGACTATATGGTCAGCGCTGCCAAGTGACGTTTCCATTCGTTACAATGTAATTTCCTCAAAACATATTTGGCGTTGACGTCATAGTCATTGCTGCGAAATAATTTCCCTTCATCATTGCTCATTAACGAGCATTGTCAAAATTGCTTGCCTGTTGTTATCAAACAAAATAAATCTGCCAATACAACGCTTTTCATACAAATAATATTCGTTAAACGTCGAATAATATTGTGTTGCGTCTGGGATAAATTCTACACAGAAAGTTTGATTCCACTGGGAATCTATCTTGCTTTGGCGTAACCTTCAGGTTCTCCCGTGGCGGAAGATTGCTTACCAGCCACAGCAACTCCTGAAGAGATCCCATGCCCACCTCCCTCAATACCCTGGTTGTACGTACTCTGTCCGTTACCCTTTGTGGCACCATCCTCGTCGCCTGCGGCGGCGGCGGTGGCGATGCAACCCCGAACACCATGTCCAGCAGCGCCGCGAATATCAGCGCCAGCGCTAGCGGCAACGTGACCAGCAATGCCGGCGCCGCCATCGGTGCGGTCGTCGCCGAGGGCAGCGACGTCGCTGCTGTTGCGTCGATGGACGCCACCGCGGCCAGCATGTATTCGGGTCGCGGCGCGGCCAGCCAGAACCCGACCTCGACCCCGGCCGCTACCAAGCCGGCCGACAGCGCGGTGACTGCCCCAGCCCGCACCATCACCAGCCTGCGCCTGGAAAACACCAGCAGCGTTGCCCAGACCGATGTGCCAGTGACGTTCGGCCAGGTGTTTGCTGCCGGCGATCTGGCCAAAGGCATCGCGCTGAACGCCCGTTTCGACAACGGCGAAACCATGCCGCTGCAGCTTGATGTCAAAGCGCTTCACGCTGACGGCTCGGTGCGCCACGCCATCATTTCGGGCGTCGTCAAGAGCATGGCTGCGCGCCAGCTGCGCAAGATGGAACTGGTCACCGGCGGCAGCGTCGCTGCATCGACCGGTGTCACCACCGCCCAGCTCTTGAACAGCGGCTTCACGGCTTCGGTCAGCGCCACCGTCAATGGCGTGCGCTACAGCGCCTCGGCCGACGAACTGCTCAAGGCCGGCAAGACCGAAAGCTGGCTGGCCGGCGCCAGCGTCAATGAATGGCTGGTGTCAGCGCCGCTCAAGACTGCCGGCGGCGCGCAGCACCCGCACCTGACCGCGCGCTTCGCGGTGCGCTGGTACGACAGCGCCAAGAAGGCGCGTGTCGACGTCACCGTCGAGAACAACTGGGCCTACGAAACTGCGCCAAGCAATTTCACTTACGATGCAGAAGTGCTGGTCGGCGGCAAGAGCGTATATACCAAGCCAGCCCTGACCCACCTGCACCACGCGCGCTGGCGCAAAGTGTTCTGGCAAGGCGCCACGACGTCGGATGTCGTCGCGGTCAAGCACGATACTGCTTACCTGATCGCTACCGGCGCTGTCGCCAATTACGACCAGTCCTTGACCATCAAGGAAGCAAGCCTGGCCGGCCTGAAGAGCGGCTGGACCCTCGACAAGAGCGAACCGATGAAAGTGGGCAGCGCCAACGGTTACATGCCAAGTACCGGCGGTCGCTCGGATATCGGCCTGCTGCCGGCCTGGTCGGTCATGTACCTGCTGACCATGGACAACCGCGCCAAGGAAGTTACTCTTGGCAATGGTGACCTCGGCGGCACCTGGTCGATGCACTACCGCGACAAGCTGACCGACCGTCCGATCAGCATCGTCGATTTCCCGTACATGACGATTCAGGGCCGCCCTGGCGACACCCAGAATCCGGTGACCAAGAAGCGCGAGTCGTTCCCGGCCTGCGCAACGACCGACGGTTGCGCCACGCCGTACACGCACGACATGTCGCACCAGCCTTCGCTGGCCTACCTGCCATACCTGGTTACCGGCGATTATTATTATCTGGAAGAACTGCAGTTCTGGGCCATGTACAACGTGCTGGCCCCAAACCCGAACTACCGTGAACAAAGCAAGGGCATTCTGCAGTCGAATCAGGTCCGTGGCCAGGCGTGGGGCATGCGCTCGCTGGTTGAAGCAGCCTATATTTCGCCTGACGCGGACAAGCTGAAGTCGCATTTCACTTCCTTCGTGAAAAACAACCTGGCCTGGTACAACACGACGTATAGCGACAATGCTCAAGCGAACAAGCTCGGCGTGCTGCTCAACGGCGCGTTTGCCTACCAGAGCGGCACCGGTGTCGCACCGTGGCAGGATGACTTCTTCACCTCGGTGATCGGTCACGCCTCGGAACTTGGCTTCACCGAAGCGAATCGTCTGCTGAACTGGAAAGCGCAATACCCAATCCAGCGCATGACGGATGGTGGCCTGTGCTGGATCGACGCGGCAATGTATTCGATGAAGATCAAGGACACCGGATCATCGGCGATCTATACGACCATGAAACAAGTAGCTGCGGCAAACCAGACCGAGGCACTGCGCGCGTTGACCTGCGCCAGCCCCGAGATGGGCAAGCTGCTCAAGCTGAAAACGGGCGAAATGTCCGGTTACTCTTCGTCGGCGATCGGCTACCCGTCGAATATGCAGCCAGCGCTGGCATATGCCGTGTCGGTATCTGGTAGCGTCGGCCAGAAAGCCTGGAAGACCTTCACCACGCGTGGTGGCCAGCCAGACTACACCGGCGCACCACAGTTCGCCGTCGTGCCGCGTTAAGTATCTGATGCTGATCTTTAAAGCCCGGTAGCGTTTGCGCTACCGGGTTTTTTTATGTCTGCGCAGCATGGCTATTGCGCCTCCTTGTAGATTAAGAGAAAATACTAAGGGTTATAGTCAATAATGAGCAATGATGTTTTTTGACGACATTTTCGACGCTGTTAAGAACACAAGCAACATTCTCTCGCCATAGGGAAACTTCATTTGTAAGCTGACTTCTTACAATTTGTAACGTTCTTTCCAAATGGAATCGAGGTATTCTAAGTGTGTCGCAGAACATCGCGCATTACACATTTGTCAAGGACTATTCCCAATGCAAGCCCAATTTTTCTCGCTGTCCCGCATGTCGCTGGCCGTGTTGTCACTGGCTGCACTCGTCCCCGCTTCGGCTGCCACCCTGTCGGTGGGCTCGGGCAAGACTTACACTACCCCATGCAAGGCCTTCGCCGTGGCCAAGGCTGGCGATATCGTCGAGATCGCCGGTAATGCCACTTATAGCGGCGACGTGTGCGCCATCAAACCTGCCAACCTGATCGTGCGCGGCGTGAATGGCCGCCCAAAGATCAATGCCGCTGGCAAGAACGCGATGGGCAAAGCCATCTGGGTGGTCCAGGGTAATAACATCACCATCGAAAACGTCGAAATGTATGGCGCGAAAGTGCCTGACAAGAATGGCGCCGCCCTGCGTCTGGAAGGCACCAACTTCACGCTGCGTTCGGCTTTCTTTCACGATAACGAAAACGGCATCCTGAGCGGCGCCAATCTCAACAGCAAGATCGTCATCGAAAACAGCGAGTTCGGTCACAACGGCGGCGGCACCGGCCAGACCCACAACGTGTACATCGGCAACGTTGCCAGCCTGACCTTCCGCTATAACTTCTCGCACGACGCCGTCGTTGGACACAACCTGAAGTCGCGCGCGCGGATCAATACCATCACCTACAACCGCTTCTCGAGCACCCGCCCCGGCGAAAAAGGCACGACCGCTGCCGGCAAGCCAAGCTACGAGATCGATCTGCCGAACGCCGGCACCTCGTACATCATCGGCAACGTGATCGAGCAGCCGGCCGCGCACAGCAATCCGGCGCTGGTGTCGTTCGGTGTGGAAGGCGCGAGCAACCCGGGCCACGATCTGTACGTGGTCAACAACACCTTCCTGAACGACGACACGTCACGCGGCAACTTCGTGTTCGTCGGTAGCGGTGTCACCAAGAAGATCCTGTTGCAGAACAATATCTTCGCTGGTACCGGCACCCTGACCAATCAGGTCGGCGCGGTCGAGAAGACCAACTACCGTTCGGTGGCGCCAGGCTTCATCAGCCGTGTTGCCTACAATTTGATCCCGACGGTCAATGCACTGGTGATCGGCGCGGCATCGACCCCGGGCTACGCCGCCAGCGGCTTCTCGCTCAAGCCGACCGCGGTGTACAAGCACCCGGCCGCAGGCGCGACCCGTCCGGTAACAGGCGCGCTCGATATCGGCGCCTACGAATCGGCCCTGTAAGCCGGGCTTGCATCCAGGCGCCGCTCACGCGGCGCTGCAATAAAAAAGGGCAGCGTGAGCTGCCCTTTCTTTTTGGGTGCTGTTGCGCGAGATTAGCCGCGCCAGCCGCGGTACCAGTCGCGGTAATGCGACAGACCGGTTTCCAGCGGCGTGGAAGGCTTGTAGCCGACCCACTCCTGCAAGCGGCTGGTGTCGGCGTGGGTGGCCGGCACGTCGCCGGCCTGCATCGGCTGGAAGTCCAGCTCGGCCTGAACGCCCAGCACCCGCTCGAGCGTGCGCACGAAGTCGAGCACCATCACCGGCTGGTTGTTGCCGATGTTGAACACCGCATGACGTGCCTTGGCTCCCTGCTCCGGTTGCGGCTTGAACAGCAATCGCACCACGCCCTCGACGATGTCGTCGATATACGTGAAGTCGCGTGTCAGCTTGCCTTCGGCGAACACCGGGATCTTCTGGCCGCGCACCATCTTCTCGGTAAAGCTGAAGTAGGCCATGTCCGGCCGGCCCCACGGTCCATACACCGTGAAGAAGCGCAGCCCGGTTGCCGGGAAGCCGTACAGGTGGCTGTACGAATACGCCATCAGCTCATTCGCCTTCTTGGTGGCGGCGTACAGCGAGACCGGCTCGTCGACCTGGTCGGCTTCGCTGAACGGCACCTTGGCGTTGTTGCCGTACACACTGCTGCTGCTGGCGTACAGCAGGTGCTCGATGCGGTGCTGGCGGCAGCATTCCAGGATATTCCCGAAGCCAACCAGGTTCGACTGGATATACGCGGAGGGGTTTTCCAGCGAATAGCGCACGCCGGCCTGCGCCGCCAGGTGCACCACCAGTTCTGGCTGCACGCGCTCGAACAGCGCCTTCAATGCGGCATTGTCGGCGATGTCGAGTCGTTCGCAGACGATGGCGGCCGGTTCGAGCAGCGCCTTGACGCGGTCGTTTTTGAGCTGCGGATCGTAGTAATCGTTGAAATTGTCGCAGCCGGTTACCTGGTGGCCCATCGCAGCCAGGCGTGCGGCAACGAAACTGCCGACGAAGCCGGCGGCGCCGGTGACCAGGATGCGGCGGCCGCTCATTGCGCCCCCGCCTTGACCGCGCGGCCAATGCCTTCGTAGGCCAGGCCGGCAGCGGCCACGGTGTGCGGATCATAGATATTGCGGCCGTCGAACACGGCGCGCTTGCTCAGCGTTTGCGCCAGGAATTTCCAGTCTGGCGAACGGAATTCTTTCCATTCGGTCACCAGCACCAGCACATCGGCGCCGCGCACGGCGTCGTCGGCCGAGGTCGCGATCTTCAACAGTTCGGCGCACTTGGCCTGGCCATGCTCGGCGGCCAACACGCGCTGCGCTTCCTTCGATGCCACCGGGTCATACGCCACCACGCGCGCGCCGGCTGCGAACAGGGCGCGGATCAGCACCAGGCTCGGCGCTTCGCGCATATCGTCGGTATTCGGCTTGAACGACAGGCCCCACAGGGCGATGGTCTTGCCGCTCAGGTTGGCTTCGCCGTCGAAGAAGCGGCATACCTTGCGGTACAACACGTTCTTCTGCAGGTCGTTGACGCGCTCGGTCGCTTCGAGGATGTGCAACTGCTGGTCGTGGCCGCCGGCGGTCTTGATCAGCGCCTTGACGTCTTTCGGGAAGCACGAACCGCCGTAGCCCATGCCGGCGTACAGGAATTGCGAGCCGATGCGCGGGTCCATGCCGATACCCTGGCGCACGGCTTCGATGTCGGCGCCCAGCAGTTCGGCCAGATTCGCCAGTTCATTCATGAAGCTGATGCGGGTGGCCAGCATGGCGTTCGCGGCGTACTTGGTCAGTTCGGCCGAACGCACGTCCATCACCACCAGTTTTTCGTGGTTGCGGCTGAATGGCGCATACAGCTGGCGCATCTGGGTCGTCGCGTCGGCATCGTCGCTGCCGACCACGATCCGGTCCGGGCGCATGAAGTCGTTGATGGCGGCGCCTTCCTTCAGGAATTCAGGATTGCTGACCACGGTGAAGCCGATCTGCGCGCCGCGCTTGTCGACTTCGCCTTTCACTGCCTGGCGCACCAGTTCGGCGGTGCCAACCGGCACGGTGGATTTGTCGACGATCACGATCGGACGCGTGATGCGCTGGCCGATCTGGCGCGCCGCTTCCAGGATGTGGGTCAGGTCGGCGCTGCCGTCTTCGTCCGGCGGCGTGCCGACCGCCAGGAAGATCACGTCGGCATGCGCCACCGCGTCGTCATAGCTGGTCGAGAAATGCAGGCGGCCGGCGCCGGCGTTGGCGATGACCATGGTGTCCAGGCCCGGCTCATGGATCGGGATCTGGCCGTCCTTGAGCATCTGGATCTTGCTTTCGTTGATGTCGAGGCACAGGACGTTATTGCCGACGTCGGCAAAGCACGCGCCGGAAACCAAGCCCACGTAACCGGTACCGATAACTGAAATTTTCATGAGGATTCTTTGTCGAGTGTAGACGCCTGTGGCAGGCACAAGGATTGTAATGTTGCTAGCGTGAAACCCGCCACACGGTTGCGGCGGTCCCCTGTCGTTGACAGCCCAGGTTGTGTTTCAGCACATAAAATGATGATCGGAAATTATTATATTGGAAATTTCCTGCGATTCGATTGAGATTCGGTTGAGGTTTAAGAAGAAATGCAATATCTTGCAACAAACATTTCCATACTTGCCTGCGAGCAGTTGCGCACGCCTCACGATTCTTCTGCATGAAACTCCTCACCTTCAGTTCCCTGTTCCCTAATGCCGTGCGTCCCAATCACGGGATCTTCGTGGAAACCCGCCTGCGCTATCTGCTGGCCAGCGGCCAGGTCGAATCGCGCGTAGTGGCGCCAGTGCCATGGTTCCCGTTCAAGAACCCGCGTTTCGGCGAGTACGCCCACTTCGCGCAGGTGCCAGAGCGCGAAGAGCGCTACGGCATCGACGTCCAGCACCCGCGCTATCTGCACTTCCCCAAGATTGGCATGGACATGGCGCCGGCGCTGATGGCAGCCTGCGTCAAGCCGACCATTGGCCGCATGATCGACGAAGGCTACGATTTCGACGTGATCGACGCCCACTACTTCTATCCGGACGGCGTGGCGGCGGTAAAGCTGGGCAAGTACTTCAACAAGCCGGTGGTGATCACCGCGCGTGGCACCGACATCAACCTGATCCCGCAATTTGCGCGGCCGCGCGCCATGATCCTGGAAGCGGCATCGCAGGCCGACGGCATCATCACCGTGTGCGCCGCGCTCAAGGATGAGATGGTCGGGCTGGGCGTATCGCCCAACCTGATCACGCCGCTGCGCAACGGCGTCGATCTGCAGCGTTTCGCGCCGCTCGACCGCGCCGCTGCGCGCGCCGAGCTGGGCCTGGAAGGCTTCAATCTGATCTCGGTCGGCGTGCTCGATCCGCGCAAGGCGCACGACATGACGATCCGCGCGCTGACCTTGCTGCCGGGCGTGAAACTGCTGATCGCCGGTATCGGTCCCGAGCGCAAGCGCCTGGAAACCCTGGCCAGCGAAATCGGCGTGGCCGAGCGCGTGAAGTTTCTGGGGCCGGTCGCGCAGACCGAACTCAAGAAATACTACAACGCCGCCGACGCCATGGTGCTCGCGTCCAGCCGCGAAGGCTGGGCCAATGTGCTGCTCGAATCGATGGCCTGCGGCACCCCGGTGGTGGCCAGCAATGTATGGGGCACGCCAGAAGTCGTGGCCGCGCCCGAGGCCGGCGTGCTGATGGCCGATCGGACCCATGAAAAACTGGCCGAAGCGGTGCAGCAACTGCGCGCCAATTACCCGGACCATGCGGCCACGCGGCGCTATGCCGAACGCTTCAGCTGGGACGATACGACGGCCGGCCAGCTGGCGATTTTCTCGCGCCTGATCGAGGGCCGCCGTGGCGGCGTCCCGGTTGCGCGCCAGGCGGCATAAGCACGGCAAACGGCATACGCCAGCTGCACATGAAAAGAGCCGCGCAAGCGGCTCTTTTCATTACAACGACAATCCCACTTACCAGATGATCACGCGCTCTTTCGGCGCCAGGTACATCTTGTCGCCCGCCTTGACCCCGAACGCTTCATAGAAGCCCGGCTGGTTCTTCACCGTGCCGTTGGCGCGGTATTGCGCCGGCGAGTGCGGATCGGTCTTGATCTGGGCGATCTGCGCCGGTTCGCGCATCTTGGCGCGCCACACCTGGGCCCAGCCCATGTAGAAGCGCTGGTCGCCGGTGAGCTTGTCGATCACCGGCGCAGTTTTACCCTTGAGCGAAAGCTTGTAGGCCTTGTAGGCGATTGCCAGGCCCGAGTTGTCGCCGATGTTTTCGCCCAGCGTCAGTTCGCCATTGACGTGGTAGCCCGGCAGCGGGCTGAAGGCGGCGTACTGCGCGATCAGGGCCTTGGTCTTTTCGCCGAAACGCTTGCCGTCGGCCTCGGTCCACCAGTTGCGCATATTGCCGTCGCCGTCGTACTGCGAACCCTGGTCGTCGAAGCCGTGGCTGATTTCATGACCGATCACGGCGCCGATGCCGCCGTAGTTCACCGCGTCGTCGGCCTTGGCGTCAAAGAACGGCGGCTGCAGGATCGCGGCCGGGAACACGATCTCGTTCAACTCCGGGTTGTAGTAGGCGTTGACCGTCTGCGGCGTCATGCCCCACTCGTCGCGGTCGATCGGCTTGCCGAGTTTGTTCAGTTCGCGGTTGTACTCGACTTCGCGCGAACGCATCACGTTGCCCACCAGGTCGTCGCGCTTGACGCTCAAGTCGGTGTACGCTTTCCACTTGTTCGGATAGCCGATCTTGGGCGTGAACTTGGCCAGCTTGTCTTGCGCTTCCTTCTTGGTCTCGGGGCTCATCCAGTCGAGCGTGTTGATCGAGTCCTTGTAGGCGGCCAGCAGGTTGTTGACCAGGACTTCCATGCGCGCCTTGCGCTCGGCCGGGAAGTGTTGTTTCACATACAGCTTGCCGACCGCGTCACCCAGGCTCGATTCGAGCGTCGACACGCCGCGCTTCCAGCGTGGTTCCAGCTGCGGGATGCCGGCCAGCGTGGTGCCATTGAAGGCGAAGCGCTGGTCGACGAACGCTTTCGACAGGTAGCTGGCGTAGCCGTTCACGGTATGCAGCTGCAGGTAGGCCTGCCAGGTCGCCAGCGGCACCCGATTCAAGACTTCGACGAAGCCCTTGAAGAAGCTCGGCTGGCTGACGATCACGTAGTCGGTCTTGCCTGCGATGCCGGACGCGGCCAGCCAGGCGTTCCAGTCGAAGCCGGGCGCCATGGCGGACAGCTTCGTCAGCTCGACCTTGTTGTAGGCCTTGACCGGATCGCGGTTCTCGACCTTGGTCCACTGCACCTTGGCCAGCTCGGTTTCGAGTTCGACGATGGCCTTGGCCTGCTTGGCCGCATCCTTGCTGCCGGCCAGCGTCAGCATCTTCTCGACGTGCTGCTGGTACTTGGCGCGGATCTCGACCAGCTTGGCGTCGTCCGTTTTCAGGTAGTAGTCGCGGTCCGGCATGCCCAGGCCGTCCTGGTGCAGGTCGGCCACGTACCTGGTCGAATCCTTGGCATCCTGGTGGATGTAGAACGCCAGCGGCACCGTCACGCCGATGCGATTGAGCTGGGCGAACAGCGCCGGCAGCGCGGCCTTGTCCTGGACTGCATCGATGCGCGCCAGCTGCTCCTTGAGCGGGGCGATGCCAAGTTGTTCGAGGCGCGCCTCGTCCATGTAGCTGGCGTAGAAGTCGCCGATCTTGCGCTCTTCGGTGCCGGCGCCGGCGTTCTTGTCGGCCATGGCGCGCTCGATGATGGCGCGCAGCTGCGGCTGGGTATTGTCGGCCAGCTGGTGGAAGGCGCCCCAGCTCGACTTGTCGGCCGGGATCGCGACGCTTTTCAGCCACTTGCCATTGACGTGCTCGAAGAAGTCGTCCTGCGCGCGCGCCGCCGGTTCGACGTATTGCAGCGCGATGCCGGTACTCAGGCCCGCACTTTTTGCGGCGCTTTTTGCGCTGGCGCCGGATTGCGCCTGGGCCAGCGAGGCCACCAGCATCAGTGCTGCGGCGCTCATCAAATGTCGTTTCATGTTCTCTCCGTTCTATGATGGAAAAACGGGCCGGCCCATGTGGCGCCGGCCCGTTGCATGACTACTTGCTTACCAGACGGTGACGCGGTCTTGCGGCGCCAGGTACATCTTGTCGCCCGGCTTGACGTTGAAGGCCTCGTAGAACTCAGGCATGTTCGACAGCGAACCGTTGGCGCGGAACTGGCCCGGCGAGTGCGGGTCGGTCTTGACCTGGTTGATCTGCTGGGCTTCGCGCATCTTCGAGCGCCACACCTGGGCAAAGCCCATGAAGAAGCGCTGGTCGCCGGTCAGGCCGTCGATCACCGGGGCCGGTTTGCCGTTCAGCGACAGTTTGTACGCCTTGTAGCCGATCGACAGGCCGGCGTTGTCGCCGATGTTTTCGCCCAGCGTCAGTTCGCCGTTGACGTTGTAGCCCGGCAGCGGGCTGAAGCCGTTGAACTGCTTGACCAGCTTGTCGGTGCGCAGCTTGAAGGCGGCGCGGTCGGCTTCGGTCCACCAGTCGCGCAGGTTGCCGTCGCCATCGGACTGGCTGCCCTTGTCATCGAAGCCATGGCCGATTTCGTGGCCGATCACGGCGCCGATCGCGCCATAGTTGACGGCGTCGTCGGCGCGCATGTCGAAGAACGGCGGCTGCAGGATCGCGGCCGGGAACACGATCTCGTTCATCGAGCTGCGGTAATAGGCGTTCACGGTCTGCGGCGTCATGCCCCACTCGGTGTGGTCGATCGGCTTGCCCAGCTTGGTGATGTTGCGGTTGTACTCGAAGTTCGAGGCGCGCATCATGTTGCCGACCAGGTCGTCAGGCTTGATGGTCAGCTTGTCGTAGTCGCGCCACTTGTCCGGGTAGCCGATCTTCGGGGTGAACTTGGCCAGCTTGGCGCGGGCTTCCTTCTTGGTCTCCGGGCTCATCCACTCGAGCTTGTCGATCGACTGGCCGTAAGCGACGATCAGGTTCTTCACCAGCTCTTCCATGCGCGCCTTGCGCTCGGCCGGGAAGTGGTCTTGCACGTACAGTTTGCCGAGCGGCTCGCCGAGCGTGCCTTCGACCGTGGCTACACCCTTCTTCCAGGTCGGCTGCTGTTCCGTGACGCCGGTCAGTGCGGTGCCATAGAAGGCGAAGTTCTGGTCGACGAAGGCTTTCGACAGGTAGGGCGAATATTCGCGCAGCAGCTGCCATTCGAAGTACGACTTCAGGGTGGCCAGGTCGGTCTTGGCGATCACTTCGTTCAGGCCGCTGAAGTAGCTCGGCTGCGAAACGATGATGGTGTCGAGCTTGTTGCCCACGCCGGCCGCGCCCAGCGCGGCTTTCCAGTCGTAGCCCGGGGCCAGCTTGGTCAGCTCGGCAACCGTCATCTTGTTGTAGCGCTTGACCGGGTCGCGGTTCTCGACCTTGGTCCATTGCACCTTGGCCAATTCGGTCTCGAAGTCGACGATCGCCTTGGCCTGGCTTGCGGCGTTCTTTTCGCCGGCCAGCGCCAGCGTCTTGCCGACGTGCTGTTCGTAGGCAGCGCGGGTCTCGGCCATGCGCTTGTCGTCCAGGTTCAGGTAGTAGTCGCGGTCCGGCATGCCCAGGCCGCTCTGGCTGATGTAGGTAACGTGCCTGGTCGAGGCGCGCGCGTCCTGGCCGACATAGATGCCGTACGGGGTGGCGACGCCGATCTTGGCCAGGTGCGCCGCCAGTTGCGGCAGACCCTGCTTGTTCTTGAGCGAGCGGATCTTCGACAGTTCGGCCGTCAGCGGCTTCACGCCCAGCGTCTCGCGCCGCGCTTCATCCATGTAGCTGCTGTACATGTCGCCGATCTTGCGGGTTTCGGTACCGGCGCCGATGCGGCTCTTCTGGGCCATCTCGATGATGGCGCGCAGTTGCGGCGTGGTGTCGTCGCGCAGCTTCATGAAGGTGCCCCAGCTCGCCTTGTCGCTCGGGATCTCGGTCTGCTTCAGCCACTTGCCGTTGAGGTAAGTGAAGAAGTCGTCCTGGGGACGCACGCTGGTGTCGATGAACTGGGTGTCGATGCCCGAAATCGGGCCTGCCTGCGTTGCCGCGGTGGCCGCGGCCGCAGCCGGGGTCGCATCGGCGGCAAAGGCCGGGGCGGCGAAGGCTGCCATGATCGACAGGGTCAGGGTGCTCAGAAGGTATCGCTTCACGGGAATGTCCTTACTTGCAATAGTTTGCAGTGTTATGTGCAGCCAAGAATGGGCTTGGTCGGACGCCTGCGAGGGCATCCGGCAGAAAAGCATTCTAGCGGGTGAGAAACAACCGGCGCTGGGGCAACTGTGTTTTTTACTTTTCGATACATCGTCTGCATGCCAACTGACATATGCATGTGTTGGACGATCACAACAGAATGACAAGCAAACGCAGGCTCTGGCGACGGAGGCAGGTACAATCGTTCACAGAGGCAGCCCGTATCAGTGCCAACTGCGACTTAATACGCAGCAACAAGCACTGAATAGTACGGAGCAAAAAAAAACCCGCGGTGGGGGCCGCGGGCGAACACCACTTCAAGAAGTGGAGAGAGAGAAAAACTGGTTCTGACTATAGGCTGCCTCCCCCCAGCTTGCTTAATTTCTTACAATTGCTTACTAACAGCATGTGAGCTGTAACACATCTTTACTCCGCGCAATTCACCCTCTTCTTCCCGTTTGTTCTTGCCAGATCCGGCTTGACGATCGACCCCTCGGCCGCAGCGCTGCGCGATCGGGTTTATACTCGTTTTCCATGGGCTCCACATTCAAGAATTCCTGCCTCGTCGGCGTTGGCGTGATTGCCGGTATCGGCCTGACCATGCAGTTTTCAGCACTGTCCCTGAAACCGCCGGTCGAGGCCAGCATGCCGATCGCCGAGCTGCGCCAGCTGGCCGACGCCTACGGCGTCATCAAATCCAACTACGTCGAACCGATCGAAGATAAAGACCTGCTGTCGCAAGCGATTGCCGGCATGGTCGAGTCGCTCGACCCGCACTCGGCCTACCTCGACCCGCGCGCCTACCGCGAACTGCGCGAAGGCACCGAAGGCCGCTTCGTCGGCCTCGGCATCGAGATCGCCGAAAGTGAAGAAGGCTTCATCGAAATCGTCACGCCAATGGAAGACTCGCCGGCGGCGCAAGCCGGCATCAAGGAGGGCGACCTGATCACCCGGATCGACGATTTCGCGGTGCAAGGCGTGCCGCTCGACGACGCGATCAAGCGCATGCGCGGCGAGCCGGGCACCCGCGTCACCCTGACCATCGCGCGCAAGGACACGCCCGAGCCGCTGCGCATCACCGTCGAGCGCCGCGAGATCGTCCAGAAAAGCGTCAAGGCGAAAATGGTCGCGCCGGGCTACGCCTGGCTGCGCATCTCGCAGTTCCAGGAGCCGACCGTGGACGACATGGCCGCGCGCCTGCAGGCGCTGTACCGCGAAGACCCGGAGTTGAAAGGCCTGGTGCTTGACCTGCGCAACGACCCCGGCGGCCTGCTGCAGGGCGCGATCGGCGTGGCGGCCGCGTTCTTGCCGAAGAACGCCGAGATCGTCTCGACCAACGGCCAGCTGGCCGACTCGCGCCAGCGCTTCTATGGGCGCCCCGAGTTCTATATGCTGCGCAGCGGTGCCGATCCGCTGTCGAGCTTGCCGGCGGCATTCAAGACGCTGCCGATGGTAGTGCTGGTCAATACCGGCTCGGCATCGGCTTCCGAGATCGTGGCCGGCGCGCTGCAAGACTACAAGCGCGCCGCGATCCTGGGCAGCCAGACGTTCGGCAAGGGCTCGGTGCAGACCATTCGTCCGATCGGGCGCGACGCCGCCGTCAAGCTGACCACGGCGCGCTACTACACCCCGGCCGGACGCTCGATCCAGGCGCGCGGCATCGTGCCCGATTTCCCGGTCGACGAAACCGCCAACGGCGACGGCCTGAATGCGCTGCGCATGCGCGAAGCCGATCTGCAGCACCACCTGTCGAACGACAAGGCACAAGAAATCGCCACCCGCGAAGACGAGATCGCAGAACAGATGCGTCTGCTCGCCGCCGCGCCCGATGCGGCGCGCCTGCGCAAGCCGCTCAACTACGGCAGCGACGACGATTTTCAGCTGGCCCAGGCACTGCGTCATCTGAAGGGCCAGCAGGTAGCGCTGTCGCCGCGCGCGACAAGCGCCACGCTGGCGCGCCACGCGCGCTGATACCCAGCCATACCGATTGCCCGATCTGCAGTTCCATTCCTGTCCCGTGTTGCGCCGTTCCTGCGCCGTCTTGCGCCAGGTCGCATGTGCTTTGCGCCGCCGGCGGCGTGGCCGGGCCGCCAATTCCCAGGCTTGCGCCGAGCGTGTAGAATCGGCGCATCTTGCGGGCAAGTCCCGTTATTTTCTTTGAAAGTTTCCCGAACATGAAACCTGTCGTGATCAGCGGCACCGGCCTGTTTACGCCGCCGCACTCCATCTCGAACGATGAACTGGTGGTCGCCTTCAACGCCTACGTCGAACTGCACAACGCGCAAAACGCCGAGCGCATCGCGGCGGGCGAGGTGACGGCGCTGGAACCGTCGAGCAGCGCCTTCATCGAAAAAGCGTCGGGCATCAAGTCGCGCTACGTGATGGAAAAGAGCGGCATCCTCGATCCGGCCCACATGACGGCGCGCATCGCCGAGCGCGCCGACGAGCAGATCTCGCTGCAGGCCGAAATGTGCGTGGCGGCGGCGCGCGAAGCGCTCGAGCGCGCCGGCAAGGCAGCGTCCGACATCGACATGGTGCTGGTCGCATGCAGCAATATGCAGCGCGCCTACCCGGCGATGGCAGTCGAGGTGCAGGAAGCGCTCGGCATCGACGGCTTCGGTTTCGACATGAACGTGGCCTGCTCGTCGGCCACCTTCGGCATCGCCACCGCGGTCGACGCGGTGCGCGGCAACCGCGCGCGCGCGGTGCTGGTGCTGAACCCTGAAATTACCAGCGGCCACCTGAACTTCCGCGACCGCGACAGCCATTTCATCTTCGGCGACGCCTGCACCGCGATCATCATCGAAGCGGCTGACACGGCCACCGGCCCCCACCAGTGGGAAATCCTGGACAGCCAGCTCAAGACCAGCTTCTCGAACAACATTCGCAACAACTTCGGCTTCATGAACCGCTTCGACGAAGCCGGCGTCGGCCTGCCGGACAAGCTGTTCCGCCAGCAGGGCCGCAAGGTGTTCAAGGAAGTGTGCCCGATGGCGGCCGAGACCATCTCGAACACGCTGCAGGCGGCCGGACTGGAAACGAAGGACGTATCGCGCTACTGGCTGCACCAGGCCAACCTGAACATGAACCTGCTGATCGTGCGCACGCTGCTGGGACGCGACGCCGAGCCAGGCGAGGCGCCGGTGATTCTCGACACCTACGCGAATACCTCGTCGGCCGGGTCGATCATCGCGTTCCACAAGTACCAGGACGACCTGCCAGCCGGGACCAACGGCGTGATCTGTTCGTTCGGCGCCGGCTACTCGATCGGCTGCGTGGTGGTGCGCAAGAAATAAGCGCCAGCCGGCGCCGTGATTTACGGCGCCGGACGGTATTCCGGGCTGGCCGCGCCAGCTGGCAGCGCGACCGCCTTGGCGCTTTTATCGCGGTTGCCGATGGCGATGCCGAAGGCCGACGGCGCGACGTGCATCATGAGTTTGTACACGCCGACCAGGAACGCCACCGTAATGAGCGGCGAGAACACGTAATAGATCGGAAACGGCACGAAGCGGGCGTAGCGCAGGATAAACTGCCAGCCCAGGAACATCAGCGGGAAGTGGGCGACAAACACGAAGAAGCTGTAGCGGTTGCCCATCAGCGCCCACCTGCCGAGACGGGTGCCATGCAGCAGCGAAGCTGCCGGCCACAGCAAAAATGGCAAGGTCAGCGCCAGCCACAGTATCTTCTCGCCGCGCAGGCCAATGAAGCTCAGGCAGGCAACGGCGATCAGCGCAACGCACCACTTGGCATGCTTGTCGAACGCTTCCAGGTTCCAGTCGTACAGGGCCGCCATGCCGCCGATATAGAACAGGATGGCGCTGGTGCTGCGCAGCACCAAGTGCCTGTCGAGATCGAAATAAAAGATGATCGATACCGCCACCAGGCCAAGCACCGGCGCCTTGCGCAGCAGGTAGCCGAACAGTGGCGCCAGCAGAATCAGCACCACCATGTCGCGCAAGAAGTACAGCGGCATGTTGAACGGCGAGTCGGTCAGCGCGAACAGGCGATCGAGCCAGCCAGCCAGGTCCACCCCCGTCAGCGGCAGGCGATAGGCAAAGCCGAAGAACACTTCGAGTGGATACATCAGCGCGATGAATGCCAGGTTAAACACCAGGAACGGAATGACCAGGGTGCGAAACTTCTTGCGCATCATCTTCATCGGCGACTGATCGAGCGCAGCGCCAAACAGCAAGAATCCTGAAATAAGCGTCAGCATCGGCACGCCCGAGCGGAACAGCCCATTGCGCAGGGTCGCCATCAGGTATTCGAACGGGTTACTCCATTCCCATCCAATCGAATCGCCGACACCGCCCGTATGAACATACACCGTCCCCAGGATCAGCAGGGGGCGCAGGATGGCGATACGTTCTTTGACGGCGTTGGTCAGCTTCATGGCGGCTCCAGTGGCCACCAGTCCGCCGATTGGGACGATGGCTTTCTTCACATTCAGGTGTTCAGGCGGCTGAAATGTTTCGTGCTAGCGCAAGGAATCATAGCAAATATCTAAACAACAACAAATCTTTAACAATTATAAAAGAGATAATAATCGTTTTTGATGCGGCGCAGCGACAAACGCCAATCGTGCGCGGCAGCAATTGATCAGTTAATAGCAGTGAAAAGCGCGCCTGTGCAGGCAGAGGCAGGCATCGCGGCAGAGCGCCGCGATGTGAGAGGACAGGAACGGGTGACGCCGGCCCTCAGGCCAGGTGACTTTCAGGATCGCGCAGTTCGGCGAAGCTTTCGATACTGCCGATCGAGACCACCACCGGATTCAGGCTGGCGCCGGGCGACATCGAGCGCCAGGCGAACTGCCATTCTTTTTCGCGCGACTGGCCCGCACTCCTGGTGAAGGCGGCGCCCAGCGGCGAACGGCTGCCGTACGAGATGGCGCCATCGATGCCGGCCCAGTTGGGCAGCATGCGCTGCACCGCGCGGTGCAGGCGCTCGCCGAATTCTTCGCTGTTGTGGATCACCAGGCAGGCGTCGCTCGGCGTGATGATCTCGAACAGGCGCTTGTCCCAGACGGTGGAAAACGACAGGTTCAGGAAGCCGCCGTTCGGCTCCAGGCGAAACTGGCCGTTGCGCAGCGAGTTCTCGAGTTCGGTACGCAGCGCGTAACGGTGCAGGGTCGGAGGGCGTTGGTAGTCGTTCATGACGGGCTTTCTGATGATGCGTTTGGAGCGCTGGTAATGGCCGGGCGCGCCGGCTGATGCAGCGAATTCTGGTGCTGCATGCGCATGAAGCGCGCCGAGAGGAAAATCTCGCGCAAGAAGTAAACGAAGCTGCTGGTCAGGCCCAGCATCGCCAGCACGAAGCAGGCGGCGATGTACTGGTCGAGCACGATGCCGGTGGTGTCGCCCGCGAACAGCATCGCGATCACCACGCACACCAGCAGGCCGCAGGCGGTGCTCGAAGCAATCGCGAAATTGACAAGGTGCGAGCGCCGGTACAGCAGTTCGAGTTCGGACGAGTACTCGGCGTTGGCGCTGACTTTCAGGCGGTCTTCGAGCACCCGGGTGCGGTCGATGATGCGCGCCAGGCGGTTGGTCAGCACGGTCAGTTTGGTGGCCACGCCGGTGAGCAGGAAGACGGGCGCGATCGCCAGCTGAATGACGTGGCCGATGTCGCTGATCTGGATATTCATGAAAACACGTTCGAATTGTTGTGGTGTGCCTGCGCGCTAGTGTAGCAGCCCGGGTCTGCGCAGGGCCGCCTCATTCGAAGCGGCCGAGCCGCTTGAACTGCTCGGTGGCCGCGACCAGCGCGCGTGCGATGCCGGTTTCAAGTGCGCCGTGGCCGGCGTCGGGAATCATGGCCAGTTTCGAGCCGGGCCAGGCCGTATGCAGGCGCCAGGCCGACAGCGGCGGACAGATCACATCGTAGCGGCCCTGCACGATGACGGCCGGCAGATGGGCGATGCGGCCAAGTTCGCGCACCAGTTGATCGTCCTCGACGAAGGCGCCATTGACCATGTAATGCGCCTCGAGCCGGCCCACGCCCAGGTCGAGCGTGTCGGAAGCAATTTCCTCGGGCTGGGGCAGCAAGAACACGCGGCGTCCTTCGAAGCGGCTCCAGGCGCGCGCCGCCGGCCAGTACACCTCGGGATCGTGGCACAGCAGGCGGCGCGCGTAGGCGCCCAGCAGGTCGTGCCGTTCTTCGGGGGGAATCGGGGCCACGAACTGGTCGTACAGTTCGGGGTGGAACCAGCCGGCGCCGTTGATGAACCAGTCGACTTCGGCGCGCGTGCACAAGAAAATTCCGCGCAGCACAAAGCCAAGGCAGCGCCGGGGATGCATTTCGCCATAGGCCAGCGCCAGGGTCGAACCCCAGGAGCCGCCGAATACCAGCCATTGTTCGATGCCGAACAGGGCGCGCAGGCGCTCGATATCCTCGATCAGCAATTGCGTGGTGTTGTTGCGCCACTCGCCCAGCGGCGTCGACTTGCCGGCGCCGCGCTGGTCGAACAGGATCACGCGGTAGGCATTGGGATCGAAGAAGCGGCGGTGCTGGGGCGACAGCCCGGCGCCGGGGCCGCCGTGCAGGAAGATCACGGGAATGCCATCCGGATTGCCGACTTCTTCCCAGTAGATCGTGTGCAGTTCGTCGACTGCGAGCATGCCGCTGCGCGTGGGCTGGATCGGCGGAAACAGGGACGACGGCGTGACGGGCATGGCGGCTCTTTTCGATGAATCAAGTGCCGATTGTAGCGTACTGCCGCCCGGTTTCAGAAGCGTGGGACAGGCGCGCCATCCACGGCGGCCTGCTTTGTCCTGGTCCCGCCTGACTTACTTCAGGTGAGGGGCAGGCATGCCGTCCATGGCCGTGTTGTCGAGCGGACGCGCGAGCTTCTTTTTCTTGTAGCAGCCGGTGGCGAAGGCGAACGCAGAGCCGAACGTGGCGTTGCACAAGTTCCAGACCAGCACCAGGAACGCCACCACCAGCACCGGCGTCACGAACCAGAACAGCGGCGCGGGAAGGACTGCCTGATACGGCTTGTAGACGAACCAGGCCGCGGCCAGCACCGGCGCATGGGCCAGGAAGATGAAGAAGCTGTACGAGCTCATGCGGGTCATCCAGATGCCGACCCGGGTATTGGTCAGCAGCGACGCGGCCGGCCAGACCAGGAACGGCGAAGCGTAGACCAGGTAATTCAGGTCTTTCACACGCAGGACCACCACCGCCATGCAGGCGATGCAGAAGATGACGAGCGCCGGCACCCGGTATTTGTCCAGCGCCAGCATGTTCACCCCCAGCAGCGCCGCCATCCCGCCCAGATAGAACATGATCAGCATATTGTCGCGCAGCAGGATCATGCCATCGAGGTTGAAATGGGCGATGCAGAACACGACCACCAGGCCGACATACGGCGCGCTGCGCAAGATTTTGCCCAGGAGCGGCGCAACCAGCACCAGCACCACCAGATTGCGCAGGAAATGCAGCGGATAGTTGACTGGCGAATCCCTGAGGCCGAACACCGCATCCATCCATTCCATGATCTCGATATCGAGCAGCTCACGGAAGATGTGGACATTGAAGTAGCGTTGTGCGATCCACGTGACGATCACCAGGCCGAAATTGAAGAACATGAACGGCACCACCAGGCTGTCGAACTTTTTCTTGTACAGCTTGAGTGGCGTGCGGTCGAGGCCCGAGGCAAACACCAGGTAGGCCGAGATAAAGGTCAGGATCGGCACCGTGGTGCGGAACACGGCGCCCTGGAAGAACGCCTTGAAATAATCGAAGAAGGTGATCGGCAAGCCGCCAAGCGGAAGGTACGGCGGCGTATGCAGGACCACGACGCCAAAGATCATCAGGAATCGCAGCATGTTCATGCGTTGGCTGACTTCTTTGTTTAATTTCATGATCCGCACCTGTACTTATAAAGTCTGGCTCTTGATGATTCCCAAGAGCATTGAAAAAATGATATCTTTTGACTCTAGCACATGTTGCATTGCACACGTTTCACGATATAAAAATTAACAAATTTTGATAATTGCAAATTTTCGCCCGGTCTGATAACCCATGCTGGTCCCTTCTCTTCGCCGCTAGGGGCGCTGGACTGAGCAAACCAGGCCAGGCAAAACGCTGACGCCAATAAAAAGGCCCGGATGATGTGCGCATCCGGGCCTTCGCTCGATACCGGCACGCGGCTCCGCGTGCTAGCCATCAAGACATATGCTGCCCGCCATTGATCGCGATATTCGCCCCCGTCACGAACGCTGCTTCATCCGACGACAGGTAGGCCACCAGGCCGGCCACTTCTTCTGGCTTGCCCAGGCGCCCCATTGGAATCTGCGGAATGATCTTGGTTTCCAGAACTTCGCTCGGGATGTCCATGACCATCTTGGTGCCGATATAGCCGGGCGAGATGGTGTTGACGGTGACACCCTTGCGCGCCACTTCCAGCGCCAGCGCCTTGGTGAAGCCATGCATGCCGGCTTTGGCGGCCGAGTAGTTGGTCTGGCCGAAGGCGCCCTTCTGGCCGTTCACCGACGAGATGTTGATGATGCGGCCCCAGCCGCGATCGACCATGCCGTCGCAGACTGGCTTGGTCATGTTGAACACCGAATCGAGATTGGTCTTCATCACGGCGTCCCAATTGACCTTGTCCATCTTCTTGAAGGTCATGTCGCGCGTGATGCCGGCGTTATTCACCAGCACGTCGATCGGGCCGACATCCTGCATGACCCGGCGCACGCAGTCCTGGGCCGAATCGTAGTCGGCCACGTCGCAAGCATACGCCTTGAAGTCGAAGCCCTGCTCCCGCATCGAGGCCAGCCAGGCCTCGGCCTTGGTATTGCCAGGCGAGAACGTGGTGACCACTTTATAGCCCAGTGCAGCGAGCTTGATGCACACCGCTTCGCCCAGGCCGCCCATGCCGCCGGTTACTAATGCAACTCTAGCCATTGTCTTCTCCAGTTTTATTGTATGTTGCCATTCGATTGAACCGCCGGCTGCCCTGTATCGGGTAGCCGGCGTGACACTCTCTTGCTGATCGGGCCCGATGAATCGGGTCCAGGCTCAGCGAGGCCGTGCTTAGTCGCGCTCGACCGCCAGCGCCACACCCATGCCGCCGCCGATGCACAGGCTGGCCAGGCCGCGCTTGGCGTCGCGGCGGATCATTTCGTGCAGCAGCGTGACCAGCACGCGCGCGCCGGAAGCACCGATCGGGTGGCCCAGGGCGATGGCGCCGCCATTGACGTTGATCTTCGAGGTATCCCAGCCCATTTCCTTGTTCACGGCGATGGCTTGGGCGGCGAAGGCTTCGTTGATTTCCATCAGGTCGACATCTTCGTGGGTCCAGCCAGCCTTCTGCAGGCACAGGCGCGAGGCCGAGACCGGGCCCATGCCCATGATCGATGGATCCAGGCCCGACGACGAATAGGCCTTGATGCGCGCCAGCGGCGTGAGCCCCAGCTCTTTCGCTTTGGACGCGCTCATCATGATCACGGCGGCGGCGCCGTCGTTGATGCCGGAGGCATTGCCGGCGGTGACCGAGCCTTCTTTGTTGAAGGCCGGGCGCAGGCTCGACAGCGCTTCGAGCGTGCTGCCCTGCTTTGGATACTCATCGCTGTCGAAGATCGTGGTGCCTTTTTTGGAGGCGATTTCGATCGGGATGATCTCGTCCTTGAATTTGCCTGCTTTTTGCGCAGCTTCGGCCTTGAGCTGTGACTGCAGCGCGAATTCATCTTGCTCGGCGCGCGAAATCTCGTACTTGCGGGCGACGTTTTCGGCGGTGACGCCCATGTGGTAGCCGTTATAGACGTCCCACAGGCCGTCGACGATCATGGTGTCGGTGAGCTTGGCGTCGCCCATGCGGAAGCCGTCGCGCGAGCCGGCCAGCACGTGCGGCGAGGCGCTCATGTTTTCCTGGCCGCCGGCGATGACGATCTGGGCGTCGCCGCAGCGGATCGCCTGGGCTGCCAGGTGGGTGGCCTTGAGGCCGCTGCCGCAGACTTTGTTGATGGTGTAGGCCGGCACCATATCGGGCAGGCCGGCCTTGATCACGGCCTGGCGCGCCGGGTTCTGGCCGACGCCGGCGGTGAGCACCTGGCCCAGGATGACTTCGCTGACGGTAGCGGGGTCGATGCCGGTCTTTTCGATTAGGTGCTTGATCACATGTGCGCCCAGTTCGGCGGCGGGGATCTTGGCCAGGGTACCGCCGAACTTGCCGACAGCGGTGCGGCCGGCGGCTACGATGACTACGTCTTCCATGTTGACTCTCCGATGTGCCGGCCCCAGCCGGCATTGTTCAGACTTCCCAGGACAGGCGGCCGCAACAACGATGCGGCGCCCAAGGCGATGGGTCTCGAGATCGCCGCAAAAGACTGGCGTAACGGGATTCGGCCCACGCTGATGTTTAAGCAACATCAATCTTAGCAGTTTATTCATCGCGAACAACAATGCAAGCGTAGCGCTTTGACCCAGCGCATAACTTAATTATTGGTAACGTGTAGACGTTCAATTTCCGCTAGGAATGATGCGTGCGCTTCTGTCCATTTCACTAATTTTCACAGTAGAATGCACGAGCGCAATGCCAACCATCCCTGTTTATGCCCAAAACCACGCTTCCCATCGAGATCAAGATTTCCACGGTCGTCGCCATTTCCACCATTCTGCATTCGGCCGACCCGCAGGCAATCGACGCGGCCCTGGAACAGATGACCGGCGGGGTATCCGATTTCTTTGAGGACGAATTCGCGGTGATCGACGTGGCCGCGATCGCCATGGAGGCGCCGCCGATCGACTGGCCGGCCCTGGTGCAGCTGCTCAGGAAATACCGCCTGAACGCAGTCGCCGTGCGCGGCGCCAGTTCGGCCATGATCGATGCGATCCGCGCCAACGGCCTGGCGCTCGACGACGGCACCAGCGGCGTGCGGGCGCCGGAAGCGCAGCAGCAGGCCGTGCCGGCTGCCGCGCAAGCGGTCGCGGCGCCGGCCGTGGTTGAAGCGGCGCCAGTTGCGCCGCCGCCGCCGCCCGCCCTGGCGCCGTCGCTGGCGGCGATGATTGTCGACACCCCGGTGCGCGCCGGCCAGCGCATCTATGCGCGCGGCGCCGACCTGATCGTTACGGCGACCGTCAACAATGGCGCCGAGCTGATCGCTGACGGCAGCATCCACGTGTATGCACCACTCAACGGCCGCGCGCTGGCTGGTGCCTCGGGCAATGCCGAGGCGCGCATTTTCGCGCTGTCGATGCAACCCGAACTGGTGTCGATTGCCGGTGTCTACCGCACCTTCGACGAAGGATTTCCGAGCGACCTGTCACGCCAGCCGACCCAGATCCGGCTGGTGGGCGACCGCATCGATATCCAGGCGCTGGCGCCGGCATCGTCGCGCGCCTGAACCGAACTCACAGTGACTGAATAAAAGGACATATTTGTGGCGAGAATTATTGTTGTGACGTCCGGCAAGGGCGGTGTGGGTAAAACGACCTCGAGCGCGAGCTTCTCGACCGGCCTGGCCATGCGTGGTCATAAGACCGTGGTGATCGACTTCGACGTCGGCCTGCGTAACCTCGACCTGATCATGGGTTGCGAGCGCCGCGTGGTGTACGACCTGATCAATGTGATCAACGGCGAAGCGACCCTGAACCAGGCGCTGATCAAGGACAAGCACAGCGACAACCTGTTCATCCTGCCGGCATCGCAAACGCGCGACAAGGACGCCCTGGGGGAAGAAGGCGTGGAACGCGTGCTCAACGACCTGGTCAAGATGGACTTCGAATTCATCATCTGCGATTCGCCGGCCGGTATCGAGCATGGCGCGCTGATGGCGCTGACGTTCGCCGACGAGGCGATCGTGGTCACCAACCCGGAAGTGTCGTCGGTGCGCGACTCCGACCGTATCCTCGGCATTTTGCAGGCCAAGTCGCGCCGCGCCCAGAGCGGTACCGAGCCGGTCAAGGAACACCTGCTGATCACCCGCTATTCGCCAAAGCGCGTCGAAGCCGACGAAATGCTGTCGTACCAGGACGTGCAAGAAATTCTGCGCATTCCGCTGATCGGCATTATTCCGGAATCGGAATCGGTGCTGCACGCATCGAACCAGGGCAATCCGGCGATCCACTTCAAGGGCACCGACGTGGCCGACGCGTATGAAGACGTGGTCGCGCGCTTCCTGGGCGAAGACCGCCCGCTGCGCTTTACCAACTACGAAAAGCCGGGACTGTTCCAGCGTATTTTCGGAGCCAAGTGAGATGGCCTTGCTTTCCTTCCTGTTCCCAGAAAAAAAGAAGAGCGCCACAGCCGCCAAGGAACGCCTGCAGATCATCATCGCCCGTGAGCGGACCAACCGCACCGGGCCTGACTTCCTGCCGGCGCTGCACCAGGAACTGATCGCGGTGATCTCGAAGTATGCCAAGGTCAACCCGGACGACATCAAGATCTCGCTCGACCGCCAGGGCAACCTGGAGGTGCTCGACGTCAACGTGGTGCTGCCCGACAGCTGATCCACGGCCGTGCCGTGCCCGACGATGCCCGCGACCTGCGGGCATCGTCGTTTCAGGACATGACAACGACCAGCATTACATCGGCAGCAGCGGATCCTTGCCCGCTTCCTGTTTCGCTTCCTGTTTTGCTTCTTCGGCCGCTTCCTTGACCTGCACCTGCGGCAGGTCGCCCACGTCCTCCACCCCGGCAGCGTCGAGCTCGCGCACCACGTTCACGCAGGCGTTCACGTGCTGTTCGGCCATCTTCTTGAACAGCGTGTAGCCGATCACGGCCGACACAAGCTGTCCTGCCAGCGGTACCATCTTGGCCGTGGTCTTGGCCGACATGCGGCCCGCCACCCTGCGGAACAGGCGCAGCACCACGCCGCGGGTGACCAGTTTGCCGACCAGCATGCCGCCAACCGAAGCCGCCGCTTTATAGGCGATGATGCGCAGACGTGGATGCAGGCGCTCGATCTGCTCCTGGGTCAGGCCGAATTCGGCGTTGACTTCCTCGACCAGTTTGGCGAAACCGGTCAGGTCGGCCAGCACGTCCAGGCCCGGAATCGGCACCACGGCCACGGCCGCTGAAATGGCGGCGCGCTTTTTCACCAGCTGCATGCAGCGGGTACGGGTTGCATCGATCTCGGCGCCGCTGACCGGCACGCGATCTTGGTTAACATTCACAGTTTTTCGTGGAAACAACATAATCAATCCCTCTCTCTTGTCTGGGTAACATCATGTTTCCAGTGTACGTCTATAGGGAAAAATACTACGTGGTCCCTTTAACACAACAAGTAGTGACTTCAAATGCAAATTGGATGTTTACCGTTAGCACTATTTTGTGAAAGTCTGATATATTTTGTTCATACCTTGTAGGAGACTTCCTACACAGGAAACTCTTAATTTCTTGTCATCATGAAGATCGCCGTACTTGAGCAAGACCGCCAGCAGGCCGACCTGATTTGCCAGGTACTCGGGGCCGCCGGCCATAGCTGCCAACCGTATGACAGCGCCAGGGAACTGCTGGCCAATCTGCGCAAGGACAGCGCCGACATGCTCGTGATGGACTGGAGCGTGCCGGATATGGAAGCACCCGAGGTACTGCGCCGCGCCAAGGAAAAACTGGCCACGAATGCACCGACCGTGTTCCTGGTCGGCGGCAATGCGGAAGATGACATCATTGCCGGCGTCAATGCCGGCGCCGACGATTACCTGGTCAAGCCGTTGCGCCGGGGCGAGCTGGTGGCGCGCGTGTCGGCCCTGCTGCGGCGCGCTTATCCGTCGCAGAACAGCGCCGAGCAGCTGCAGTTCGGCCCTTACACCTTCGAGACGCGTCCGGGACGATTGCTCAAGGATGGCGCCCAGATCGACGTCACGCAAAAAGAATTTTCGCTGGCGCTGCTGTTCTTCCGCAACATCGGGCGTCCGCTGTCGCGTGCGTATATCCACGAATCGGTGTGGGTACGCGACACCGATATCCCGTCGCGCACCATGGACACCCATGTTTCGCGGGTGCGCAACAAGCTGCACCTGCGTCCCGAGAATGGTTTCCGCCTGGTGCCGGTGTACAGCTACGGTTACCGCTTGGAAAAACTGGGCGCCTGAGACCCCTCTGAAACCCTGAGAGCAAGAGGGTATAATGGCCGCAGTCCATTCACCCCTCCCTCCCCCAGAATGCAACTGCTTGCCGTTGGCCTGAACCACACCACTGCACCGGTCTCGCTGCGCGAGCAGCTGGCGCTCGCGCCCGACCAGATCGGCAAGGCGGTGCAGTCGGCGCGCGGCTGGTTTGCGCGCCATGGTTCTGAAGGCGGTGAAGAGGCGGCAATCCTGTCGACCTGCAACCGCACCGAAATGTATGCGGCCAGCAGCCTGCCCAATCCGCTCGATGCGTCGGCCCAGTTTCTGGCCCATTATCACGCCCTGAACTACGCCGAGCTGCGCCCGCACCTGTATCTGCTGCCGCAGCACGACGCCGTGCGCCATGCCTTCCGCGTCGCCTCCGGGCTCGACTCGATGGTGCTGGGCGAGCCGCAGATCCTGGGGCAAATGAAGGATGCGGTGCGCACCGCCGAACAGGCCGGCGGGCTCGGCACGTATCTGCACCAGTTATTCCAGCGCAGTTTCGCGGTCGCCAAAGAAGTACGCACCAGCACCGAGATCGGCGCCCACAGCGTGTCGATGGCGGCCGCCGCGGTGCGCCTGGCGCACCGCATTTTCGACAGCATCGCCGACCAGAACGTGCTGTTCATCGGCGCTGGCGAAATGATCGAGCTGTGCGCGGCCCACTTCTCGGCCCAGAACCCGAAGTCGGTGACCATCGCCAACCGCACCATGGAACGGGGCGAGGCGCTCGCCACCCGCTACAACGGGCGCGCCATCCGTCTGGCCGACTTGCCCGAGCAACTGCACCAGTTCGACATCGTGATTTCGTGCACGGCCTCGACCCTGCCCCTGATCGGCCTGGGCCTGGTCGAACGCGCGGTCAAGGCGCGCCGTCACCGTCCGATCTTCATGGTCGACCTGGCGGTGCCGCGCGACATCGAACCCGAAGTCGCGCGCCTGGACGACGTGTTCCTGTACACCGTCGACGATCTGGCGCAAGTGGTGCAGACCGGCATGGAAAGCCGCCAGGCTGCCGTGCGCCAGGCCGAAGCCATTATCGAGACCCGGGTCGAGTCGTTCATGCACTGGGTGGGCGACCGCGCCGTGGTGCCGGTGATCCGCGAGCTGCACGATTCGAGCGAGGCCTTGCGCCTGGCCGAGCTCGAGCGCGCACGACGGATGCTGGCGCGTGGCGACGATCCCGAGGCGGTGCTCGAAGCATTGTCGCGCGGCCTGACCGCGAAATTTTTGCACGGCCCGCAACAGGCCCTGCACCAGGCCCAGGGCGACGAACGCGCGCGCCTGGCCAACCTGCTGCCGCAGCTGTACCGCGGCCGCCGTTAGCGTTCGTATCCCCGGCGCGCCTGCGCCCTCTGCGCCGATTGCCGGCGCATCCCCGCCGCCGCACGCGGCTTCGATTTCCCGATTCCAGAGATTGCCCATGAAACCTTCCATGCTGTCCAAGCTGGACCAGCTCGCCAACCGCCTGGTCGAGCTCGACGAACTGTTGATGAGCGAAGGCGCCACCGCGAACATGGACAGCTACCGCAAGATGACGCGCGAGCACGCCGAGCTGTCGCCGCTGGTGGCGGTGTATCGCCAGTACCAGAGCGCGCTGGACGACACCGCCGCTGCGCAAGAGCTGCTGCAAGACCCGGAAATGAAAGAATTTGCGCAGGAAGAAATCGAAGGCGCCAAAGAGCGCATGGCCGGCCTCGAAATGGAACTGCAGAAAATGCTGCTGCCCAAGGACGCCAACGACGAGCGCAATATCTTCCTCGAAATCCGCGCCGGCACCGGCGGTGACGAGTCGGCCCTGTTCGCCGGCGACTTGCTGCGCATGTACACCCGCTTCGCCGAACGCAACCGCTGGCAGGTGGAGATGGTGTCGGAATCGACCTCGGACCTGGGCGGCTACCGCGAAGTGATCGTGCGCGTGGTCGGCAACGGCGCCTATTCAAAACTGAAATTCGAATCCGGCGGCCACCGCGTGCAGCGGGTGCCGGCGACCGAGACGCAAGGCCGCATCCACACCTCGGCCTGCACGGTGGCGGTGATGCCCGAAGCGGACGAACTCGAGGACATCGACATCAACCCGGCCGACCTGCGCATCGACACCTACCGCGCCTCGGGCGCCGGCGGCCAGCACATCAACAAGACCGACTCGGCGGTGCGCATCACCCACCTGCCGACCGGACTGGTGGTGGAGTGCCAGGACGACCGCAGCCAGCACAAGAACAAGGCCTCGGCCATGAAAGTGCTGGCGGCCCGTCTGAAGGATGCGCAATTGCGCGAGCAGCAGTCGAAAGAAGCGGCTACCCGCAAGAGCCTGATCGGCTCGGGCGACCGCAGTGAGCGCATCCGCACCTATAATTTCCCGCAGGGACGGCTGACCGACCACCGCATCAACCTGACGTTGTACAAGCTCGATTTCATCATGGATGGCGACCTGAGCGACCTGACCACGGCGCTGTCGGCCGAGCACCAGGCCGAGCAGCTGGCGGCGCTGGGCGATTGATGGCGTGGGTCGGGTGGCCGGCTTCATGCGAAAATGCGTCCGATTTATCCTTCCGGTTCATTTGAGAAAGCACCCGATGTTGCCCACCAATCGCCAGGTCCTGTACTTCATCTCGTCGATCTGCTTCGCCCTGATCGGCGTCGCCCTGTATCTGCAGCATGCAATGCAAATGCAGCCGTGCCCGCTGTGCGTGATCCAGCGCTATATGTTCCTGGCGATCGGCGTGGCCACCCTGGTGGCGGCGATCAGCGGCAAGGTGCGCGAAGGAACGATCCTGGCGCTGCTCGCCGCAGTCGGCGGCCTCTACACGGTCGGCAAGCACCTGTACGTGATCGCCAATCCCGGCTTCTCGTGCGGCATCGATCCGGTGGAAACCTTCCTCAACAAGATCCCGAGCGCCGAATACCTGCCGTGGGTGTTCCGCGCCGACGGCCTGTGCACGGGCGCGGTGGACAAGGTGCTGGGCCTGGCGATTCCGCAGTGGTCGGCCGTGTGGTTCGTGGCATTGACCGTGCTGCTGGCCTGGGTGCTGGTGCGCTCGCTGCGCGCCGGCAAGGCGCATACCCCGTCATGATCAGCGCCGGCTGCACACTGGCGCAGGCGCGGCAGGCGCTGCCGCTCGATGCGCTCGAAAACCGCATCCTGCTGTGCCATGCGCTGCGCCTGCCGCGGGTGGCGCTGATCACCCAATCCGAGCGCGTGCTCAGCGCCGACGAAATCGCGCTGGTCACGGCGCTGGTGCAGCGCCGCCTGGATGGCGAGCCGATCGCCTACATCACCGGCGAGCGTGAATTCTTCGGGCTGTCGTTCAAGGTGACGCCGGCGGTGCTGATCCCGCGCCCGGATACCGAACTGATCGTCGAACTGGCGCTGGCGCGGCTGGCGCCGCAGGCGCGCGTGCTCGACATGGGCACCGGCAGCGGCGCCATCGCGGTGGCGCTGGCCAGCAACCGGCCCGACCTCGACGTGACCGCGCTCGACGTCAGCGAAGCAGCGCTGGCGGTGGCGCGCGAGAACGCCGCCGCCAACGACACCCGCGTGCGCTTCGTGCGCAGCGACTGGTATGCGGCGCTGGCGACCGAACGGTTCGATCTGATCGCCTCGAACCCGCCCTACATCGTGGCCGGCGACCAGCACCTGGCCGAAGGCGATTTGCGCTTCGAGCCGATCGACGCCCTGACCGACCATGGCGACGGCCTGGCCGCGCTGCGCACCATCATCGACGGCGCGCCAGAGCGCCTGGCCGGCGGCGGCTGGCTGTTGCTGGAACATGGCTACGACCAGGCGGCCGCCGTGCGCGCCCTGCTGCAAACGCGCGGCTTTTGTGAAGTGCAGAGCTGGCGTGACCTGGGCAATATTCAACGCGTCAGCGGAGGCTGCTTCGGCACCGACAGCGGCTCCTGAGCGCGCCGCTCCGCACGGGATTGCTAGAATGACCAGTCCCGACTCCGGAGCCTGCATGCGCGTCCTGTTCGCCTCTCTCGTCACGTCCCTCGTGCTGTGCGCGCCATTGGCCTGCGCGGCCGATGTCGAAGCCAGCCCCACGCCGGCGGCGCAAGCCGCCGAATTGTACGAGCGCGACTGGCAATGGCAGCTGCGCCATCATCCTGAACAAGCCACCGCGCTGGGCGAGCAGCGCTTCAATGCGCGCTTGCGCGACACCTCGCTCGCCGCCCGCGGCGCCGCGCTCGAGCACGAACAGCGCATGCTGGGCGCCGTGCGTGCGATCGACCGCGCCGCGCTCGCCGGGCAAGACCTGGTGTCGTATGACCTGTTCGCCGCCGCCAAGGAACAAGCCGTGGCTGGCGCCATGTTCACGGCCTTCGATCCGCAGCCGATCTCGGCCTACGACGGCCTGCAGGTACGCCTGCCGCGGCTGGTGGCGCAGATGCCGTTTCGCACCGATGCCGACTATCTCGACTACCTGGCGCGGCTGCAGGCGCTGCCGGCCCACGTCGACGGCCTGATCGCGCAACTGCGCGCCGGCATGGCCGCGGGCTGGAGCGTGTCGCGGGTGGTGATTTCGCCGGTGCCGGACGCCTTGCGCGCACTGCGTGAAGACCTGGCCGACGGCGCCCTCGGCGCCCCATTCAAACGCGTGCCGTCCACCATCGCGCCGGATGTGCGCGAGCAGTTGCGCGCCATCGGCGCGGCCACGCTGGAACGCGACGTGGCGCCGGCGCTGGGCAAGCTGGAAGACTTCTTGCGCCAGGAGTATGTGCCGGCGGCGCGCACCAGCATCGGCGCCGGCGCCCTGCCCGGCGGCGCCGACTGGTATGCATTCCTGGTGCGCGCCAGCACCAGCACGGCAATGACCCCGGCCCAGGTGCATGCACTCGGCCTGCAGGAAGTCGCGCGCCTGCGCGCCGCGATCGGACGCGTGATTCCACGCACCGGCTACCGCGGCGGCTTCGACGGTTTCATCGCCTTTGCGCGCAGCGACCGGCGCCTGTTCTTTACCTCGGCCGAAGCGCTGCTGGACCGCTACCGGCGCACGCTGGCGCTGGCCCAGGCGCGGCTGGGACGGGTCGTGAACCTGGTCCCGGACGCCGGCATCGTGGTCAAGCCGATGCGTCATCCGGGCCCGGGCCAGCCGGCCGCCTTTTATGAAGCGGGCAGCCGCGAACGCAGCGCGGCGCTCGTGGTCGACAGCGCGCAACTGGCGGCGCGTCCGATCTGGCAGGTCGACACGGTGGCGCTGCACGAAGCCGTGCCCGGCCACCACCTACAGGTGGCGCGTGCGCAAGAACTCGATAGCCTGCCGGCGTTTCGCCGCAACGGCTGGTACGACGCCTTCGGCGAAGGCTGGGCCACCTATGCCGAAAGCCTGGGGCCGGAACTGGGCTTGTTCCAGGACCCGTTTTCACTGTTCGGCCACCTCAACGAAGAGATGTTCCGCGCCGCCCGGCTGGTGGTCGACACCGGCATCCATGCCCAGGGCTGGACGCGCCAGCAGGCGATCGACTACCTGAACGCGCACACCGCCAACCCGGCCGCCGACAATGCGGCCGAGGTCGACCGCTACATCGCGCACCCGGCGCAAGCGCTGGGTTACAAGATCGGCCAGCTGCGCATCCTGGCGCTGCGCACCCAGGCCAGGGCGGCGCTCGGCGCGCGCTTCGACCTGCGCCGCTTTCACGACGCGCTGCTGGGCGGCGGCGCGTTGCCGCTGCCCGAACTCGAGCGGCAGATGGGACGCTGGATCGCGGCCGAGAAAGCGCCGCCGCCAGCGCCCACGCCACCGGCCGAGACTGCACCGCCAGCGCCCACGCCACCGGCCGAGACTGCACCGGCGGCGCCGGCGGCGGTTGCGGATCCGATCCCGCCCCCTGCGCTAAACACTTCCCGGCAGGAATGAGTCGCCCTCCGGCGCGTCGTCCGTTTTTCGGTTACTCTCTGCACCAACCGAGAACTGGCAGTACAAGAAAGGAAACACTGTGTCGAACCAATTCAACCGCCGCCTGGCCCTGCTCGACGACGATGAACACCGCGCCTTGCTGGGCCAGGGCCTGCGCGGCATCGAGCGCGAAACCCTGCGCGTCGGTCAGGCAGGCCAGCTGGCCCGCACGCCGCACCCTGCGGCGCTGGGTTCGGCGCTCACGCATCCGCTGATCACCACCGATTACGCCGAAGCCCTGCTCGAATTCATCACGCCGGCCGAGCACGACATCGCGCTGGCGCTGCATCGCCTGGACGCGATCCACCGCTACGCCTACACCAAGATGGGCGACGAGCTGCTCTGGAGCGTGTCGATGCCGGGCGAACTGCCGCCCGAAGAAGAGATCGACATCGCCAACTATGGCAGCTCGAATATCGGCATGCTCAAGCACGTCTACCGGCGCGGCCTGGCGCTGCGCTATGGCAAGGCCATGCAGTGCATCGCCGGCATTCACTACAATTATTCGCTGCCCGAAAAGCTGTGGCAATTGTTCGCGCAACATGAAGGCATCGTCGAAGAACGCCGCCATGCGCTGCGCGACTTCCAGTCCGAAAGCTATATTGCGATGATCCGCAATTTCAGGCGCTATTCGTGGCTGCTGATGTACCTGTTCGGCGCCACGCCGGCGCTGACCACGAGCTTCTTGCGCGGCCGCGAACATGGTCTCGAGACCTTGTCTGACGACACCCTGTACCTGCCGTACGCGACCAGCCTGCGCATGAGCGACCTGGGCTACCAGAACGATGCCCAGTCGGGCCTGAGCCCGCACGAGAACAGCCTGGAAAGCTACGTCACCAGCCTGATGGACGCGGTCAACCGTCCGTATGGGCCCTACCAGGAAATCGGCACCCACAAGAATGGCGAATGGGTGCAGCTGTCGACCAATGTGCTGCAGATCGAGAACGAGTACTACTCGACCATCCGTCCCAAGCGCGTGATCCGTACCGGCGAGCGGCCGGTGCAGGCGCTGTGCAACCGCGGCGTGCAGTACATCGAGGTGCGCTGC
>Ga0308160_10001097_pt1 | contig 41089 bp, 34 predicted proteins | sample PhyFR1_FD_201036 | JGI IMG/M metagenome (GOLD analysis project Ga0308160, IMG submission 201036) | Phyllosphere microbial communities from UC Gill Tract Community Farm, Albany, California, United States - DLSLF.R1 | ecosystem: Host-associated > Plants > Phyllosphere > Unclassified | place: USA... | reverse complement strand
CACCAGCGTCGATAGCGGTCTGCGTCACACGGTCGTCCTGCACTACCAGCACGTCGCCAACGTCCACCGCATCGATTTTTCCAGCCCGCTGATGCTGGCACAGCGCAGTACGCCGGTGAACGCGGTGCTGCCGCTCGAATCGCAGGGATTCTGGGCCGTGTTCCTGCTGTGCAGCGTGGATGCGAGCGGCGCTTATGTTCCCAGCTTCTATTTCGACGTCGACCGTTTCCGCGTACGTTACGGCAAGCAGAACTTCGGCCCGCTGCGCCCGTGGACCCTGCGGCTCGACGATACGACCGACCTCAACACCCGCACCGACACCCCCGCGATTGCCCAGGCCATCGCCATGGAAATCCAGGAGGGCCCGTCGAGCCAGGTGTTCCGGCACGGCTTTTATGGCGGCCTGGATTACCGCTTCGCGATCTACCTGCCGCGCGGCTTGCCCGACTATTCCGGCGATGAATTGACCTTGCGCTACGATGGCGGCCAGACCATGGTGCTGGGCAATGGGTATCCGCCATCGGACATTCCGGTCGCCGGCCTCGGCGGCACGGGGATCGCTTCGCGTTGTCTCCCCTAGCCGGGCGCGCCACATTCCCTGCCGGCGGTAAGCTGTCGATCCCGATCGATCAGGCACGGAGGCAACTATGGATGAGCAGAACGATACCATCACGGCCGCGCAGGCCTACCAGGCCATGCTGGCCTTCCTGCAGCGCGAAGTGGAGCTGACCGAATCCAGCGACCTGGCCGACCTCGTCAGCGAATACCGGCTCGGCGCCGATGGCCAGCCGGCGGACCCGGCGCTGTGGAAGGCATGGCTGGACGCGGTCGGCAAGGTCGTGCAGGGCAGCAAGCCGGCTTGATTGCGTTCAGGACATCGCTTTGCTCTCCAACCTTGAACTCATCGCCCGGCTCGGCCTCGCGGCCCTGCTCGGCGGCGCCATCGGCTTCGAACGCGAACGCCTGTCCTGGGCGGCCGGCTTGCGCACCCACATGCTGGTGAGCGTCGGCGCCTGCCTGTTCATGATCGTGTCGGCACATGGTTTCATGGACGTGCTGGCGCAGGAACACGTGTCGCTCGATCCGTCGCGCGTGGCCGCCCAGGTCGTATCCGGCATCGGCTTCCTGGGCGCCGGCTCCATCCTGCTGCGCGGCGAAATCGTGCGCGGCCTGACCACGGCGGCCAGCCTGTGGTCGGTGGCGGCGGTCGGGCTTGCCACCGGTGGCGGGCTCTACGTTGCCGCGGTGGCGGCCACCATCATCATCCTGTTCATCCTGGCCGGCATCAAGCCGCTGGAACGCTGGTATTTTTCGTCGCGCCAGCGGAGAGAGGTCCTGATTTCCGCCGAACGGGGACGCCTGACCCTGCACGTGCTGGAGCGGGAAATCGGCCCGGTCACCGCGCGCATCAGCACCTTCATCGTCCAGCACAGCGAGGAAGCGGCCAGCAACGACGAGGTGCTGATCGCGTTTTCGCGCATGTCGGAAAACGAGTTCCGCGACCTGTCGGACAAGCTGCGGCGGATTCCGGGGGTGCTGAAGCTGGAAGTGAAGGGGCAGCCGGACCGGCGATCACGGTAAGGCACCACTGCGCCAGCGAATAAGATACGTCGGCCCGCGCAGGCAGGGACGACGTCCTGTCACCAGCGCCCCTTCTCCCGCTTCGACTGCCGCTTGCGCGCTGCCGCATTCTGCTGCTGCAACAGCGCATCCACCCGCTCCGACGCCTCGCGCGCCAGCTGCTGGGCCAGCTCGAGGCTGGGAAAATATTCCGGCATCCGGTACGCGAGCCAGGCATAGGCCGAATACATGCGGCAGGTGTCCTCGACTTCCTGCAGGTTCTGCCAGAACAATTCCTGCTCCTGTACCTGCAGCTTGCACACTTTTTTACGGGCCAGCGATTGCGCCCAGTGGGTCCAGGCGGTTTCCAGCGCCGGCACCCTGGTCGAGATCGGCACCAGAGATAGCGTGAATTTCTCGGCCACGCTCAGGTCCAGCGTATCGAGCCACTCGGCGCGCTCGTTCTGTTCTTCCGTAATGCGCGGGTAGAAAAAGCCGTCGGGCACGTCGATGTTGTGGACGAAGCGTTTTAAGAGTTTCACCAGCGAGGTTTCGCCGGTCACCGACGAGATGCGATGCAATTGCTCGATCGAAGGTGCCACCGCGAAGCCGCTGGCTTTGACGGGCGGGATCTTTTCCTTCATCAGCGAACGCATGATCTCGTGGGTATCGTCGTCGTAGCCGGCCACAAAACCTTCCTCGTGCACGCCATAGCGCCCGGCGCGGCCGGCGATCTGCTTGGCCAGCGCCGCCGAAATCTCTTCCTCTTCATAGCCGTTGTACTTGACCGCAGTCGTCATCACGATGCGCTGGATCGGCATGTTCATTATCCCCCTCAATAAATCATTCATAGATAGTGAGGAATTCATGATTTTTGTCGATTTAACACACGCCTGCTCTCGGTTCTCACATGAATGCGGCCGGCACGACGCTCTTGGCCAACATTCTTTACCCCTTATTACTTCATCCTTCATAACAGTATAAGACACCTGCAATGCTTTTCGAGGCAGTCTTGGTTGTTGTTCGCTGGCCGCCCCCCAGGGCAGCAAAACGCTAACCCAGCATTAATTTACGCTGCAGTCTGGCGCATCCTATAGAGCTCAGCAACAGGCCTCCGCTGTCCTCCTAGTGGGGTAGAATGCTGCGTTGCCCTGAGAGCCGATTGGTAAATTCGCGGCCTGTGCCTATACGGTACACTCGTCAAACTAAGCAACTTTCGCTATGACTACAACCCTTGACTCTCTTCGCCTGCTATCCCGAGCGTACACTCGCCCCGTGTTCGCAGAGTTGGCACGCACTGGTGACGCAAATGCAGTCACGCGGCTGTTGTGTACGCATGGGCAGGTAGGGGCCGATGCTTCATCGCTTCGACTCGAAGAACTATTTGAACGTGCGTGGAACCATCTGGCCGCCAGCTATCGCAATGAGTATGTCTACAAAAACGAGCTAGCCAGCCGCCTCGTTTTTAAGCGTCATAGCCCACGTACGGCAGGTTTCCAGGTTGAGCTGCGGGTGGGCGGCTCAATTGCTGACGTCGTGGTCGCAAACGGCACTACCACGGCGTACGAGATAAAGACCGAGTTCGATACTTGCCGTCGGTTGTCGACGCAGACGAATGACTATCTCAAGGCCTTCGACAAAGTGTATGTCGTAACGCATCCGGCGCACATTGCCCGGTACGAGCGAGAGCTTGACCCACGGGTCGGTCTTATCGTGCTGGCAGATAGATACTCTCTTACGCCCTACCGCGAAGCATGTTCAAATGCTGACAATGTCGACCCTCGAACGATTTTTCGGTGTATGCGGCGCGATGAGTATATCAATGCAATTGAAGCGACCTTAGAGCCTGTACCGGTTATGCCAAATGGGTTAATCGGCGCGCACTGCGAAGCGTTATTCGAACAGTTATCTTCGAAGCAGGCGCACGCATGTTTCGTTAAAGCACTTAAATCTCGTACTACTGACAAATCTAATGTAGACTTTGTTTCAAAGCTACCATCGTCATTACGCGCTTTAGGGTACGCGACTCCGCTCTCCGGACGTCAACGCAGCTCGGTCCTGGATACTCTCTCGAAACCGGTCCAGTTGTCTCAATAACGTACATATGCCCGATGGTAGGTCATTTACCTACTATCGGAGCCGTTAATGTATTTTCCTTATGTTTTTGGGCGTGCATCAGAGCTGCTTGCTCTTCGTAGCAGTAGTAAAACGTGTCTCTCTTCAGGCTTGGTGATTCCTATTATCGAGCCAATTGTCACCAAGTCCGCAGCGCTCCTGAAGGCCGTTGTTGATATGGGTGAGCGGGGCCAAAGAGCTATTGTCATTGTTAATCCATTCCAAGGTGAGCTCAAAGGTGGCCCGTCATCAGAATGGGTTGCGAGTGTAGACACCGCTCTTACAGCGCATCCTTCTATTCTCCCCGGTTATTTGTGCCGTCCGGGTGTGACATATGCTGCTGTCTCGTCGTTCCTGGCAAAATACGCGAACCGTGAGGTAGCTCTCCTTTACCTGAACTCTGGCTTGGCTGACGCTGCGGTTCAGTCGCTTGCTTCGGCACCTAACGTGTCTTACCACATCGCACTTCAAGGTAAGGTTCCGAGTTCGCAGTTAGCCTTACTCCCTCATGCCAAAACTGTCCACGTTCATGACCACTTCAACAAGCAGGCGCGTAACGCTGACTACTGCGGAGAAGAGCATTTCACGGACAGGCACAAAACGTTTAGTCAGCATGGGGTCGGATTTGGCGACTACACCCTGACTGGTTCAGAAGTGCAGCTTGGTGGAGGTCCGCCTGGTGCTGTAGCAGTGCACATCACTTACCGAAGCAGTACCGATGGGAACCTGTGGGTTCAGCATTTTGTGTCTGACGACGTTGATATTGGCGTTGGAACGACCGATGGGAAGTTTCTGCAAGCTGTGGCGAAATTCGTCGCTGAGTACCACACTCGAGGAACTGAGTTTGGGGCGAACGATGCCATTAACGACTACCTACAGAATCATAACAATTCGCACTATCCCGGCCTTGGCAAGAACAAGGAGCGCCAGATTCAACACCATATCGCGCGCATCAATCACTTCCTTTTAACCGGTCACTGACGAAACGTGCTCGCTGCCTGCTCTATTGGGCTAGAAGCGAGCAACTGCCACTGTCTAGTACAACGCGCCTGAAACAAAGCGTTGAGTTATAGAGAACTGCCGCAGGCCCGATACTGCACCACGTCCTTAACCGTCGCGATGTACGTCTGAAGCTATCAGGCCTACGCAAACTTGGCCCGACGCAAGAAGCGAGGTAGGTGTAGAGCACCTTGAATGGGTGGCCCTCCTGGCTCGTTACAGCGTGCCTAGTGCCGGTGGTGCCAGTGGCGTCGGTGGCGGTGGCGGTGGCGGCGTTACCTTCGACAGAGGATGGTGAAAAAAATGCTGCTTTAGGGCGTCAGTGATGGCCCTCTCTTTTCCTTTGACAGCGAGCGAAAGGATGTCTTTGCCAGCACGCCAGCTGATGGGAGTTTTGGTGCGCTTAGTCTGCTCTCGCCTTAGGTAGGCCAAGGCATCGGCTTCAATTTCGCCAGAAGTCCACAGTTCGAACGACACCGCAGCTTCCCGGTTACCTGCGCGGATGTGAGAGAAGAACGTTGGCAGCCTGCGAATCCAATCTTGCGCCTCCTCAAGCGATAGCATCCCGCCAGGTTCTTTCCCTTTGCATTCGATGGCAACGCAGTCTGAGAGCTGGTTGGTGTATTTCAGAATGTCGATGTCTGCGACTTTTCCTGTGCTTATGTCTGTAGCTTTGACACCCATGTTGATGGACTGTGCATCCCGCCGGATGAGGTAGGCACACAGTAGCTCGAACAACACACCCCGCAGGTTGCCGGCAGAGCCCTCGATATCGCTAAGGTCATCAATTAGTTTCGCAATGCGCTCGGGAGACGCGCTGGCCGCAAATGCAGCGGTGTTCCGGAGTGTTTGCGCAAGCGTTTGTAGGGCATTACCTGCACGCACTCCGAATAACTCTTTCGGCGTGGCAAGCGACACACCGGCCGCATGGCCCGCTGTGTAGGCAGCACTGGTAAAACCGTCTGCAATCAAAAACGCGAATACTCCGCTTCCGTTACGCTTGAGTATTGCATTGACCACGGCGACTTTTCGCAAGAAATAATAGATTTGGTGTTCGTCCATGACGGCTCCTGAGAAGACATCGGCAACGACAAAGCCAGGTTGCTCTCCTCCTGAGCGAATGGGTAGTAGGTAGCTGGGGCCCGCCAGGTCAAACAAAAAGCCGCATATTGGCTGCCTGGCCTCCTCATTTCTGATGGCGACGGTGTTGTACGACGCTAGCCCTAGTTTTCGAATCCATTCACGCACGGCGTTGAGGACGATATCTTCTGTAAGTTGTCGTGCATGGTGCCCGTTACGGTCCGGTGAACCCAGGGCTGGCTGAGCGAAACCATAAAACGTTTCGTTGCCGCTTCCGGCGAACTGAGCAATAGCTCCGGCCTTGATGAGGCGCTCTGCCATGCTTGTGGCCATCAACTGCCCACGTGAACCCATTCCGGAAGTACCGCCAATAACTGCAAGTTCGCTGGTAAGAACCATCCCGCCTCGAGCGGTAAGGGCGTCGAGCGTCGCTCCAAAACCCGACTTGCTCGCTCGCATCGCATCTAAAAACCGCGTCCAGAACCGCTCAGTTTTCCGGTCGTCGACGTGATAGATGAAGCTTTCGCCTTTGGGAAGCAGATGTATGGGGAAACGATGCAAAGGCGCGCGTAGTCTTGATAGTCGTTTGCGCGCAGCTTCGGGCTTGAGTTTTAGCTCATCGACTAGCCATTGTGTGACGACTGAAGACCGTGCTGGCCCGTGCTGTTCTAGGAAGTTTGTAATGGTCGTCATGATGTCACGCTGCGTAATTTATTAATCTTACTACCCTTAACCCATCCATTTTTCGATAGCGAAGAAAAACCCTGGTTTTTCAGTCACTTACAGGACGAAAAATGAAGCTGAGGAATTTTGGATGTCCAGCCCCTTGTCCAACCACCGCACACGTACGACGCAGTTCGACCTTAGTTTGGCTGCGAGACCAGCGTATCGTTTCGTTTGCTTGGGCGTGGCTCGTATCTCAGTAGCTATCGAGAAGGCGGTACTTTCATTCTCAGTACTAGCCCAAGCTTGTACAACACTGACATCACTTCTTCCTTGGGCACACCCCAGTCTTCCAGGATTTCAGCACACTCGAGCGGGTCGTCTGGCCGACTGAACTGGGAAATGCTGCCTAGCAGGGCGCTGAGGTAAGGTGCATGTGCTGACTGCGTGAGGATAGCAGCTGCCTCATCAGCAACTTCATTCCATCTTGGCCAGCTCGCACGCCACATCCAGCGCTCCTTCTGTCCTTGGCTGACTCCTGGCGCGGGCGAAGACGTGGATTCCGCGACCTTAGCGGTCAAAAGGCGGTTCGTTTGTGAGGCGCCCTCGTGGCGTTCAACCCGCGCAGGAGGCTTTAGTTCACCATGGACGACAAAGTAGCCCTGGCTCTCATATGGGTTGTAAGGGAGCTTTTTCAGAAAGCCACAGGCGCTCAGGTAGCCAAGATAACGGCGGACCTCAGCGTGCACGACTGCGATGGAGTTATTGCCGACATCGAACCGTTCAGATACCCACTGCAGTACAGAAGTTTGCTTGAGTTCGAACCCAGTATTTGCCTTCCGAAATATGAAACGGCTAAAGAGGGCGCCCTGCCAAATCATTGCCGGCTCAGTGATAGCGCTTACGCCGTCGCTCTCTTTGCACAGGTAGTAGGGCCAACGCCCCCCGATTCCCAATCGTTTGCGCAAGTCAAGTTCTTTGTCTTCAATTGACGTTTGGCGGTAGCGTAGAGTCGCAGCCTCACGACGCTTTCGGTCATCGTCAAGCTTTCGCTGTCGAGCAACTTGTCGCTCCTGCTCAGCAGCTTGTTTAGCCTGGTGTTCGATGTTGGCTTGCTCGATTCGAGAGGCCAGGCGCGCGGCCAAGCGCCGTCTCTCGTCTTCTTCGCCGGGGAAAAACAGCCAGGACTTATGGGCTGTCTCATGAAGCACTCGTTCGCGTATTGCGTCGAAACCTGTGGAGACATCGAGGTCTGAAAGGCCCACCTCGATGGCTGGTAACTTCAGTTGACCAAGCTTACGACGCTTGTCGTCGTCGACTTGGTGGCGGAAGTACATTTCGACTAGAAGCTTGCGCTCACCTCTATAGCCGACAACATCAGGACGAACGCCTTCTGTCCATACTTCTGCGCAAGTGCGCTCAAAGCGGACGATACGTTCCTCCGAAAGAGTACTCGATTCAAGTAATGTCAATCCCGACATCGTCTGGCCAGAAGTAACTACGTGTGAACCCGGCAAGCGCAGCCAGTTTTGTTCAAGCAGAACTTGCTTCGCAGCCGCATGAATGGCCGACTCCGCACAGGACTCACCGATTTCGACGTTATGGTGTGCAAAGTGCCAGCGCTTCTTTGTCCCCTTCTTCGCTACCAATATGGCGCCGCAGCCAACGCAATGACATCCGCAAGCAAGACCGGCGTCGACGTCTGCCGGCGCGTACATCCGGCCATTCCGAAGTCCAAAAGCTGTTTGGGTAGAGTCTGGGTTGCTTGCTTTAGTCATAGCCATTTCGCGGACGCACACATCGGCTGGGGGTGCCCATTTCATGTGATAACGTTCTCGCGAGGAAATGTCGGAGGTGGAGCATCAGATGCCTCTGCGATTGTGCAACAACCTGCTGCACAAATAGAGTTTGCGTCAACAGACTAGCATGACCTTGCTGTCGATGATGCCACTTCGTCGGCTCATGAAGCTACGCAACTGACCACCAAGCACGAGTGCTGTATTCTGAGCACTTCAACAGCGTCACCACGGCGTTGAGCGCGCACTAAACACAAGGCACCCGCAAGGATTTCATTAATGGCGAAACTCTTCTTTTCCTACTGCCACGTCGACGAGGCGCTGCGCGACCGACTTGAGAAACACTTGTCGATGATGAAGAACCAAGGGTTGATTGAGACCTGGCATGACCGCGGCATCATGGCTGGCGACGACCTTGACGCCTCAATCGACGCTAACCTTGAAACTTCCGACATCATCTTGCTTCTGGTCACTGCAGATTTCCTTGCCTCGAGCTACTGCTTCTCAATTGAGATGAAAAGAGCATTGGAACGCCAACGCGAAGGCACAGCTCGTGTCATTGCAGTCATTCTCGAGCATTGTGATTGGCAAAGTGCGCCTTTTGCAAAGTCCCTGGTTGTACCGAAGGACGGCAAGCCAGTCACGTCCTGGGCGAGCGAAGCGGAAGCGTGGACCGACGTCACGAAGCGAATTCGGGCGGTTGTTGAGCAGGTCCCTGCTTCCACAGCAATGCGAGAGCGGCAGGCAGGGCCACCAAGCGGCCCTGCTGTTGCAAGCGGCTCCCAACCAGTTCGCGGTCTGGAAACAGCGGCTTTACGGCCGCGGTCGAGCAATCTGCGCGTCACGAAAGAGTTCACCGACTTCGACAAAGACAAGTTCCTTCAGGATGCGTTTGTGTACATGGGGAAGTTCTTCCATGAATCTCTCGATGAACTTGCTGCACGCAACCCAGCCATCCAGACGCGCTACCAACAGGTGAACGCGCAACGATTTTCTGCTACGGCGTACCGCGGAGGCAAGACCGTTGCAGAATGCTCCGTCAGTATTGCGGGATACGGAGGACGTGACACAATGCTAACCTTTTCCTACCATGCTAATGCTGCTCCTGGCACATCCAACGAAATGCTGAGTGTTGCTTTTGACAGCCAGGCCATTTTCTTCAATTCTTTGGGCATGCAATCCTTACGCGGCCAGCCCGAGGCTCAGCTGTCTGAGCAGGGCGCCTCCGAGTACTACTGGAGTCTGTTTATCGAACCGCTACAGCGCTAACACTACGAAAGCATTGCACGTAACAACGGACACGATGAGCTCCCAATCGTAGAGAGCGTCTAGCAGGAACATCCGTACCCCCATATTAGTTCATGTTTGCATTCAGGAAATGAATTACTATGGCGCTCTTAGCGTTTCTACTTTGAGCTGCCATGTTCGCCTCAGCGATTCTTTCACGAAGGGTCTACACAGACACCTCGGGCAGCTACTACGAGATACCAGTCCTTCACACGAACGAAGGGTATCTCGACCAGCTCATCGATTACGTCATTGCAAACCGTACGAAGAGCACGACCTGGAAGCGAAAGCTCGTCTATGCAGTTCAGTTGCTGATGGAGTACATGCATGCTAATCCTCAAGAGCGTAACACCGAACTGCTGTTCCTGAACTTTGCTAGCAAGCTGCAAAAAGGCACCTTCGACCCTACTACTGGGCATGACCCAAGCCGCCTTGGCTGGGTGGCCAGGAGTCCGGATGATGCTCAACAAATCATCAATCGGCTGAGCGACTTCCTGCTCTGGCTTAGCAAAACCAACCCCGACTTAGCAAGCTTTGGTCGCTCTGGCCCTCTCTCTGCAAGTGACAAGGCAGTGGCCGCTTGCGCCCAAACTTACCGACGAAATTTCTCTTTGCTTGGCCACTTGTGGAAGCCCCCCGCTGAATCGACTGACCCAATAAAGCGTAGCTTCATCAAGCGTGGTCCCAAAGTTCAGGGCGAGCCGCCGGCATTTCCTGACGACCGGTTTGATGAGCTCTTGGACCGAGGCTTCAAGGTTGGCGACCGCGTCAACTATCGGAACCAAGCAATTACGCTACTTATGCACGGTGCAGGCTTTCGTATATCGGAGCCTATGCATCTCTACGTAGGTGATGTGACCCGGGACCCGACGAACTACTTGCGTGCCTTGGTCAAATTACATCACCCCACGCAAGGCGATGCGCCCCTTGATTTGCTCAACGAGCGTGGCACACCGGTCCGCTGCAAACGTGATGTCTACCTACAGCAGAAGTTTGGCTTGGCGCCCCGGACCGACCTGATGAGCAAGAGAGAAGCCGGCTGGAAAGGCGTCGTACTTGATGAGCGCTACTACATGCGTCCGTACTGGTTCAAGCCTGGCTATGCGGAGCAATTCATGTACGCCTGGACCAAGTACATGGAGGAAGTCGCTGACATTCCACTGAAGTTGCGCCGGCATCCGTTCGCGTTCATAAACATCGACCGCGAGCCCAAGGGCGCGATTTACTCGCTGGCGAAATTCGAGACGTCTCACGGGCGAGCTTGCGAAAGAATTGGCCTGGTCGTTGCGAAGCGCTTGGGCACTACACCGCATGGCCACCGTCATGCCTATGGCCGGCGCCTCGCGCTAGCAGGATTTGACAGTAACTTTATCAAGAAGTGTATGCACCATTCTACTGAAAAAAGCCAGGAGGTCTACACGGGGCTTACTGCTCAGGAGACGATGGTGGAGCTCCAAGCTGGCTTCGAGCGTATGCAAACTCGTTGATAACCTATCATACATGAAAAATTCCATATACAAAAAAGCGGCAGTCCTCGATGAAACGTTCAGGTGGGCCAACGCATACCCAGCACTGTCCACCTGGTGTGAATATGCGCTACGCTGGCTAGAGTTCTCCAATAAAAACTCGGGCGCCAAAATACGGAATCTTAACATTTTCTTCAGGGAAAATATTCTCCGCTTGAATTTGCCTTCGGCGCCCGCTTTATACCTATCTGCAGATAAGACTTGGCCGAGCTTCCAACAATCCATTCAGCATCTGGACATTACAGAAAAAAGGAAGGTGGAATGTCATGACATGGCTTCCGATTTCCTACGTTGGATTTTACTGACCGAGTTTAGTGAAACTGACGAGTACGGCGACAAGAAGGTTCTCCCAGGTTTCGCTAACCCGATTCGCCGAATCCAGAAGGTTGCTGACCGCAATATCGAGAATATTCAGCTGCGTGCTCACAACGACAAGAAACTTCGTTGGATGGGGCAGTTGTACCCTGAGCTGGCAGAGTGGCGCCGATTGGCAGTCGAATGGATGGAAGGACAGTCTGGCACGACCAAACCTAGACTGCTTGCCCTGCAGTGCTTTTTCCGAGAACTCATCGTTGAGCACAATCTTCCAACACAGCCGCGGGCATTCTTCGAGGTTACTACGGAGGTACCAGACTTCTATACGCAGACCCGAGCCCGCCGTAGCAAAACCTTAGCAAGTCCCTGGACAACCCACCTTCACAACTTTGCAGAATGGGTTCTCACGTCCAAATTTACGGAAATAGGAGCTGACGGCAAGCGCATCATCGCTGACGGGCTACGCAATCCCGTGCAAAGCGTCGTAAAGCGACCCGCAGCACGGACATCCGATGTTGAGCTCAGGTGGGTCACGAAGATGCGACCTGAGCTTGAGCAATGGCGGCAGTATGCTGCCGCTTGGTTAGCAACCGAACCGAAGGGCGTTGATATTCGGCTCAAAGCGCTGGTCACGTTTTTCGACAGGTACCTGATAAAAAACAATCTGCCCTCTGAGCCGGCGTTTTTGCTTAGACGAAATTCTATTGTTCCAGACTTCTACCAGACTTGCTGTGTCAAAGGCAAAGACGGCATGGAGATGTCGCAGTCGACAGCGGCTAATACTAGTAATCGTCTGAGCGACTTTCTTGACTGGGTTTTGAAGCATCATTTCTCAATCGAGGATGATGAGGGCTGCTTAATGATTTCCCCTGCGTTTCGTAACCCTATTCCTTATCGCTCGCACAGCGGTGGCTGGGTGAACCGGGAAAGCGTCCACTCTCCCCTACCATTTGGCTTCATTGAAGACATGCGGTTGATGCTTTGCCAGGGTCCTACCTTTAGCGACTGGACTTGGGCTCAGCAGGCCCTAGGCGCTGAATTTGGGGTAGCGCAAGGTAAGGGCGGCACCGACTGGTTCTCTGTGAACGAATCCGACATCGACAAGAACGACCCGGACTGCGTCTGGCGAGTTAGGCAATATGAGGCCGGACATCGCGAGCTTCAGATGTGGAGCCCAGTGCGCTGGGTGGGCTTACTTATAAAGCTTCAGATTCCACTTCGCATGCTTCAGGTTCGTTTGCTCGACTCAGGCGAAGCCGATACTTGGCGATACGCAAACGGTGGTTGGTCTGAAAATAAGAGCCCTATGGCCGAGGGAACCGAGCGGAGTCCGTTAGCTCAGGGATTGTTCCGGCGACCTGACCATTTGAAAGGCGTTACGTCACCGGTCATCTTGTACGTCAATACCAATAAGACCGCTGACCAGAAGAAGTCTGGGCCTGCTAAGGGCTACGAGGTTCCATGGCCCAGCACAGGACCGATACATCAGAACCCGTTTTACTGGGCTGAACGCTTACGCAACTGGCAAGAGAAGTACAACCCAATAACAGAACGCACATCTTGGGCTGCACTAGAAACAAAGCACATCCCACTCAAAAGTCCCGAGCAGCTCGCAACGTACCCAGACGCTTGTTTCTTGTTTAGGCTACGTGAGGTGCCGATACATGAGCGACATCTGCCTATGACTGTGGGGGCGATGAACCCGCCCTGGTTCAAGCTGTTACAGCTTCTTCAAGAACGCCTTGCTAAAACGAACCAGCTCGATGCCGGAGGGTTGCCCTTCACGTTTGTACCGCCCCCGGAGCAAAGTAACGGAGGTCTAACAACGTACTTCCCAATGCAGAGCTTGAGGGTTTCACTGATTACCGCCCTGGCTCTCGACGGCCTTGTCCCCTTTCCAATCTTGCAAAAGCTCGTGGGCCACCGTCGCTTGCTGATGACTTTGTACTACACAAAAATGGGGCCCGCGTACATGGTCTCTCAGCTTGAAGAAGGGCTTAGTCGACTAGACGCGCAGAAAGCCGGCACCATCAAGCGCTTCGCCGCCGAGGCAAGTTACGAAGAACTGCTGAAGAAGGCTGTGTACAACAGCTCCGCTAGCTTGAAAAATGCCATCGAAGAGGACACTGGCGCGAGAAACCCCGCAGGATGGATGCTTTTGCATCATGGGATGTGCGTCGTTGGCGGAAACACATCGGAGCTGGAGGAAAACAAGAAAATCGGTGGCTGCCATAATGGCGGGCCGAACGTTGGCACAGACTTGGTGCCGAAGTACGCGCCTGTCCCAGGTGGAAGCCGTAACTGTGTCCAGTGCAGATGGTTCATGACCCAAGCGCATTACCTTCCGAGCTTGGTCGCAACGTTCAACAACAATGCCTACCATTTCGACGAGGCGCGCAACCGCTGTCTCGTGGCTGAAGAGCAGCTGCAGGCCATCCGGAAAACGAAGTACGAAGTTGAAATGAGTGGCGAACCGTTCCAGCAGATGCCGGAGTTTCTCGAGCTCGGGCGCCTACACGAGCTGGCGTTGAAGCGCTTTAGCGACTTGGCAGAAAAGCTGGTCGCAACTTGGCGTTTAATCGAGCGATGCCAGGCGGTTTTGATAGACGACCAATCTCCTAACAACCAACTCATCGCGGTCGGAGCCATTGCCGACGTCACGGTAGCGTTTGAAGAGACTGAGTCAGAGCTTCTGCAGCTTGCTGGCGTTTGCGAGGGCGTCGAGGTCTATCCGGACCTGGAGGCCGGCAAGGCAGTATTCAGGCGCTCTCAGCTGATGGACTTGGCCCTATGCAGGGAAGGCTCATCTCCAGTGTTCATGACTATGTCAGAAGACGAGCAGCTAGCATGCGGCAACGCTTTCATGCGTCAGCTTGCTGAGCAGGCGTCACCAGGAAATGCACAGTTGGGGCTGCGACGAGTGGTTGAGCTAATGGACGCCGGCGAGCAGATTGGGCAATTGCTTGGAGTCGACTTACACAAGCTGATTCCATCTCCAAATCACTTGGCAAAGGTTATCCCTATTCGCCCTATACAAGCTGTAGGCAAAAACTACAACGAGAAAAGCTAATGCAACACACTGATATCCACCCTGATGCTGTCTTTCAGGCGCTCCTAGATGCAGGTGGCCACACCACCAAGCTGAAGAACCTGCGGCTGGTGCATGAGGGCTGCCGGCGTCAGCACGAACGCAACTCTCGGGACTTTTCGCTTAGGACCATCGGCAAATATACCGAAGAGCAAGGCGGCCTTTCCTGGCGCTCAATCTACAACACAGCAGCTTACGTGAAGCTCATTGAGGCTTGGAAAGCCTATGCTGGGCCGTCCGACCCAACCCCTCGTATACACAAAAAGCCACCAGTAGCCCAAGCGTTCCTCGCTCGTATCGAGGACCCGGCGATACGCTCAATCATGGAGGGCGTCATCATCGAACGCGACAAGCTCCGTGAGGAGAACAACTTGCTTCGGTCCTTGCCGCGAGGAGTCATCGACAAGCGACCGCTAGGTGCGACCATCGCGTACACTGAGGAATTGAAGTCAGTTGCGCTTGTCCATGTCGGAGCGAAGCTGACAGCGTCAGAGCGCAACGCCTTGACCAAGTCTATCGACAAAGAGTTTTTGACTGACAACGGATGGGCAGAGGGCTCACACGGTGAGATTCTAAACGAACGCGGCCGCACTATCTTCGAGGTTGGATACACGTCAGCAATTCGTAAAGTACTCGACGAAAAATAATGAAATTGTTTCCAGTCGAGACTAGGTCCCGGTTCGGTTGCGACGAGGACCTTTAGGTAAGACTTCAGGCAAGTCAGCATCGTCCGCGACAGGTTCAAAAAGCGCAGAGACGTCAAGCTTAAGTGCATTCGCTAGACGCTCGATGTTATCAATCGAGCAATTCCTAGTCTCTCGCTCGACATCGCTAACAAAGGTCCGACTGAACCCGGCAAGCGAAGCCAAATGTTCCTGTGAAATGCCTTGACGGACTCGACAAGCTCGGAGATTACGGGCAAAACGAGTCCGTAAGGGCATTGTGCTGTTAGTTTTTGACATCTATCCAGCATCCAGTACTGTAAGGCATACGTCTACAATCTGGGGCATGACACTCTTTGCAATTCCACCGTTTGGTATTACACTGTTTGCGTTACGTATCTGCCGTCTGTTCTGGCCAGCTTACCCACCGACCCCACTCTCTTTTTAACTGCTATTTGTATAGCACTGGTATCCATCATGCCACTCCGCAACTCGGCTTCGCAAACGTTAGCCACAACGCAGCACTGGATGCGCCTGATTCAGCGGGTGGAAAACCGTGAGTTGCTTCCTCACCGGCTACCCGTCGACACCCTGATTTTTCTTGCAAAAGTGTTGGCAATGTACAAAAGCAACGCGCTCTACGCTGGCGAGATGAAAGGCGTGCGCGAACTGATGTACTGCTGGATTGAACGCTTGCTCATTGCGCAGGGGCTGGTGCGCTTGGAGACTTTTCGGACGCATTGGAAAATTTTGCTTCCCCAACTGACAGACGAACTCGAGCACTGGATACGCCAGGAGCTGCTATCTCGACAAATTGGCTATCCTCTTACCCACGCCAACATAAAAGTATTGTTCCTCGAAGCATTTACCGACATCGAGCATGCCGCGTAGCGGCGCATTCATGCGCTTTACCCGAGCAACGTGCGGGCGTTCGGTTTTTATTTCATTCCCTTGTCATCACCATGCCTGAGACGCCTAACTTTGCCAACGTTCCGCCAGACTATCCTTACCGTTTGGCACATGGTGCGGTCTCTGGATATCAGCCGAAGTTGCTGTTGACCTCTTCGCCAGACGGGAAGTTCTACAGCCCAGGTAACGCTCCAGAGGAGCGCTGGCACGACTGGCGTTACAGCGTCACGCTCGTCTCTGCAATGGCCGAGAAGTGCTTGGAGTCGAAAGCTGGCAAGCGCGCCCACTTATCCAAAGAAGAAATCATCTTGCAGTACTACGAACGTTCCGTAGCGGCCGGCGGCCGCTACGGAACCAATGACCAACTCAAATGGACCTTTGCGAAGGTAGCAGAGTGCTTGGCTTGGCCGCTACCTGCGACTCTTAGCTAGGCTTTGTAAATTTGCTGAAATAGGCGCCTCTATGTTGGGTGGAGCAAACTAATGGAAGGCATCGTGGACAAATTAGTTCGATACATTGAGACGGCCGCTGGTCGCCGACGAATTGTTGACATACTCCATAAGTTCACTCTAACTGTCGGTACGGTAGTCATTGCTATTTTGCTGATGGCCATTCTTCTTCGTCACATCTAAGTTGTGGCGCCGACGTCCAAAGTCCCGCACGGTCGCCGATAGCGCTCGAGTTGGCTAACTGGGCTCGGTAGCCGTTGCGGTGTCACACAAAGCGAACTTGCGCCTGGGGTCGCAAGTTGTCGAACGACTTTTCGCCTGCCAGATGGATTTGCAGGCAGTGCCGATAGAACGGCTACTAGCGCCGGGCAATGGAGCACGCATGAAACCAGTCATATTCTTGGACTTTGACGACGTACTAGCCGTACACAAGGTCCACAATAGCTTTCGAGTACTCGACGCATTTGCTGCCGGCTGCATTGATAGTGTTCCTGAGCTATGGCTCAACATATTTGACGCTGCAGCACGTCGGAATTTGCAGACGTTACACGAGGAATTTGAGCCGAGCTATGTAATCAGCTCATCGTGGGCGTCTCATTTAAACAAAGAGCAAATCGGCGAAGTGCTGAAGCGTTCAGGCCTTGAGTTTGTAGAACTGAACCTTTGCGAGCACTGGTGCACTCCACGGAATGCCACGTCGGGCAGGTTCAGCGAAATCGAAGCGTGGCTCGAACTTCACGCATCAATCAACGCCCTGGCGTTCGTTATTCTTGATGACCACATGTCGGGCAGGACCTTAGCCGGGTCTCGGTTCGAACAGAGAACTGTCTTCTGCGACGCCTGGCTGGGCTTCACTTACGCAAAACTGAGGACGGCGCGCAAAATACTAAATCAGCCTGTTCGAAACATTCGCTAACCCAACCAAGAGGATATGGACCGGAATTTTGATATTTGCGCGATAGCCAGAGTTTCGGAACTTGTGGAGCTCCCATCGGTAAATAGAGATTTCTTTTGAGAGGCTCGCATGCTGAGATACATGCAATCAATAACGAACGATGAAAAAAGTATCACCGAGTCACAGTGGTCCTAGCATGTGTCATGTTCATGGCCATGGCCGCGCTAGTTGCCGTTACCATGGAAGTCCAGCGCTAGAGGTCGAGCGCTGTCTAGGTGCTTTTACCATACTATGCGCCGAGCGCTCAGATGTTTTGCTCAGCCTTGGGTGGTGGCGAAACCCGAGATTAGACGCCATATCGACACCCCATAGCGGTTACCATGCACATCTTTCCCTCTAATGAGACACCATAGCAGGACCTTATGAACATGGGTCTAAGTTTCCCTCGGCCCTCGAGCATAACGAGTGCTTAAACGCGTTGAGCTTGACGCAAACGTCCCCAACCCTACTAGAAGCACAAGCATCCGCAAGGTGCTCGTTACCCAACTGACATGTTTGAGTCGAACAGACTCATCAGGAGCGCAAAGCCTGTACATTGATGTAGAGAACTTGCTATAAAAACAATAAAATCGTATGCTAAGGTTCTGAATTCATCATATTTGGTGAGATATCACGATTTCTCACCAAATATGGTGAAGTGAGTGCTACACTTACGTGTGACTTCCTACCCGGAAGGGGAAGTTACCTTGTCTATAAGGAGCCTGGAATGCAACGACCCGAGGCAAGTTTTGCCACCCCTGAAGTACTCGCTACCGCTGAGCAGCTCGGCTCAGCTATCCGTCAAGCTCGTCTTGCGCGTAACCGTACCCGAAGTGACTTTGCAGAGCGTGCCCACATCAGTCCAAACACCTTGGACAGGCTAGAAAAGGGCGACGTTGCAGTGCGCATGGGCGCATGGATTGCTGCTCTGCAAACTGGAAACCTTTTGCACCTGTTAGAAAAGGTCTCCAGCCCTGAGGCGGATACTCTTGGCCGCGTCAAACGCGAGCAACAGATGGAAGGTGCAATCCGGAAGCGCGCCTACACGCCAAAATTAACTGCAGACCCAACTGACGAATATGACTTCTAAAACGTGGAATACGACTGTATTCATTCATCTACCAGGAGAGGCCGAGGCAGTTCCGGCAGGCCAACTTACTGTAGAGGAAGAGGGTCCACGTGTAATTTCGTCGACATTCGGCTACGGAAAGCGATATCTCGAACGACAGAACGCAGCGCCTATTGACCCCTCGAGCCTTGGGCTCGAGGGCGCATTGCCGGGCAACAAGCAGCTCTATGAGCCAGTGAACGACTTAGTCATGTTCGGTGCAGTGCGTGACTCAATGCCTGACTCTTGGGGGCGTCGAGTAATCGAGAATAAGATGAAGGTTGAGCCAAACAGCCTTGCCGAATCCGAGTACCTAATGCAATCAGGCACCAATCGATTCGGCGCTCTTGATTTTCGTTCTGACGCCTTCGCCAAAGCTGAAACTAAGGCCTTGCCCGACATTAGCGAGTTGCCTTATTTACTAGAAGCTGCTGACAAAGTGCAAAATCACGAGCCAGTGCCAGAGCATCTGCGTCAACTGTTTGACGCAGGTCCGAGTATGGGTGGCGCCAGGCCAAAGGCGGTAGTCGCTCATAAAGGTAGAGCTTGGTTGGCAAAATTCGAAGCAAAAGACGACGCATTCGACGTCCCTAGCATTGAACGAGCATGCCTAGAGCTTGCGCGAAAATGCTTATTGACCGTTCCCGAAACTGAAATCTTGACAGTTTCAGGCGGCAAAAAAGTCATGCTTATCGAGAGATTTGACCGTGAGCTTTTACCCAGTGGCGAGTTTGCAAGACGCCACGTTGTGAGTGCTTTAACCTTACTCGGCTTACATGAAAGCGAGTCTCCAAAGTCAAGCTACGCTGCAATAGCTCGTCGGATTGCTGTAGTTGGGGCTAAAGGTAGTGTCATGCAAGACTCTGAAGAGCTCTTCGGCAGGATGATTTTCAACATTCTAGTCGGCAATGATGATGACCATTTACGCAATCATGCATTTGTGTGGGACGTAAAGCGTAAAGGCTGGACTTTAAGTCCTCTCTATGACGTGCTCCCAAAGCCGCAACAGGGCACCGACCGTTTTCTGCATCTAAGCGTAGGTGCACAGGGCCGGCTTGCAACCCTAGATAACGCTCTTTCACATGCGGGGCAGTTTGGTATCGTTCCACATCGAGCCAAGGAAATAGTAGACCGCATCGCGAGTGAGGTAAGAGAGTGGCGAACATTCTTTGAGCTCGAGATAGGTCTATCTACTGCGACGTGTGACAAGGTTGCCTCTGCGTTTCGCAAACCATCCGAAATTGGAGGCTAATCTTCCTTGTCATAGCGGGCACCTAGGTCGTAACAAGTGCCCGAAATCAGTGTGGCCTCCTATTTACGCAGATTCAAGTTCTGCCCGGCGCCGATTCTGAGATAACATCAAGTCACAGCCTCGATGTGCCAGCCCTGAACAACAAGAGCATCACGCACTTTCTGCGAAACCCGACTCTCGTTTGCTGCAAGGCACAACAGCGCTGTCGGACGTGACATCGCTACGTAAAGGCTACGCATCTGTGCCTGCTGAGTCTTAGCAAGCTTTGTCAGCGGTTTCGAGGGCATCCCTGCAACATACTCAAGCCCCAGGGCAACGTCGTACTTACGACTGTTTCCACCGTAGGACTCGAGCACTAGTGAAGCTGAATGCGTTTCCCCCTTCATGCCAGCGACTGTGCCCAATCCAAATTGGATGGTTCTTCCTTGGTGAGTCACATTGCACATGGTCGAGAAAGAAGGACCTAAGTTAGTCGCAACTGCAGGGCTCTGAAACACTTTCAACGCCTTAAACTCGTCAAGTGCAATCGAGTCTGGGAGGTAAGGCTCTAGCATCTCGTACAAAAGTTGGAAAAGACCGGCGCGCTGGTCGGTTGAACAGAGATGTACACCTGAAAGGGCCAACTGCCGCGTCAAAACTTCTATCCGGCCGCCAGGCGCAAACGCGCTAGCGACTCGGGGAAGCGCTCGTCCATCACGGAGGTCTTTCGACATCGGTGCACCTGCATCACGAAGGACAAGAAGCAAGGCCCTGCGAACATCGGAAACGCGAGCGCTGAGTGATGCGCCTCGAAGAGTTAGACCCGCATCTCCAATAAGGCTCCAGAAATTTTCGGAACGCATGCCAGCGGTTGGCAGTCCATTGCCGTAGTCCGGCCAATAGTCGCAAATATGGCGCCCCGCCTCAACTTCGCCTTCGCCCGTTTTTCGCGCGCACATCGCCTTAACGTCACCCGAGCCAACATCCTTTTCACTCAGGCGCTCGAGCACTATGCGTCCAAAATGCGGGACAACCTTCGTCGCGGCGGTAGTGGGGTACAGCAGCAGAACTGGCGCATGAATGTTGTCCCCTTCCCCGACAACAGCAGCTCCGCTCATGCGGACACTGCCAACGGCGTGTGCAATCGCGGGGCCAAACCTCTTACTCGTGCTAACGCTCCCGTAACCTTTGCGAGGAAATGTCAACAGTTCAGCATTCTCCTCGTCTGACAGAATTTTCTGGTCAACGTCTCCGAACCGCTGCATCACAGACTTGCCGTCGAAGATGCGGTTTAAAAACGACTCCTGGTCCCATGACGTGTCCTGCATCTCGTCGATAAACACCATTGGGAAGCGACGATACACCACGTCCACAAGGTGCGGACATCTTCGGAGCGCTAAATCAGCATACGCGAACATATCCCGATGCCGAAATACACCCAGGCTGGTAAGTTGCGCTTTGAGGCTAACAAGAGACTTATATGACGCCGTGTGAGCTGCCGGAAGAACACCGCTTTCAACGTCTACTGTAAGTGCCGCAGTCCTGTAAAACAGTGACGTCGCGATGCCTTCACCATTTTTTTGATTCGCCAAAAAAAAGCGGAGCTTGGAAAATTGACCAAGTCGCAATCGAGCAAGTACCTTCTCAGCGAAGACCAAATCGTCAATAACATCAACCTTTTGGTCTAGGCTTCGCAGCATTGGCATTGCGAAAAATTGATTGACGAAACTGTGGATGGTCCCGATGAAGTGAGGGTAGCTAAGCAGTTGTGCTCCCTCCGCTGTCTCAGCAAGGCGCCGGGCAATCTCATCACGTGCGACGGTTGTATGACTCAGAATGCAGATACCACGACGCGCATGCGGCCACTTCTTAGCAAGCAGCAGCAATTTTGCTGCGAGCAATGACGTTTTCCCGCTGCCTGGCACAGCGTTGAAATCCCGAGAATTGTCTTCCAGCAGCGCGCAGCGGCGCTCGTCATCATCGAAGTTCAAGTCTTTGGCCAACGACGTCAGCGCAGCCAGGTCTTCGACTTGAAGGCTTAGTGCACTCATACGCTTTCTCCCTCGACTCCCGTTGCCGCCACGGTACCGGATGGAGTTGCAATCGCAGACTGCGCCGCAGCCACTTGAACAGGTTTGGCGGCGGAAACCTCCGAAGTCGTTGGATTTGTCGAAGGCACAGCTAGAATCTCTGAAATAGTCGGAGTTACCGGCTGTGCAGAGATGGCCGCGACAGCTCCCGCACTTTCTGGTGCTGACGAGAGGGCGATAGCCGAAGCCTCAGGAATCGCAATTCCTGGGATGATTGCCGGCGCTGCCATGCCGTCCGCCTTAGCAGCTGTTGCCGACTTTGTCACTGAGGCTGTGGTTAGATGGTCAAGTGCAGTCTGCAGATATGGGGGCAACTTCGTAAACAGAGCATCGTGTTTACCGTATGCCCCCGTGCAGACCAGATGAGCCGCGTATTGTGCGGCGATGGCTTTTGATGCTTCATTCAGTTTCAGCGGCCGATAGATTATTGAGGCAAGCTCCTCGGGAGTGTACCCGGCGGTACTCAGTGTCTTCCAATCTGCCCTGGCAGCGGCAAGCGTGTCGTCCTCATCCTGCTCGTCAAGACGCTCGTCACGTGACTTCGCCTTTACTGCAAGCGTGACTGCATAGAACATGAGCTCAGCGCAACCGTGCAGTGCGAGGTCATACTCAAGCGTCCATCGGTCAGAAACGCACACGATGGTCTTCCCACCTTCCGCGCGCTCTTTTTTACTTTGCACTAACCTGATTACCTCCGCTGGAGAGTAATCCGAGTCAAACCGCTTGCCCTTTGCAGGCGCAGCTACATAAGACTTCGCGACGTCGGGCACAATATCCCGGTCTGTCAGGCAAACAACAGGAATTGGGATGTCAGGCCCGCCGCCCTCGCATTGCAAAATACGAGCATAGTGATATAGGCCAGTGTGGCCCACGTTAACTATCGAAACACCGTGCTTAGAAAACGACCGGCCGCACATCTCTGCTATAGCAGGAAGCAAGATGGCTTCTGCTGGCCCTTCTACCATCATTACACCTCGAGCAAAGAAGAGATTTGCCTTTGTGGCGTCGATAAACCGGCGCAAGAACGAGTAGTCGGTGCGCTTGAGCTTCGTCTTCCCTAATGCCAACGGAAAAGCTTGTGCCTTGTGCACAAGCGTCATGTCCTCGATGCGTGCAGTTGAGACTAATGAAGGACTGTGGGTCGTCAGGATGACTTGGACTCGGTTGGCGCCCTGGCTTTCGTCGGAGTGGTCTTTCAACAGGTCCATCACTCGCTCCTGAAGCTGAGGATGGAGGTGCGCCTCGGGCTCTTCGACCAGCAGCAGTGCCAGCTCTTCTCCACCACGCAGTAGAACCAGTTCCGTAGCCATAAACAACGCGTTGTTGTAGCCAAGGCCTCGAGCGCAGCGCGCGTCGGAATGAATATGCGTTCCCGGAAGCAGCGATAGCTCGAACTTCTCCAAGATTGGGGTCAGGGAGAGGTCAGGCGCGATGCGAATGCGAGATTGGAGCGCGTCTCCTGCAAACGCAAACTGGCTGAGGTAGTTGTCGTTGATGTCCTTCTCGACTCCCTTCACGACCTCATGCTCCCCCAAGTGATGCTGCGCGAAGGCCATGAGACCAGCTAGCCGCTCTGGTATATCCTTGGGTGAAGCCTTGTCGAAGTCATTTACCTCTTGGCCAACGATGTCGTTGTGAGCACTCAAAATCTGCGAAAGCCGTGATTGTCGGCCAGGGCGAAGCTCCGCTTCAGCGTCACGTAATGGCCGCAAATACGTCGCACGTACCAATTCTCGAACTGCATAGCCCACTTCCGGGCCAGTCCCGTTCGTTCCAGTCCGGATAACGGTGTGTACCCTTGCCCGCTTCGTCGCCTGCGCTGGGTAGTAGCGTGCTTCGAGATGGAGGATTAACGAGCAGGTTCCATCGTCCTTAAGTGTCAGCCACTCGAGAACAGAGGCTTCTTGGTCAGGGCTTAGTCCGCACAGCGTCGCCTCGATAGTGAGAGTTTGCGCACGGTCCGCGTCCTTAATATGGAAGTCGTGCTCAAACAGCCGCACTGGCTCATAGCTCGTGGTGAGCAGTACCTGACGAATAGAATCAATGATGCCTGTTTTGCCCGCATCATTTTCTCCAACCAGGATATTGAGCCCAGGATTGAGCTCCCAATCAAGGCTAGGCGCGGACGTACCATCCCCAAAAGCGCGAAAGTTCTTCGCTCGAATGTGCTTCAAATACATGCCTACTCCCTCACCTAGCTATCGTTCATTCTTGAAAGGCTCACCACCAAACTCTTCGGGCAATTTTTGCAACAAAAACAATAGCACATGTACTGTAGTCGCCTACTGGAAAAATCGGCTCCATCTGACCGCCTAACACTGGTTATATGCGGTGCACTAGGCCTCATTCCGACATTGACTGAGCTCACTCGAACTTCCGCGACTAGCTGAAAACTGTAATTTGGGTTGGTCTGCCGCAGGGAGTACGCCGCCTGACTTCATGACTGTTTATGAGCAGGACCTAGTTCGACACACATACTAGTGCAGCGTTTGGAGCTGCCTACGATGGCTTATCTCAACTGTGCCAAGCGATGTTCGAGTGCTACAAGTTCGAGGGCCAAGGGAGCTTCGTACAGCTGGGACCTAAGACGTGGTCAGAAGTCTTGACATGACCCTAACAGAGCTCTGCAGGACCAGCGTCTTAGGGTATTGGTCTATCAGTCTGTTGCATATAAATCGAATTGCCACATAAAAAAGCCCCCGCTAACTTTCGCCAGCGGGGCTTTTAAGATGTTACTGGAATCGGTTGGCGCCGAACTCAGTGCAGAGCTAGGTGCGGTACACGCCGGCAGCTACCGTTGGCGACAGGTCATCAACTAGCGAAATTTTTTGTCGTGCTTCTTGCGTGCGGCAGCGTTCTGCGCTTGGAGAATCGAATCGACCCTCTCTGACGCTGCGCGTGCTAACGACTGGGCCTGATTTACACTTGGGAAGTATTCCGGCGCCCGGTACGATAGCCAAGCATAAGCCGAGTACAGGCGGCAACTATCCTCCACCTCCTGCAAATTGCGCCCGGACAAGTCGTCTTGCTCCTCATTCAGTTTGGTGACTCGCTTTTTCGACAGCGCATGTGCCCACTGTTCCCAAGCCCGCTGTAGCGATAGCACCTTCGTCGACACCGGCACCAGTGACATCATGAACTTCTCGGCCACCGATAATTGCAGTGTGTCGAGCCACAGAGCTCGTTCGGCCTGCTCGTCGGTAATGCGGGGGAAGAAAAAACCGTCTGGCACGTCGATATTATGCATAAAGCGCTTTAGCAACTTGGTCAGTGACGTTTCGCCAGTTATCGCCGATATCCTGTGCAGGTGCTCAAGCGAGGGAGCGACCGAAAAACCGGTAGCGCTCAAGGGCGCAATCTTTTCCTTGAGCAGTGCGCGCATAACCTCGTGAGTGTCGTCATCGTAGCCGGCTACCAGCCCCTCCTCGTGCACGCCATATCGCCCTGCCCGCCCTGCAATTTGTCGCGCCAGCGAGGCCGATATTTCCTCTTCCTCTACGCCATTAAACTTGGTCGTGGTCGTCATTACAATACGTGCGATTCTCATGTTCAAGCCCATGGAAAGTGCGTCAGTCGCAACGACGACGTCGGCCGACCCATCGCGAAAGCGTTCGGCTTGGGCGCGCCTTACCTCAGGGGCCAGATTGCCATAGATGGTTGCGACCGAAAGACCCATCTCGGTAACCATGTCGCGCCACATCAATACCTCGCGCCTCGAAAAAGCAATCACCGCATCGCCGCGCCGTAGGTTGCGCAGCTTGCGCACGGCGGTTGGTTCCATCGACAGCGGTCCCATTCGCTTGAGCACATGTACCTCAAGCGGAACTTCGAGCCGCGCAGCGAGCGCCTCGACGGCGCGCCGCGCCTCAGGCGCGCCCAACAGGTACACCACCGAGGCCGGTGCGCCGCACACAGCGGCGGTCCATGCCGCGCCGCGGTCGCGGTCAGATAACATCTGGATTTCGTCAATCACGGCTACTTCAACCCGCGTGCGGGTGTCGAGCATTTCTACCGTGCTAGCCACATGGGTCCCGCCCTCGACGATGCGGCGCTCCTCGCCAGTGACAAGGCTGACCTTGAGTGGCTCGCCGTGCGGACGCGCCTGCTGCAGGCGTTCGTAGTTTTCCAGAGCTAGAAGCCGCAGTGGCGCCAAGTAAGCTCCGCTGGAAGCCTTGGCCAATACTTCCATCGCGCGGTGCGTTTTGCCCGAGTTAGTCGGCCCCAGCAAAGCAATGAACTTGCGGGGCATGCGTCTCGCCACCTCAAACGAATCCGGATACTCGGCCAAGTTGATGCTCTGCTTGGTACGCGCAGCGTTACGCTCCTCCTGGTCGCGCTCAATGGCGTGGTCCAATCGCTGTTCAATGCGCTCAAACACATAGGATGCCGGCTCGGACGTTTCCAACTCGGCTAGCTGACTGAGGAAGATAGCGGCGTCTCGATTAACGTGTTCGCAGCTCTCGACGATGTCATCAACGAACGCCGCTACGCTGGCGTTGAGGGCGTCCACCGACTCTTGAGTAACGCGTTCTAAAAGCAGTTTGCTTTTGCCCTCACGGTCGAGTTTGCGCCACTTGCTCGGCTTGGCTAGTACACCGTGGCTTGGCACGAGATGGTAGGGCACGCGCAAGCCGCCGGCTTCTACCCAGCCGGAAAAACGCACAAAGACACGCCCCTCCATCTTAATTAGCTCGGCGCCGAGTTGGTCTAGCCCCAGTTCGCGCAGCAAAGCCCCGTCTTCACCTTCATCATGAGTTGAATCGTTCATTTCGCTCCTGGTATCAAATTGTCTTCTAACTCAAACTATATCGCGGACGGGTGGAAGTACCGTTGCCCAAGGGTGCGCGACCGTGAGGTCGAACCACCCCACGTGCACAAGGATTCCACTAGTCTCACCTGAGGATAGGGCTCGACCGTTATCTGCTCTACAGGCACGCAGGAAAGAATGCCCGGCGCTGCTTCTGCACAGCAGATAAAGGCTAGAGCTACACCCATATAAGCCGACTTGGCATAAACAAATTCGACTTTATCGCGGTGCAAAATTGACGACTTACCTTGATATTGATGAGCTAGCGCAGCGCTTGGGCCAGAGCCCCAGGACCATCAGACGCAACCTGAAGAACAATCCACATGCAGTGCCGCCACGGATGCATTGCCTAGTTCCCGCATGTTGCGCTGGCGGGCGGATGAGGTTGAAAAATGGATTTTCGAAACCGGCTCGAATTTTGGTCGCGGCTGTGGATAACTTCAAAATCGGAAAAACGGCCTGCAGAGAGTGGCGTAAGGATTTTTTCCTTCCACAATGTATGAATAGTATGAATCCTATTCATGGTTTTTGAATCATAGCTTCGCCTTGCGAAGCTGGGCGCTTCGCGCCCAAGTATGATTTTTTGGGGGGTAGCCGGTTCAAGCCCATGGCGATGGCATCGGTGCCGACCACGATGTCGGCCTGCCCTTCGCGGAAGCGCTCGGCCTGGGCACGCCGCACCTCCGGCGACAGATTGCCGTACACGGTCGCCACCGACAGGCCCATCTCGGTGATCATGTCGCGCCACATCAGCACGTTGCGGCGCGAGAAGGCGATGACGGCATCGCCGCGGCGCAGGTTGCGGATCTTGCGGACTGCCGAAGGCTCCATCGACAGCGGCGCCTTGCGTTTTAAAACGTGCACTTCGAGCGGACATTCCAGGCGCTCGGCCAGCGCCTCGATCGCCCTTCTCGCTTCCGGCGCGCCGACCAGGTAGACGACGGATGCGGGCGCGCCGCATACGGCGGCGGTCCAGGCGGCGCCGCGGTCGCGGTCGGCCAGCATCTGGATCTCGTCGATCACCGCCACCTGCACCGGCGTTTTGGTATCCAACATTTCAACGGTGCTCGCAACGTGGGTCGCGTTTTCGGCCAGGCGCCGTTCTTCGCCGGTGATCAGGCTGACCGCCAGCGGCTCGCCATCCTCGCGCACCACGTTCTGCAGGCGCTCGTAGTTTTCCAGCGCCAGCAGGCGCAGCGGCGCCAGGTAGACGCCGCTGTCAGCCTCGGCCAGCGCTTCCATCGCCTTGTGGGTTTTACCCGAGTTGGTCGGGCCCAGCAGGGCGATGAAGCGGCGCGCCATCTTGCGCGCGGCCTCGAACGAGGCCGGGTATTCGGCCAGGTTGATGCTTTCCTTGGTGCGCGCGGCGTGGCGCTCTTCCTGCTCGCGCTCGACGGCGTGTTCGAGGCGTTGCTGGATGCGGCCGAACACGTATTCGGCAGGTTCCGACGTTTCCAGCTCTTCCAGCACGTGCAGGAACAGCATCGGATCGAAGCCGGCGTCTTCGCACTGGTCGGCGACCTCGCGCACGAATTCCTCGACTTCCTGGTTGAGGTCATCCATGGCGTCGCGCGTGGCGCGTTCCTCGATGAGTGCGCGCCGTGCGCCCAAATCCATCTTGCGCCATTTGCTCGGCTTGGCGAGCACGCCGCGTGCCGGCACCAGGCGGTATTCGACGTGCAGGCCGTCGACCCGCACCGCGCCCGAAAAGCGCAGGAACACCCTTCCCTCCAGCTTGACCAGCTCGGCACCGCGCGCGACCAGTTTCAGGTCGTGTTCGAGGAAGGCGTCGTTGTCACCGAGTTGCTTGTCGGAATCGGAATCGAGATTGTTGCGGTATTGGTTCATGAGGCTGCCGGTGATAACTTGTTGGCAGCATATTAGCGGATACGCGCCCTGCCCGGCACGCATATCCGCTAGTCATGAAAGCTCAGCGCACCGCCGCCGCCGCCTCCAACTCGCGCACCCGCGCTTTCAAAGCCCGCTCCTCGTTCCAGCGTGCGGTATCGTCGCGTACCACCGCCGCGATCCCGGACACCTTGCCGTCAGGACCATGCAGCAGCGCCACCGTAAAGGCGATCGACAGCGGCTTGCCTTCCTTGTGCAGCGCCGGCACCCGCAGCAGGTCGGTGCCGTAGCGCGTTTCTCCGGTCGCCATCGTCTTGTGATAGCCGTCCCAGTGCCGCTGCTGCTGGCGCTGGGGGACGATCAGGTCGAGCGACTGGCCGAGCGCATCCTGCTCCGTGAACCCGAAGATGCGCGTGGACGCGGCATTCCAGAACACGATGCTGCCGGCGGCGTCGCAGACGATCACGCCGTCGCCGAAGGCCTCGACCAATTGCTGGAAATCGAGCTGAGTTTGCATACCTTCTCCCAAAAATGACAATGGGCGCCGCATTCCGGCGGCGCCCAGCTGTTACGTCCGTATCGGCATTACACCACGCGCTGCTCGTGCAGGGCCGCGATCTGCTGCTGGCTGTAGCCCATGCTTTCCAGGATCTCGTCGGTGTGCTCGCCCAGCAGCGGCGAACCCTTGATCTCGACTTTCAGGTCCGAGAACTTGATCGGGCTGCCCACGGTCAGGTACTTGCCGCGTTCCTTGTGGTCGACTTCGACGATGGTGCCGCTGGCGCGCAGCGACGGGTCGTTGGCCAGTTCCTTCATCGTCAGCACCGGCGAGCACGGGATGTCGAACTTGCGCAGGATGTCGACCGCCTCGAACTTGGTCTTATCCTTGAGCCAGTCCTCGATGACGGCGAAGATGTCGAAGATCTTGTCCTGGCGCGCCGAAGCGGTCATGTAGGCCGGATCGTCGATCCATTCTTCCTTGCCGATGGCGCGGCAGATCGGCGCCCAGGCGTGGCCCTGGATCGTGAAGTAGATATAGGCGTTCGGGTCGGTCTCCCAGCCCTTGCATTTCAGGACCCAGCCCGGCTGGCCGCCGCCGCCCGCATTGCCGCCGCGCGGCACCACGTCCGAGAAAGTCCCGTGCGGGTATTGCGGATACTCTTCCAGGTAGCCGACGCGGTCCAGGCGCTGCTGGTCGCGCATTTTTACGCGGCACAGGTTCAGCACGCTGTCCTGCATCGACACCGCCACCTTCTGGCCTTTACCCGTCTTGTCGCGCGAGCGCAGTGCGGTCAGGATGCCGATGGCCAGGTGCATGCCGGTGTTGCTGTCGCCCAGTGCGGCCGCGGACACGGTCGGCGGACCGTCGTCGAAGCCGGTGGTCGAGGCGGCGCCACCGGCGCACTGCGCCACGTTTTCATACACCTTCAGGTCTTCGTAATGGTGGCCTTCGCTGAAGCCTTTCACGGACGCCACGATCATGCCGGGATTCAGTTCCCTGATGTGTTCCCAGGTGAACCCCATGCGGTCGAGGGCGCCGGGGCCGAAGTTCTCGACCAGCACGTCGGATTCCTTGATCAGCTTCGTCAGGATCTCCTTGCCCTCGGCCGTCTTGGTATCCAGCGTCAGCGAACGCTTATTGCTGTTCAACATGGTGAAGTACAGGGCGTCGACGCCCGGGATGTCGCGCAGCTGCGAACGGGTGACGTCGCCGGCGCCGGGGCGCTCGACCTTGATCACGTCGGCGCCGAACCAGGCCAGCATCTGCGTGCATGCCGGTCCCGCCTGTACGTGGGTGAAGTCGATGATCTTGATGCCTTCCAATGGTTTGCTCATGATGCGAGTCTCCTTGTCGATATCTTCAATTCGGGGCAGCGTTCAGGACTTTTTCGCGCCGCTCTGCGGATTCAGGTTGGTCAGGCGGCCGCTCTCGGTGCCCGCGGTCTCGTCGATGACGGCGTTGATCAGCGCCGGCTTGCCGGCCGCAATCGCCTCGCTCAGGGCGCGCGTGAGTTCTTCCGGCGTGGTGGCGTTGTAGCCGATGCCGCCGAAGGCCTCGATCATCTTGTCGTAGCGCGCATTCTTGACGAACACGGTGGGCGCCACGTCCTTGCCGCCGGTCGGGTTGACGTCGGTGCCGCGGTACACGCCGTTATTGTTGAAGACGATGGTGGTCACCGGCAGCTGGTAGCGGCAGATGGTTTCCAGTTCCATGCCGGAGAAACCGAAGGCGCTGTCGCCCTCGACTGCCACCACCGGCTTGCCGCTGACGACGGCGGCGCCGATGGCATAGCCCATGCCGATGCCCATGATGCCCCAGGTGCCCGAGTCGAAACGTTTACGAGGCTGGTACTGGTCGATGATGCTGCGGGCGTAGTCGAGCGTATTGGCGCCTTCGTTGACCAGGTTGATGTCCGGATGGTCGCGCAGCACGTCGCGGATCGCACGCAGGGCGCTGTGGAAATTCATCGGCACCGGGTTCTTGTCCAGCAGGGCCGCCATCTTGGCCTGGTTCTGTTCCTTGCGCTGGGTCACCGACTGCACCCACTCGTCGTCCGCACGGTCGATGCCGGCACCGTCGAGTCCCTGCAGCAGTGCCGATACGCAGGAGCCGACGTCGCCGATCAGCGGCGCCGCGATCGGCACGTTGCTGTCGATTTCGGTGGGGGCGATGTCGATCTGGATGAACTGCTTCGGCTTGCCCCAGGTCTTGCCCTTGCCATGCGCCAGCAGCCAGTTGAGGCGGGCGCCGATCAACACGACCACGTCGGCTTCGGCCAGCACGTAGGAGCGCGCGGCGGACGCCGATTGCGCATGCGTGTCCGGCAGCAGGCCCTTGGCCATCGACATCGGCAGATACGGGATGCCGGTGCGCTCGACCAGCGTGCGGATCTCTTCATCCGCCTGGGCATAGGCTGCGCCCTTGCCGAGCAGGATCAGCGGCTTCTTCGCATCCTTCAGCAGTGCCAGCGCGCGCTGCACCGCGTCGGGGGCCGGGATCTGGCGCGGCACCGGATCCACGACCTTCACCAGCGAGCGCTTGGCGTGGGCGGTCTCGATGGTCTGCGCCAGCAGCTGCGCCGGCAGATCGAGGTAGACGCCGCCCGGCCGGCCCGACACCGCAGCGCGGATCGCACGGGCCACGCCGATGCCGATGTCTTCGGCCTTGTTGATGCGGTAGGCCGCCTTCGCGTACGGTTTCGCTGCGTTCAGCTGGTCCATCTCTTCGTAATCGCCCTGCTGCAGGTCGACGATCTCGCGCTCGCTGGAGCCCGAGATCAGGATCATCGGGAAGCAGTTGGTGGTGGCGTTGGCCAGCGCCGTGAGGCCGTTCAGGAAGCCGGGGGCGGACACGGTCAGGCAGATGCCGGGCTTTTGCGTGATGAAGCCGGCGATGGCGGCGGCATTGCCCGCGTTCTGTTCGTGGCGGAAGCCGATGAAGCGCATCCCTTCGGCTTGCGCCAGGCGGGCCAGGTCGGTGATCGGGATGCCGACCAGGCCGAAGATCGTGTCGATGTCGTTGTGCTTCAGCGCGTCGATCACCAGGTGAAAGCCGTCGGTGACTTCCACCGATACGTTATTGGTCATGATTGTCTCCAATGTTTTGATCGTTGCTCCGTGCAACCTGGCCAGGCGTTTTGAGCTGAAATCATCATAGCCAGCCCCTCTGATTTGAATCATTGACCACGGTCAAGTTTCGCCGCATGATGTCGGGACGCCTGACAATCCCCGGTTCGCCATGACGCTCATCGCCAATCACCCGGAACGCAATATCATTCGTGTGCAGTTGAAGCAAAATGTCATTCTCAAGACGCTGCGCGACAGCGAAATGGCTGCGCTCGAGCCTTACCTCACGGTCGTCAATCACCAGAAAGGCGACCTGCTGCTGAACCAGGGCGTGTACGAGATGGAGCAGTACTTCGTCCTCGACGGCATCTTGAAACGCCAGGTCACCAACCACGAAGCCAAGGAAATGATCTTGCGCTTCTCGGCCGAGCGCGACATCGAAACCAGCTACGCCGCCTGGTGCCTCAAGACCCCCACGCCCTACAGCATCGTCTGCGTCACCAAGGCGCGCGTGGCCAAGATGCCGCTGAACCAGTGGGTCGAATTCCTGCAGAGCCACAGCATCGGCAAGCAGGCCTTCGAGCACGAGGTGATGAACCTGATGAGCGCCATCATGGCCCACACCATCACCCTCCATTTGCTCGACGCGCCGGGGCGCGTGCACCGCTTCATGCGCAAGCATCCCGAACTGTTCGAGCGCTTGCCGAAGAAGGAACTGGCGGCTTACCTGAACCTGTCGCCGGAAACGCTGAGCCGTTTGAAACACCAGGGCAAAATCTGAGTTTGTGATTTTGCTGCAACGCGGTTGCGCAATATTTTTGACCGCCGGTTTTTGCCTCTTTTCATAGCAAGATATTTACAACCCGAATGTCCAGTATCACGTCCTTCAATTGGACGGGCCAGCTGCTGCTTGTAGAATCAAGGGCATACACCATCGATACCCTGATTTGATCTCTTAAAGGAGCAGCACCATGAATAGCATCGGCAACACTGCATCGCAGCAAACTGGTTCTTCGTTCTCCTTCGCGGCCCTGATCGCCGCCCTGTTCCAGCTGAACCTGCGCGACAAGCTGAGCGCAAGCAACCGCGACGACGGCGCCCATACCTGGGGCCTGTAATCCAGTCATCAGCAGTCGGAAACAATGGACCGGCCGGGCAGAACGCCCCGCCGGTTTTTTTACGCCTGTTTCAGGCTGCTTCAGGCCGCTTTACACCAGCGCAGCCGCCTGCAGGCGCACGCCGCCACGCGCCTGCGCCATGGTTTGCTCCAGCAGCTTCATCAGCGCATAGGCCGAATCGATGTGCGGCGTGGGCGTCCCCGTCATGCGCGCCAGTTCGATCACCGAGCCGACCAGCGCATCGATCTCCGGCTCCCGCCCTGCCTCCACGTCCTGCAGCATCGAGGTCTTGTGCTTGCCGATCTTTTCGGCACCGGCGATGCGGCGTTCGAGGCTGACCCGGAATGAAATGCCGAGCCGCGCCGCTACCCCTTCGGCCTCGCGCATCATGTTGGCCGCCAGCTCGCGCGTGAGCGGGTGCTGGCAGATGTCGACCAGGGTCGAATGCGCCAGCGCACTGATCGGATTGAAGGAGAGGTTCCCCCACAGCTTCAGCCAGATCTCGGCGCGGATATCGTCCAGCACCGGCGACTTGAAGCCGGCCTGCTCGAAACAGGCGCTGACCCGCACGATGCGCTCGCTGGTACTGCCATCCAGCTCGCCCAGCGGAAAGCGGTTGCCCTCGATGTGGCGGATCACGCCGGGCGCCGTCAGTTCGGCCGCCGGGTAGACCACGCAGCCGAGTATCCGCTCCGGCGGGATGGCGCGTGCCAGGGCGCCCTCCGCATCCACGCTGCGCACGCTGTGGCCTTCGTACTCGCCGCCGTGGCGGTGGAAGTACCAGAACGGGATGCCGTTCTGCATGGTGACCACCACCGTGTCCGGCCCGAACAGCTGGCCGATGCGGCCCGCCACCCCGGCCACCTGGTGCGCCTTCACCGCCAGCACCACGATGTCCTGCGGGCCGGCGGCGGCGTAGTCGTCGAAGGCTTTTACCTGCGTGGCCGTGTTCGCCTCGCCATCCATTTCCACCAGCCGGATGCCGCGCGCGCGGATGGCATCCAGATTGGCGCCGCGCACGATGAAACTCACCTCCTCACCCGCGAGCGCCAGCCTCGCACCGACGAGCCCACCGATGGCGCCCGCCCCGATCACTGCGATCTTCATGACACACCCCTTTTGGTTTACTCAAAGCGATTGCTGAGCGTGCCGATGCCGTCGATCTCCACCTCGATCGTGCTCCCCGGGCGCATCGAGCCGACGCCGACCGAGGTGCCGCACAGGATCAAATCGCCCGGTTCGAGCGTCATGTCCTGCGAGATCCGGCTCACCAGTTCGGCCACGCTGAAGACCATGTCGTTGACCGGATAGTCCTGGCGTACCTCCCCATTCAGCAGGGTGCGCACCACCAGCATCGCCGGATTCAGGCCGGTGGCGACCACCGGGCCGAACGGACAGAAGGTGTCGAACCCCTTGGCGCGCACCCACTGCGGAAAGGTGGGATCGCGCTGAATGATCTCGTTCACCGTCACGTCGTTGGCGCAGGTGTAGCCGAAGATGTAGTCCGGCGCGCTGTCCGGCGTCACGCCGCTGCAGGTGCTGCCGATCACGATCGCCAGCTCGCCCTCGAAGGCCACCTTGGCATCCACGCGCGGCTTGCGGATCGTGGCGCCCGGCGCCAGATACGTGTTCGGCGGCTTCATCAGGTACAGCGGCTCGCTCGGGGGCGCCAGGCCGAGCTTCCGGCCCAGCGCGTGATAATTGTTCCACAGGGCCAGCACCTTGCCGGGCACCACGGGTGCCAGCAGCGTCGCTTCCGCCAGGTTGATGGCGATGTCGGTGCGGCGCGGGCTGTCGAACATGTCGCCCTTGAAGACCCGGATCTTGTCGCCCTCGATGGTCCCGAAGCGGACCGTGTCGAGGTGCAGGAAGCGTATCCAGTGCTGGATCATGGCAAGCCTCTTCGGTTGACCTCAGTTGACCATCCTGGCAGCGGCCGTGCCGGGCGTCGCGCTGCCGGACGTCCCAGGGACCGATTCGCCCTCGGCCACGCTGACCGCACCGATCGACTGTTCGATGAAGCGCCTGCGCATCGGGCGCAGCACCCACCAGGCCAGGATCGCGGCGGCGGCATTCATCGCGCAGCCGATGAAGAACACCGACTCCCAGGTGCCACTGGCGGCCATGATCATGCTCGAGATCGGGACGAAGATCGAGGCCGTGCCCTTGGCGGTGTACATCAGGCCCGCGTTGCCGGCGGCGTTGCGGGTACCGAAGGTGTCGGCCGTCGTGGCCGGGAACAGGCTGTAGATCTCGCCCCAGGCAAAGAACACCAGGCCGGTCAGGATCACGAACATGATCGGGTCGCGTCCCAGGTAGTACAGGGCGATGATGCCGACCGATTCCAGCGCAAAGGCGATGAACATGGTCTGCTCGCGGCCGATCCGGTCAGACACCCAGCCGAAGAAGGGGCGCGTCAGGCCGTTCAGCACGCGGTCGATCGCCAGGGCGAAGGTGAGTGCGGGCAGCACCATGCCCATGACGTTGAACTTGACGCCGTCGATGGCGAAATCCTTGGAGATCGGTCCCATCTGCGCGGTGGCCATCAGGCCGCCTGCGGCGACCAGCACGAACATCAGGTACATCACCCAGAACACCGGCTTGCGCACGATCTGCGAGGGCGTGAAGTTGGCCGTGGTCTGCAGCACGTGGGGGTTCTTCTTCTTCGCGCTGGCAGCGGCCTGGTGCGGCGGACGCACCATCATCATGGCCAGCAGGATCACGACCAGGCCCTGGCCGATGCCGAAGTAGAGAAAGGTATCGGCATAGCCGCTGCTCTCGATCATTTTCGAGATCGGGATGATGGTGGCCGCCGAGCCCGCGCCGAAGCCGGCCGCGGTCAGCCCCGCCGCCAGGCCGCGTCGGTCGGGGAACCATTTCAGGGCCGAACCCACGCAGGTGCCGTACACGGCGCCGGCGCCGACACCGCTGATGGCGGCAGCGACGTACAGCACAAAAAGAGTAGAAGCAAATGAGTTCATCACCCAGCCGATGCCGCACAACAGGCCGCCGAACAGCACCACCGGGCGCGGCCCCCATTTGTCGACCGCCCAGCCCTCGATCGGCACCAGCCAGGTTTCGGTGAGGATGAAGATCGTAAACGCCACCTGGATCGCCGCCTTCGACCAGCCGTGCGCTTCCGACAGCGGATTGACGAACAGGGTCCAGCCATACTGCAGGTTGGCGATCATGGCCATGCAGATGATGCCCATGACCAGTTGCATCCAGCGGAAGGACGCTGGCCTTTCGGATACCATTGTTTCGGTTTTCATGCGATGTCTCCCTTGCTTTGATTTTTTGGCGCGTGACGAAACGGATCGGTGCTGAGGGTAGCCTGGAACCCTTGGTCAAAGTTCAACAGCTGGGGCGATTGTGGAAGAACGATTTTTTCATATCCTTGACCGCGGTTAAGATTCGAAAATTCGTACGCATGGACCGCTCACACCCCGATCTGCCGCTGCTGCAGCTCGCGCCAGTCGATCGCGGCGGGCCTGCCGCCGACCACGAACTGCGGCGCGCAGCGCTCTTTCGCGGCCAGGATCGCATCGACCAGGAAGTCGACGTCGTAGGCCGTGAGCAGATGCGGCTGGTGCTGCGACAGGTACTCGCGCACGCAGGCACGCTCGCCTGCGGGACCGGCCAGGTGGCAGCCGGCTTCCCAGAACCAGCCCAGTCCGAGTTCGTAGAAAGCGGCGTTGTAGGCGTTGCGGCGGTGTTCGGCTTCATGCGCGGCGTCGCCGCTTGTGCTCGCGCTCGTGGTCATGCTGATGTTCTTGATGGTGAGGTCGGTCATCGCAGGCTCCGGTGATGTGTGCAACTCGCTCTCGACGATATTAGGCGCATCGAAGGATTCGTAATATTCATATTTTTTAGGGATAATCATTAGCGAGCGCTGATACATCGAAGGCGCCTGGAGACGTCCATGAAGCACGCCACGCTGCGCCAGTTGAAAGCCTTCGAGGCGGTCGCCCGCCACCTCAGTTTTTCGCGCGCCGCCACCGAACTGCACCTCACGCAACCGGCCGTGTCGACCCAGATCCGCATGCTGGAAGACCATGCCGGCCTGCCGCTGTTCGAGCAGCTGGGGAAGAAGACCTACCTGACCCAGGCCGGCACCGAGCTGCTCGATTTCGCGCGCGCGATCATCCGCCAGTTCGAGGATGCCGAGGCCGCCATGGCGCATTACAAGGGCATCGCGAGCGGGCGCCTGAACGTGGCCGTGATCAGCGCCGGCGATTATTTTTTCCCGCAGCTGATGGTGGCCTTCGCGCGCCGGCACCCGGGCGTGCAGCTGAACCTGACCGTGCACAACCGTGAAGAGCTGCTGGGACAGCTGGCGGCCAACCGCACCGACCTGGCCGTGATGGTGCGCCCGCCAGCGCAGGACGACACCCGGCACGACGCCTTTGCGCCGCATCCGTACGTGATCGTGGCGGCACCGGACCATCCGCTGGCGCAGCAACCGGCGATCGACATGGCGGCGCTGCTGCGCTACCCGTTCGTGGTGCGCGAGCGCGGCTCGGACACCTGGCATTCGATGGAAGATGCCTTCGGCGCACACCTGGCCGGGCTGCAGATCGCGATGGAGATCCGCAGCACCGAGACGATCAAGCAGGCCGTCATCGCCGGCATGGGCCTGGGCTTCCTGTCGGCGCACACGATCGGCCGCGAACTGCTTGATCGCAGCCTGGCGGTGCTGCCGGTGGAGGGTTTTCCGCTGATGCTGCACTGGTACGTTGTGCACCGCCGCGAAAAGAGATTGCCGCCGGTGGCGCGCGCCTTCCACCAGTTCTTATTGGATGAAGGCGCGCAGCGGATCGCGGCGCTGATTCCGGCGCCCTGGCAGCAGGTTTGATGTCTCAATGCTGCATCAGCGATCGGACGTGAGCGGCGCAGCCACCGCCCAGCCCCTCGCCGCTGTAGCCACCTTCCAGCACCGACACGATGCGGCCATCGCACACGTCGTCCGCGATGGCCATCACCTGGGTCGTGATCCAGCCGAAGTCCTCGTCTTCCAGCGCCATCTGCGCCAGCGGATCGAGCCGGTGCGCGTCGAAGCCGGCCGACACCAGGATCAGCTCAGGCGCGAAGCGGCGCAAGGCCGGCAGCAGCAGCGCCTCCACCCGCGCGCGGAACAGCGCCGACGCGCAACCCGGCGGCAAAGGCACATTCACGATGTTGCCGCTGTCGCCGCGCTCGTCCGCCGCACCGGTACCGGGATACAGCGGCGACTGGTGGCTGGAGCCGAAGAACAGATCGGGCCGATGATAAAAGGCGGCCTGGGTGCCGTTGCCGTGATGGACATCGAAGTCGATCACGGCAACGCGCTGCAGGCCGTGCACCTCCAGCGCATGCTGGGCGGCGATCGCCACCTGGTTGAAGATGCAGAATCCCATCGCCTGTGCCGGCTCCGCATGGTGGCCGCAGGGACGGGTGGCGCAGAACACGTTGCGCGCTTCTCCCGCCAGCACGGCATCGACGCCGGCGCAGGCGGCGCCGACGCAGCGCATCACCGCATTCCAGGAGCCGGGCGACATCATGGTATCGCCGCCATCCAGCTGCACCAGGCCGCGGCTCAGTGTCACCGATTCCGCGACCGCCTCGACCAGCTCGACGTAGTTCGGCTTGTGCACCCGCAGCACCTGCTCGCGCGTGCCCAGCGGTGCTTCGCGCCATGCCAGGCTTGCGAACTCGGGCTGCTGCAGCGCCTGCACCACCACGTGCAGGCGCTGCGGCGATTCCGGATGACCCGCGCCCGGCCGGTGCGCGAGGCAGTCCGGATGGAACATCACCATCGTCGTCATGATTGTGCGCCTCAGCCCGCGGCGATCGCGTGATTCGCCATGCGCTCGATCGCCTGGCACAGCGCCGAATGATCGAGCTGGGCCAGTCCGTGCGCGGCACAGGAATTCATCAGCTCCTGGGTGGCGGCGGTGTTCGGCAGCGAAACGCCGAGGCTCTTCGCACCCTGCAGCGCCAGGTTCAAATCCTTCTGGTGCAGCGCAATGCGAAAGCCTGGCGCAAAGGTGCGCTTGACCATGCGCTCGCCGTGTACCTCCAGGATGCGCGAAGCCGCGAAGCCGCCCATCAGCGCTTCCCGCACCTTGCCCGGATCGGCGCCGGCTTTCGAGGCGAACAGCAGTGCCTCGGCCACCGCCTGGATCGTCAGCGCCACGATGATCTGGTTCGCCACCTTGGCGGTCTGGCCGTCGCCGTTGGCGCCGACCAGCGTGATGTTCTTGCCCATCATCTGGAACAGCGGCAGCACGCGATCGAAGGCCTCCTGCGCGCCGCCGGCCATGATGGTCAGCGAGGCCGCCTTGGCGCCGACCTCGCCGCCCGAGACCGGCGCATCGATATAGTCGCAATCGCGCTTGTTGATCTTCCTGGCGAATTCCTTGGTGGAGAGCGGCGAGATCGAACTCATGTCGACCACGATCTTGCCGGGCGTGAGCGCAGCGGCGACGCCATTCTCGCCGAACAGCACCTGCTCCACCTGCGGCGTGTCCGGCACCATCACGATGATGATGTCGGCGCGCTTGGCCACCTCGAAGGCGTTGGTGCAGACGGTGGCCCCGCCTTCGACCAGCGCCAGCGGCGGGTTTTTGACGTCGTGCAGGTACAGCTTGCAGCCACCCGCCTGCAGGTGGCCGGCCATCGGGCCACCCATGATGCCGAGGCCGATGAATCCCACTTTATTCATGATCGTCTCCTTCGATAGTTACGTCGTTGATTACATGCCGTGCTGTGCGACCCACTCCAGGCCTTCGGCGGTCGTCGTCCTCGGCTTGTACTCGCAGCCGACCCAGTCCATGTAGCCGATGGCATCCAGCCGCTCGAACAGGTAGCGGTAATTGATCTCGCCGGTGCCCGGTTCGCCGCGGCCCGGATTGTCGGCCAGCTGGATGTGGCGGATCAGCGGCAGGTTGGCTTCGATGGTGGCGGCCAGCTCGCCTTCCATGCGCTGCATGTGATAGATGTCGTACTGCAGGAACAGGTTGTTCGACCCCGTGGCGCGGATGATGTCCAGCGCCTGGCGCGTGCCGTGCAAAAAGAAGCCGGGAATGTCGACGGTGTTGATCGGCTCGATCAGCAGCGCGATGCCGGCGTCCTCCAGGCGGGCCGCGGCAAAGCGCAGGTTGGCCACCAGTACGGCATGCGCCTGTTCGCGGTCGACGCCGCGCGGCACGATGCCGGCCAGGCAGTTCAGCTGTTTGACGCCGAGCGTGCGCGCATACTCGATGGCGAGCCCGACCCCGGCCTCGAATTCGGCGCGCCGCCCCGGATGGCAGGCGATGCCGCGCTCGCCGCCGGCCCAGTCGCCGGCCGGCAGGTTGTGCAGCACCAGTTCCAGGCGGTGGCGGTCGAGCTTTTCGGCGATCGCCTGCGCGGGATGCGCATACGGGAACAGGAATTCCACGCCGCGGAAGCCGGCCTGCGCCGCCTTCTCGAAGCGGTCGAGGAAATCGACCTCATTAAACAACATGGTCAGGTTGGCTGCCAGCTTCATGTCTACTCCACGGTCAGGACGTCGTTGAATTCGTTCAGCGCATCGATCTCGGTGCCCATCGCGATATTGGTCACGCGCTCGAGGATGACCTCGACCACCACCGGCACGCTGTACTGGCGCATCAGTTCGCGCGCGCGCTCGAAGGCGGGGATGATGTCGTCGGGCCGGAACACGCGGATCGCCTTGCAGCCGAGGCCCTCGACCACCGCCACGTGGTCGACGCCGTAGCCTTCCAGCTCGGGCGCGTTGACGTTTTCGAACGAGAGCTGCACGCAGTAATCCATCTCGAAGCCGCGCTGGGCCTGGCGGATCAGGCCGAGGTAGGCGTTATTCACCAGCACGTGGATGTAGGGCAGCTTGAACTGCGCGGCCACGGCCAGCTCTTCGATCAGGAACTGGAAATCGTAGTCGCCCGAGATGGCGACGA